>Ga0316198_10001626_pt1 | contig 13307 bp, 9 predicted proteins | sample OudBieAanoxic_MG_FD_204935 | JGI IMG/M metagenome (GOLD analysis project Ga0316198, IMG submission 204935) | Coastal sediment microbial communities from Oude Bieten Haven, Netherlands - site A anoxic | ecosystem: Environmental > Aquatic > Marine > Coastal > Sediment | place: Netherlands...
GTTTTAGGTTTCAGCGGATTTCTGTACTATGACTGGCACACCAAAACCAAAAAGCAGACGGCCGAGCCAAGCATCCCGCAGTATTCATGGACGGATCAAGATGGATCCCGGCATTTTACCGACACAGCACCGCCGCAGGGGGCGACCAACATTAAAAAAACAAAAGGCTACCGGTATATAGCACCCCCTCTGGTGATCACTCTCAAAAACAAGACAATCGAGTATTATAGCCGGATAAAAGAAAAAATTTCTAGTTCCAAGAAAAAGAAAAATAAGGGGAAAAAGTGATAAAGGAAATGCTCTAAAAAAATATGGAGATAGAAAGAAAATACCGCTATATTACCTGGACACTAAACAAGATTTGACAGGGTAGTCCACTCTACGCCCGGAGCGAAAGAAAATTCTCATCTGACCGGATGGAGATACCGCTATGATCGATATGGAGGGTGAACGGTCCGAAAGCCGTGATGCTTTGATCGCGGAAAAGCAAGCCTATGAACGGATTCATTCAACCACCAAGACCATTTTGGCTGAAGTCGGCGTCGAGACTAAAAATGAAGCCGTAATCGAACTTCTGGAGGCAACTGGTCTGGCCGGTTATGATTCCACGGTCAGCCGGATATACCTGCTGCCGGAGTTAATCGACCGGAGTCTTGATTCGGCCGCCAAAACCTTTGTAGGCGACGAAGGGCCCAATACCCTGGGTATCGGCGGTATTCCGCCCTTCTTATACCGGGAAGGGGATCAATATCCCATGCCGGCAACCTATGATGAACTGGAACATTTGATAAGGGTGGTCGGTGAAAATCTTGATGTGGTGCGGTTTTTGAGCCAGCCGGTAAAAGTACATAAAGGTGACCCCTTAAAATGCAACCGGATGATGGATCAACTGAAAGACTGCATCAAAATAACCTGCAGTGCTTATATGGAAGGCGAAGAAGCGGTAAAATGGTTTGCCGGCCGCGATGACTGGCATGATTCCATCTGCGGTGTTAAATCGCCTCTCATCTGTATGGACAATATGATGAACGCCCTGATCATGAGTGCCCGGGTCGGTAACAATCTGCGTCTAACCACCATGCCCCTGGCCGGTCGTACGGCACCCCAGACCCCGGAAGCCTGCATCATCATCACCCATGCCGAGGTCATGTTTATGCTGGCGGTGGCCCAGACAGTCAATCCCGGCATGTTGTGCATGTTCGGCGGGATGCCCTGTACGACCCGGCCCGACGGTGACCTGGCCTATTCACAGGATGCCATGAATTTGCTAAATGTTGCCGTGGCCCGGCTCAACATGTGGGTCACCGGCCTGCCGTCGGTTCAATCCGGCGGCAGTACCGAGGAGAAGTTGCCCAATTCGAAAGCCCTTAGAGACGGGACGCGCGGCCGCAAGATTTTATGTGGATTTGGTGTTCACAATGCCCGGCATTGCTTCGGTGTGCTGGACAACCTGAACTTTTTTTCACTCGAAGCTTTTGTCAATGATTGTGAAGCCCAGCGCCAATATCATCACAGCAGGGCGGATCAACCCGGTGTGAAGCCTTTGCACCTCCCACCGGACCCCCTGGCATTGGAGGTCATTCAACGGGTGGCAAGCGGCGATTATCATGCCGACCACCACACCACTGCCAATCTGTCGGCGTTTGATGACTGGACCCAGGACCTGGATGCGAAAGGATTGCTGCCGGCGGATTCCGATTCTTAGCAAAGAGCGAGAAAACGATGCAATAGGCCCAATTGCTATACCGGCTGTCATAAATATGTTCGGTTTGCTTGATTTTTAAACGGCACGGATGCATGGTGGACACCGATACCGGCATTGTCAAAATTTCGCGCCAGATCGTGGACAAATATCGCCAGGGCTTTAGGCTCACTTTTACTTTCAAGGGAGCATGATAACTATCCTGATTTACGCTAGCATGTGGCATTATAAAATCGAAGATTTGTTTACATAGTTCAGGAGATTTACTTTATGAGAGATCAAGCACGGGTTGTCGTTATCGGTGGTGGTATCACAGGATGCAGTGTTCTTTACCACCTGGCGCAAGCCGGTCGGACCGATGCGGTTTTGGTGGAAAAAGGAGAACTAACGAGCGGGGCCACCTGCCATGCCGCCGGCATGCTGACCCAGTTCAACACATCTCCGACCATCATGCACATGCGTCAATACAGCACCAGACTGTATCAAAGATTAAACGCCTACAGTCAGGTGGGCAGTGTCAATATGGCCTCCAGCCCGGAAATGCTTAAAACCTTGCAGCGCAATGTCAGCCGGGCCAAAGGCATCGGGCTGAATGTGGAAATTATTTCGCCGGCAGAGGCTTTGAAGCTGATCCCCTGGATGAGTTCCGAAAACCTTTACGGCGCGGTCTATCTGCCGGAAGACGGGCATATCGACCCCCATGAAACCACGTATGCTGTGGCCAAAGCCGCCACCCAACTGGGCGCGGAGGTTTATACCCGAACCCGGGTAACCGGTATTGAAGTTGCAGCCAAAGGGGAGGTCATCGGCGTAAATACAGATAAAGGTGATATTCGCTGTGAGATCGTGGTCAATGCCGCCGGTATCTGGGGTGCTCAGGTGGCTGCCATGGCCGGTGTTGTCATTCCTTCCACGCCTGTGATTCACCAGCATATCGCGCTGGAACCGGTGGCCGGGTATGAAATCCCTAACGGCAGCCCCACCTTTCGCGATTACGATTACCTGGTTTACGGTCGGCCTGAAAGCGGCGGATATTTGGTGGGCGGCTGGGAACTCAATCCGCTATCGTGCTGGATCGATGGCGTTCCCTGGGATCATGAGTCTGCTGATCTTCCCAATGATTTCGATCGGTTTGCCCCGATGCTGGCGGATACCATCAAGCGCATGCCGTTTTTAGCCGAAGCCGGGATGATCCGGCTGGTGGCTCACCCGGACGCTTTCAGCCCGGATGCCGGTCCGCTTTTGGGTGAGTGGCCGAATCGAAAAGGCTTTTGGCTGGCCTGTGCCTCTTCAATGCAGGGTTTCGGCGGCGGCGGAGGTATCGGCAAGTCAGTGGCCGAATGGATCATCGACGGCCAGACCGAATGGGATCTGCATGCCTATCGGGCCTGGCGCTTCAGCCGCAATTATCATGATCCCTTTTATGCGGCCGAAAAGGCCTGCGAATGCTATAAATATTATTACTACACCCACTACCCTCACGATGAAAGCACGGTCTGCCGGCCGCGACGGATCAGCCCTCTGCATCAACGAATGCAGGATCTGGGGGCGGTCTTCGGCACCAAAATGGGTTGGGAACGCGTCAACTATTTTCTGTCGGGCCATGGCTGGCGGATGGCCGGAGAGGAACAGCGCGAGTGGGGGGGCTGGGACAAACCGGCCTTTAGCGATGCCGTCCGCCGGGAGTGCCGGGCGGTCCGCGAACAGGTGGGCATGATCGACATGAGCAGCTTCGGAAAAATCGATTTGAAGGGTCCGGGTGCTCTGCCCCTGTTGCAAAGACTGGCCTGTAACAATATGGATCGGCCTACCGGAACCATCATTTATACCCAGTTTCTGGATCAACAGGGTGGTATCGTGGGAGATGTGACCGTTACCCGTCTGGCGGATAACCATTTTCGGGTGGTGAGCGGTTCCGCCCATGTGGATTCAGACCTGGGATGGATGCGAACCCATATTCAAACCGACGATCCGCCGGTGACCATCCGGGAAGTGACCGATGAGTTTGCCGTGATCGGTCTGTGCGGCCCCCGTGCCCGCGATGTATTGTCGGCGGTAACCAAAAGCGATGTGTCCGATGGTGCCCTGCCGTATATGACGGCCCAAACCATCAACATCAACAGTATAGAGGTTCTGGCCCAACGGGTTTCTTATGTGGGCGAATTGGGTTGGGAACTTTATATCCCGGCTGGCAGCGCTGTATTTGTCTGGGACTGTCTCTGGCAGACAGGTCAAAATCACGGTGTTAAAGCCTTCGGATATAAGGCGGTGGATGCTTTGCGCCTTGAGAAAGGGTATGTGGCCCTGGCCAGTGATATCACTGCCAGTGAAAACCCCTATGAGGCGCGGTTGGGATTTTGTGTCAAGATGAATGCCGGCGAATTTATCGGTCGACAGGCCCTGCTCAAAAAAAAGGCCGATGGTATCCGGCAGCGTTTGTGTACCCTGGTTGTCGGCGATGAAGAATATCTCTCCCTCTACGGTGGTGAAGCCGTCATCTTTGAAGGCCGAGTTATTTCTCGCCTGCGCAGTGCCGGATATAGTTATACGGTCAAAAAGAATCTTGGCTTTGCATATCTGCCCATGGATATGGCCAATGCCAGGATGAGTCTCGAGGTTGACATATTCGGGGAAAGGGTGACCGCCGAAATAGCGGTGGATGTTTTGTACGATCCTGAAGGGAACGCCTTGAAAAAGTGAGTTCTTGTGTGTTAGGTCGTGCGGTGCTGCCTTGAAAAGAATCCAAAACGGATCCCTAACCTTGTCCGTTATCTGAACTTAATCAAACAGAAGTTATTTGTAAATTTTATCACAAGATTCAAAATCAATTCCTGCCCTGTTTCGCAATTACCATTCCGACTCTTCCTAAACGATGTCATCAGATCGCTTTCATCTATTTAAAAATGAACAACCCCGCCGCAAGCAACGGGGTAACAGGCGGAAAATTTTAAACTCCCCAAGGGGCGGGGAATTAAACCCTCGTCCGCCGCGGATTAAATAGTTTTTGTTTATATTATTGAAGTATTGACTATTTAATCCTAAATGTATAAAAGGAGACATAACCATATTAAGGAGTGGTCAATGAACCCCCAAAATGAGTCCGTCATTCAGGATATCGTGCGGTCGATCCGACGACTCGTGCGCGCTGTTTATCTTGATTCCCAAAAAATAAGCAAACGCTATGGCTTGACCGGACCTCAAAGTAGTGTTTTGCGTAACCTCTTTAATAATGGATCCATGTCGTCAGCCGATCTGAGTCGCAACTTATTTGTAACACCATCCAACATTACCGGTATCATTGATCGTCTCGAAAAAAAACAATTCGTGGAACGAATCAAAAAGGAGGGAGACCGCAGGATTGCCCTAATCACCTTAACACAAACGGGCCAGGAGTTGAGCAAAACCCTGCCCGATCCGATTATGAAAAAATTCATTACCCAATTGGCTGATCTGGAACCGGAGCATGTTCAATTGCTTGCTATGGCGATGAATCAGATTCTCAACCTGATTGATACCGAGGACATTGAGGAGGAGACACTGGAATTAGGGGGCGAACCCGTTTCGATTGAACCGGAAGAAACCTACCACTAATGGAACCACCAAACCGAACCAGCCGGATTGAAATATCGCATCTGCCGGCCATGAAAAGGAGGGATGACCATGTCAAAGCTAAAAGAACTGGAGGATTTGTTAACTGACGGAAAAATTACCCGCCGTGAATTTATTGCCCGGGTATCAGCCATAGGGCTCATGGCCGCCGTGTCACCCGCATTGCTGAGCGGAACGGCTAAAGCAGCGACACCCAAAAAAGGGGGACGTTTTATAATAGGGATTACTGGCGGGTCAACCACTGATTCCATGGACCCTGCAACACTGACTTCCAACATGAATCAGAACGTCAACTGGCAGATCAGAAACAATCTGGTGGAAATCGATCACGAATTCAATGCCATCCCTGAACTTGCCGAATCCTGGGACTCAACGCCTGACGCAAAAGTATGGACGTTTAAGCTGCGCAAGGGCGTCGAATTTCACAACGGCAAAACCATGACAGCCGAGGATGTGATCTTTTCCATCAACCACCATTTAGGCGAAAAATCCAAATCTGGCGCAAAGGGATATTTAAAAAGCATTGAAAATATTAAAGCTGACGGAAAACATGAAGTTATTTTTGAGCTTTCCGGGGGCAGCGCTGATTTTCCGTTTATCCTGGGCGACTATCACTTAACCATTTGTCCCGCCGGCACTGCAGGCCCGGAATTTGAAAAGGGCATCGGTACCGGGGGATACATTCTGGAGAGCTGGGAACCGGGTGTCAGGGCTTTTTCAAAACGCAATCCCAATTACTGGAAAAAAGGCAGGGCCCATTTTGATGAGATCGAAACCCTGTCTATTGTGGATACCAATGCCCGAACCAATGCATTAAAGACCGGTCAGATAAACTACATGGATCGTGTTGAACTTAAAACAGTCCATCTCATGAAAAGGATGCCGGGGGTAAATGTTACGGCAACAACGGGAACAGCCCACTACACCATCCCCATGCGGTTGGATCAAACACCATACGGTGACAATAATGTCCGCATGGCCTTAAAGCTTGCGGTTAACCGTGAAGAATTGGTCAAACAAATACTACGCGGCTATGGCGACCCCGGCAATGATCATCCCATTGCACCCGTTAATAAATATCATGCAAAAAACCTGGAGCAAAGAAAATACGATCCGGACAAAGCCAAATCTTATATGAAAAAAGCTGGCATGCTGGACCATACCTTTAATCTGCATGCTGCCGATGCCGCATTTGCCGGAGCCGTGGACGCTGCCGTCCTCATAAAGGAACAGGCTAAAAAGGCAGGCATCAACATCAATGTCGTCCGGGAACCTGATGACGGGTACTGGAGCAATGTCTGGATGAAAAAAGAGTGGTGCATGTGTTACTGGGGCGGACGTCCCATTGAGGATATGATGTTCTCGGTTGCATACTCTGACGGGGCCCCCTGGAATGATACACTCTGGAGTAATGATCGTTTTAATAAACTGCTGATCAGCGCAAGAGCAGAACTGAATACAGATAAGCGCAGAAAGTTGTACGAGGAAATGCAGGAAATATGCAGAAATGACGGCGGAACCGTTGTTCCCATGTACAATCAGATGGTTGAAGCCAGTTCAGCAAAGCTGGCACACGGACCTATCTCAGGGCACATGGCTCTGGATGGCATGAGAAATGGCGAACGATGGTGGTTCGCCTAATACCATGAAGCTTCGCTTCGTTAGATGAGCGCTACGCTTGAGGATTGCTTCGCTAAAGGCAAACGCTTAAAAGAGAAATAATGGCGGTTGCCGTCCCGTTCAGGGAACGGGACGGCAACAACAAGTTTATTCAAAATCGAAATCCTGGTCCTCTAAGCCAGGTCAGAGATTATTGGCTTTGCCATCTGTGGAATTTGTTCTTGGTTTCAGGTGTCAGGTGTCAGTAAATACCGAAATCTGGTCGCTGTTTTGTTTGCAATTGGAGGCCAACACTGGTGAAAGAAAGTACCTTTCATGAACGCTTCCGAAACTTGGCATCGAATTCGGTTGCTGAAACCTGACACCTGACACCTGAAACCTGAGCACTGCTGGTAAACGCTATCACTTCTATCGCCCTTCTCTCCGAGCTGCAGGCTCTGCGAGCCGGAAGCCGGGGTGGAGGAACACCGGGCCCTCCCTCCGGGCTGTAGGCCCTGCGGGCCGGAAGCTGGACCCGGATATTTACACCGATAGATTCAGGAAACGGATAAAATGGACTCTATTTTGGGATTGGTTTCTAAACGGATTGGCCTGGGAATCCTGACCCTGTTGGCCATCTCGATCATCTTTTTTATAGGGGTTGAAGCCCTGCCCGGTGATTTCGCTGAGGAAATCCTGGGAATGAATGCTCTGCCGGAGACCGTGGCTGCTTTTCGTAAAGAACTCAAGCTCGATCTCCCCCCCCATGAGCGTTATATTGCCTGGCTCGGCGGCATAATGAAGGGAGATCTCGGCAAATCCCTCGCCAATGGCCGCCCCGTGGTCGATTTGGTCGGTTGGCGCTTTGCCAACACATTGTTTTTGGCCATCTCGGCCGCCGCGATCGCCGTCCCCGTTGCCATCCTGCTGGGGATTATCGCCGCCCTTTACCGCAACAGTTTGTTTGACCGTGCCATATCCATGGCCACCCTCAGTACCATTTCGTTTCCGGAATTCTTTGTGGCGTATATTTTGATTGCCCTGCTCTCGGTGCAAATGATCATTTTCCCGAGCATATCCAATATCAACGACCAGATGTCGTTCTGGCAGAAAATTCACGCCATTGTTCTGCCCTGTCTGACCCTGACACTGGTTGTCGTGGCTCATATGATGCGCCAGACCCGGGCGGCCATCATCAATATCCTGGCCAGCCCGTTTATCGAAATGGCGCGTTTAAAAGGCATTAGGCGAACCCGGGTCATCGTCATGCACGCCTTTCCGAATGCGCTCTCACCGGTGATCAATGTGATCGCCCTCAATCTGGCTTACCTGGTCGTCGGTGTCGTTATCGTGGAGGTGGTGTTTGTCTATCCGGGCTTGGGTCAACTGATGGTGGACTCGGTGTCCAAACGGGATATCCCGGTGGTCCAGGCCTGCGGGCTTATATTTGCGTCGATTTACATCGGCCTCAACCTGACCGCCGATGTACTGTCAATTATCAGCAACCCCAGATTGCGAAACCCAAGGTAGAAAGAGTTATTGTATGGCCTTTTTCAAATTGCTCAGAAAATCACCGATCATTGCCCGTATCGGTCTGGTAATGATCCTGTTGAATATCGCGGCTGCCATACTGGCCCCGGTAATCGCCCCTTACGGTGAGACCGAGGTAGTCGGTGATGTCTGGATGCCGATGAGCAGCGAACATCTTCTGGGCACCGATCATATCGGCCGCGACATGTTTACACGCCTGCTCTTCGGCGCCCGTAACACCATTGCCATCGCCTTTGTGATTACCATGTGTTCCTTCGCCGTCGGGATCAGCTGTGGGTTTTTCGCCGCCACGCTGGGGGGTTGGACCGATTTGATAATAAGCCGCCTGGTGGACATCCTGATGGCCATTCCGGTCCTTATCTTTGCCCTGGTTATGCTGGCAATAGTCGGGAATTCCATACCAAAGCTGATCGTCGTAATCGCATTGCTGGATTCCACCCGGGTGTATCGCCTGTCACGGGCCGTCGCCATGGATATCGAGGTCATGGAGTATGTTGAAGCCGCGCGGCTGCGCGGCGAGGGCACCTGGTGGTTGATGCGTCATGAAATCCTGCCCAACGCCCTGCCGCCTCTGGTGGCGGAATTCGGCCTGCGTTTTTGTTTTGTATTTTTATTCATCGCCGCCCTGAGTTTTTTGGGCCTGGGAATCCAGCCCCCGACGGCGGACTGGGGCGGTATGGTCCGTGAAAATTCGGGCGCGATTACGTTCGGAATTTTCACGCCGCTATGGCCGGCAGGTGCCATCGCTTTCCTGACGGTCGGCGTTAATTTCATCGTCGACTGGTTTCTGCACGTTGCCAGCGGGCTGAAGGATTGAAACAGAGAATAGAATGAAAAAATTGCTTAAAATAAAGAATTTGGTCATAGAGGGTTTCACGGATGAAAAATGGATTGAGATCGTACACGGCATCGATTTAACCCTTGAGCGTGGAGAAGTTCTGGGCCTGATCGGGGAGTCCGGCGCCGGCAAATCGACCATCGGGATGGCATCCATGGGCTACACCCGCCAGGGATGCCGGATTGCTTCGGGCTCGATCGTTTTTGATGGCACCGAACTGGTGGGGGCTACTTCCCAGGTAAAAAAAACCGTCCGTGGCAGGCGTATTGCTTATGTCGCCCAGAGTGCCGCCGCTTCCTTCAACCCGGCGCACCGGCTGATAAAACAATATGCTGAAGCGCCGGTCAAACACGGGTTAATGAGTTTTGCCGAGGCGGCCGAAAACGCCGTTGAAATATACGAAAATTTGTTGCTGCCGGATCCCGAAAAGATCGGATATCGCTACCCGCATCAGGTCTCCGGCGGCCAGTTGCAGCGCGCCATGGTGGCCATGGCCATGGCCTGCCGGCCCGATATCATTGTGTTCGATGAACCGACAACCGCGCTGGATGTTACCACCCAGATCGAAGTTTTGGCCGCCATTAAAAACATCACCCGCAAATACAACACGGCGGCCATCTACATCACCCACGACCTGGCGGTGGTGGCCCAGTTGGCTGACCGCATCATGGTGCTGCGCTACGGCGATCTGGTTGAAGAAAACAATGCCCGCGACATGCTGGCCGATCCCAAGGAGGAATATACCCGTAGGCTGCTGTCCGTAAGAACCCTTAGAGAAGACAAGGATTTATCCGCCTCGGAAAAAGATGTCATTCTCGAAGCAAAAAACATTTCGGCCAGTTACACCGGTAAGGAAACGGTTCTGGAAGACATCGATCTCAAGGTTCGACGCGGCCGAACCGTTGCCCTGGTGGGTGAATCCGGCTCCGGCAAAAGCACCCTGGCCCGGGTGATTACCGGCCTGCTGCCGCCATTGACCGGGAAAGTTTTATACCGCAATCAAGAGTTGCCGCCAGCGTTAAAATCCCGTACCCGCGAAAGCCTCAGAATTATGCAGATGATCTACCAGATGCCGGATACGGCCCTTAATCCCAGACAAAAAATCAGGAAGATCATCGGCCGCCCGCTGTCCTTTTACTTCGGTATGCGCGGCAAGGCGTGTGAAGACAGGATCCTGGAACTTCTGGATATGATCGAATTGCCGGACCACTATATTGAAAGACTGCCGACGGAACTGTCCGGTGGTGAGAAGCAGCGCATCTGCATAGCACGGGCCTTGGCAGCCAACCCTGAGGTGATCATCTGTGATGAAGTCACTTCCGCACTGGACCAGCTGGTGGCCGAGGGCATATTAGAACTGCTGCAGAATCTGCAAAATAAACTGCAGGTATCCTATCTGTTTATCACCCATGACCTGGCAACGGTCAAAGCCATATCCGATGAAATTGTGGTCATGCTGCAGGGCCGAATTGTCGAGCAGGGCGTCAAAAAAGAGATTTTGACACCTCCCCACCACGAATATACAGAGCTGCTGCTTTCCTCCGTACCGGAAATGGACCCGGACTGGCTGGACAACCTGCTGAAGGAACGCCGCAACAATCTTGCGAAGGTTTAAGGGCAGTTTATTTGTTGCGGGGTTCTTAGGATTCAAGTTGTGCTACCCTTTTTTACGCTCATGCACACTCAATTTTTCTGCACATATTCATTAGAAACAGTCATCAGCCTGTATCTCGTTCATGCGAGAACCGTCGATATGACATCATAAGCCTCTTTATCTATTGAGAACGTTTCTAATGTTAAAAAGAACATTGATCAAACCCTAGTGTCAGCCTTGTGATATCGTAGTTTCATTATTAGTTTATCTTTCTTAGCTATCTGGATCTAGGAAAAATGATGAACTACCCCGCCGCAAGCAAGGGGGTATCAACCGGAATATTTTTTATCGCCCCAGGGGGCGGGGAATTCACCCCTCGTCCGCAGGCGGATTACATTTTTTTTTCGAAAGTTAATTTGAAAAATTATATGGGCCCATCAGACGGCAAAATTGATAACCACCGGGCGAACTCCGATAAAAAGCACATCAGCACACACCGCGCTTTTGTATACGGCGCCTTTGCCCCCGGAACGGGTGAAATCTATGCCGGTTCCCGCATGCAGGGAATTTTGACGGCATCATTATTTTTGATCTGCAGTGTATGGTTTTCGCTGACACTGTTCCGCATCATGTCTGCGGTCGTGGGCCGGGTGTTTGACAGCCTTAACGGCATGGAATCCCTGGCGCTGCCGGATCTACCGGTTGTTACCCTGGGTGTTTCATTTTTAGGGATTTATTATCTCTGGTTATGGGCCATGATTGCCGCCGTCGATGCGGCCGTGTCCCATCGCCAAAGATATGCCGGGCAGTCCCAGGCAAGTGTCGCGTGGGCGATTACCATGTCGTGGTTTTGTCCGGGATCCGGCCAGATTTACACCGCTGAGCGCCGCTTCGGATATATCCTTTTTGCCGCCTATCTTCTGGGGATCCTGCTCACTATTCCGGCCTACCGGCAATTATTCCAGGACCTTTCCGAAATGACCAACAGCGGACAGCTGTCACCCAACAATCCCTATGCCGTCATTGATATGGTTCACGGGTTGCTGGCCCGGGCAAATTATAGTTTCGGCAAACTGTTTCAGATCTCTGTCAGATATTTTGCCCTGGCTGCCACCATGGCCGCTCTAAGACAGGGGCTCTTAAAAACAGACAAAAAATGGACCACGCCGTCGGCTATTTACGGCGCAGCGCTCGTAGGCCTCGGCTGGCTGTGTCCCGGATCCGGTCAGCTTCTCCAGCGACAGGATAAAATGGGCTGGTATTTGCTGGCAGGCTATCTGGGCAGCAAACTTCTGATCGGTTTTCTGCTGGGAAATGACCTTATAACAGTTCAAACAGCCGACAGTCTCGCCTGGGTCCCGCTGTTCGTCCAATGGGGAGCTATGTTCGAGGCCCCCATCCGGATGATGAAAGGCAAAGGGGGGAAATAGCGAGGCAGTGAGCAGGAACTATTTCTTCCTAGTTCCAACAGACGATATCACAACCCGTTAAAGTTCTTCTATATTTCTGATTCGCTGGAACTGTATCTGCCATTTTGAGGTATGGGAATATTTAAGATTGCCAGAAGATATATGCAATAATTTGGGATTGTCCCTTATAGCCGCAATCGAACATTTCGCTAATTTGGCGATTGCGTATTCCAATATAATCTTCGATAAAAACATAACGTTGAAGTGAGCTGCGGCGTGATGGGTTTCGATTCTGCACGGTCTGTTACGAAAACTTGCCACACTACACGCCGTCAGCTCCACTGATTGGTTATCCCATGCTTTTTCAATTGCTTATGCAGCTTTTATTCGCCTAAGGTTTTTCAAATCTACGCTTTGCTGGGTTGTCCATAAATCATACTGAAGCTGTAGTTTTAACCAGCCTTCAGGTGAACGTCCGAAAACTTTTGAAAGCCTGAGAGCCATTTCAGGACTAATACCAGAGCGTCCGTTTAACAAAGCCGATAGGGTCTTTCGGGTAACCCCAACAGCTTTTGCTGCTTCGGTAACCGTTAGTCCCAGAGGTTCAATACAAAATTCTCTAATTATTTCTCCTGGATGTGGAGGATTATACATTCCCATGGTGAACTCCCTTAATGGTAGTCCTCGTAATTGACGTTTAAAATGTCACCATCAACGACTTGGAATGTGACTCGCCAATTTCCGCTGACCTTGACTGCATAGGTTCCTTTTCTTTGTCCTTTTAATTCATGCAAATTGAGCCCAGATAAATCCATATCCTCAATTGTATCAGCTGTTTCAAGAAGTGCGAGTATCTGCCGAAGTCTTGTTGCATGTTGGGGTTGAATTCCTGAAGCTACTCCGGATTCAAATAGTTTTTTTAATCCTTTGTGCCGGAATTTCTTAATCATGCAGGATAGTGTAACCCATAACGTATCGGGTTGCAACACTTTTTTGTAGAATGAG
>Ga0316198_10001627_pt1 | contig 13306 bp, 10 predicted proteins | sample OudBieAanoxic_MG_FD_204935 | JGI IMG/M metagenome (GOLD analysis project Ga0316198, IMG submission 204935) | Coastal sediment microbial communities from Oude Bieten Haven, Netherlands - site A anoxic | ecosystem: Environmental > Aquatic > Marine > Coastal > Sediment | place: Netherlands...
TGTCACATGGCATGTTGAAAAAATACGGCTATTTCACACCGGGCGTTGTAGAGCAACTTTTATCGGAACATCGATCCCGAAGGAAGAATTGGAACAAGTTGCTATTTGCCGTTCTGGGAGTTCAGACTTGGCATCGGATTTTTATTGAAAACGATTTGGAGATGCTCGAACAATCAATTTGAGTACACAACGAAGGTGTCATATGTATTATTTGAAGTATCTAAATAAAAAATAAAACACAACTCGATCATGTGTATCATCCTTGACGGTTTGATAAAGGTAAAAATCAATCAGGCAGCATTATTTCCCACAAAATTCTGGTTGTCCGGCCGATCCTGCATTATTTCACAGATTTTATCGAAGCTGAACGGATAAATATCGTTATTATCAACACCGATGTTCCACTGCTTGCCTATGGGCCTCAGGTTTCAGTGAGAATGGCCATAAAGTTGCCAGCTATTGTAATGTGATGGAAAGAACGGTTCGAAGAGCGTTATCGGCATCAAGCTCAGGGTTATGACTTAAACAAAGTAGCGACTCGAGTATCATCTGAGTTAGGTATAGACCCGGAGCAGGTTTGGAGTTAGGGCAAACATCCTCTCACAGTCAAAACACGCAGTTTATTTTGTAATTGGGCAGTGAGAAAGTCGGGCTTCAGTGCCACCGAACTACCTAAAAAATTAGGTGTCTCACAGCCAACGATGAATATTTCGGTAAAGCGTGATGAAAAGATTGCCAAGGCCGATCAGCTAAAGTTTGTAGAGGATTAGAAAGTTATTGAATCATGGGCGTCCCTAATATTCTTGATAACGTGGAGGTGCGCTTTCCGTTTCGCGATTTCGTGAACAATGTTGTGCGTCTCACGCATCGAACGCGCCAGCCGTGACAACTCAGAGACGATCTTTCTGTCACCCCGTTTCAGCCGCTGTATCAACTCCGATATTTTACGCTCGTGCATATTCTTTCGAGACGACACTTCGACCTTGACCCAGTCGTTAATGATCAGTTTCCGATTTTTCGCGTACGATTCGATTTCATGGCGCTGGTTGTTTAAATCTTGCTGGTCGGTCGACACTCTCAGATACGCATACGTCGTTGCCATCGTTGTTCCTCTCTGTTCATGAGGCACTTTGATTACATTTATTGCCGATCGCGTGTTGTCAACCGGCTAATTGATGTGTTTTCATTTGGTTCCGGATAGTTATAACGATAGACAATCAAATATAGTGCTCAAAAATCGATTTCTGCGCGACGGAGTCGTTGAATTTTGAACGACCGCGTCAGCGCCCTTTCAGAGTTACTCTTGAATTTTGTCGATCAGTTTTTGATGCTGTATTTTAGCGATTTCTGATTTCGTGATTAACGGTTTATATGAATATCGGTTGCATCGATATAAATTGAAATCGCTTGACACCCTTCCTAATAGTCTGATTTACAAAAATAAGTGCGTAAAAGCTATCCAACCTCTTCCGCCGAAATTTCTCATTCTGACTCTGGACACAATCGGTATTTCAATATTTAAAATTTGTTTGGCTGTTTAGAACAGGAAAATTATAACTTGCAACTTCAGAACGTCATCTTGAAGGCCGAATTGCTCAAGGGGGGAAGATGAAAAAGTGTATATTTAACATACCAATAATTCTAGTTATTTTGATTGTAGGAACAAGTACAGCGTTTTGCAATGATGTCGTCAGGTATGAATTTGAAGGTGTGTTCACCACAGGAGAGCTTGAAGGTTACCCATTTAGCGGGTGGTTTGATTATGATACGACTGAATTTGGTTACTACCAACAGACCAGCATGCAAGTATTTGTACCAATTTTTCATTGGGAGGATGAAACGGGAAATATCATTGTTGAAGATTATGACCCTCCATTGGGCGGACCATTTTACACCAACATTTATCAGGATAGTTTTGAATCTTCTTACGATGTTTGGGGCTATCAAGTTGGAGGTTCGACATCATACACAGGGTGGACACTATATATCTATTGGACAGGGACTATTTCAGACCCATCGGATTTAATACCTATAGGCCAGATTACCGACACACTCTTTTCATTTCAACATTATGATTATTTTGCGTGGTTCGACTCATCCACACTTACGTATCATTATGAGGATGTGACTTTTGAAGGGTATTTAACAGAATTGAGAATTGCCCCAGAGCCCGTAGATGTCGACATCAAACCAGGAAGCTACAAAAACAGCATAAACTTAAATGGTCACGGCGTTATTCGGGTAGCGATCTTAGGTGGCGCTGATTTTGACGTGTCTGAAATAAAAAGAGACTCTTTGCTGTTAAATGGATCTGCGGTCCGAATTCGAGGTAGAAAAGAAAAGATCATGTGTAACTATGGAGATGTAAGTGGGGATTTCACATCTCCAGAAGGATCACCTGATGGATATGTTGATCTTGTTTGCCACTTTGAATATGATCGCGCCATGTGGGCGATCGGTCAGTCAGTTGCAACTCTAACAGGTGAATTACTCGACGGAACACCGATCGAAGGAACTGATTATATTTGGGTTGTCCCACAGTCTAAATCATTCATAAGAAACCTTCTAAAGAGAAAGAGGAATGCAAAGTGAATTATCCTCTTAAAATGCAAATTAAACGATTAGGCAATAAAGATATCGATATCGTATCGCTATTTATGTTCGGTTAACGATATTAGCAAGGTAACTTTATTCAGCCTTTTTTTACTTACTGTCAGAAATTGTGAAACAAATACCACATTTTTCTGCAGACTTTTCTATAATTAGCAGCCATAAGGTACATCGCAACACTGTGCCAGCACTTGTATCCTCGGCCAGTCGACAAAGATTTTAATAAAGGTGGCGTTGACCTTGATACTCTTACCCGGGTTCGACAGTCATAGTTAAATAAAAATGAGGATACGTATATATTCCAGCCATATACCGACTGAATGAGATTCAGCGTAGTGCCTATGAAATTAAGCGGCTAAATCGACCTTCAATACGCGTTTGGGAGGTTTTATTTTAAGCTTATTCAGAATGTTACGCTGATCAGGGGTCAGCTCGGTATGCTGTAGAATACGCCCATTTTTATCGAAAAATTCGATCAAATTTAACTGCTGCATTTGCCGACGGATTTTGGACCAAGTCAGATCAGTTTCAACCTCGGCAATGCGGACCAGCAAAAGCGCCAACCAACAAAGCAGAACATGGGAGCGGATGCGATCGTCTTTGGAGTGATACACCGGCCGCCGGCAAAGGGTGCTCTTTAGCGTCCTGAAGGCACGTTCTACCTCCAGAAGCTGTTTGTAGCCCAAGGCTATGTCTTCGGCTGATAGATGCTGGTCGCTGGTGGAAAGCAGGTATTTGCCGTCAAGTTTCTCGTCCTGTTTGACTTTAGCCTTATCGATTTTGAGTTTGCCGCTTTTGAGTTCTTTGACATAGCGTCCCATCGAACGATGCAGCATCAGCTTACATTGCGCCTTGGTTTTGCTTTTTCGATTCAGCACCTGCAATTCACACGATAAGCGCTGAAGGATTTTTTCGCGGTTGATGCGGTCCAGTTCTGCTTGCTGCGGATTGTAGGCGATAACATAGCGGCGACGGCCGGTGCCTTCACCGGCAAATACTTCTTTGATGTGTAGATTCTCTGCAATCACTTTAAATCGGCCCGGATGCGCCAGCGCCGTTTCGTTGAGACGGTTGCCGCTGAGTTTTTCGCCCAGGATATACTGGCCGCAACCACGCTGCAGTAGGCGTTGATTTTGTTCACTGCTCATGCCGCGATCTATCACCCAGACCACCCGGCCCAGGTTCCAGCTGTTCAGATCCTTTTGCACCTGATCGACACACTGGCTGTCATGCTGATTGCCCGGCAGCACCCAGCAGCGCACCGGGATACCCTCACGGGTTACCGCCAGTCCGATGGTCACCTGAGGCAAATCATCACGTTTGTCTTTTGATTTACCATAAGCCTTAAGATCCGACGGTCCCGGCTCATCGATTTCAAAGTAGGTGTTGGTGGTATCGAAAAAGATCAAGTCAACGGTCAGATTCAGCAGGTTGGCCGTAGACCAGAACACTTCTTTTTGGATGGCATCGGCATGTTCGAGCAAAAAATCCATGGCACGGTAAAAATGCTGGACCTGCAGTTGCTGATGATCACCCAGATAAATATCATCTTGCGCCCACTGCTCGATAGCCAGTTTGGATGAAGGTGACAGGGCCCGGTTGGCCACGATAGCAAAAAGAGCCTCGGCAATCGGAGCGCTAAACGAGCGTTGATCCAGTGCTTTTTTCAAGCAATTGTCGATATGAAGTCTGTCCCACAGCGCCTTGAGCAGATAGCCACCGCCTGCCGGGCGACTGCGGGTAAATTTAAGCGTATCACTTTGACGATCGAGTTTGATAGCATCTTCAGGACTTAAGAATCGGCTCATGCTTTTTATCAGCCGTTTTAGAGCATCCACGTCAAGCTGATCGCTGCGGCCGAAGGAGTAAATCACCTGGGCCTGGGCAAAACCTTTTTGCTTGTTCCAGATGTTGTTGGCCAACTGGACGTACTCGACCACCGATCCGTCTTTGTTTTTGCGTTTAATCGTTCGCAGGTACATGCCTATATAAAAAGCATGTATTCACATAATAGTCAACGATAAAATGCCAATTCGTGTGCCTATGCGTTTTGGCCTTGCGCACTATCGCCGCATAACAATTTCAGTGGGTTACAGGGCCTGAGAAGTAAATTTATGCCTATGACTGTCGAACATGGGATAATGTTGGCAGCAGACCAGGAGCAATTGAGTCGGGCATATAACTTAGCAATGGAAAAAGGGTATACGAATAAAGCAAGGGCCATCGAATCATTCTTAGAAGAAAGGACATACCACGATGAAAGAAAGGCCGAAGACCATAAACGAAATCTTGGCCGAAAAAAGATTGGCCGATTGGCTCGACCTCCCCGTAACCAACTCTGGCCGTAGTCGGCAACTATCGAATTGGATCAGGGGGGGATTGAAATATGTTGAAAAATCTGACCGCCGATATTTCTTTGAACAGGATGTAATTGATTACCTCTGGAAAAGGGCAGTGGCCGATTAGGCCATGTACCTTTCATTACCTTCTCGTGGGTCTTCCAGACCCCTTTCAGGGGTGCTTTATTTTGGGGTGTATACCTCAGTATGGGTATAATTAAAAACCGTCTTAAATTGGGTCTTAAATGAGTATAAAAAATCGTAACGGTTACGGCAAAGGTACATTCATCGAAACTGATATGATTATATCTCCTGCATACTTGGCACTCACTGCCCCTGCGATACATGCTGATTCTATTTTTACTCAAGCGAGATTTCAAGAATGTAAAATATGGAAAGGAGAAAAAGCAATGTTGTTGCGTCAATTGCGATAATCTTATTTTGACGGACAAAGAGTTGGAAGCTGAGCCTATTAAATTCACACGCTCTCGTATTACCAGAGGTATCGATGATCTATTGGCAAAGGGTTTATCGAAATAAAACATCAAGGTGGATGCTACCAAAAAGACAAATCAATATATGGGTTGGTCGAAGATTGGCGCTTCTGGAAGCCTGATTTGATCATCAGAAAACGTAATCAGGACGTTAAACGAGAGTATCAGAAAAAGAAACCGTCTTCGACATTAAGGCGCTGAAGGATTTTGATCTGTCTGAACTCCTCATTCACGAAGATTAGTCCGAGTCTGCGTAAATTGGAATAACCCGTTCGGGGTTGCTGTGATTATTTCGGAGGATAGGTTTTACGGATTGCATAATAAATACAACTAACGGCTTCTTCGTTTAATATTTCCGGATTATTTTCAGCCCATTTTTTATAAACCAAAACGAGTTGACCGTAGCTGGTACCACTAGGGATATTTAGTCCTAAATATTTAACAACCGTCATGGCATCAGAATCTTTCTTAGTTTGATCTAAATTTGAAAGCATAATTTTTATATTTGAATTCATGTGCACAAGGCCATCAATTGCTCCCCGAAAGAAACCAAGGGCATGGGTCCCTTTTGCATAATCTATTGTGTCACCAGAGTCATATTTTATGAGGTGATTATAAAGTGTGTATCCAGTATATTTTTCACCATCTTCGGCTGATGATAAATACGGGACCAAAATGATTAAAATAGCGAATATAAATCTGCTTTTCCTCATAGCGACCTCCTTCCCCTCTGAAATCAATAGTGGTAGGTGGCGCTGTTTGTCAAACAAAAATGATAAATTTATAACCTGCTGATATTAGATTAAAATATAATAATTACGGTTGGGCGTAGGCGGACGATATTATCAGAGATATAATTCGGATGCAACGTATTTAAGAATAAATTCGGAGAGTTAAAAAAATGCCAATGAGAAGAATAAACGTCTACTCGAAAAAATCGATGGAATCCACCACCAGAGGACGCGCCGCCCATAGCAGTTTCCAAATGCCGGAAACTATGTACAGAAATTTGAAGTTACTCTCTATTATTGAGAATGAACTGATGGCGGACATATTGTTCACCAAGAAGTTGGGACGTGATATAGAGAGGCGATAATCTACGAAGAAATCTGAACAACCCGATCCCTCCGCAAAAACTGTTTTCGTAACACTCAATGGATAGAAAAAATATTTCCAACAAACGAAAATGCTACCCATACACACACAAGTATTAATTTTCTTGTAATCAAAAATATATCAGTGTTCGGCATTTCACGGGGTGGGGAAGGGGGTTCGCAGGTGGAGTGCCAATACAAGGGAATCGTATTTGCGCTCGCGCATTCTGAAAAAATCTATATCAAGGTATTTGGCAATCTTGAAAGATAAATAAAATCGAGGCCCTATTCGGTTCCAGAGAAGGGTAGGTGGTGGGAGCCTTTTAATGGGTTCCAGTATCGGTATATTCTAATTTCTGGGATTTCTAAACGATAGATTCTGCCTAAAACAAAGATTAAAATCATGCAGAAAGTGGGATCAGTTTAGCATTTACTTTAATAGTGCTCCACACGAAGACGTTGAGATGAAACACCCACCACCACCGCCACTACCGCCGGAACTTTCAACGGGAACAAGAGCTTGGCCGTTTAACACACTTACATCGTTTGAAAAATAGCTCTCTACGCCAGCATCATTTACAGCTGTTACCACAAAATCATAGGTGACGTCGCTTTCCATATCTGTGACCATGAATTGAGGATTGTCTGGATCTATTTCTGCAAGAGTCAAATCATCGAGCAAACTGAAAGATCCAGAACTATTCGCACGAATATATAGGTTGTATTTCACAATATCCATTTCAGAGTTTGGATCCCAGGCGAGAGTCATATCGTAAGCGTGGACGTGGGCTGCCAATAATGAGATTATAACAGTTGTTAATATGGCATGGTAGAGGTGTTTCATTCAGTATTTACTCCGAAATATTTAGCGTGACTATGTGCCTGCGTGTATACTCAGTGCCTTGATTAAATTAAGGATACTTAATACTTAATGACTGAGAAGTGGAAATGCAAGTGTAATGCCGGTTTTGAACGACTTATAACTGATTGTAATTAAACGATATTAACGAAAAATTATAATGTATTATTCGGTTTACTGCATAATTAAATTACAATTTGGTAATTTGAAGCGTTTGAATCGTAATTCAAATATGAGACTGGATAAGCAGGGAAATGGGGAAGATGAAAAGAATTAAATATTATCTTCGGGATTTTGATGACACGGCGGGGAGTGTATTGACCACTACCCCTTGTCCATTTTGATATATCGATAGAGAAATTTTTAAAAAATCGAAAAATGCATAAAAACGCAGCATTTTGTGTAATATTGGATACCTAAATATGATGGGCAAGGGAATGGTATTAGCGGGTAATGTATATTTTTCAGAAATCAAGAATGGGATAATTGACTTTGAACGACGTGCATCAGTCACAGCCCTCTTGCCATCGACTGAATGCGTAAGTTGGTATCCTCTATTCCTCAATCTTTCATGTTTTCTACCTGTTCCAGCGGTATAGGCTTGTGTTTCTGAATCTCGATGGCGCTCTTCCGCTGTCTCTCGTTCGGGTTGAGCGCATCGATTAATTCCATCGTCAGATCAACACGATCCGCGGACGGGTGCTTTGCCAGCTTTTCTTTGTCCCATTTCGATTCGAGCGAGCTTACATTAGCTTTCTGTTTGATCGAAGGCAAACGGTCCTCGATCTGCTCAAGGATGTCGTCCACAGGCGCGGCGCTGAACGCTTGCGTGTGCAGTCGCCTCTGCCGCGCTGCTCCTTCTGCCTCTAGTTCCTCAACGCGTTTCTGATCCCCTGCAGCTTTCGCCTTCTTGTATTCTGCGTGCAGCCCTGACATCCACTGCTTGAAGTGTTCGCTCCCGGCAAACGCGACGGCTATGGCGCGAGGGTCGTACACGCCGATCCGATACGTGGTCTTCTCACCGGGGTGCATCGGCTCACCAACGCTGTCTGCCAGCGTCATTATGAATGTTGCGAGACACGCAGCCCAAAGTATTTGATTCATACGCTCTTTTTTTATGTATCAGCTAAAGAATCAGTTGAGTCTGTGTTCAATCCATGCTGTACCTTTGGCTTCAAAAGAAAGCAAACGATCAGAGGTACGAATTGTTACTTTACTTGCTGTTATTTTTATCGAGTCTATGGTTTCTTTAAGTCGGAGTTTGATTTCAATAAAGGCTGAAGGTTCTACTGCCAAACCGAATGCGCGGCTGGATGTTATCACTACAGCAACATATTTTTCTGCTTTCGCTGCAAGTAGCTCCTCGTGAAAAGGTAGTTGAACTTCAATTTAAACTAATAATAAATTTTCGACATCGTAACATGGCTCTCCCCCAGAGACAGTTATTATCCTTAGGCAAATAACCAGGCTAATACCGTTTTCATATAACTTGCCAATAGCTGGATTTTCAGTTTTCGAGGTTTTTATAAGGATACGATCCGGCTATCACAAAGCTTTTATGGGTAATCAAAGTCGCGTTAGATAGCAGCTATCATCTGCGCTGCCCGGAAAGCAGAGATTGAGTATATCTTAATTTTTTAGTGCCTCTGATTGTTCAAGCTTTGTTGGAGTCATCCTCAGTATTGGGGGCCATATTTTTAAATCTATGACCATAATACCTCTCTTGTCCAGCTAAACCGTTTCGATTGATGATATCACCATGCTTTTATAAATGGTTAGTCTATCACTTCTTGTTTACCGGTATTATTAGAGGCATAATTCAGAGCATCGACGAATAGTTGATTGGCAACTCCTTCTGGTTGATCCATTTATAGAAAAACTGAACACTTTGACGGTAAGCGGAGATAAATTTGTATGGTACAATCTACTTAGCACCATCATCCAAAAGTAATTGAATTGGCGCGGAAATTGTCTGTCCAATGTTTGTAATAGGACCAATACTATCTCTTGTCACCTCTACCTGCTTACCAGTCTTCAGGGTCACGGAAGGCAAGGTCGGGTTGCTGGGGTCGACGGTCACACTGCCCCTGTAGCAGGCGGCGAATGTCACATCTGTATCCGGATTATGACCGACCGCGAAATCATTTTTCACAAAGGAACTGATCTTTGCTGTATCGGTCTCAATATCCAGTGTCAGATCCTCAAGTACGGTTTCGAAACGGCCACCTCCAGATTGCAGGTCGAGGCTTATATGGTTGCTGCCGTCTCCTTGATATAAATTCGATAGAACGTAACCACATATCGTAGGATCCTTTTTAGCCACTAATAAAGCAAGAACTAATTTTTGTTGGTATTCGTGAGATAGCTTTTCTTCATAAATAACATCGAGCATAATATACACTCTTTGAAGGCAGTCATAGGAAATTCTGACTTTGGATTTGGGATTCATTTCGATCCGATCTGACTCCTCTATCGGTTCGCCACAACCTATTGATGCCACCGCCACATCCCGATCAAATCCCTGCAGCGACTGACTACATTGTGGCAGCGGTACATCGTTGACCTTTACCTCTTCCGATCCCGTATTTGTGAGGATAAACCCTTCCTCACTGGCCGTGCCCGGTTCATAAATATATTGCACCAAGCAGGCAGGACAGTTCCAGAGTCCTGCGCTGATTTCAATCCGACCACCGGCGGTGACAACGGGGACATCAAAATTAACTTTTGCGGTATCTGAAATGTAATCTAGGTTGGTCGCTGCTATCGAATCTCCCGAAAGAGTCACCCCATCTGCATGGTACTGAAATTGTATTCCAGCATTCCACCCACCAGAATATGGAGAAACATAGCCGCTGCCTTCAGTTGTCGCATTAAGCGTAATTGTTTCTCCCGCGATCATCTGGGCCGGCGGTTTGTCAAACCTTGCAATAAAGGTTGCATCGAAATACAAATAGTCGTGGTCAACAGACTTGTTGCGGTGGGTAATGCTCCTATCCGTAACGGTAAACAATTCATACTTGCCGAGGTACCGCGGTTCAGAATAATATTCAGGGTCTCCAACACCGCCAATAAATTCGGTACGTGCATTATTCGGATTCACTCTGGTGTCAGTCAAAATCCAAACCTCGGCAGATTCAGCCGACGGTACCGTGCTCATCCCCAATAACAGAAGCGCAAAGAACAAAGTTACTATAAGCCCCGATCCTGATGTCAGTTCAGCTATCCATACATTCAATATCTTCATCTGTATTCTCCTTGCCTATACTTCAGTTCTGATAGCATATTTCCGCATTAGGCCAAGTTACATGTAACAAATTCAGAATCGAGTCTTTTGCTTGAGCTGTAAATTGCGCTTCTGAACACATAGGGATGCCCGATACTCCAAATACCTGAAATTTTGTCTGACCAAACTGCCATAATCCATAATGCAGATGCGAAGATTCATTGAACATCTTCAAGTAGCCAAAGGTATCGCCTTGAGTAATTACATCACCCAGAGTGACGGAGATATTATCCAATTGATCTTGTCCGGCTTGCGTATTTATCGACATGGTATTAAACGCATATTTAGTCGTTAGTGGAATAAAATAACCACCGTCATCGGGATCTACCACATACTCATCACAGGCAATGGATACTTCCACCTGCCAGGTGTCGTCCGTGGCTGTCTGTTGTAACTGAACGGCATCGACCATCCCAGAACAAGCCGACTGAACACCTGCGAGATCATCTTGTGGGTAGATATCTATCCCGTCATTCACATAGTCCCAGGGTGAAAGACTATATTGAGAACTAAAGCCGGCTGTAATTTTCGCCATCTCCGCCTCACTGGAATAAGGGGCGACAAACAGTGGAGGCATTACATCATCGCTATTACACATAATGACATCCTGGTGAGCAACCGCAATCAAATTCATAATAGAAGCACGAGCTGCCTGAGTAAAATATGGTTCGGGACAAATTGGTACGGCGTTTTTATATAATGTAAAGTGCACATGAGCTTTTTCCGGATTCTCAGCCGAATATAGATAGCCGATGATCTCGCCTTGCACTACCAACTGCCCTTCTATAACCAAAATGTTATTGTACTGAGTTTGTCCGGTATTCGGTGCCTGGTTTTCAAAGTTATAACCGATAGTATAAGTAGAATCGCAGTCAATCAGCACCATTACTTGATCATCGAACGTGTAAATCTTTTTTACTCTCCCGGCACATGCCGACTGATATGCTTTGAGGTTGCCATCGGGATCAACATCCAATCCATCATGGATTCTTCCCCAGGGTTCATCGCTGTATTGTGCATTAAAAAAATCGTTTATCTCGCGCATGTCAGAATCACTTGCATACGGGGTAACCAGGCTAACCGCTTTTGTCTCTCTCTGTTGAATTTTGTCGTCCAATAATAGTACCAACCAAGGTGTGCTTTTTGTTTCCCCAATAGCAAGAGAGCATGGGATTATGAAGGTAATAACAAATAAATAGGATAGATAATTTTTGAATTGTGCACAGCACTTTCTTTTCATCTCAACCACCTCTCTCAATAAAAAAAGGCTGAACTACCCCCACTGGGCGGCTTAGCCTTCTGAATATGTAACAGACTTCATACCCCATCCTCCCCCTTTGATGGGTTTGCCTGTTCAGATCATTTTTATGAGATTATTATAAATTCTACCTATCACCACTGTTTGGTTTGTCAATTGCCACAGAGTGGTACTCGGTGCATTTATTTTGGTTAGTATCTGCATAAACGCAAAAGTTCAGATACGTACAGATGGAATCACAAAAAATCAGCCCATCTAAAAACTAAACTTATCTTGCCACTCTCGTAACTATTTAAATTTTCATTAATTATAATGATACTGTTTGGATATATTAGGGAAACCGCACGGTGATTGGTGCGGGACTATAGTAGATAGCTTCAGATCGCCCATTCGGTTGATGGGTAAGATGAAATCCCAAAAATATCACACATTCAAAATCTTGACGTTTCTTGCCGTAGCCCAAAGTGTCAGTTTTCGGCGATTACCTTATATACAATTTGCGTATTTCACTAATTTTGCCGGCAGGTATGCGATGAAAAACAATCAGTTTAACGAAGTGCCCGAGGTCTGGTAGGAAATGGATTGCTAATACCAGCTTAGGAATCCCTGATATCATTTTATCCCCAAGTCTTAGCAGTTTCCACCATGGCCTGGATGTTTTCCGGAGGGCAGATAGCCGGTATGATACAGCCGCCACTTACCATTAATCCCCCGTCTCGACCAGCCTTATCAATCACCTCCCGGGTTGCTTCTTTCACCTCCTCAGGGCTGCCCATAGCTAAGAGACCCGTGCTGACATTGCCCATCAGGCAATATCGCGACCCCAGTAATTTTCGCGCCGCTTCAAAATCTACCCCTTCATCGAGACTCAGGCAATTCACTCCAGTTTCGGCAAAACTTTCAAGCCGGTCAGAATTGTCACCGCAAACGTGCATGATGGTTTTTATCCCGGTAGGTTTGACAAGTTTGACCAGGCGTGTGGTGAGTGGCTTCCCCCACTCTTCCCAATGTTTTTTGGAGATAGCGTCCCCAGAGCTGCTCGGGTCGGAGATGAAAAGAATATCTACTCCTGTGCTGATAATGGCCACCGCATAGACAATGAGACTGCTCAAAGCAATTTCGCAGAGCTTGCGAAGGGATTCAGGCGCCTTGTACAAGTCCCTCATCGCGTTCTCGGAACCCCGTAGCATGCTAACGTGCCTGAATGGGGCCTGTATGTATCCGATAACCGGAACCTCGTGCTTAAACCGATTTTTCAATCGACGCATTCCTTCCAGGATAAGGCTCAGCCTTTGGTTCTGATACGGATCGAATAATTTCAAACGAGATAAATCAGATTCGTAGTTTTGTACCGCTGGGATTTCCACTG
>Ga0316198_10001628_pt1 | contig 13302 bp, 10 predicted proteins | sample OudBieAanoxic_MG_FD_204935 | JGI IMG/M metagenome (GOLD analysis project Ga0316198, IMG submission 204935) | Coastal sediment microbial communities from Oude Bieten Haven, Netherlands - site A anoxic | ecosystem: Environmental > Aquatic > Marine > Coastal > Sediment | place: Netherlands...
CCGATTGGAGGTCTCGAAAATACACCATGGCACTTCCTGCCAAAGTTGGGGTTTGGCGGCTGCCTCTACTATGCCGGGCGGAACATCATCAACACATTTGACAAGAGATATCTTCCGGGGCCCAAAAAGGCGTTTAAAAATTCACGTGGGGGCATTATCGCAGCTACCGGTGGAATTCGACAAGAGATTAGCCGATGGTATGGAGAGGAAAGTACGGTAATTTGTGAAATTGGCCAACCGCCGAATATCGCCCGGAGTCATTCAATACGAAAACCAGGGGAGACACTGAGACTTTCGTGGAGTGGACAACATCTTCCCGGAAAAGCCCTTCCAATGCTATTGTATGCTCTCTTTAACCTGCCGTCCGACCTGAAGTGGCAAATGGATATTCTTGGGAATGGACCATGCACTAAAAAATGGCGCCAACTTGCTGGTAAACTTGGCGTGAATGATTGCTGCAATTGGTATGGCAACTTGCAGCGAATAGGGGCCATCAGGAGAGTGTATCAATCACACCTCTTTATTATTACCAGCATGAAAGATTTAACATCAACAGTTCTTCTGGAGGCACTTTCCCAAGGGGTCCCCGTCATTTGTCCGGATCATTGCGGTTTTGCAGATGTTGTGACCGAGGAATGTGGAATAAAAATTGCGGTCAAAACACCCCGGCAATTAATAACCGATCTGGCAGTGGCCATTATGTTGTTGGAAAAAGATGAAGAAAAACGTAGGAGGTTGGCCAAAGGGGCATTGCGACGAATTGAAAAATTTTCGTGGGAAGAGAAAGCCAGGCAAGTGGATTTAATTTACAGACAAATGACGAATAAATGATCGATAGCACATATAAGGACAATTATATAAATATAACGCCAACCCTTGATGGGTTACATCTAGATCAGGACGCGTGGTGGATCTCTTTTGTGTCTATTCCATCGCTTCTTTTTATCATGATCTGGCTCAGTGTCAATACCGGACCTTGGGTATTTAAATCGACACCTACGAGTCTACTTGATTGGCTTCATTATTTTAGAACAATTTTTCCGTGGGTTGTCCTGTTTATCGCATATATAGTGATGGCCGAGAGAGGAAACTTTAACACTGAAGCAGTTTCTGGGCCTGTCAAGCTGTGGCTGATTTATGGCATTATCAGCCTCGGTATTTGTATCAATTCACCCAAACCGCTCGATGCCGCCTATTGGGCAATTAATTACCTGGCTGTTTTCGCTGCCGTGGCATTATACTTAAAAGGTGAAAATAACCTTGCCAGGGCCGTGCAACTGAACCACCTCAATTGGTGTATAACGACCCTATTTCTTATTATCCTCGTATTAATTGCCCGGGATGCACTATTTGTCGATTACCGATTTGGCTGGATAACCGGGTACGGGATTATCCATCGTATGGATGCGGTGGTTAATGTGACCATGTCCCGCTCATCGGGGATGGCCAGGTTCGCTGCTGTACCGGGGATCGTTTCATTTGTATTTCTTCTTACTGGTTTTGGCTGGAAACGAATTTTGTGGATCATCCCGTTTGTTTTAGCCGCTGTTTTGATCTGGTTCATGCAATCGAGAGGCGCCATCCTTGGATTCACATTTTCCATGGCTTTTGTCTTGCTTTTTATAGGGTCTCGCTCAAGATTATTCGGTATTTTCGGTTTGATTTTGATGGGATTACTTTATTTTAGCGATATAATACCCAATCGAGCATCGAGATATGTAAAGAACCATTTTTATCGCGGACAAACTTATGAAGAATTGATGACCCTTACCGGAAGAACCCGGGCATGGAAAAAGGCCTGGCGGCAGGTTGAAAAAGCACCGATATTGGGCCGGGGTCCGCAATCAGATCGCTATCTGATTAAAGACCATGTTCACAACACCTATCTATATGCACTTCTGCAGGCCGGGATTGTCGGTGCGGCGGCCTTTGTAGGCGGCCTAGTCTGGACCTGGGTGTTGTTTTTTCGGGCCATATTGCGAAAAACGGCTGACAAGGTAGGACAGCGAGTTATCTTGATTCAAACCGGCGGAATTCTTGCCTTTTTCACGGTGCGCAGTATCCCCGAGGTATGCGGAGCCATGTTCGGTGTGGATTTGCTGGTGATGCTTCCGGTTTTGGCTTATTTGGGGCTCTTGGATCGGGAGAATGTTGAGAAAAGGTCAGAAAGTGAGAAGATATGATGGTGAGTGAAAATAAATTGAAAGCACAACACTCTACCGTAAATATCCTCGGCTCCCGTATTCACAGAATTTCCATACCGTCTGTTATTCGAGAGATGGAGAGATGGATCGATGCGTCAACCAGTGATTCAAAACTTCATCAAATAATAGTCACTGGTTTTCACGGCATTTGGGAAGCGTACCGGAATCAGAATCTCAAAACGATTTTTAATTCCGCCGACATTTGGATTCCCGATGGAATTGCCCCGGTTTTAATTTCGCGACTTAAGGGATTGCGCAACATGGAACGGACACCCGGGGCCGAATTGATGCAGGCGTTTTTCGGGTTAGCCGACAAGAAAGGCTACAGCAGCTTTTTCTATGGAGATACGCAGAAAACATTAACCGGATTAAGGAACAAACTGTTAACCGACTATCCAGGCCATAAAATTGCCGGTACCTTCTCCCCGCCATTTCGTCTGTTAACGAAAAAAGAGAATGAGGATATTATCCAAATGATTAACGATTCTCGTCCCGATGTACTTTGGGTGGCATTGGGCCTGCCCAAACAAGAGCGTTGGATATATGAGCGGAAAAATAGATTACATGTTCCGGTTGCCATCGGGGTAGGGGCCGCATTCGCATTTGTAAGTGGGAATGTGAAACGGGTGCCGGAATGGATTGGAAAAAATGGTTTGGAATGGCTCTGGCGATTCATCCAGGAACCGAAGAAACTCTGGCGACGTGATTTATTGGATGGACCCAGGTTTTTATGGCATGTTTTTCTAGAATTGGCAGGATTGAAATTGGAAGATAAGGAGATAAGACGATAAGAAGCTGAGCCAGTGAGATTAAACCGTTTGATTAAAATTGTAGTTGGCATGTCGGTCGTTATGTGTGTTTTTCTGGCAGCTGAGGTGATATACTTTTATTTCATTTTTTCGAAAAACTATTCCCCAGAAAAGTCCGATTGCATCGTCATACTGCCTGAAGCAAAGGAACGGATCATCGAAGGTTGCCGGCTGGCAAGAGAAGGGTATGCGCCTAATTTTACCATTGTCGGGAAGGATTCATCAAAGCTTAAGGTGTGGGCCGAAAAGTTTGGTTTACCAGGTTCGATAAACCAGATCATCACTGGAAAGAGTCGAAGCACGTTCGAAGATGCCCTAAATATAAAAAATATTTCAACTGAGCATGGGTTCGGTTCAATCCTTATCGTCACATCAACCTATCATTTGCCCAGAACATCCTTTTTACTACGAACGCTCATAGCCAATCCCTCAATTATGATAAAGTTATATGGTGTATCGAGAGCTGAAGTCTCAGCATCGGATCAGAAAAAAACATCAGCCGATAGAAAGATGATATTCCATGAAATGATTAAGTTCTGGGGAAGTATTATTGAGATGTGCGTCTATAAATCTACTGGCAACTTGATTTCCGATATCCCCACATACATTCGGATAAAAAAATTTGCCAGTTCATGGATTCTATTTTGATATGAGAAATTCACCTCTTTTCTCCCTACCGCCGATCAGACAAAATGAGATTGAACTTATACTTTGCTGTGCCCGCACCCGCTTGGATTCTGATACAATAAAGAATATTAATTCACTTGTTCAAGGTGAGGTTGATTGGGAATATATTGTAGAAATAGCACTTGACCACCGGGTCATGCCACTTTTATACCAGAACCTGCAAAAATTCTGCCCCCAGGCAGTTCCCCCTGGTATACTTGAAAAACTTAGAGCCTATTTTTTAATTAACACCGGGCGTAACCTCGCCCTCACCACTAAGCTGTTGGAACTGATTCAACTTTTTGAAGGAAACGGTATAACCGCCATTCCTTTCAAGGGGCCCGTATTGGCTGAATCCATTTATAGCGACCCGGCATTAAGGCAATTTGACGATCTGGATGTTCTGATTCATAGAAACGATGCCATAAAAGCGTTTCAATTGCTTTTATCTTATGGGTATCGTCCCGAAGTCAGCATAGATGCCGAACAATTCAAAGCCTATTCGAAAACAGAGTACAGCTTGGCACTCTATACCAAGCATTCGGAAATGATGGTGGAGCTTCACTGGGAAATGACGGGCAGGTACACGGGCTATTCCTTTGATCTTGATCATGTTAAAAACAGACTTGAGATGGGAACGATATCCGGAAGGGAGATCCGACAATTATCGCCGGAAGACCTGCTGGTGTATCTGTGCATTCACGGGTCCAAGGACCGCTGGAAAAATCTGGATAGTATTTGCTGTGTCGCTGAGCTCGTTCGTTCTCGTCCGGATATGAGGTGGGATCGAGTGGAACACCTGGCCGGAGAAATCCATTGCCGGCGAATGCTTGATTTGGGACTATTTTTGGCCAATCATTTGTTGGACGCTGAATTGCCCACGCATGTTTTGGAAAGAATTAATATCGATCCAGAGCTAAAAAAAATGACCCCCAAAATCGGAAAAACGCTTTTCCCTCAATTCGATCGCTCAAATACATCCCGGTTCAACTCCGACTTTTCTATTTTTCATATGACCCTTAAGGATCGAATTCAAGACAAACTTCGTCATGTTTTCTACCTTTTATTTTTACCCTCAAGGCAGGATTGGCGATATTTTTCTTTGCCGGTCAATCTGTCCTTTTTGTATTATTCATTACGGCCCGCTCGGTTGGCGTGGGAATCCGGATCCACCTTGGTGCTCTGGTTCGTAAATACAATTACGTATAAAAATCTCACCGCTGAATACGCCGAGTCCGCTGAGAAATGATAACATTTAATCGTCATCATGACCTCTGCGTTTTCGACGAACTCTGCGGTTATTTAAAAAAGTCCCAAAAAGATTTTGAGTCGCTATTTTCAAAATTTGTAAACCATGAATAGACACACCTTTATTCTAACTTTCTTACCTTCTTATCTTCGTGCCTTACGATGACCACCCTTCTCGTTATATTTGGCATCTCCTTAACCCTGTCCCTAATTCTTAGCCCCTTAATCGGAAGGCTGGGAACACGATTTGGGGCGGTGGATATACCCTCGTCCCGGAAGGTGCATACAAAACCGATTCCTCGGACCGGCGGGTTGGCCATATTTATCGCTTTTATGCTGACATTATTGATCAGCACCTTTTTTATGACCAAAGTTTCTGATCTATTGGTGTTGGACCCCCCGAAAATTTTTATTTTTTTGGGGGCTGCCATCTGTTTTGCAACCGGATTGGTGGACGATTTTCACAGACTCAAACCCGGAATTAAGTTCCTATTTCAGGTAGTAAGTGCCAGCGTAGCGTTTTCGGGTGGACTTCGTATCGATCAATTTGTCATCATGGGAACCACTGTCGGTTTTGGATTTTCCAGTTATTTTATTACGATTTTCTGGTTTATTCTCTTCATCAATGCAGTCAACCTGGTGGACGGCCTGGATGGGTTGGCCACTGGTGTCGTTTTTTTTACGTCCGCGGTCATGGTTGTTTTGTCGGTAATGGGCCAAAATTTTTTGTCGGCCATGCTTTTTTCAGCCTTAGGTGGCGCTGTTCTCGGTTTTTTACGATATAATTTCAATCCCGCCACAATCTTTCTCGGAGACGGGGGATCATACTTTCTGGGCTATGCCGTTGCCGGGATCTCAATTATGGGCTCCGTCAAGAGCCAGGTGGGTGCGGCCCTGTTGATTCCATTGCTGGCGCTGGGAATTCCGCTTTTTGATACGATCCTTTCTCCCCTACGTCGTTTTGTCCGGGGTCGGGAAATGTTTGCACCGGATAATGGGCACATTCATCACCGGCTTCTGAATATGGGCCTGACAACCCGAAAGGCCGTATTTATCATTTACCTGCTGACTTTTATCCTGTGTCTATCGGCGGTAATCATGGTCAATATCAGGGATGAACGGGCCGGTCTTTTTCTAATCGTTTTGGGGGCCGGCGCAATTCTCTTTATCCGCAAACTGGGTTATTTCGAATACATCGCTTCCGATAAAGTTTACGGCTGGTTCAGAGACTTTGCCGATGAGACCGGCCTGAGCCGGGATCGGCGGAGTTTCTTGAGCCTACAAATCGACATGAGCAGGTCCACCGATTTTGAAGATTTGTGGGAAATTTTCTGTCAAACCGTGGCAATGCTTGAATTCGATTTGGTTGAGCTGGAATTAAACAAAAAATTCGATTTATTGAAGACAAGCAACGGGAACCGATTGAAGTGGCAGCGGGATGATTTCAATGACGGGGTGGATATTGAAAATGATCATTTTTTAAGATTAGCGTTACCTCTAATCGAAAATGGAAACGAAAGTTACGGAACCCTGCGGTTTGTTAAAAACCTGCGACGCAAACCTGTCAGTCATCACACTTTTCGTCGCGTTGAACAACTGAGAAGGTCATTTATAGGTGCCCTTGAACAATTAAATAAAAATTAATCCCCTAATTGATCATATAAATATATGATGTCAAGCACTTGCGAGGAATTAACCAAAATTAGAATATTTAATCAATCTTTTGATGAAATTTTAATTTACAAAGCACAACTTTGGTAAAAAAACATCATTTTAAGACGATTACGGTTGGGTTGTGCTAAGGCTTCGAAACCTTTGAAAAATGTCATTTTATGTCCGATTTCAAAGAAGACATAAAATTTAATTCACAGGCACCCCTCTGGAATGGCCCTTGGGAGAAATATAAGGAATATTTTATAGGCTAAATTTTGAGTAAGAAGCCAAAATTAGGTTAAAAACGCGTTTTTTCCAGGTTTTATTTTGGCTTGCAAATTGTAATCCGAATATATATGGTAAATCATTTTTTTGGGGGGAGGAAATGATCGGTGGCGCATCCTGTGTCGCTTTTGCTTGATTGTGGACGAGGCATCTAAGCCGATTTTGAAGATAGGGATATGATCAAATTTCATTAGGGGAACATAAGGTTTTGTAAAAACAAGTCATTTCAAAATCGTGCGGGATTGAGATGAGCTTTACGCCCAAGAGGGCGCGCCGTCTCACCCCGATGGTATGCGTAATTTGAGGAGAAGTGCAACCCTTTAGATGGGACATTCATATGAGTTCGAAGCATCTTGCCAAATTTGCGGGAGGATTAGAATGAAGCTTAAAATTTTATGTTTTAGCGTTCCGATCTTCGTGGCACTCATTTTTCCTATTATAATTTCCCAGTATGCAATGGCTGATTCCCAGTGGGAGAATATGCTCGAACAGGGTAAACTTAAGCAGGGCGTGGCTGCTGCAGTTACGGCAAGCGTCTCCACGGATGAGATTAGCAAAACGGCAGTGGAACTAAATTATCCGGCCTGCGACATATTGGCTGCCGAACTGAAAGCAAATATCGATGGATATCTAGCCCTGAAAGCCGTCATTTCAGCGGGGGGGGATTTGGAGCATCTGGCGTTATGTTGCCCTGAACCAGGAATTCTAATCTCTTCGGCTGTCTTTGCAAAAGCCGCCCTTGAAACCGGTGTGGAAGACGAGGTGGTGGATCGTCTTTTGAGAATTGCCTTTACGCCCCCCCCAGGAGAAAGTGGGGCGTTTAAACAAGAGTCCGTGGTCGCCGGGGGCGAAATTAGGGAAGGTCCATTCACCAGCCCTGACTCGCCGGAGTAAAAGGTAAATGTGTAAATAAGAAAGGTTATCCTTATTTTAATGATTAATAACTGCCGTGGACCATATCCGTTTAGTGTTTAGGTCGGTTAATTTACTTTTAGAGACAATACTTTAGGTCGGCACCGGATGCAACAATGAAAAATAAATATTTTTGGATATTTCTCATTTGTCTATTTGGTTTTGCTATTGCAGCAATTGCCGATGAACCCAAAAGTGAAGAAACGACTGGTGGAGATATTTTTGGGAAGGGGGGGGGGTATATTCACCCCTCTTTGACGGTTGGGGGAATATATTCAGATAATATTTTTAATACTGAAAAGGATACGAGAGATGATTTTATTTGGGTGATCTCGCCGGAAATATGGTTAGCCCTGCCCGGAACCAGAATAAGAGCGATAGACTTGCCGGTGTCACCCAAAACCCCGGCTGGCTTCACGCTCAGTCGCCCGAACCCGGAAGTATTTAGGCGATATCAGACGTACTTGTCTTATGGAGGAGATTTTTACAGGTATACGGACTACACCGAAGAGGATAAGGAGAGCCATCGGTTTGACGGTCTTTTTCAATACAATTTCAGAGGTGGCCTTTCGGTTGAACTGGTGGGGCAATATGTGGACACCTTTGACCCGGTGGGGGTGGCTCCGGTCACGCGACATGACGAATATACGGAGGGTCTGTTCAACGCCATCCTCACTTACGACATTACCGAAAAGTTTAAACTGAGGTTGGATTATACCCATATCGATCTCAAATATGAGGATCGGCCCCTTTATGAGATCCCCTTAATTGGAAGGGATCGTCAGGATAATGGCTATTCGGGATATCTATTTTTTAAAATCAGGCCGAAAACATCAATTTTCGCCCAGTATCGGTTTATCGATATTGATTATGACATTAACGTCCTGGCCGACGACAGTGAGGAACACCAATTTTTTGGTGGCGTTCAGTGGCGATTAACTCCGAAATCAAAGGGTAGCCTGAAGCTGGGCTATGGTGTCAAGGACTTTCATGATAACGAAGAATTAGATGATGCAAATAATTTCATATTCGAGGGTGAATTACGCCATTTCTTTACCCCCAAGACATCGTTGAGCCTGGTCGGATTCGGTCGGACCGATGAAACGACCATCTATGATACCAATTATGTGCTTACCTATGGGTTGAGCGCGCAATATAATCAAAGGATAACCGAAAAACTGAGCGGTCACCTGTTTTTTAGCTATGCCTGGGACCAATACCAGGGTGAGATCACCTTTGACGGCCAGACCAAGCAGAGAGAAGATGACCTTATTCGCATGCGGCCTTCACTGAGATATGAATTTACGCGTTGGTTGGTGGCCGATGCGGCTTATATGTATACCAAACGCGACTCTAATTTTTCCATTTTTGATTTTACCGAAAATCGATTTTCCCTCCGGATTTCACTATCCTTGTACAACCGAAGCTCAGAAATATCAGACGATTAAATCTTTCAATAGAAAATTTAAGCGCTTGGGGCGGGGTTGCCGTTCTCAAGTTTTTTGTGTTAAAATTAAATGTGATCTCTTAATGAAAAAAGAGCCTCGAAAATGTTAATTTTGGTTCTTATAAGACGATCCGCCGCTGGCGCCCCCCAGGATATGCCCTTGGGATAAATATATTGATTATTTCTAGGATTAAATTCTGAGTATGAGGCCAAAATTAGACAATAAAGAGAGGTTTTTCAATGGTCTCGGGTGGCAACCGGTAATAATGAAACCATACTTTGTGATCTTAGTTGTCGTTTTACTATTCGGGACTGTTGGTGTTTCTTCGGCCCAGGACTATATCGTTGGCGAAGGGGATGTCCTCAATCTAACCGTGTACGAGCACGATGACCTAACCCTGACCGTAAGGGTCAGCGGCGAGGGATCCATTACCGTCCCGTTGGTTGGTGATGTCCATGTACAAGGTATGACTTTAACCCAGATTGCGCACAAAATTACCACGCTCCTGGCCGACGGATATATTGTCAATCCCCAGGTAAATATTTTCATCCATGAATTCAGGAGCACCAAGGCCACTGTTCTGGGAAAAATCAACCGGCCTGGCCTTTATGAGCTCCGTCAATATACGACGCTTTTAGAACTCATCTCCCAGGCCGGCGGCCTGACCCAGGGGGCAGGAAACAAGGCGATCATAAAAAGAAAACGCCCTTCGGGAACGGACCTGAAAGAAGAGACTATCACCATTGATTTAAAAAGCCTGATCGAGGGGGGAGATACATCCCGGAATATTCAGATTTTGGGCGGTGACAGTATTTACATTACCGCCACGGAGGTATACTACGTCACCGGAGAGGTCAAAAAACCGGATGAATTTAATCTGGACGGAGAGATAACGATTATCCAAGCCATCACCAAAGCCGGTGGGTTTACCGGAAAAGCCGCACCTTCTAAAGTCAAAATCATAAGAAAAATGGACGATGGTAAGAAAGTGCTGAGCCGCGTACCCATGGATGAGCCGGTTTTACCCAATGATGTCATTGTGGTACCGGAGAGTTTCTTTTAACAATGATTGAAAATGAGCTCCATTTAAAAAATTATCTTCGTGTTATTTTAAAAAGAAAATATACCGTAGTGACGTTCTTTATCGTCATTGTTGTCATCGCCCTGATGGGCAGTCTTAATTATACCCCCGAATACACGGCTTCTACCAAGCTTCTGATCGAGAAAAACGACGAAAACCCCCTGATGATGAATTATCGTTATGGGGCTTCTTATGATCCTGAGTTTCTCGCCACCCAGTCTCAAATAATTAAAAGCGAACCAGTCTCGAAAAAAGTGGTCAAAGCCCTTGATCTTGAAAATACCTATGCTTCCTTTTTTAAAATTGTTCTAAAGCCCCCCCCCAATAATAACCCGCTTGCCTGGTTCAAAGACCTCTATGCGATCATCATGAAAACCGCCGGGATCGGAAAAGTGGCTCCGGAATATCAGGACGGGAAAACAAGCCCGAACGACGAGTCTGACATTGAAGCTAGCCTCTCGTCGGAAGCATACATCCAGATGATCAGCAATGGTATCTTCATAGAGCCCGTGGAAGAAAGCGACATCGTAAAAATCAGTTATACATCCACCAATCCGGAATTTTCAAAACGCGTGGTTAATGCCGTGGCCAAAGCATATATCGAGGAAACCCTTGAGATGAAAATGGCCGCATCCAAACACACCATCGCATGGATGACCGAAAAAGCCGAAAAAGAGAGGGTCAAGCTCAAAAAAAAAGAAGAAGCGCTGCAGAACTATATGCGTAACGAAAATATTATTACCGTCGAAGATCGAATTGCCATCACCCCCAAAAGGCTGACCGAAATCAGTACCCAGCTCACCATGGCTGAAGTTAAACGAAAGGAACTCCAGTCAATCAATGAGCAGGTAAGCCAGATATCGCAAAACCTGGAAGATGCCGAAACGATTAATGTGATCGCTTCCGATGAAACCCTCCGGTCGATTCGATCACAACTGATGGAGACCGATCAGAAAATTACCGAACTATCCAAAAAATACGGCCCCAAACATCCGGTCATCAAAAGAGCCCAGGCCGATGCAAATAAATTGGAAGAGAAAAGAAAAAAAGAAATTACACGCATTATTCAATCGATAAAAAATGAATTTGAACTGGCCAGATCCAGCGAGGAAAACCTCCGTGAACTTCTCGAAAAAACCAAGCATGAGACCGTTAAGCTGAACGAGAAGAATATTCAGTTCGGAATTCTCAAACGAGAAATTGAAACCAACCGGCTCCTTTACGATGCCCTGATAAAAAAGATTAAGGAGCAGAGCATCACCGATCAGGCCCAGACGGTGGATATTTGGATTGTCGAAGAAGCAGGGACCCCGAAATATCCATCCAATGAGCGCAGCAGACAAAGGATGACACTTGGGCTCCTCCTGGGACTTTTCGGCGGGGTCGGGCTGGCATTCTTCTTGGAATACCTGGACCAGACGGTCAAGAGCCCCGATGAAGTCGAAAAACAATTCGGAATTTCGGTGCTTGGTATGGTGCCGCTTTTAAAATCCGGAGAAAATCGTCCGGAAAAAGCGGTGATCGCTGAGCCCTCCTTCGCTTTTTCCGAAAGCTACAAGACGATTCGGGCAGGCATTCTACTCTCATCGGCCAAAAAGGCGCCCAAAACCCTGCTTATCACCAGCGCTTCCCCAGGAGAGGGTAAGACCACCACGGCTATAAATCTGGCAGTAACCATGGCTGCTCAGTCGGCAACCAAAGTATTACTCATCGATGCTGATTTAAGAAGGCCGAATATCGGGTCACTCTTCGACCTTGATGAATCATATGGATTGAGTACTTTTCTTTCCGGCGTGTCAGACCAAGAGATCATTCAGGAGACACCCGTCCCAAATATGTCGGTCATAACGGCCGGCCCTATTCCACCAAACCCTTCCGAATTGCTCGGCTCCAGCCTAATGAACGACCTGTTTGACCGGCTAGAGAAAAAATTTGATTTCATTCTCATTGATTCGCCACCTATTTTGTCTGTTTCGGACGGGCTACTGTTAAGTACCGATGTAGATGGAACGATCATAGTAATAAAGGCGGGAAAAACAGCCCATGAAATTGTAAGAAGGGCGTTGAAGGCCTTAAATGACATTGAATCTCGTGTGATCGGTTCGATCCTCAATGCCGTCGATATAAAAAAGAGCACTTATTACTATTACGGCTATAAGAAATATTATCATTATTATTCATCAGATAAGGGCGATGATGGAAACCGTTGAACCGGCCTTCGGTTCGATGTCTGTTCATGCCTAAAATCGTCTACGGAATTTTCATCTCCATCTTAATCTTCTCTCCCCTGGCCTTTGGGACGGTGGAACGATGGTCTCTTACCGTCATGGAGGCCTTAACTTTTTCGTCCCTTTTACTTTTCCTGATAACGGTATGCAATCAAAAAAAAACCCTTTATAAAGTTCCCGGCATTATCCCGCTGATCTTTTTGGGGGCCTATATCCTCTTCCAGCTGGTCCCCCTGCCCCCGGATCTTGTAAAATTCATTTCACCGGCAACCCATACCCTTTATAGTGAGACCATCGGCAGTGTTAAACCGCCGGGCTGGATTCCTTTCTCGATTAATCCCAGGGCGACTCTCTCGGAATTTTTCCGTTTCTCAGCGTACCTGGTCTTCTATGTCCTGACGGTTCAACTGCTCACAAAAAGAGATCTCTTAAGAAATACGATCAAGATAGTTATTGTGTTTGCCACCCTGCTTTCCCTCCAGGCGATTGTTCAACATTTCACGGCGATACAGGGCGTTGCTCACATGGACCGAAAAATTTTCTGGTTCAGGGAACTGACCCATGGCGGCGCCCCCTTTGGACCCTATGTCAACCGGAATCACTATGCCGGCTGGATGGGGATGATCTTCCCCGTCGTTTTAAGCATGTTTCTATTCCATAAGCCGATGGGTGCCTACCGGTCATTCCGTGAAAAGGTCGTCGAATTCCTAATCAAGGATAGAACCAATACTTATATTCTTCTGGGAATGTCGGCAATTTCAATCTCGG
>Ga0316198_10001629_pt1 | contig 13296 bp, 10 predicted proteins | sample OudBieAanoxic_MG_FD_204935 | JGI IMG/M metagenome (GOLD analysis project Ga0316198, IMG submission 204935) | Coastal sediment microbial communities from Oude Bieten Haven, Netherlands - site A anoxic | ecosystem: Environmental > Aquatic > Marine > Coastal > Sediment | place: Netherlands...
TACTATTTCTTTATCGCGAATCTTTTTTTATTCTTTGTCCTGTTTAAATCCGATATCACCCATGCCTACGTTGCGCGGTCGTTTTTCATCTGGGTCAGTGTTTTTAATCTGTTCATCGTTTCGGTTTTTTGGAGCCTGATGACAGATATATTTACCAACGACCAGGCCCGGCGGCTGTTCGGGGTGATTGCTGCCGGCGGCACGGCCGGCGCGATCACCGGACCTGCCCTCACTGCGACACTGGTAGTGTCGGTAGGGCCGACTAATATGCTGCTGATTTCGGCTGCCTTTCTGGCGGCGGCTGTTTTTTGCATCCACCGAATCATTGCCTGGAAAAAGAGGGCCACAAACACGTCATTCGACGATAGCCTCGCAGGGCAGGGTAACGGAAAGCCCGAACCTGATCAGTCCATGGGTGGCAGCATCTTTGCCGGTATTCGCCTCATCCTGCAGTCGCCGTATTTAATTGGCATCTGTTTTCTGATTGTTCTGTATACGACGCTGGCAACCTTCTTGTATTTTCAGCAGGCTCAGATCATTCGCGACAGCTTCGACAACCCTGCCAATCGTACCGCCGTTTTCGCTGCCATCGATTTTTCTGTTAATACACTGACGATCCTCATTCAAGTATTTCTGACCTCCCGCATTGTCGACAAATTGGGGCTGCACATAACCCTGGCGTTGATTCCTTTTTTGCTGGGGTTTGGTTTCTTGATGATCGGATTGATGCCGGTGCTCGGTGTTTTGATTGCTGTGCAGATACTGCGTCGGGCGGGAAACTACGCTGTGATGAAGCCGGCCCGCGAGATGCTCTATGTGGTGTTGGGCAAAGAAGAAAAATACAAAGCCAAAAATTTTATTGATACGGTTGTATATCGCGGCGGCGATGCCGTCAGCGCCTGGGCCTTTGCGGGATTGAAAGCAATGGGAATCAGCCTGGCTGCCATCGCCCTGGTTGCTGTGCCCCTCTGCGGTATCTGGACCTGGATATCATTTAGACTTGGCAAACGCCAATCGCAACTGGCATCCAACCAATAGCCTCTGACCCAATTGAGCGCAATGCTCTATTAACAAATAACCAATAATAGATAACCCCCAGGTCGGGTTAACTCGATTTGGCAGGAGATGAAAATGGAAATCAATGACACCAGTAAAATTACCCGGCGAAATTTTTTGCAAGGTTTGTGCATGATGTCGGCCGGTATGGCATTTGTACCGATGACTGCCTACGGTCAAAACCGCAAACCGATTACGCGCACCATTCCATCCAGCGGCGAGCGGATCCCGGTTATCGGGATGGGCACATCGCGCACATTCGATGTCGGCGACGACCCGCAGGCGCGGAGACAATTGCAGGAAGTATTACAGGCATTTTTTGACAACGGGGGGGCTCTCATTGACTCATCGCCCATGTACGGCAATGCCGAAGAAGTCGTCGGTGATTTACTAAAAAATACCCGCAATAAAAATGCGCTTTTTGCTGCCACTAAAGTGTGGACCTACGGCCGGCAGGCCGGCATCGACCAGATGCAAAGATCCATGCAGCGTATGGGCTTGCCGATGATGGATCTGATGCAGATCCATAATCTAAGAGACTGGAAAGTTCACCTGCCGACTCTCCGGCAGTGGAAAGCAGAGGGCAAGATTCGTTACATCGGCATCACGACGTCCCACGGTCGCTCCCACGCTGATCTTGAGCAAATTATGCGGAACGAAGCGCTGGATTTTGTCCAATTCACCTACAACATCGGTAACCGAACAGTTGAAGAAAACCTTCTGCCGCTGGCCGCCGATCGCGGTATGGCAACCCTGATCAATCGCCCCTATCAGCGCGGGGCCTTATTTAAAAAGGTAAAAGGTAAGTCCCTGCCGGAATGGACTAAAGAATTCGACTGCCGGAGTTGGGGCAATTTTTTTCTTAAATTCATACTCTCGCACCCGGCGGTTACCTGTATCATTCCGGCCACCTCCAAAGTGCATCATATGCAGGACAACATGGCGGGTGGTTTCGGGAAATTGCCGACGCCGGAGATGCGCCGGCGGATGCTAAGTTATATGGAATTATTATAGAAGCTATACCGGTTGTCAGAATTATATTCGGATTGCTTGATTTTTGAAAAGCAACAAGATGGTGCGTAACAGTCTAAAATTATAATAAACATGATAACCGCTATATTATTTTTTTATTGAAAAAAATCTAGACTTTGACGCAACGATGTGCCCTAATTTTGACAAACGCTCTAACTCAAAAATGCATCTTGCGTCCAGTTGAGTAAATTACATTTAGTCATCCCTTGCGGACTGACAGCTGATGGCTTTTTAACAACAATCCGCCGGCCAGGGCAATCAAGCTGCTCATCAGAAACAGGGTGAATGAGCCGGTGATTTCGTACACATAGCCATTGACGAAAAAGCCTACCATCAAGCCGAGTCCATAGGTTAAGGCATTGTTGACCGCCTGTCCCAGGGTTTTGGCTTTTTCCGGTGCCAGCCGATCGATATACAAAATGCTGGCCATATGAAAAGTACCGTAGGTAACCGCGTGCAAAATCTGTGACAGCAGGATAAGCATGGGCGAATGCGCAAAAAAAAGGATCATCCACCTAACAGCAGCCACTAAAAAGGAGAAAAAAAGGACGTTTTCCAGTGAATAGCGGTTGAATATTTTATCCGATTTGATCATCACCAGGATCTCAGCCGTCGATGCCAGTGCCCAGGTGATGCCGATGAAGGTGCTGCCATATCCCATATTGGCCAGGTGGATCGAAAAAAAACCGTAATAGGCACCGTGGCTGACGAGCATCAAGAAGGCACAGAAAAGAAAGACGATGACACGTTTTTCCATCAAAGAGCCTGCGACTGGTGTCAAAAGATCCTTTTTAGGGGCTTGGATGGCGGGTATGCCTATGGATATGACAGCCAGCATCAATGAACCGGCCAGAATCAGCACCAGAATGATATCAACAGAATATAAATCGATGATTTTTCCCAGTACAAGGACCATGACAATAAAGCTGATGGACCCCCAGGCCCGGATCCTGCCGTAGCCTTTTTTTTCGGCGCCCAGTACATCCATGGTCACGGCCTCTAAGAAAGAGATAATGGGAGCATAGAACATTCCGTAAAAGGCGGTAATAATCAGCATGGGCCAGAATTCTGCGGTGAACAAAAACATGACCCAGATGGCGCTGCTGAGAAAATTGCAGAGGATATATATCGGCCGTCGAATACTGAGGCGATCGGCCAGTACGCCCCATATTAGAGGAAAAATGACCATGGCCACGGATCTCAACCCCGACAGAATGCCGATCTGCAGACCCGAAAATCCAAGATTGTAGCAGTACAGGTTAAAAAAGGGCAGAAAGATCCCCAGTACGCCAAAATATATAAAGTACTGGGAACTGATGGTGATTTTAAACGACCGTCTTTTGTCCATATTCGCTGTGGGATTCAAGCATTGATTTTTGCATCTTATTGCGACTTTTTCTCTCATTTCGATTTAGCGGGGCAGCCGAGACAAGATATTAGGATCAGCACTGATCGGTTAATTATAATCTAGTACCATCCTTTTAGCAAAACCGAAAGTAACGAACTAACAAAGCAGTATGGATAATAACCTGTTAGAGATCAAACTAGATAGGATAACCGATGAAGGCAATATGGGCCGGGTGTTACCAGATCCGGGGTGTGATGGATGCTATTCAACTTTGACTGTAATCTGTTGGGGTTGTTCTTCCTCCGGCCGGGGGATTTCTATTTCCAGCATGCCGTCTTTAAATGTGGCTTCTATCAGATTGGGCTGAATGTTATGGTGGAGTGTAAACGAGCGCTGAAAAGTACCATAGCAGCGTTCCTGGCGGTAATAAGCTTCTTGATTGATTTCAGTTTTGGGAAACCGTTCACCTTTGAGGGTTAAAATATTATTTTTGACTTCAACTGCAACGTTTTCTTTTCCAACCCCGGGCAGGTCAACCGACAGAATAACCCCGGTTTCGGTTTCATAGATATCCACAGCCGGCTTCCAGGCACACATATTCACTTCATCCTCCCGATCCCGGGAGGGGCCGAAAGAATCATCAAACATCCGGTTGATCCGATTCTGGAGCTCTGCAACATCCCTGAACGGGTCCCATTTTACGAGTGCCATGTCCAACCTCCTATCTCAATTCTTTGCTTTTCTCAAATTTAAGCACCGCTGCAACTCTGTCAAGACAAGCTGCGGGCTGCGTGTTACGCGTTGCGGATCACGGGGTTCGGGTTACAGGTTACGAGCCACTCGCTGGGGGGTATAATCCATCGTCCTCGTCCTCGTCGTCGTTCTCGAAAAGGCTGAATATGCATGCAAAATAAGATAAGGTGACGAGGACGAGCACGAGTACAGGTACGAGTACAGATCCCTTGCGTGTTACGTGTTACGTGTTACGGGTTGCGTGTTGCGGGTTTCGCGTTGCGCGTTGCGAGCGGGTTTGGGAATGTCCTGCTGTCGTCTGCCTGCCGCGGCGGAGTCACACCATTGCGTGATGAAGACGGGTGCTCTTGCATCTGTTTTTGATATTTGCTACCTCTTTACAAACACGCGTTTAGGTGTTATTTTCGATTGGATGCAATGGGGAGGAGAAGAAAGCACTGAGAACTTTTTAACTTTAGGAGCCGGAAATGGAGTATATTAAAATACGACTATTAGATGATTTCGGTCATATTGGTTCCAAATTAGAAAAGACCATAGATGATATGTTTCGATCGGTGAGTCCGGGCTTTACGCTTGCTGAGCGATCATGGAAACCTCCGATGGACATGAATGAAACCCCGGAAGAAGTCATTATCGTGGCTGAGGTTCCGGGCGTGGACAAAGATGATCTGGAGGTTGAAATCAGCAGCAAGGCGGTAAGGATAAAGGGAAACCGCTATGCCAGGCATTGCTCCGGCAATTCCACCTTTCGACTCGCTGAATTACAGTACGGACGCTTTGAACGGATACTCTTTCTGCCGGCACCCATTGATCCGGAAATAGTATCTGCCGCCTATCAAAACGGCCTGCTTGAGATACGATTGGCCAAACAGCCACCTGAGAAAACCCACAAAATACCGATTCAGGATGGATAGAGAAAATGAATGCGGAATGTGGAATGTGGAATGCGGAATTCGGATTGCAAGACAAGGCAAATTTTCGATAATACTTTCTTTTCGTCCTTGGAGACGGCCGCAGATAATCTCAGCGTTCTGTAACGCTTGACTATATGAATACAAATTAAGGTGGGGAGGAAAATATGGCTGATGAACAGTCACCCATGGAATTTGATGCAGAAAGAGTACCGGAGGTTCTTCCGATTCTGCCGCTCTATGATGCAGCGCTTTTTCCCAAAATGGTCTTACCTCTTGTGGTTTTACAGGGGGAATCCGTCCAGCTGGTTGATGAAGCCATGGCCAAAGATCGTATCATTGGCCTGATGGTTTCGAAAAAGCCCGAAGAAAAATCGAAGCCCGACCGGGACGACCTCGCCAAGGTGGGCACCAGTGCGTTGATTCTCAAGATGGCAAAGACTCAGGATGATCGGACCCAGCTTTTGGTCCAGGGGTTGAGCCGGTTTAAGATAAGAAACTTTGAGGACAATAAACCTTACCTCATCGCGCGCATCGAACTGCTCAAAGATATCGAGAAAAAAGACAATGAAATCGAAGCACTGATGTCAAATATCATCGGTCAGTTTGAAAGAGTCGTGGAATTGTCTCCGGGACTGCCGCCTGAGATCTCTCAGATGGCCAGAACCATCCAGGAGGCCGGCACGCTGGCGGACATGATTGCCTCCACCATTAATTCCACTCCCGAAGAAAAACAAGGAGTCCTCGATATACAGGATGTTAAACTACGACTGAAAGAAGTCACCCGCCTGTTAAACCACCAGCTTGACATTCTGGAGTTGGGCAATAAAATTCAAAGCCAGGTCAAGGGTGATATGGACAAAAGTCAACGCGAGTATTATCTGCGTCAGCAATTAAAGGCTATCAAGGAAGAGCTGGGTGAAAAAGATGAGGCCTCCGTTGAGATCGATGAATACCGGGCCAAAATCGAAGAAAAGAATCTTCCCGAAGCGGCCCGCAAAGAAGCCGATCGGGAATTGGAGCGTTTGTCGCGTATGCACCCGTCTTCGGCCGAATATACCGTTGCCTCGACCTACCTGGACTGGATTACATCCTTGCCCTGGCATGACAGCAGCCCGGACAACCTGGACATCAAAAAAGCCAGGAAAATATTGGATAACGACCACTTCGGCCTGGAGAAGCCCAAAAAGCGTATTATCGAATATCTGGCGGTCCGCAAGCTGAAGCCGGAATCAAAAGGACCCATTTTGTGCTTTGCCGGACCCCCGGGAACCGGCAAGACCTCGCTGGGACAATCCATCGCCCATGCCCTGGGCCGCAAGTTCCATCGCATATCGTTGGGCGGTGTGCGCGATGAGGCGGAGATCAGGGGCCATCGACGGACCTATGTCGGTGCACTGCCGGGTCGAATCATCCAGGGGTTGCGAAGGGCTGAAACCAACAATCCGGTATTTATGCTGGATGAAATCGACAAGGTCGGAAGTGATTTTCGCGGGGACCCCTCTTCGGCCCTGCTGGAAGTACTGGATCCGGAGCAAAATTTTTCTTTCTCCGATCATTATCTGGACGTGCCCTTTGATCTTTCCAGGGTGATGTTCATTACCACGGCTAATATTTTGGACACCATTCCCCCGGCGTTGCGCGATCGGATGGAAGTGCTGATGCTCCATGGATATACACTGGATGAAAAACTTAAGATAGCCAACCGTTATCTCATACCCCGCCAGCGGGATGAACACGGTATCAAAGCCAAACAGATCAAATTTACCAGCGGCGCGATCAGGCAGATCGTGATGGGCTATACCCGGGAGGCCGGATTGCGCAACCTGGAGCGTGAAATAGCTAATGTCTGTCGCGGAGTGGCCAGCAAGATTGCCCAGGGCAAGGTAAAATCGGTCAGCATTAAAGTCGATGATCTTCACGAATACCTCGGACCCGTTCGTTTAACCTCTGAAACCAAAGCCAGGATAACAACCCCGGGGGTCGCCACGGGTCTGGCCTGGACGCCTACCGGAGGTGAGCTGCTGTTCATTGAAGCAACCGCCATGAAGGGCAGCAAAGGATTGACTCTGACCGGGCAGCTGGGAGATGTCATGAAAGAATCGGCCACCGCCGCATTGAGCTTCGCGAGGTCAAATGCCAAAGACCTTGGTCTTGATGAGGATTTTTTTGAGAATCATGACATCCATATTCACGTGCCCGCCGGCGCCATCCCCAAAGACGGCCCCTCCGCCGGGGTGACCATGTTGACTGCGCTGACGTCCCTTCTGACCAATACCCGGATCAGAAAGGATCTGGCAATGACCGGCGAGATCACTCTAAGAGGGCAGGTATTGCCGGTCGGCGGTATTAAGGAAAAGGTGCTCGCCGCCCATCGGGCCGGGATTAAAACCATTATATTGCCGGAATTGAATCGCAAGGACATCGAAGGTCTCCCCAAAAAGGTTCAAAAGGACATTCGGTTTCATTGTGTTAATAAGATGTTGGATGTTTTGAAGATTGCTCTGGAAAACAAAAAGCCCCGCATAGCAGCGAAGTCCCGCAAGAAGAAGTAATCCCGGGACCGCGATATTTATACAGATATTTGGGATTTCAATAATTTGTGTCAAAAGAATATATTCGGCATCACTATTTCGTCTGCATTTGATTTTAGAATCAGGCTCTTGCCGTTCTTTTTAATCTGCACTTTTTTTTATTTTGTTATCGGTTGTGCCGAAACCGATAGCCCCCCTCCCCAACAGCCGGCTGGTTATCCAAAACCGTATAAAGTTTTTGGCCAATGGTACCAGCCATTGCCGGACTCCAAAGGCTTCCGCCAGCGCGGAATCGCTTCCTGGTACGGTAAGGATTTCCACGGCAAAAAAACCTCTAATGGTGAAATCTATGATATGTATGCCATAACGGCGGCGCACAAAACACTGCCGCTGGGCACCTATGTGCGGGTCCATAATCTTGAAAATAGCCGTAAAGTGGACGTGCGGATTAACGACCGGGGACCGTTTGTGCGCGGTCGAATTATTGATCTCTCCTATACGGCGGCTAAAGATATCGGCATCGTCGGTCCCGGAACCGCCCGGGTTGAGGTTGTGGCCCTGGGAACCCCGGCCACCACTGACGGGGGTTCAAGCCGTTCCTATGTGCAGGGAGACTATTACTCGGGCAATTTTACCTATCAGGTCGGCGCTTTTGTAAACCGCGAAAATGCTGAGAGGCAGGAGCGTGAGCTTAGGATAAAATATAAAAATGCACACATAACGGTTTTTGACCGCGGTGATCAGATCTTTTATCGGGTGCGGGTCGGGAAATTCACGACCCTGGAAGATGCCGTAAGATATGAGTTGATACTAATAGAGGACGGTTATCCGAACCCTATTTTAATTGCGGAATAGATAACTAATGACGAATGACGAGTGACGAATGGTGGAATGCTGTCTTTTTATCATGTTTGAGATAGCTTCTAATAAAAATGGTGGCGTGCAGCGACAGCCACCATTCATCATTCGTCATTATTCAATCGAAAGGGAGTGAGTTGGTTTGCTTAAGAAAGTGGTTTTCCTGGACCGGGATGGGACGATTAATCGTGACTCACCCGCTTACATTAAAAGCAGGGAGGAGTTTGAATTTTTGCCCGGTAGCCTTGAGGCCATTAAAAATTTGACCGTAAACGGGTTTGTTAATTTCGTTATTACCAACCAGTCTGCGGTGCCGCGTCATTTAATCTCGCTAAATGAACTTGAATTTGTCCACAACATGATGACCGAGACGGTTGCGCTAAACGGCGGTGAAATTAAAGATATCTTTTACTGTCCCCATATGCCGGAAGAAGGGTGCGACTGCCGTAAACCCGAACCGGGGTTGATTCACCAGGCCCGGAAGAAATACAGAATCGACCTGACCGCAGCAGTGATGGTGGGGGATAGCCCCAAAGACGTCGAGTGCGCCCGCAGGGCCGGATGCGGCAGGGCCGTGCTGGTAAAAAGCGGCAAAGAAGACGACGTGGAAGATGAGTTGAAAACCCGGCAGATATTTCCGGATTATGTGGCAGATGATTTGCTCGATGCAGCCAAATGGATTATTTCTAATATAAAATAGCGATTTCCAATTCAAACCGCCTTGCCTCCTTAGGATGAATTCTTTTAACAAAAATAGTTCCTCCCCGCTCTCCATCGACGGTCGTCTGGAACGTATAACCTATTTTAACGAAAATACCCATTATACCATTGCACGATTGAAGCCAGCCGGTTTGACCGCTGCAGTCACCGTGGTTGGTTACCTGGCAGGCGTCAGCATCGGCGAAACCTTAAAGGTTAAGGGCAGATGGGAGACCCATCCTAAATTCGGTCAGCAGTTAAAAATTGATTCATTTGAGGTGATGCTGCCGGCCGGTATAGACGGCATCCGTACGTACCTGGGATCGGGTATCGTGAAAGGCATCGGCCCTTCACTGGCATCGAGGATGGTGAAAGCCTTCGGGGTCGAAACCCTGGAAATTATCGAGGATCACCCGCAAAGGCTCGTTGAAGTGGACGGCATCGGGGAAGCCAAAGCGGCCCTGATACAAAACGCCTGGAGTGAGCATCACGCTCTTAGAGGCCTGATGCAGTTTTTGCAGAAAATGGGGATCCAGACGTCCTACTGCGCAAGAATTTTTAAAGCATACGGGGCGGATGCGGTCACCCTCATTCAGGAAGATCCTTACGTGCTGGCGGACGATTTTCCAGGTGCCGGATTTGTGATCGCCGATACCATCGCCCGCAAGCAGGGTGTTGAAAACGAAGACCCGCAGCGCGTGCATGCCTGTATCCTGCACCTTATTCTGCAAAATGCCGAAGACGGACATACTTTTGCTGAGAAGGAAAACCTTTCTGCGCGATGTGAAAACCAGTTCCAGATCAGCAGGCTATCCTTTGAGAACACAATTGCTGAAATGGTTGAAGCCAAAGTTATCATTGTTGAGCCGATTGCCGACCGCACCTGGGCCAGCGCTGTTTATCTGAAAGAATTATACCAGGCCGAAAGCGGGTTAGCTGACCGCTTGCAGGCGATGCTGTCTGTGCCGGTGGAGCCAGTCGCAATAGAGGCAGAAAGAATTGCAAGGGAGGTTCATCAAAAGCTGGCCATTAACCTGTCTGCCGAACAACTGCAGGTCCTCGAAAAGGTTTTCTCCCATCGCATTGCCATTATCACCGGTGGGCCCGGGACTGGTAAGACAACCCTTTTGCGTTCCATCAGCACCGTATTTCAGACCCAGGGCCGGCGATTGCTTATGGCAGCACCCACCGGCCGGGCGGCCCGGCGTCTATCCGAGGTTACCCGAAGAAAGGCAAGCACCATTCACCGACTTTTGGGGTATAGCTTTACCGACAACGGCTTGATGCGAAACCGGGACAATCCGCTGGACGCTGATGCCGTTATCATCGACGAAGCCTCGATGGTCGATACGGTTTTGATGTATAACCTTCTGGCTGCCGTGCCACTATCGGCGAGGTTGGTTCTGGTGGGTGATGTATCCCAACTCCCATCTGTCGGGCCCGGTAATGTCCTGGCGGATATGATCGAGTCTGGTTGTATCCCTGTCTTTTATTTGAATAAAATTTTCAGACAGGACCGGGAAAGCGCTATTATTGTCAACGCCCACCGGGTTCGCGGGGGTGAACCTCCCGATTTTGCAGACTCAACTGAAATAGATGATCTCTCCGATTTTTATTTCATAGAGCAATCTGATCCGGACCAGGCGGCCGCCAGAATTGTTGAGTTGTGCTGCGAAGAACTGCCCGCTAAATTCGGTCTGGATCCAGTCAATGACATCCAGGTATTAACGCCGATGCATAAAGGCGCGGTAGGTACGATCAACTTGAATAACCTTTTGCAAAAAGCTCTGAATCGCCAATCATTAGGTTTGAAACCCTCAAGAATATCATTTAAAACCGGCGACAAGGTAATGCACCTTAAAAACAATTACCAAAAGGTAGTGTATAATGGCGATATTGGAATAGTTGATCGAATAGATGATCAAAAAGCGGAATTGGCGGTAAATTACTACGGCCAAGCCGTCAGTTATAATTTTGACGAGCTGGATGAGCTGACCATGGCCTATGCCATTTCAATCCACAAATCCCAGGGCTCTGAATACCCGGCCGTCATTGTGCCGCTGATGACCCAGCACTATGTGCTGTTGCAGCGAAATTTGCTTTACACCGCCATGACCCGAGGTAAAACCTTAGTTATCCTGACCGGCACCCGAAAAGCGCTGAATATTGCCCTGGAAAACGACAAACCCCACCAGCGCCTTTCGAGTTTGGCTGTTAGGCTTTCTTCGAAGGTTTAATTCACGCCGACAGCAGTGTGTATGGCGGACTATAAGAGTATAGATTAGGGTAATTTGGTTTCAGGTGTCCCCCCTTCGCCATCCTGGCTACGGAGGGCAGGCAGGTTTCAGGTGTCAGGAATTTAGCGCAGAATCTGAAACTTGAGCACTTTACGTTCGCATGAATTTACCCCTGAACAGGAGGTAAAATTGTCTGACCTGGTTGAGATCTGCTGGGTTTTCTCCAGTCGAGTTTTTAGCAATTTTAAGGTTTCGCAACGTCTTCCCTGACACCCGAAACCCGAAACCCGAAACCCGAAACCTGCGGTGAACTTTGGAACATGGGAACCCTTTAAATATGTCAAATATGAGAAAATTCGATGGAACCAACACCTACCTATAAAGAATTGGAAAAAAGAGTTGCGGTTTTGGAAAAGGAGGCTGCTGATTGTAAATCAGCAGAAGCGTCGCTTCGCAGGAGCAATGATATTGTCAACAGCATCTTATCCGCTTCTCCAATCGGCATCGGCTTGGTCGAAAATCGAATCATCAAAAGAATTAATGGCTCCATGATGAGGATGTTTCGTTTTCAATCACAAACTGATTATCTTGGAAAGAGCGCTCGAATCATTTATCCGTCAGATGAAGATTTCCAGAGGGTTGGCGACTTTATTTATAACTACCTGAAAGCCGGTAAGGAGGCCTGGCTGGATACAATCTTTCACCGACAAGACGGCACGACCTTCTGGGGTCATCTAAAGGTAAATACGCTTTACCCTCCTGATCCAATGCAGAGAGCCACTTTTACCATTTCGGATATTTCGTGGCGCAAGCGTGCTGAGGCCAAGTTGCTGCAAAACGAGAAATTAGAGGCTGTTGTTGAAATGGCGGGGGCGGTGTGCCATGAGATGAATCAACCCATGCAGTTGACCCTTGTGGAACTGGCTGAGTTTCTGGTGATGGATACGTACAATAATAGTGAGATCGAGAAAAAAGTCGCCAGGATCAGGCAACCGCTGAATGCGTTGCGAGACATGTCGCGCAAACTAATGCACATTACCCGGTATGAAACACGCGATTATGTGGAAGGCGAAAGGATCGTTGATATTGATCGGTCGTCGGATACCCGGGACTAATGATCGGTTCGAAATTTGTTACAACTATTCCAGCATGTAAATGGGCGAGAACCTGGCCTCATGAATCCGTTTCCGGCCTTAACGGCATCGGAATTTTAATAAATTGGATTCCCTCGTCCTTGAGCGTTTTTTCTTCCTCTTTGGTACTTACGCCCCGAATGTTGCGGGGTTCAGTAGCACCGTAGTGGATTTTCAGGGCTTCTTTGGCAAAATCAGCGCCGACGTTGTCAAAGTTTTTTTCAACAAATTCAACAGCTTCTTTTCCTATTTTTTCCAGGTTGGCTTTTTCAGCCGCAAGATCCTTCGAAATGGAGGGCGAACCTGATTTAATGGCAAATGTTGACGGAACAATGTCCACTGAGGTAATGTTACAGACCGGGCAGGTGATCAGGCCTTTTTTCTTTTGATCGAGATAGGCCTTGCGGTCTTCAAACCAGCCTTCAAAGGCGTGCCCTTTGGTGCATTGTAAATCGTATGCGATCATACGAGCGCGTCCATCCTGATTTTGTTAAAATTTTAAATGAATTTAGATAAATACGTACAAATTGAATATAGATTACCATAGGAGGCAACATTTTTAAAGACCTAGTTATCATAATTTGCTATTTTTAGAAAATGTTGTAGAATAAAAAAACAATTAAATTTCGCCACTTTTAATCGGGAGTATGCCAGATATGAAACAGCAGCTTAAGCAAATAGTTCTTTTGGGATTTGTTCTAATGTGTTTTTCTGCCACTGGATTTGCTGAAACCA
>Ga0316198_10001630_pt1 | contig 13296 bp, 11 predicted proteins | sample OudBieAanoxic_MG_FD_204935 | JGI IMG/M metagenome (GOLD analysis project Ga0316198, IMG submission 204935) | Coastal sediment microbial communities from Oude Bieten Haven, Netherlands - site A anoxic | ecosystem: Environmental > Aquatic > Marine > Coastal > Sediment | place: Netherlands...
GTGCTCCGTGCTGGCCGGTGGCTGTTCCCCGCCGTGATGTCACTTGTCGTGCTCGCGTCGGTGTCGCTCGTGGTGCTGCGCTGACGCTCAGGCGAGCGCGTGTACGGCCGCGTCGAAGGCCCGGGGCACCCGCTGCGCAGCAGGCACCAGGCCGCGGCGAAGCGCTGACACACGGGTGGCCTGCAGCAGTGCCTCGGTCAGCCAGCGAGGTCGCCGGGTCACCCGCTGCCAGGCAGCCTCGTAGCGCTGCGGGTCATCGTCGACGACGCACGACACGAGCTCGCTGGCCGCGGCAAAACCCACGGCCATCCCCTCACCGGTGAGCGCGTCCACGTAGCCGGCCGCATCCCCGACGAGCAGGGCTCGACCGGCCACCCTGGCCGACGCGTTCTGTCGCAGCGGACCCGCTCCGCGCACCCTGCTGGACGGGCTGGCCGCACCGAGGCGGTCCAGCAGCTCAGGGAAGGACGCCAACCGGTGCTCGAAGCCGGGACCGGGCGGGCCCAGGACGGCGACCCCGACCTCGTCCGCCGCCACCGGTGTCACGTACGCCTCGGCGTTGCGAGCCCAGTGGACCTCGACGCAGTCGGTCCACGGCGATCGGGCGTAGTGCCGCCGGAGCCCGTAGCGATCCGGTCCTCGACTGGGGACGCGCAGGCCCAGCGAACGGCGTAGCGGCGAGTGCAGGCCGTCGGCGACGGCGACGTAGCGAGCCTCGACTGGGCCGGCGCGCAGGCCGCCGGCGACTTCCTCCAGGCGGGTCACCTTGCTGCGCGAGGTCTGCACACCGGACTCGGCTGCCCGCTCCCGCAGCGCGCGCACCAGAGCGGTGCGGCGCACGCCTCGCCCGGGTGGGCCGGCGAACCGTGACTCGGCGCGATGGCGTCCGCGCACGTAGGCGATGCCGGCCACGTCCCATCCGGGCGGGTCGACCCCGAGCCTGGCGAGAGCGGCGACGGCCGAGGGCATGAGCCCCTCTCCGCAGGCCTTGTCGCCGTCGTCCTCGCGCGCGTCGAGCACGGTCACCTGGAGTCCTCGGGCGGACGCGTCCAGGGCGGTCACCAGCCCCACGGGGCCCCCGCCCACGACGGCCAGGTCGATCACGGAGTCACCAGCGAGTCCAGCGCGCGCTCCTCCGCGCGGAGTCGCAGCGTGAGCACGACGGCGTTGAGCAGCGTGAAGACCAGCGCCGTCACCCAGGCGGTGTGCACCAGGGGGAGGGCGATGCCCTCGACGACCACGGCCACGTAGTTCGGGTGGCGGAACCAGCGGTACGGACCGGAGGTGACTCGCGTCGATCCCGCAACGACGATCACCCGGGCGTTCCACTGGTGCCCGAGGGTCGAGATGCACCACCAGCGCAGGGCCTGGGCTGCCACAAGCAGGGCCAGCATCGGCCACCCCAGCCAGGGGATGAAGGGGCGATCGAGCAACCACACCTCCGCCAGCGCACCCACGAGCAGCCCCAGGTGCAGCGCCACCATGAACGGCCAGTGGCCGCGCCCGGTCTCGATGCCCCCGCGGGCGAATGACCAGGCGGCGTTGCGCCGCGCGACCACCATCTCGGCGAGTCGTTCCACCCCGACGAGCGCCACGAGCAGCGTGAACCAGACCTGGCTCGTCATCGTGTCTGCCCCCTCACCACCGCAGCAGGACGATCTCGGAGCAGAAGCCGGGACCCATCGCCGTCATGACGGCTGGGTTGCCGGACCCGGCCGGTGAGCGCTCCAGGGTGTCGGCCAGCACGTGCAGCACCGACGAGGACGACAGGTTGCCGATCGCGGCCAGCGACTCCCAGGTGAGGGCGAGCGCCGAGTCGTCGAGCCCGAGCGAACGCTGCATCGCCTCCAGCACCTTCGGCCCGCCGGGGTGGGCCACCCAGTGGGCGACGTCGTCGATCACGAGGTCGTGCTCACCCAGGAACGCCGACACGTCACCAGCCAGGTTGTCCTCCACGACCTCGGCGACGGTTGAGTCCAGCACCAGGCGGAACCCGTTGGAACCGATGTCCCAGCCCATCACCCGCTCACTGTCGGGGTAGAAGGTGCTGCGAGTGGCCACCACCTCGGGAGCCTGATCGGTTCCGTCGTCGCCGACCAGGCCCATCGACCGGGCACGACGCTCCCCGACGAGCACCACGGCGGCGGCGCCGTCCCCGAACAGCCCGCTGCCCACCAGGTTGGCCATCGACTCGTCGTCGCGCTGCAGGGTCAGCGAGCACAGCTCGACGCTCAGCAGCACGGCGACCCCGTCCGGGTCTCCCGCCAGCAGGTCGTGGGTACGGGCGATGCCGGCGGCCCCGGCCACACATCCGAGGCCGAACAACGGAACTCGGCGCACGTCTCGCCGCAGCCCCAGCAGCGGGACGAGCCGTGCGTCCAGGCTCGGGACGGCCAGGCCGGTCACGGTGGTGGAGACGATCACGTCGACGTCGCTCGGGCTCAGCCCGGCGGCGTCGAGGGCCTGCTGAACCGCTCGTGTCCCCAGGTCGACGGCCGAGGAGATGAAGTAGTCGTTCGCCTCGCTGAAGCCCTCGAGCATGGCGTACTTGTCCAGGGGCAGCACGAGGTGCCGGGTCTGGATCGTGCTGGACCGGTGCAGGCGTTCGAGCACGGGCCGCCGAGCCTGGTCCGTCAGGACGATCTCGGCGAACTGCGCCGTGATCTCGTCCTGCGTGTAGCGATGCGCAGGCAGGGCGCCGCGAGCCGCCACGATTCTGGTCACGACACATGACAGTAGGCGCGGCGGCGTCAGGTTCGCAGGTCGGAAACGAGCATTGGTCACAAGCCGTCGTCAACAACCCGGTGGACGGCTGCCGCCCCGTCAACCGTCGAGGCCAACGGCGGATGTTCTGCTCGGCATCCCGGCGTGGCCGACGAAGCCGTGCTCCAGCTCGTGGGCCACCTCGAGCAGGCGGCGCTCGTGACCGAAGGGGGCTGCCAGCTGCACCCCCAGCGGCAGCCCCGCCCGGGAGAGCCCCAGGGGTAGCGACAGGGCCGGGGACCCACTGACGTTCTGCAACGGGGTGAACGCCGTCCAGCGCAGGAGGCGAACCAGATGGGTGCGGGGATCGACATCGGGTCCGAGCTGTCCGATCGGTGGCGGCGCGTGCGCCAGCACCGGAGACAGCAGCAGGTCGTAGGAGTCGAAGATGCGCTCGTGCGCCCGGGCAAGTCGGCGCAGCCGACGCAGTGCGCCCGGCACGCGCGGCAGGTCGAGCAGACACCGCTTCGCGAGGTACTGGGTGAACGCCTCGGTGCGGCTCGGGTCGAAGCCGGGGCCGTACAGCCAGCGTCCGCCCCGCTGCAGCCCGAGGGCGAGGAGCTGCCAGTAGACGAGGAAGTCCGGTCCGAACCGTTCGTCGACGGGCACAGCGACGGGCTCGACGTGGTGCCCGAGGCTCGACAGCGCGCTGGCAGCCGCAGTCGTGGCGCCGACGACCTCGCCGCTGACGGGGATGCCGTGCGGGGCGTCGACGACCAGCCCGACACGCAGGCGTTGCGGGGCTGGATGGCGCACGTGACCGATGGGGGGCAGTCCGTGGGGTTGGTACCGGCGCTCGGCCTCGGCGAAGTAGAGCGCGGTGTCGCGAACCGTCCGGGTGAGCACACCTTGGGTCGTGATCGGTACCGGCAGGCGAGCAAGCTCTGGACGCTCGACCAGGCGGCCCCGGGACGGCTTGAGGCCCACGAGCCCGCAGCACGCGGCTGGGATGCGGATCGAGCCGCCGCCGTCGTTCGCGTGGGCGATCGGCACGGCCCCTGCGGCCACGAGGGCAGCCGACCCGCCGCTGGACCCGCCGGCGCTGGAGGCGGGATGCCACGGGTTGCGGGTGGCGCCGAACCTGGACGACTCGGTGCTCGCCGTCAGGCCGAACTCGGGCAGCGTCGTGGTGGCGACCGGCGTCAGGCCGAGCTCGAGAAGCTGGGCGACGAACGGGCTGTGCTCGTGCGCCGCAGTCCGGGGGAGTGCTGCCGAGCCCTCGACCGTGGGGTAGCCCGCCAGCGGCTCGTTGTTCTTCACGACCGTCGGGACGCCGGCCAACGGCCCGTCCGGGCTCGGTGGCGGGCGAAGCGACTGCGGCTCGACCCAGTCGACGACCGCTGCCAGCCGATCGTCGATGGCCCTGGCACGGGTCTGGGCGGCCGACTGGAGCTCGGCCGCCGAGACCTGCCGGGAACGCAGACGCTCCAGCAGCCCGACGGCGTCGTCGGTGCCGAGAGCGTCATCGGTGACAGCGTGCAGAAGTGGGCGTCTCACCCCGCCACGCTAGTAACGAGCGTCGATCACTGAGGCAGACTGGGCGCGTGCGCACCCTCGGGAACATCCTGTGGTTCTTCATCGCCGGCTGGGGACTCTTTCTCGCCTATGCCGTGGCCGGCCTGATCGCCTTCGTCCTCATCGTCACCATCCCGTTCGCCATCGCCTCGTTCCGACTTGCCGGCTATGTCGTGTGGCCGTTCGGACGGACCGTCGTGAGCAAGCCGACCGCGGGGGTCGGGTCGGCCATCGGCAACGTCGTGTGGCTGGTGCTGTTCGGCTGGCTGATCGCGCTCGTACATCTGGTGACGGGGCTGCTGCTGGCGATCACGATCATCGGGATACCGCTGGCCGTGGCCAACTGGAAGATGGTGCCGCTGGCGCTGTGGCCGCTCGGACGCGAGGTCGTGCCGGTCGAGGTGGCCTCCTACCGGGAGGGCTACGGGGTGCCGCCGCTGGCGCAGCCGTGAACGGGTAGCCGGAGCCACGGCCTGCGAACGAGCTGAGGCCGGACCCCGTGTGGGGTCCGGCCTCGCTGTCTGATCGTCAGGGACTCAGTCGTCCCAGGGACCGTACTCGCCGTCCATTCGGCACTCCTTCCTGCACGGTCCGCGTCTGCATCGCGGCGGTTGAACCACGCCAGCGGTACGGACTCGTGCGCTGAACCAGAGACATCTCTGGGCGTCCACCAGGTGAGACGCAAACGTCAGTGTACGCGTGATCCGGGCAAGGCGCCTCGCGGCACTCCATGCCCGCCGGCTGCGCTCAGCCGCCGGCCGTGGCCAGCAGGTCGGCAACGGCGGCGTCCATGTCGTCGGCGAAGCCCGCGACGTCGCGTACCACGTCGCGATCGACCATGAAGCCGAAGCACATCTGGCCGTTGTAGGACATCACCGCGACCGACAGCGCCTGCTCGGGCCCCACCCACGGCAGCGGTGACATCCGTAGCAGCTTGGAGCCGTTGAGGTAGACGGGGATCTGCACGCCCGGGATGTTGGTGACCAGCAAGTTGAACAGCAGCTTGCTGAAGAAGAGCCGGGAGGTCTGCGCAAGCACCGTGGGCGGGAAGAAGTCGGTCACCGACAGGATCGCCCCGACCGCGGTGGCGATGCCGGAGTCCTTGACGGCTGCCATGGAGTCTCGTACCCGTGCGAAGCGTTCGCCGGTCGGCATCGGGCCGATCGGCAGCTGAACAGCGAGGACGACGAACACGTTGCCCTGGCTGCCCGGGGACTCGTCGCGCACCGCGCTGGGCACTTCGGCGCGTAGGTCGACTCCGTCGGTCTGCATGCCGTGCCTGCGCAGGTAGCGTCCCAAGGCGTCCGCGGTGACCGAGAGCACCACGTCGTTGATGGAGCCGCCGAGCTCCTTGCGGATCGTCTTGAAGTCCGCCAGCGGGTAGGTGCGTGCGTGGAAGCCTCGGTGCGGCCCGGTCTCGACGTTCAGCGGTGTCGAGACCGGCGGTGGCAGTGCAGCCTCCGCGGTCTGCACCATGCCCTTGGCGAGGTCGTAGATCCTCGGAGCCGACGTCGTCGGGTTGCGCACCAACGACCCGACGCTGGTGGCCAGGTCGCGAGCCGTACGTACGCCGCGTCGGGCCTGGGCGGCCAGCACGTCGCGTCGCCGGGTCTCCTAACCCGGCTCGAAGGGGGCCGTCTCCACGGCGCGCGGCTGGGGGGTGAGGTCCAGAAGAGCTGCGAACAGCTCGATCGCCCCGAGCCCGTCGACCATGCAGTGGTGCATCTTCATGACGAGGGCCCACTGGTCGTCGGCGAGGCCATCGATCTTCCACATCCGCCAGAGCGGTTTCGACCGGTCGAGGCGGGTCGAGAAGATGTCGCCCACCAGGTCGTCCAGCTCGGGCTCGCCGCCTGGCCGGGGCAGTCCCACCGCACGGACGTGGTGGGCGACGCTGAAGTCGGACGCATCCGCCCAGACCGGCTTGCCACCGTCGGTGGGGTGCATGACGAGCGTCTGGCGGAACCGCGGTGCCAGACCGATCCGGGTGTCGACGAACGCGCGCAGGTCGTCGGTGCTCGGCGGCGGACCTTCGAGCACCAGCAGGCTGCCGATGTGCATGTGGGTGCTGCTCTTGTCCTCGATGCCGAGGAACTGCCAGTCCAACGCCGAGAGTCGAGTGAGCTCGTCGCCCATCAGATCACCTCTTTCGAGGAAGGAACCTATGGGCGGGCGGCCGTCCCTCGTGGGTGAATGCCGACAGTGGTGCGCACGGGCAGGGCCCAGGGACGCGACGTGGCGACGAGCCGGGTTCCCTCCTGCTCGAGCCAGCGCATGAGCACGGCGGCCTCCTCGGGGGACGCCGCCGGCATGGGCTCGGGTGCCGGCTGCACCGTCTCGGCGGTGGCGAGCAGCGCGTCGATCGTGGGCTGGGGGTGCATCCCGAGCGCCGATCGGCCGGCGGCGGCCAGTCGACCGTGCCGGACCACGACGAGGTCCCAGCCACCGGGCTCGGCGCGACGAGCCGCGACCAGTTCCTCGATGCCGGCGAACGCGCGTAGCTGTTGGGTGCGGTGCACCGAGGTCCACAGCGCCTCGACACGGTCGCGCTCGGTAGCCGCCTCCTCGTAGCGTTCCTGCGCGACCAGACGAGCGATCTGTCTCTCGCCACCACTCAGCAACGGCCGCACGTCCGTGCGCAGCGACGCCTGCAGCACCTCGACGTGACGGGCGTACTGCTCCCGGGACTCAGCCCCCACGCAGGGGGCCCCACACCTCCCGAGGTCGGCCAGCACGCAGGCGCTGCTCGTCGGCGTGAGCGACAGGCGTGCGGTGCACTGGCGGATGGGCAGCGACCGGTAGACGGCCTCGGCGGTGGCGATCGCCGTGCGACGGGTGCGAAACGGACCGAGATAGGTGGTGGCGTCGTCCTTGACCTCGCGCACGACCGACAGCCGCGGGAAGGGCTCCACGGTGACCTTCAGCCACACCGATCGCTCCGGGTACTTCGACCGGCGGTTGTACGGAGGCTTGTGGGCGTCGATCAGCCGCAGCTCGCGCACCTCGGCCTCGATCTCGGTCTGGCAGACGACGGAATCGACCGACTCGGCGATGGCGACCATCTCCGCCATCCGACGCCGCGACTCCGACGCGGTGAAGTAGGTGCGCACCCGCGCCCGGAGGTTGCGTGACTTGCCGACGTAGAGGACGCGGCCCTGAGCGTCGCGGAACAGGTACACGCCGGCGGCCCGGGGGACGCCGTCTGCCAGTCGACGCTTCTCGCGTTGCGCTGGGCTCACCTGGTGCTGCCACTCGGCGAGCTCGTCGAGGGTGTGCACGCCCCGGTTGCCGAGCCGCTCGAGCACGCCGTGGAGCACGTCGACCGTTGCCTGGGCATCGGCCAGGGCTCGGTGCGAGGGCTGGACCCTGGTGCGGAACACGCGGGCCAGCGTCGCCAGCTTGACGTTCGGGGCCTCGTCACGGGTCACCACCTGCCGCGCCAGCTTGACCGTGTCGAGCACCCGCGGGTCGGGCCAGTCGAGGTCGAAGCGGGTACAGGCAGCCTTGAGGAAGCCGATGTCGAACGCGGCGTTGTGGGCCACCAGAACGGTGTCGCGCGCGAAGTCGAGAAACGCCGCAACCGCGACGTCCGCGGTGGGGGCATGGGCCACCATCGAGTCGGTGATGCCGGTGAGCACGGCGATGAACGCGGGGATCGGGGCTGCGGGGTTCACCAGTGTCTGGAACTCACCAAGCACCTGGCCCCCGCGCACCTTGACCGCACCGATCTCGGTGATGGCACAGCCGGTGGGGGACCCCCCGGTCGTCTCCAGGTCGACCACGACGAACGTGGTGTCCACCAGCAGCGGGCTGAGGCCCTCGAAGCTGGCTTGCACTGCTGTGCCGACGGCTGCTGCTCCCACGCCTGACGACGGTAGGCACGACGTCCGACACAGTCAGCGAGGCGCGCGTAAGGACGGTGGCCGAGACTGGCTCTCGACTCCTTGGCGTGCTCGGGGTTGGATGAGCGCAGCGGGCGGCAGAAGTCGCCCTGCGCGGGAGGAGTGGGTCGTGGCACGCAGCAGGCTGGGAGTCCAGGACGCACTGTGGCTGACCATGGACAGGCCCAACAGCCTGATGGTGATCGACACGGTGATGTGGTTCGGCGAGGTTCCCGACTGGGACAAGGTGATCGAGATCATCGACGAGCGCTTCATCGAGCGCTACCCGACGCTGAGCCGGCGCCCGGTGCAGGACGGCGCCCACTGGTACTGGGAGGACTACGACGGGTTCGATCTCGCTGAGCACGTGCGCCGCGTCACCCTCCCCGACCCCGGCACGGTCGCCGAACTGCAGGCCTTCGTGGCATCGCGGCGAAGCTCTCCCATCGACAAGTCCCGGGCGCTGTGGGAGTTGTTCCTCATCGACGGCGTCACCTTCGCCGACGGCAGCCATGGCGCCGCGGTGATGGGACGCTTCCACCACGCCATCGCCGACGGCGTCCGCCTCGTCCAGGTGGCCCTCGGTCTGTGCGACCTGGTCGACGAGCCCGCGCCCGCCAAGGTGGGACGGCGGCTTCGCCGCTCCACGACGCCGCTGGCGATCGCCTCATCCGCAGCACGCAACGTCAGCCGGGGCGCGGTGGACGTCGCCCTGTCGGCCGCCGGCTCGGCCACCGACGCCTTTGCCGGGGCAGTGGACACCGTCCAGGCTGCGGCGTCGGGCGAGTTCGACGTGGCGCTGGACAGGGTGAGCGCCGCCACGGAGAAGGTCACCTCGCGTGGGTCGGCTCTGCTGCGCAACCCCGAGCGGGTCACCGACGTGGCCTCGCTCGTCTCCTCGCCGGACAACCGGGTCGTCAACGACGTCGCCTCCGTCGGCAAGCTCGCGCTGTCCCCACCCAGCGTGCGCACGGTCTGGAGCGGGACTCCTGGTGTCGAGAAGGGCGCGTCCTTCGCTCCGCCCATCTCGCTGGACGAGGTCAAGAAGATCGGCAAGGCGACGGCCACCACGGTCAATGACGTGCTGATGGCCACGGTGTCGGGAACACTCACGCGCTACCTTCGCGAGCACGGTGACCCCGACCTCGACGAGGTCATGTGGATGGTTCCGGTCAGCGTCAAGCCCGCCGAGGCCGAGCCGACGGGCGAGCTCGGCAACCACTTCGCGGTCGTGGCCCTGCGTCTGCCGCTGGGCATCGACGACGTCCGCGAGCGTCTGGCAGCCGTGCACGAGGCGATGGAGCGGATCAAGCGGAGCGACGAGGCGCTGCTGACGTACTCGATCCAGCGGGCCATCGCGCAGGCGCCCACCCCGGTGGCGACTGGGCTCACCAACTACTTCGCGAACAAGGCCGTCGGCGTGCTCACCAACGTTCCCGGACCGCGACAACCGATGACGCTGGCCGGCACCCAGGTGGCCGGGGTGCTCGGCTGGGCGCCGTGCTCGGGTGACCAGCCGATGACCATCTGCATGTTCAGCTACGACGGAGCCGTCGCCGTGGGCTTCGGCACCGATGTGCGGCTGGTGCCCGACGGCGACCGACTCGGCGAGCACTTCGCCGAGGAGTTCGCCGGGATGCAGGACGCGATCCTGGGCCGCGTGCCATAGTCACTTCCCACACCAGTCTCAGGGAGGGACACCCCGTGTCGAAGAAGTTCACGAACACCGACCCGTACGACGCCTCGGTCGACCAGATGTGGGCGATGCTCAGCGACGAGGGCTACTGGAAGGCGAAGTACGAGGCGCTCGGGGCCACCAACGTCACGTTCACGGCGTTCGAGGCCAGCGACACCGAGATCCGCGTGGTCAACGAGCGCGACGTCCCCGCCGACCTGCCGTCGTTCGCCAAGAAGATCGTGGGGGACACCAACCACACGACGCACACCGAGACGTACTCCCGCGCGGGGGACAACGTCGCCGGCACGGCGGACATCCGGATCAAGAACGTGCCCGGCGGCATGACCGGCACCTACAAGATCGCCTCGTCCGGCGACGGCAGCACCTGGGCGGCCGACTACGACATCAAGGTGAGCATCCCCATGGTGGGCGGCAAGCTTGAGGGCGTCATGAAGGACGAGACGGCGTCGAACTTCAAGCAGGAGAAGACGTTCAACGACCAATGGCTGGCCAACAACGCCTGAGGCAGGCGACCGACGCGCTGACCTCGTGCTGTAGACAGAGCACATGCGCGAGAACCCGCTGCGAGAGCTGATCGAGTCGATCGAGGCCGGGGAGGGGTCGTGGGCGGCGCTCATGGGTCGACTCGACGAGCTCGACCTGGAGTCGACGCCTGACTCGGCTGCTGTGCGGGTCGAGATCCTGTCCTACCTCGACGACACGGCGACGCTCATCGACACCCTCGACGCAGCCGTCGAGAGCGGCCGTGTCGACTGGGTCGAGGTGCTCGATGCCGCCTACGGCTATCTGGGCAACCGACAGGACCTCGTGACCGACAAGCAGGGGGTCCTCGGGATTCTCGACGACGCGTACGTGTGCCGGTCGCTGCTGCACCAGGCATCCGCGACCAGCCCGGACTCACCGGTCGTCGTCACCGCGCTGACCGCCGACGGCGTGGTGAGGGCGCTGCTCGGCGGGCCCGTCACAGCAACCCTGGACGTTGCCGCCCAGCAGACGGTCGCCGACCTCCGCACTCAGGGGTAGCGGCGCTCACTCCGGTCGCGACACCCCGTTGAGGTCGTCGACCACCGCGACGACGTCACCGATGTCGTAGTAGTTCACGGCGACGAAGTTCGCCCGCATCCCGCGCTCCTGCTGGCACTGGCGCACGCGCTCGCCGAGAACGTCGACGACGTTGACCTGCTCGGCTGCGGTGACGATGCTCGAGAAGCCGGACAGCCAGTGGTTGACCAGCAGAAGCGGTGCCTGTGGGCCGCCGCGGTTGGGCTCGCAGGAGAAGTCGGCGGCGGTGGGGAACGTGTAGGGCGTGTCCTGGGTGAGGTCGAACGCGTTGCGCAGCCAGGGAGCGGTGCTGCCGCCGGACCCCTCCTCGGTCATGACGACCAGACGACGACCGCTGGTGATCATCTCGGACAGGCTGGGCCACTGGTCGGTCGGAGTGTGCAGGTAGGGCTCCAGGCCCGCATCCACGAAGGCCTGCGCGATGTCGTCGGCAGGCACGTGGTTCTCCACGATCGCCGTCACCACCTCGTCCGGGTTGGTGTCGAGCCAGACTCGCAGCGCGCCCAGGGCGGGCGCCAACTCCGTCGCGCCGATCTCGCACAGGCCGTGACACATGAACAGGTCGGGTGGCCCCGTCGGTGGCCCGATCAGGCTCTCGACAACCCGCAGCGCGGCGTCGACCACCTCGGGGTCGAACGACTCCTCGAGGTCAGCCCGTCCCTCCGTGAGGTTGACCGACAGCGACGAGACGTACTCTCCGGCCGGCCGGGCGCTCCACACGTCGATCATCAGCGCTCGCGCCCCGCCGTCCAGCTGTCGGGTGAGCGAGTGCGGCTGCTCGGCGAGAAACCATCCGGGCTGGTCGGCGGCAGACATGGAGTTGTGCGTGGTCACGTAGGACACCTCGGCGTAGCTGCGCGGGCACAGCTGCGGCGAGCCGTTGCACACCTCGCTCCTGCCCAAGGTGACCGCGGCGGCCGCGGCCGGCTCGGTGCTCACGCCCTGCACGACCCAGAAGACTCCGGCGCCGACCAGCACGACGACACCCGTGACGATGAACCCGAGCGACCAACCGGTGGCCAGCGTGTCGGTGTCGCCGGACGGCATGGTCGCGTCGGGCTCGCCGGCGCGGGCACCGACGGCAGCCTCGGTGACCTCGGAGACGCCGTAGACGAGTACCGCCAGCCCGAGCAGCACGGCGCTCCAGGTGACCATCCGCACCGGCTCCAGCAGCAGCCCGATGCCGACGACCGCGATGGCCAGCCCGCGCAGCGCGACGCCCTCGGTCGTGCTCGGCCGTCGGCTCAGGACGGTCCACACCGAGCGAGCCGTTGCGGCGACATCCACGTCGGGCAGCAACGCAGACGCGGAGGCTGCCACGACAGCTCCGGCCACAAGCACGGCCGCACTAGCCAGCCAGAAGCCGTCGCTCCACACCTGCCAGGCACCGTCGGCCAGGGCACCGCTGAGCGTGGATGGGTCGAAGGAGCCGGCGACGATGCCGACAGCCAGCGTGAGCACCCCGAGGACCGCACCGACCACCAGCGTCGCGATCCCTACCCTGACCAGACCGCGTCGCTGGTTCGGCGTGATCCAGACGGCCATGGCCAGCGTCGCCAGTGCCAGCACCGGCAGCAGCCAGGCTGCGACGGACAGGTAGCGGGACGCGCGCACGGTACCGGCGAAGACGTCACCGGCACCGATCTCGGCCAGGGTCACTGAGAGGTCGGGCGGAATCTGGCCGGCCAGGTCCGGCAGGTAGGCCTGCACCGCCGAGGCAGCGACGGCCCCGGCATCGGCCAGGCGGAGAACGATGGCCGAGGAGTCCTGGGTCGCTGCCAGCTGGGCCTGCGCCGCGGCGCGGGTGACCAGGGGCGAGAGCACGTCGCTCGCGGCGATCTCGGCCGACACCTGCTCGATGAGGGGTCGGATTGCGACGAGGTCGGGGTTGACCCCCACCGCCTGCTCGGCCAGTTCCCGTCCGATCGCCTCGCTCACCGGCTCGGTCTTGCGGATCTCGTCCACGCCGCGGGCGAAAGACTCGGTGTCCAGGAATGTCCGGTAGAGGACGACCGACAGCACCGCCAGCAGCAGCAGCAAGCTGCCGATGACCACCAGCACCCGTGAGGCGGTCCGTCGGCCCTGCGGCGTGCCGACGGAGTCCCAGGCGTTCGGCACCGCTCAGAGCAGCCTGGTGTCGGCGATCAGGCGGATCACGTCGATGGCGCCGCGTCGCGCAGACGGCGGTACCTCGAGATCAGCGACGCCGTGGACGAGTCGTGCTGGGACAAGTCGGGTTCGTCGTCGGTCTGGAGCTCCGCGGCGATGCGCGTCGCCAGCACCTTGCCCAGCTGGACGCCCCACTGGTCGAAGGAGTTGATGCCCCAGATCACGCCCTGTACGAACACCTTGTGCTCGTACAGGGCGATGAGGGCA
>Ga0316198_10001631_pt1 | contig 13293 bp, 8 predicted proteins | sample OudBieAanoxic_MG_FD_204935 | JGI IMG/M metagenome (GOLD analysis project Ga0316198, IMG submission 204935) | Coastal sediment microbial communities from Oude Bieten Haven, Netherlands - site A anoxic | ecosystem: Environmental > Aquatic > Marine > Coastal > Sediment | place: Netherlands...
ACCCGGCCCTCGGGCCCGACGAGTCTGGCCAGGTCGAGGCTGTGGAAACCCATGGCGCTGCCGACATCGATCACCGTCGCTCCACTGTGGACGAAGGGTGCGAGGATCTTGAGCGGGTTCTCCACCAGGCGGCGGACCGGGCTCACGAGCAGGCGGCCGATCCAGACCGGGCAGGTGTGGTGGTCGCGCGCGATGTTTGTTGTGGCGGTGGGTTGGTCGGCATTCATGGTAATCCTCCGGATCTTGCTAGCCAAATGATCTGTCGCTCATGAATATATGGGTGACAGCAGGGTTTGTGTACTCGCTCTTTTGGAGGTCAGTGGCGGATTCCGCGCCGGATGGCTCAATTCACTCGAATAAATCGACTTGAGGGCGTCGAGATAGCGGGGCAGTCGAGATGCCTGGGGGCTATCTGCGGACCCGTCCTTGCTGAGGTTGGCGGGTTCAAGTCGGACTCTTGACACACCGAGTGGTCCAGGAAATCATCAACGTACATTGTATTGAGATGATTGTTTACTCATTGGTCTGGGCGCCAAGAATGAGTTTCATTCGTTCACTCTTTTGTGGGTTGATCATTCTCCTGCCGGCGGGCGCCGTTTCCGCCGTAACCTGGAACGTGGAGCAGATCGGCGGATGCAGTGACTCCACCTGCAACGACATCGTCGGCAATCCAACCGGTCTGTACCTGTCCGACAGCGTGACTGTTGACGCACGCAAGGTCTCTGGTGGGGGGATACGACGGGTCCATCGGGCCAGGGGCCGGGTGCGGGCGATTCGATCTACACCGATCCGGGGGGGACGATCATCTTCAACCCGTGGCTGACGGACTCGTTTCTCTCGCCGCTGACCACCTGCGAACTCTTCGGCTCGGGTTTCAAGTCCGGGCTTGCCGAGGAGTGGGATGAGGTTGTGGAGTAGCGATTCCCCGCGGTGACTATGATCACCCGTGGGTGGTGTTTCGCCTGTGGTGTGTGATCCAAACACGTTGCAAAGAGTTGCGTCCGCTTCATGATGGGTCGTGAGGTGACGAATGACTCAGACGCGATCAGGACTGGTGGTGCTCGTGGTTTTGTTGGTTTCGACGAGTATTGTCGCGGCGCAGGTGCCGTGCGACCCTCTGCCGCCCCCAACGGGGCCGACGATCGAGAAATACCCTACGGACGCGGGTGACCTCCGCTCGACAATTGCAGGTGCGGCCTCCGGTACCACCATCCTCCTCCACGACGGGTTTTACGATATGAGCGGTGGGGATTCCGACCACCGGCTCGTCTTTTCCACTCCGGGGCTCACCCTGCGGTCGATCAGCGGGAACCGTGAGGCGGTCATCCTCGACGGTGGATATGTCACCGGCGAACTGGTGAGCATCCAGGCCTCCGACACCACTATCGCGGACCTCACCTTGAGCCGCGCCTACTATCACCCGATCCATGCCAGCGGGCCCGATGTGCCCATCAGCAATGTGTTGATCCACAACGTCCACATCATCGATCCCGGTGAGCAGGCGGTGAAGGTCAACGCCGTCGGCCTGGGAACCGTGGATCAGAGCACCCTCGAGTGCTCCCACCTCGAGCTCACCGATGTCGGTCGTCCCTTCATCCGCAACAACTGCTACACCGGTGGTCTCGACGCCCACGCCGCCACCGGATGGGTGGTGCGGCGCAACCTCATCGAGGGCTTCTGGTGTGACACCGGCCTTTCCGAACACGGGATCCACATGTGGCGCTTGTGTCAGGACACGCTGGTCGAAGAAAACCTGATCATCAACTGCGCCCGCGGCATTGGTTTCGGTCTCGGTTCCGGCAGCGATGGCCACATCGGTGGCATCATCCGCAACAATTTCGTGGCCGCCGGTGATCCCGATCTCTTCGCTTCGCCGACGGGATTCGATTCCGGGGTTTCTCTGTGGGGCGCCGAAGGAGCACAGGCCTACCACAACACGGTGGCCTCGACCCAGTCGCCAAGCGCCTCATCTATCGAGTGGCGCTTCATCTCGACCTCGGTGACCCTGGCCAATAACCTGGTCACCGATCGGATCTGGGACCGGGGCGGGACCTCGCACCTGGCGACCAACACCGAGTACGCGCCGCTGAACCTCTTTGTCGATGTGGCCGGCGGTGACCTCCACCTGGTCGATCCGATCTCGGGTCCGGTGGATGCCGGGACACCTCTCGACGCGGGCCTCGCTGACAACGATTTTGACTCTCTGCTCCGGGATGCCGCCCCTGACATCGGCGCGGACGAGATCGGGCAGCCACTCTTCGCCGACGGTTTCGAGACCGGGAATCTTTCGAGGTGGAGTGTGGCCCTCCCCTGAACGAGGCGGCCGAGATGGCGAAAAAAAAGAGGCCGCGGCTTCCGGCCGCGGCCTGTATGGCCACCTTACCTGCATGAGGCTCGGAGGAGGAGCGTCGCAGCTTTCGGGGACATTTCCACCTTGCTTCCTCATCATCGGTTCTTGGAGGCGGAAAACGAATGGACGAACGCGTCTCGAGCATGGACAAACGCGACAAAATGACGGTTTTCTATTTTCAGCGAATACGTCTCAGAATCATGCAGGGTCAGAGACCGACGTAGAATACGGAGATGTCTCAGGAGCAACCCACCAACACCCAGAAGCCGCGAATGGGTCATTTCGAGGTCATTGGAGAACTCGGCCAGGGGGGGATGGGTTCGGTCTTTATCGGCCTCGACGAAAACCTCGGCCGACGCGTGGCCCTCAAGGTCATCAGATCGGATCAACGACTCGACCCGATACGCAAGGCTCGGTTTCTCCGCGAAGCCAGGGTGCTCTCCTCGCTCGATCATCCCAATGTCTGCCAGTTTCACGATTTCATCGAAGGGGAAGAACAGGATTGTCTGGTTCTCGAACTGGTTGAGGGGAGAAACCTCCACGAGGCCTTGGGGCAAGGCCTGGATGAGGCCCAGAAGGTCAAGATAGCTCAGCAGCTGTTGGATGTGCTGGTCGCGGTCCACGGCAAGGGTGTGATCCACCGCGATCTCAAACCGGAGAACATCATGCTCACCCTCCGGGGTGACATCAAGGTGCTCGACTTCGGACTCGCGCGCCCGGTGGAGGATCCTGACTCGCTCTCCGGTGAGTATCCGGCCTTCCGACTGGACCACGGATTCTCAGCGGTTGGAACGACGGTGGAGGGAGAATCGGGCTCTCCCGTCGAATCACCGGCGATGACCACCTTCGGCACCGTCTTGGGGACCATCGGCTACATGAGTCCGGAGGTGGCGAGGGGTGAGCCTGCGACCGCTGCGAGCGATCTCTACTCGGCCGGTCTGATCCTGCAGGAACTCTTCACCGAGAAGACCCCGATCCCCGAGGGTTTGGCGCCGGCGGAGCGCCACCGCCGAGCCATGTGGGCCGAGATCGAGCCGGTCGAGAGCTTGTCCGCTGAACTCGCGACCTTGATCACGAGGCTCGAGAGCCTCGTGCCGGAGAATCGTCCGACCGCCATCGACGCGGCGGAAATGCTCCAGGCGATCATCCTGCGTCCTCGATTGCGGCGCAGGAGGCAGATCGCTGCGGCGATTTTCGCCCTGCTCGCGGTCTTTGGTGTCGGGATGACCATCCAGTTCTTCAGGGCCGAGAGGGAAACTCAGCGGGCGGAAGAGGGCGCCAAATCGGCTCGTGAGGTCTCGGACTTCCTTGTGAGTCTCTTCGAACAGGCCTCTCCTATGGTGACGCAGGGTGAGGAGGTCACGGTGTTGGAACTCCTCCAGCGGGGCGCCGATTCGATCACCGAGGAACTTCACGAACAGCCCGCGGTTCGTGCCCGAATGATGCACACGCTGGGGACGGTCTACTACCATCTGGGTCGATTCCGCGAGGCGGAGCCGCTTCTGGAAACCGCGCTGAGCCTCCGGCGCGATGTTCTGCCATCGAAGGATCCGGAGCTGGCGGAGTCACTTCGGGCCAATGCGCTCTTCCTGCGGGCAATGACCCGATACGACGAGGCCGAGAAACTGCTGCTGGAATCGCTCCAGATCGTCGAGTCGACCTATGGCGCCGACTCGCTCGAATCGGCCCGGCAGCTCATCGATCTCTCGGGCATCGACCAGGATCGGGGTGATTGGCTGTCGGCGGAAGCCCGTCTGGTCCGGGCGGTGACGATTCTCGAAGGGCATCCGGACGCCGTTGAAGTCGGGCTGACCGATGCCCTATACGATCTGGCGCTCCTGTTTCGAAAGTCGGGCCGGTACTCGGAGGCGCAGCGCATCTTCGAGCGTTGCATGGAACTCGATACCGCCGAGTTCGGGCCGCGATCGCACCAGGTGGCGGGCGATCTTGCCGAGTTGAGCGGCATGGCGATGAGACAGGGTCAGGGTGAAGAGGCTGAGCGGCTGGCTCGTCTGTCTCTCGAGATCAGAATCGAGATCAACGGCGAGAGCCACCCTTCAGCGGGGCACTCGGCGACCAACCTGGGTGTCGTCTTGAGGACCCTCGGGCGATACGAGGACGCTGAAGCGACCTTTCGACAAGCTCTCGAAATCTATCGTGCCGCCTACGGTGGGGAGCACCCCTTTGTCGGGAGCGTGCTCCACTCGCTCGGGGTGACGGCCGCCCTCCAGGGAGATCTCGATGAGGCCGCGGAGCTGTTCGAGCAGTCCATTGAAATCACGGCGATCAGCCGGACGATGGACCACCAGCTGATCGGCGAGACGACCCAGAAACTCGCATCGGTCAGACGGGATCAGGGAAGATACGACGAGGCCGTCGCGCTATTCGAACGCGCGCTCGCGATCCAAGATGCCGCCCTCGACGCCGACCACCCGGAAATTCTCGAGACGCTGCGGGATTACGCCGAGTGTCTTCGGCGGATGGGGCGGGATGAGGAGGCGAATCGACTCGAGGCCCGCGCAGCGGTGAGTTGAGGATTCGAGCGATCCGGGTGGTGTCAGGCGACGCTGCGGTTTCGTCGAGTCTGCATCTCGGATGGCGACATCTGGTAGTAGGCTTTGAAGCGCCTCGAGAAGTGAAAGGGGTCGTCAAAGCCGACGGCCCGGGCCGCTTCCTGAACCCGGTAGTCCTCATCGAGGAGAAGGCGTTTTCCCTCTCGCATTTTGACCGCGAGAATCAGCTCTCTCGGTGTGCAGTTGAGGGTGCCCGAGAGTCCCCGTTGGAGTGACCTCAGCGACAGATTGAGGTCGTCGGCGAGATCGGTCGGCGTGATGGGTTGGTCCAACTTGTCATAGGCGAACAGGGTTGCGCGGAGATCAACCCGATCCGGGCCCGGGAGCCCCGGCCCCAGATCGCTTCGAAGGATCGAGATCGCAGTGGACAGCGGACCCCGTGGGGCGAATTCGGCGTTCGCGGCCGAGGAATGGTCATCCGGTTCGAACGCGGCCGCCACCTCTGAGGGTGGTGATTGAGTTGACAATCCGACGAGGATCCCCTCGAGATCGGCGAGTCTGTTCTGGAGCTCTTCCCGGCGACGGCGGTGGTGTATCTCGCGAAAGACCACGGCTGCGACGACCACCGCACTCAAAACGGCGATGATGATCAGCATCGGCACGACCCATCCTCCGGACGCTCCCCGGTCGGAATCGACGGCCGCGCCGAGCGCGGTGCTCATGATTGTTGCGATTGGTGTCATCTGGTCTCTTTATTGAATGCAAAGGAACGGCCGGCCGAGCAGGTCGTTCATCGTTTTCCCTGTTCGAGTTTAGCAAAACAGCGGTTGTCGGGGATCGACCATCCACTGGTACTATTGATACATGACGGATCAGAAGATCAAGGGGTCGATTCTCAAGTCTCGTCTCGAGTTCGTTCGCATTGAATTCGGCGAAGACGGGCTGAGCAAAATCATCGACAACCTGCCCGAAGAGGATCAGAAGATTCTGGGGCGGCTCGTGGCGGTGGCCTGGGTCGATTTCGAAGTCGGGAAACGGCTCGATGAGGCGATCGTCAAGGCCCTCGGCGGTGGCAACAGCCGTTTCTTCGAACGACTGGGAGAGGCATCGGCCGAGGTCAATCTGGGAACCCTGCACAGCGCGTTCCTTACCACGGGCGATCCGCAGGCTTTTCTCGCCAAGGCGCCGCAGATCTACCGGCTCTACTACGACGTCGGCAGGCGGGAGTACGAGGCCACCGGCGAACGCGAAGGCGTACTGACAACCCACGATGCCGAGACCTTCTCGAAGACGGATTGCATGACGGTGATCGGTTGGTACCGCAAGGCCCTCGAACTCTGTGGTGCGAAGAACGTTCGCATCGTGGAGGAGCAATGCCGCGGCAGCGGCGGGGATGTCTGTAGGTATCGCGTCAGCTGGTCGTAGGAGCTCGATCGGGAGGACTGCGACCACGCTGCCCGCGCGAGCGGCGGCCTCTTTCTGAGCCGGTAGACCCTGACTTCATCGCCCTACCCGTGGAGTGCCCGGTCCCCATTTGTGCGGGAGGTCCCGCGCAACCGGGAGGTCTTTCCTGCACAAATACGGACCCGGCACATCCCGGTGTGCGCATCTCTCCTGAACTGGACTACGTGCGTCGATGCTGATATAACTGTGACGCAATCTCAATGAGCGCTACTTGGAGGTTCCTATGATTCCGATCGCTTCTCTGTGGCTGCCGATTCTCTTGTCGGCGGTGGGAGTCTTCATTGCAAGCTCAGTCATCCATATGGCCCTTGGCTATCACAACAACGACTTCGCCAAGATGCCGAAGGAGGCCGATGTGCTCGCCTCCATGCGCGGCGCCGGTGTCACGCCGGGCTCGTACTGTTTCCCCCGTGCGGCCAGCCACAAGGATCTTGCGCTGCCGGAGGTGCAGGAGAAGTTCAAAGAGGGACCGGTGGGATTCGTCACGGTGATTCCCAGCGGCGTGCCCACCATGGGCAAACAGCTTGCTTCATGGTTTGTTTATAGTCTGGCGGCGGGGGCCTGTGTCGCCTATCTGCTCAGCAGGACGATGCCCGCGGGCGCATCGTACCTCGCGGTTTTCCGGGTTGCCGGAACGATCGCGTTCCTCGCCTATGGCTTCGCCCACCTCAGCGATTCGATCTGGAAGGGCGAGGCCTGGGGCAATTCCTTCAAGAGCCTTCTCGATGCATTCATCTACGGTTGCGTCACCGGGGGCGTCTTCGGTTGGCTCTGGCCCTGACTGCAGGTGGAGGAATTGAATCGCAAGGACGCAAGGGACGCAAGGACATCGTTTTCAACGTAGAGGCGCAGAAGCGGGGCATCGGTTCTCGCGGTGGCATGCTCGGTTTTCCTTCCAGGAGAGTGCTCGGGATCACGGTTTCCGGGCGACATCGGGGGAGGGTCTGGCGTACACTGGATGGGGAAGCAGATGATGATCGCGGCGGCAACTTTCGGCCACAGGCGCGTCGGGCTCGACACCTTGGTGGCGCAGATGACGGACTCGGGGTTCGCCACGCGGTATCGCCGTGTCCCGCTTCTCCGTGAACGAGGTGGCCATGTCAGCCCATCCTTGCTCGCCCAACAACCGCTGAGATCCCGCTATGTCCGAACCTGGAGGCGCCACGCTCGCCGTTGTGCCGATTGCTCAACGGTCTTTCGGTATCTCGGTTTTCCGCTCAATTGATTTCGCGAATATTCGCGACGGAATCAATCATCCATCGGCGCCGGCGGTCAGACTCTCCGACTCAAGAGCAATAACAGTGCTGTCCAGTTGGCCGCGGTCATCGTCCCGGAGAAAAAGAACTCGTCGCTGACGATTCAAAGCACGTGGTTGCGGCGGGAGGGTGCGATGAGGAGAATCTCGACACGAATTGATGATCGAGCTACGATATCCGGGTTGCGAACCCGCGCCATATGAGAATTTAATCAATCGTAGGAATAGTCTTCGTCGTTCCGGCGCTATCGGCGGTTTCGAATTGACAGGACCTGAGGTAACTAAAGGAGGAGTGATGTTGCGAATTCTGACAACGGTTGTAGTTGCTACCATCATGTTTTTGGCGGTGATCGGCGCAGGAATCGCGATCGCCGATGAGCCCGAGGTGATCTACCGCGGTACCTGGGAGGTCGTCCGGTTCGACATATCACCGCCGCTGAGAGACATCAAATCGGCGACCATCGAACCCGGGTTGCCCTACGGCGGGTTAATGGTCGACCCAGAGGGCAACTACACAGGCCCCCTCGGACCTCAGGACTTCGATTACATCGTCCAGCGGGTTGCCGGGGCCGGGGAAATCCCGACGCCGCTGGTCAGCTTCGACGGCCCGAGCAACCTCGCTTTTGTGTCGCCCCCGGATCCGGTGGGCGACGTCGGCCCGAACCACTATGTGGCCATGAGCAACCTCTACTTCGCGGTCTATGACAAGACCGGCACGGCACTTCTCGGTCCTGTCGCCAACAACACCCTCTGGTCCGGATTTGGCGGCGACTGCGAGACCGACAACTCCGGCGACCCCATCGTTGTCTACGACCAACTCGCCGACCGATGGGTCCTGACCCAGTTCACCTCGAGCGGACCAACCTACTTCAACTGCGTCGCCGTCTCGACATCGCCTGACCCGACCGGCACCTATTTCCGGTATGCCTTTAGCACCGGCACCAACTTTCCCGACTACCCGAAATACGGCGTGTGGCCCGACGGGCTCTACATCAGCACCCGCGAGTTTGCCGGGTCTTTTGCCGGGGTCGGCGCCTACGCCGTCGATCGCGCCCAACTCGTGGCGGGCAACCCGGCGCCGACCGTAATCTCGTTCCTGGTGCCGCCGGGCAGCACCCCGTACAACGTCGGCGACGGCCTGCTGCCGAGCGACATGGATGGGGTCATCACACCGCCGGCGGGCTCGCCCAATTACTTCATGGGATCCATGGATAATGGCGGCCAGTACGGCGCACCGCTCGACGCGCTCACCCTGTGGAGGTTCCACGCCGACTTTGCCACGCCGGGCAACTCCACCTTCGCCCTGACCGACACCATCCCCATCAACCCCTATGACACGCAGTTCCCCTGCTCGCCCGGAAGCCGAGACTGCATCCCGCAGCCTGGAACGTCGACCAAGGTCGACATTCTGTCGTACCGGCAGCGGCCGATGCACCGGCTCGCCTATCGGAATTTCGGCTCTCACGAGTCGCTGGTGACCAACCAGTCGGTGGAGGCCGCTCCCGGTATCGCGGGTATCCGCTGGTGGGAGCTCCGGGACCCGAACGGGACGCCGACGATCTTCCAGGAGGGAACCTATGCGCCCGGTACCACAGACGGAATCCACCGCTGGATGGGTTCCATCGCCATGGACTCGGCGGGCAACATGGCGCTGGGTTACAGCGCCTCTGACGCTACCACGACGTTCCCGAGTTCGTGGTACACCGGCCGCCTCTCGTCCGACCAACCCGGGATCATGGCCCAAGGAGAAGCATCCATCATCAACGGCACCGGTTCCCAGACCGGGAGTGCGCGCTGGGGGGACTACACATCGATGAACGTCGACCCCACCGATGACTGCACCTTCTGGTACGTCAACGAGTACGTGCCGACCACCAGCAGTACCGGCTGGCGGCTCCACATCGGCGCATTCAAGTTCGACGAGTGCGGCACTCCCGATTTCTATCTCAGTGCGAACCCCAGCCATGTCGATATCTGCACCGGTTCGGATGCGATCTACGGCATCACCGTCGGGCAGGTCGCCGGGTTCACCAACCCGGTCACCCTGTCGGCAACAGGCAACCCGGCCGGCACCTCCACGAGCTTCGTTCCGAATCCGGTGACGCCCCCGGGAGCGAGCACCTTCACCATCGGCGCCACCGGAGCGGCAGCTCCGGGCAGCTATGTCGTGACGGTCAGCGGCGCGGCCTCAGGCAGCTCCGGTCACAGCATCCCCATCGACCTCAACGTCTTCTCCGTCGCGCCCGGAACCTCGACGCTGGTTCAGCCGTTCAATGGTGCGCTCAACCAACCGTTGCGGCCGGATTTCCAATGGACCGCGGTAGCCCAGGGAAGCGCCTACACCCTTCAGGTGGCCACCGACGCCGCCTTCTCGAACGTGGTCTACACCACCACGGTGCCCGGCACCACCGCCACGCCTAACTCCGACCTCGCCTCCAACACCCAGCACTTCTGGCGGGTCATGACGGCCAACCCATGCGGCGCCGGCGCGACCTCGGCGACGTACTCGTTCTACACAGAAGCGTTGCCGGGCGACTGCGGCGTCGGCACGACAGCATCGGTCGAGTTCTTCGACGACTTCGAGACCGGTGCGCCCGGATGGGCTATCGGCAGCGGCAGCGTCGGCAACACCTGGGCACTGTCAACCACCCGGGCGTACAGCGGCGCCAGCTCGTACTATGGCGTTGACGTATCTACCACCAGCGACCAGCGCCTCGACTCGCCGGCGGTGGTCTTGCCCGCCGGCGCCAACCCGTTGACGCTTCAATTCTGGAACTGGCAGTTGATGGAGGACAAGAGCGGCGGCTGCTGGGACGGTGGCGATGCCGAGATTTCGACCGACGACGGCGCCACATGGGTCCCGTTGCCGGATGCATTGATGCTGACCGACCCCTATGACGGTCCGACCACCGGTCTTGGCAACCTCGACGGCTGGTGCGACGATCTGGGTGCGGCATCGACCTTCTGGAAGAAGGCGGTCGTGAACATCGACGCCTATGCCGGTCAGACCGTACGATTCCGTTTCCGCCTCGGAACCGACTCGTCGGTCAGCCGTGAGGGTTGGTACGTCGATGATGTCAAAGTCCAGTCGTGTGTGGCGGGTGACGTCCCCATTTTCACCGACGGCTTCGAGTCGGGTGACACATCTGGGTGGAGCTCTGCGACTCCCTGACCGTCGTGGGTTTCCTTTTCTGGTTTGCCGGGCCCTTCGGGGCCCGGTTTTTTGTTCCTAACTGATCTAGATCAAGGACGGCGACGCGACTGAGGCTCATATTCGTCTTCAGGAGGAGCCATGAGCGAACTACTCGACAACTCACGTCACCGGATCGAGACCCTCAAGGGGATCATCAGACAGCTCCACGACGGGGCCGACCCCGAGAAACTCAAAGACGAATTCGGCGAGCTCCTCGCCGAGGTCGGCGTCACCGAGATCGCGGCCATGGAGAACTCGCTCATGACCGAGGGGATGGCGCAGGAGGAGATCCAGCGGATGTGCGATGTCCACGCTGCCGTCCTCGGTGGTGGATCATCGTGTGCTCCGGTGGAGGTTCCCACGGGTCACCCGGTTCAGACCTTTCAGCTCGAGAATGACAAGATCCGGGAGCTGACAAGAAGCTACCGTGAAGCCATCGATCCCATCGGCGCCTCGACCGAAGGTCTAGACCCAGGGCTCGCGGCGTGGCGTCAGGCCCACGACGAACTCGCCGGAATCGAGGCTCACTACCTCCGCAAGGAGTACCTCGTCTTTCCGTTTCTCGAAAAGGCCGGGATCGCCGGACCGCCCAAGGTGATGTGGGGCGTCCACGACGAGATCCGCGCCAAGATGACCGCGGCGGCAGATCTTCTCGACAATGTTGCCGAACTCGATGGAGAGCAACTCGGCCTGGCCGTCGAGACCGTCATCGAGCCCATGCTCGAACAGATTGAGAGCATGACCTCAAAAGAGGATCGAATCCTCTGGCCCATGTGCCTCGAGCACCTGACGGTGCGCGACTGGGAAAGCGTGCGCGGCCAGTGGGACGAGTTCGGCAAGGGGCTCGTTGAACCGGCCGGTATCTGGCTGCCGGTACTGCCGCAGCTTCCGGAGAAGCCTCTTGAGCTACCTTCGGACGACGCCATCACCCTGCCGTCGGGCCACCTCAGCGTGCGTCAGTTGACATCCCTGCTCAACACCCTGCCCATGGACATCACGTTTGTCGATGCAGATGACCGGGTGGGCTATTTCTCGGAAGGAGCCGACAGGGTCTTCGCACGCAACCGCGCAATCGTCGGGCGCAAGGTCGAGGACTGCCACCCGCCCAAGAGCGTCCACATCGTCGAAGCAGTGGTCTCGGACCTGAAGTCGGGCAAACGCGACGTCGCCGAGTTCTGGATTCAGATGGGCCCGAGTTTTGTCCACATCCGATACTTCGCCATGCGGGACGACAGTGGCGAGTATCTCGGCACCCTCGAGGTGACCCAGGACATCGCTCCGCTGCGCGCCCTCGAGGGCGAGCGTCGCCTGCTCGCCGAGGCGACCGGTGAAGGAGCCGGAGCATGATCATCAGCCCCGAGACCAAGGTCGGCGACCTCCTCGACGCCTACCCCGAGGCCGAGGCTGCGCTCATCGCCATCGCGCCCAAATTCAAGGCGCTCAAGAACCCGGTGCTGCGGCGCACGGTGGCCAAGGTGGCGACTCTCGAACAGGCAGCCCGGGTCGCCGATATGCCGGTCAATGAGCTCGTGAGATCGCTGCGGCAGGCGCTCGGGCAGGATGCGGGGGAGATCGAGGGTGGTGGAACCGGCGCGGCCGGCAGCGGCGATGTGCCGGCCTGGATCGCCGATGGCGCCAAGCACGAATTCGACGCGGATGCCATGCTCGCGCGCGGCGAGACCCCCGTGGGGTCGGTGACCGGAGCCCTCGCGGGCTTGGCTCCCGGTGAGGCGGTTCTCGTGCGGTCGACGTTCCAGGTCGCCCCACTCATCGACGCCATGAAGGCCAAGGGCCACCAGGTCTTCACCCGTAAGGTGGGCGATGACGCGTGGGAGGCATGGGTACGGCGAGGACAGGGATAGCGAGTATCGCCCACGAGACGTGGACGCCACAAAGAGCGCTGCGATGCTTGTAGCGTCGGCGTCCCGCCGGCGATGGTGGTGTACCGACGCGGGTTGCTTCCATCGCCCACGGATACGGATACGGATACGGCCCCTGTCCCGGTCGCTGCCGTTGTTCCGGTCCATGCTCTCAGCTTCGGCCTTCTGGGCCGCCTCCGTCGTCCCAGCGTCGCGCGATCAGCGTGGTCATTCGGGTGGGATTGGATGGACGGTGACCACGCTGCCCGCGCGCCGGCGGCCTCATGGCGAACTTGGAGAGATGCTCACAGCGCTTTCGCCGTGGGTTGCCCAGTATGACAATGTGCGGGAGGTCATTCCCGGCCGGAGGGATTTAGGGAGCACATTGTCAAACCCGGCACGCCCCGGTGAGCGGTGTGTTTCGTGTCCTGTTACGGTTTCGGGTGCGGTCACGGAGTGCTGTCATCTCCGGCCTTCTGGGCCGCCTATGGCGTCCCAGCGTCGCGTGATCAGCGTGGTCGAAGGGCAGAACGGGAAGGATTGCGACCACGCTGATCCCGCGAGCGGCGGCCTCATGGCGAACGGGAAGAAATGCTCACAGTGTTGTCGCCGTGGATTGCCCGGCATGGTCATTGTGCGGGGCGGCAGGCGTCGCCGTG
>Ga0316198_10001632_pt1 | contig 13292 bp, 14 predicted proteins | sample OudBieAanoxic_MG_FD_204935 | JGI IMG/M metagenome (GOLD analysis project Ga0316198, IMG submission 204935) | Coastal sediment microbial communities from Oude Bieten Haven, Netherlands - site A anoxic | ecosystem: Environmental > Aquatic > Marine > Coastal > Sediment | place: Netherlands...
TCCCGATGCCTAACGGTCGGCGCCTGAGCTGCGCGCTGACCAAGATTGATTGTCCGTGACGTTCACCGCGTCTGCTCCAGGCGCGTGTTAGGAGTCCTGTGTGTGCTAATCGTCCTGCACCTGAATATGGAGGCGCCTGACGTAGTTCACGCCCATTTCATCGGCCCATGTCGCCCATGCGTAGTCGGGCCCGATATCAGTAAGCCAGTGCCCTTCTGGCACGGTGACCGAGCCGAGCCAACGCCCGTCCGGTTGAAACACGTCGTAGGCTGCGGTGCTGTCCCAGCGAAGTGACCACGGCAGGACCCAGAGATGCCCTGACTTGCTCAATGCAATCGCCCTGATGGCAGGCTTCACGGAGGATCGGCGGGCGGCCTCTTCGTTCCGTTCACGAGCCACAGACCGCTGAGCAGTCGGAAAGCTGAACCGCTCGAACTGCTCTTCTACTTGCTCCATATGAGCGGCGATATCCGCCCCCGTAACCGGCTCCGGTGCCCAATCCCGACGGATGATCCGTTGCAGGCGACCATTTCCGTCGTATTGGCGCACCTCATACTGGTCGCCCCGCGTGACAAACAGCTGCCCGGATCCCGCTGTCAGCGACGGACGTGGGCCGAACGGCAGTGACACATAGGCCACTCGGCCGCCCATCTGCTGGGTGACCATCCGGAATTGTGTGAGCGTGTCTACAACAACCTCGATTGAACCGTCGCGGCCGTAGATGATGATCTCCTGGAGACGCCCACTGAGACCAGCCGAGTCGGCCGCCAGGAAGGTCGAAGTAGCGGCCCACCGCCACGTTGATAGAGGACCAGTTACCGAAGTCGGGCTTGCCCGCACCTCCAGCTTCACTGACCCGACGAGTTGTCCGGATTCGTCGTACACCGACACGCGACCGGAGGAACGGTCCGTCGCCACAACCGTGTCGCCGGGAAGTACGAACGTGGAGCCGAGCGACATAAACTCGCCTGGCCCCGGGCCTTCTCCACCGACCGTAAGCAGGTGGTGCCCCCTGCTGCTGAAGTACCGGATCTCTTCGGAACCTGAGTCCGACACAAGTATCCGGCCGTCGGACAGCTCTGTCGCAACGGGCACCGAGAAAGTGAGTTCCGCCGGCCCGTCTACCTCACCGAGCTGAAGCGTCGCGCTATCCGAAAGGACCCACTCGTCTCCGACTGACCATTGGGGGGTGTGATTCTCGACGATCTCAATGCCCGCACTGTCGCGAACCGTGTAGGCTTCACCCGCATCGGCCCCTTCAGAACTGCAGCCGGCGGAAGTTGCGGCCCACATGAGAGCGAAATGAACGTGAACGAGCCTACGGATTGACACCGTTCAGGTACTCCTAACGGTCGGCGCCTGAGCTGCGCGCTGACCAAGTTTGATTGCTTTCTATCCTCGCCGCGTCTGCTCCAGGCGCGTGTTAGATTGCTCCTGCCTACACGCGAGCGCTAATCAGTTCTTGATCAGCGGGAACAGGCGCACGTAGGGGATTTCCGTTTCGTCGGTCCAAGTGACGAGAACATAGTCGTCGCCAATGTCCGTCAGCTTGATCCCTGGCGGAGCAGTCAAGTCTCCCAGCCAGACTCCGTCCGGGCCAAAGACGCTGAAGGTCTGTAGGGCACCTTCCTCCCACATTGGGCGCCAGTGCGTGACCCACAGATTCCCGAGTCCGTCAACTCGCAAGTCCTGGATAGCCGGCTTGTTCTCGGACGCGACGGCAGCTTCCTTCGTGAGATCGACGAAGGACTCACGGCGCTCAGCCGGTTGATCCCGACGGCTTGCGCGGGCGAATTCCACAGCGGCGTCGATATCCGAAGCCGCGACGGGTTCGGGTGTCCACCCTCGGCGGATGATCCGATTGAGAATACCGTCGGGACCATAACCGAGGACTTCCCAGCGGTCTCCTCTGGCAAAGTAGAGCCAGCCGCTGTCGGCGGCGACGGACCGCCGTGCGCCGAACGGAAGGACCGTACCCATCATACCTCGCTCCGTCGGCCGTTCCACGTACGTAAAGACTGTCAGCGTGTCGACGATAACGAGGAGCTCACCGTCCGCAGTGTAGATCCCCAACTCCTCTTCACTCATCCTCGGACTTGTCGAGTTGTCGGACGCTAGATAGGCGCTAGCCGCCCATCGCTGGCGCTGTACGGGCCCGACCAAGGTCACTTGTGGCTTGATCGACACTGTACCAACCAGGGCTCCAGACTCAGTGTAGATAGTGGCGCGACCAGATCGGTTGTCGAACGCCAGCACGGTGTCCGCTGGGAGAACGTGGATCGAACTTAGCCGGGTGAATTCTCCCGGCCCCGGACCTTCACCGCCGACGGTCGTCAGATGTTCGCCATTGGGTGTGAAGTAGCGCAGCTCTCGGGCTCCGGCGTCCGCGACTAGGATCCGACCATCGGAGAGGCGTGCTGCGAAGGCTGCCGTGAAGGTCGTTGCGGGTGGACCATCGACGGATCCGATCTCCAGGAGTACGCGGTCACCAATCCGCCAGCGGTGCAGGTCGTCCCAGACGGGGGATCGACTCTCGACGATCTCCACGCCCGCGCTGTCGCGCACCGAGTGGCTCGCTTCCGGAGGGAGCGGTTCGCTGGCGCAAGCGCACAGAGCCATGAGAATCAGAAGCCGGGCGAGGACCTTCATTTGCTCATATCCATACGGAGATCGTTCGGTCAATCTAACGGATTGCGGTTGAGCTGCGGCGTGGGTCGCTACGCCTGCCGAAGCCCTCTACAGATGATCTGCCGCTCAGGGCCTGTTTCTTACTCACGCCGCCAGCTCCAACCGCGTGTTATGCCGTGCTTCTCGGTATTAGGTCTTCGGGCGCAAGGCTTGGCTCCATGCCTCAACGTCAGCCCCGTGGTCTTCGCCGGTGGTATGCTGGAGAAATCGCTGGGCCGGTGCCGGGGTAAAGGGGTTCCTCGCGGCTGCGTAGCCCAAGAGTAGATCCGGGTTCGTGGCGGCGAGATCTCGGGCCAATTCAGGATCGATACCGGTTTGAACGAGAACGTCCAAGATCGGGGTGTACGCAAAGAGGTTGGTGCCACCGAGAATGGCCTGCAGCGCATCACGGGCCGGTCCCCAGTCCACCTGATACTCCCCAGACTCCGCGAGCGAACTCATGACCATCTGCGCGACTGAGGCAGCCAGATCCGGTGCCGTCCGTACTGCCTCCGCCAACACGTGCCAAGCGGAGTCCATCTCCGCGAAGTTCGTCATCACGAGCGCAGCTACTAGGCGGTTGTCTCGGTTACCGTCGCTGAGAATCGACTCGGCGGCGTCAATATAGTCCTGCTCGGCGGATAGCTCTCTGACGGCTGAGCGAAGCGAGGCCACAGAGGCGGGTACTGGACGACCGAAGACCGAGTCTGCCGCCTGAACGAGCACTTCCCCGTGCTGGAGGTAGCCGATCGCAGTTCGGTCCTCACTCAGGATCTCCAAGATGTCTGTGTACTTCCGGCGGACACCGGTGTCGGAGTCCGGAGTACCTCGATACCTGATGAACCCAGAGTCTGCTGGCTCGACCACTGTGAGAACGACCCAGATCGAGACGCCCGAACCTGGCAGGCCGTGAATCCCCACGGAAGCAGCATCTGCGAAGCCAACCGAATCCCTCAACACTACTGCGCAGGAGGACTCAGCCAGGCTCAGACCCGGTGAGAAGTCCTGTGCTGCGCTCTCGAGCTGATCGAAGCTCCATTCGGACAGACCAATCACTTCGACGATGGTGTCGCCGTATGCCCGGCTGACTGTCTGGGCTGACGCTGTCTTCGGAGTCAGGACGTTCAGTACGAGCATCGGGAGCAGCACGTACAACGGAATTGCTACTTGCATCTCGAAGCCCTCTCAGCCTCTCGCTGCGCTGCAGTCTGTGGCCTCCACCGGTCGTTCCTCATGCGGCATAACGGATTGCGCTTGAGCTGCGCGCCAGCCAAGATTGGCTTTCCACCACATTGACCGCGTCTGCTCCAGGCGCGTGTTAGATGCACATGCCTCCGCAAGTCTGCGGTGAGGCTGACACCGCAACGGCGGCGAATTCGGTTGCCTCCGGATCATACAAGTCCCCAGCCACATTCCCAATGTATTCGGCTATCTGCAGATCATGCTCAGCAAACTCGTTCTCGAGACTCTGGGGCGTGAAGCACTGAAGCCAGTTGTAGATGCGGCGGGTACTAGCGCGTTGGACAATCGTGTACTTGTCGAGGAGCAACCGCACATCTTCGTACTTGAACGTATGCTTGAAGCCGAAGTACTCGGCGTCAGCCCAGAACCCATCCATGAGATTCGGAGCGTAGGTGATTGACTCCTCTTGTTCTTCGAACATGCGAACACCGTAGACGTCGAGCAGAATCGCCCCACGAGGTGCGAGCATCGACCGAAATTTCTCCAGCATCATGGCGCGCTGCTGCGGGCTCAGTGCACAGAAGTCGCACATGATCATCATCACGAGGTCGAATCGACGGTCGGTCGCGAACTCCAAATAGTCCGACTCGATGTACTCGATGTCGAGGCCTTCGCGTTCGCAGCTCTCGCGGGCGTACCTGATCGAGTTGGATGAGAAGTCGATGCCCGTGATTCTCAGACCGGACCGTGACAGGCGCTCCGCGTATAGCCCGGGACCGCACCCGAAGTCGACCACGCGCGCACCAGGAGCCAGCTCAAAGCGGGGGACCATCCACTCAGCGGAGCGGGAGATGAAGTCATGGTTCCGCGAGGCAACATCAACTGCCGAGTCCAGGTGGTACGTGAGCATTCGTTCGGACGTGTGCGGATCGTTCCAGAGATCCCGAGCGGTGTACTCGCTGAACGGATCCGGCCGACGACTGATTTCCTGCAGGAACTCGAACAAGGGCACGCCCTTCAATTGCATCTAACGGTCGGCGCCTGAGCTGCGCGCTGGTTCAGTTTGATTGTCCACTATTCTCACCGCGTCTGCTCCAGGCGCGTGTTAGGAATGCGGAATCACTCGCTCTGTACCTCGTAGACTGAGACGTACTCCACGTCCAATTCATCAGCCTCTATCGTCATGTAGTGAGTGGAATCGAGAAAAGCGTTCGGGAACGGCGTTCCCGGAGGCAGTGATCCGAGATAGAAGCCGTCCGGCGCGAAAACATCGATTGGACCAGGTGCATCGCCCGGCTCTAGGCGTCTGGCCCATATGTGTCCGTCGGGTGACAGGGCAAGGCCGTCGAGCGCTTGGAGAAGAGGATAGTAGCCCCTCTCGTCGAGCAGAGACTCCGGGGCCCACCGGCACCGCATCCCGGGTGCTTTCTCGGTGGCGGGAAAGGTCATTCCAGGCTCGGGGCCGAGTTCTCGGAGCGCATCTTCGCGTGTCGTCTGACGAGGATCGATCCTACGCCGGACACTGCGCACGAGCGTTCCTTTGGAGCCGAACACATCGAGGCGATACGAGTAGTCGGCGAGCACGACCACAAAGTTGTCGTTCGCGTCCCAGAGCAGCTCCGGCTCGAACACCGGTGCGTACCCAACCTCCAATGGGCAGGTCGGGTGCTTGATGGTTGTCGTCGGGAGCTTCTTCCATTCGGTGAGAACGGCTGTGTCCGTTGCCTCGGCAATCCGGACTTGCTCGATCAACAGGGTATCCGATCGCCATCCTACGCTGAACGTGTGTACGAGGCCGGAGGGAATTTCCTTCATCCGCTGGCCAACGGCCATAACAGGCCGCGTGTCCTCGGAAAACAGATTGCCCTCCACGTCATAGTTGAGGGTACCGCCAGCCCAATCGAGGACGTGGATTCTCTGATTGGGATCAACCCAGATTGAGACCGGGTTCTGCATTTCTCCCGGTCCCTTGCCCTGACGCCCGAAGGAGCGGAGCACACGCCCGTCATTGGAGAAGACAACGACCCGATAGTTCCCGCGGTTAAGCACCAGAATCGTCCCGTCCGGTCCTGGCGCAACTGAGTAGGGCGTGAGATTGAAGAAGTTGGTCTCCGGACCTCCGAGCGCATCGCCGAGCCTCAGTACTCGGTGGATCGACCATTCGAGTTGGGAGTCCGCTCCCGGGTTCGTGACAATCTCGACCCCGGATGAGTCTCGGGTGCTCTGCCGCGGACGCCCGTCAGTATCCGGGGAGCCACATCCCAACGCGAAGACCAGGACCAGTGCGACAAGGGAGATTCGCAGAATCGCCTCCTTTCCGATCCGCTTCCTAACGGTCGGCGCCTGAGCTGCGCGCCGGCTTGATTTGATTGTCAGTCATGTCCGTCGCGTCAGCTCCAGGCGCGTGTTAGATGCCGTGGCTCCGAAGCTTCTAGTACTGCGGAGGGTCGGTTCCCAGCAAATCGAAGAACGCATCACCGGCAACCCCCATAGCGGCAGGAGCGGGCTCCAGTGCCGGCAGCCAGCCGAGAGAACCACCCTCGGCCTGCACAATGATCACGGGTATGCATACTGCTTCTTCCCCTCGAAAGCCCTCGTAGTAGTAGAAAGCGTACTGGGGAACCACTACATCCGGACGAGCCAACAATTGCACGCTGTCCTTAGCGTTGGGAATCCGTGTTAGGCCAGCCGAGTCCACGATGGCTGTGCGGTACGTCCTGTGCTCTGTTTCCGGCAACGGCGGCCACGCCACATTCGCTGGGCACGTGAGGCTTGCCCGAAGCGAATCCGCCTGATGGCGCGCCTTGGCACGATAGGGCGACTCTTGGGCGACGAGGGCTACCGTATCCAGCAGCACTGCAATCACAACGAGGGACAAAGCCCTCATCCTTGCCTCCCGCGCATCTAACGGTCGGCGCCTGAGCTGCGCGCCGGCCAAGTTTGGTCATCCATAACGTTGCCGCGTCAGCTCCAGGCGCGTGTTAGGCAGCAGCCTTAACGGTCGCATTCAGACGACTCTGCTGCACGCACGCCGATAATGCTGTCAACAGTGAATTGGTGATCGGACACGGTCATATGGCCGTAGTACCCTGGCCCTCTCAGCTTTCCGATCCACTCGACATAGACGCACGGGTAACCGACATCCGTTTCGACTAGGTCGTCGGGCCACTGGGACCAGTCAACTGATCCCAGCTCCACCCAAATCCGAGCCTCGGGCAGTTCCTCCAAACGGAATCGGCTGTGCTCAAAGCCATACGAATAGTGACCGGCGAATTGCCCCCGCCTCACTCTGATCGGCTCCTGGTCACATCCGGTACCATCAACAAGCAGGTTTAGTTCGATAGTTTCGTTGGATTCGACTACGAGCGTATCGACTCCCAACCATCGGCCGAAGCCGATCCATTGACGACCCCAGCAGAACCACCGGGCCTCATAGCGTCCCCGTGGAAGACCTTCCAACAAGAAATGTCCCCGAGCATCTGTCGGGGCGCAGGGCTGGAAGCTGCGACGCTGGTGAGGCGGCTCGGCAGGAATCACTACACAGTACTCGGCCTTGATTAACGGTTCGCCAAGCAACGAGTCGTGGATTGAGCCAACCACTCTCGCATCACCTCTCGACATCTCGACTTGGCCAAGGCCCTGCGCCGGAATGACGCTAATCAGCAGACAGACTGTTGCAAGTCTCACGTAACTGTCGGCTTCGTTGTTGTGGCCATCCAGCTGCCTAACTCTTAATCGATAACCGATGTGCTTTCCGATCTTCCACGGACTCTACACGCGCTAATCGGAAACACCCGGTGAGCGATTCGACCCCAACCGCCCTGCGTGGGGCGCTCTTGCTTGGCGGTCGATTATACAGGTGGGACGCAGCCTAAAGTTAGGGTCCGGAGTGCGGAAAAGCACGCATAGTCGGCGCACAGATGATCAGCGCGGAATGAATTCGACGTTGGCGAGACCCTCGAAGTCTGAGTCCTGTGTCCAGAGGACAGCATCAGAACGGCGGGCGCTGGCCAGGATTACACTGTCCGCGAGCGGCAGATTGTGTCTAGTGCCAAGTTCGCCGGCGAGTATCGCGATCTCCTGGGTCAGGTCGACCGCGTGTCCGTCCTTCATGGGCGAAACCGCCCGCGCGGCGACCTCGATGTCGACGGAGCGCCTCAGGTGACGGTAGACTTCGAGTACCACGATCGAAGGCACGACCAGCCTGTCGGTGCTCACGATGGCGGGCGCAAATCGGTCTGCGTTAGGCTCGTCCAGCAGGTAGGAGAGCCACCCCGATGAGTCCACGAGGTTCACAGTTCCCGATCCGGCTCACGTTCGAAGGACGGCAGGTCCATTCCCTTCAGGAAGCCGCGCATCGACTCGATGGGGACGTGGGGCACGAGCAGGATAGAATTGTCGAGTTCGAAGACGTGGAGTTTCTGGCCTGCCACGAGCCCGATGTGCTCCCGGACTTTCTTGGGAATCACGACTTGGAACTTGGGCGACACGGTCACTGTCGTCATACGCAACTCCGATCGATCAACACTGTGTTGTACCGTCTCGAGGTACGCGGGTAGCGTCATATGGTTCCCTCTTTCACATGATGTCCGCAGGGCTCCTCACACCCAGTCCGCCCCGGTTGAGCACGTGCGTGTAGATCATGGTGGTTCGCACGTTCCGGTGCCCCAGCAGTTCTTGCACGGTACGGATGTCGTAGCCGGCCTCCAGCAGGTGGGTTGCGAACGAGTGGCGAAATGTGTGGCAGGTGGCCCGTTTCGCGATCCCGCTCCGTCGCACGGCTTCTTTCACCGCACGCTGGACGCATGAGGAGTGCAGGTGGTGCCTGCGACGCCGGCCGGTAGCGGGGTCACGCTGTATGCGAGTAGCCGGGAATACCCACTGCCAGGCCCATTCGCGGCCGGCATAAGGGAACTTCCGCTCCAGGGCCGTAGGCAGCGGTGCCCAGCCGGCACCGGAGCGGGTGTCCCGGTCGTGCCGGTCTCGCCCGATCTGCAGGTGTCGGCCCAGTTCGGCACGAACGGCGTCGGGCAGCATGGTCACCCGGTCCCGATCGCCCTTCCCTTCGCGGATCAAGATCTCCCGGCGCTCGAAGTCTACGTCCTTCACTCTCAGTCGCATGCACTCCATGAGGCGCATGCCGCTCCCGTACAGCAGGGTCGCGATGATGCGGTGTGTGCCCTGCATACGGTCGAGTACGGAGCGAACTTCGGTGGGGGTCAGCACGACGGGTAAGCGGGTCGGGGTGCGGGCGCGAACTACCTGGGAGCCGGGACGCTCGACTTCGACGCCGAGTACCTGGCGGTACAGGAACAGGAGTGCGCTCGCCGCCTGGTTGTGGGTGGAAGCGGCCACGCCACGGTGGGCGGACAGGTAGGTGAGAAAGGCGTCGATCTCTGTCGCTCCCATGTGGGCCGGGTGGCGACCGCGATGGAACCGGATGTAGCGCTCGACCCACGAGGCGTAGGCTTGCTCGGTACGGTGACTGAGGTGCCTTGCCCGAATCTTCGAGCGCAGGTCATCAAGCAGGAGCAGGTGGTCGGCTGGTCGATCGCGCATGCCCCAAGATCGGGCCACCCGTCATCGGGTTTACATCGACCGGGAGGACCCCAGCTCCTCGAAGCCGAGGCCCTCCCGGTACAGCGTCGCGAGCTCGTCCGGCTGACCCGTGGGACGGGCCACCCGAAAACGCGCGCCTTATTGCATCAGGCGTACAGCCTTTCCAGGCGGTTGAGGCAACTCGTCCACCCGCCCTCGTGCTCTCTGGCGGACTCTTCTGTCGGGAGTCCTTCGTGAGCCATCGTGACCTCAGTACCGCCGTCCACGGCTTTGAACTCGATGGTGATAAGGGACTGCCCATGATCCGCGTGCTCGTCCCACTCCCAGGAGTAGACGAGGCGTGTCGGTCGGTCGATCTCGTGGTAGATGCCGCGTGCGTTGTGCAGGCCGCCCTCGGCGTTCCGCATTTGCAGGTGGAAGCGGCCGCCCACTGTCAGGTCTACCTCGGAAATCGAGACGTCCATTCCCTCCGGCGCCGACCACTTCTTCAGGTGTTCGGGCTGGGTCCAGGCATCAAACACGATCTCCGGATCGGCGGCGATCACACGCGTGACCTCCAGGGTACCTGCGGTCTGGGTCGTCATTCCTCATCCTCCTCGTCCACGGGTTTCGGCGTCTCCAGGTAACGGGCGAGCGCGTCGAGCCGTTCCTCCCAGAAGTCGCGGTAGTGTTCCACCCAATCAGCAGCTTCCCTCAGCGGCGCGGCGTCCAGCACGCATCGGCTGATGCGACCTTCAGGCGTCCGCTGCACCAGGCCAGCCTGCTCCAGCACCCGCAGGTGCTTCGATATCGCCGGCCGTGAGATCTCGAACGGCTCCGCCAGCTCCCCCACCGTACGCTCTCCGTGGGCCAGTTCCGCGAGGATGGCCCTCCGTGTTGCGTCGGAGAGAGCTCCAAAGATCGAATCGAGTTGCCGATTATTGGTAACCATGTAGTTACCAATATAGACAGGAGGGCTTCCGGGTCAAGGGCGGGTCATGATTGTGATCGGGAGTGCAGTCCAATAACCGGGGACCGCTCTTCAGTCCACCCAGTCCGCGATGAACAGGTTGGTCTCCCTCGGGAGCTCGTTACCGCGGTTCGAGGCGAAGATCAGCTTCGTCCCATCCGAGTTGAACATCGGGAAGCCGTCAAAGTCACCGGCGAAGGTGAGCCTCTCGAGCCCCGTCCCGTCCACGTTGATCGCGTAGAGGTCGAAGTCGGGCACGCGGGGGCTCTCGGCATCCATGTTGGACGAGAAGATGATCCGCTCTCCGTCCGGGAAGAAGTACGGTCCGAAATTCGCGGCGCCGTTGTCCGTCAGCTGCACCTTGTTCGATCCATCGGCGTCCATCACGAAGATGTCCAGCTGCGAGGGGCGGATCAGCCCCTGCGCGAGAAGCCGCTGGTAGTCGGCCAACTCGTCACCGTCGGGGTGGCTGGCCCGATAGACGATCTTCGTCCCGTCGTACGAGAAGAAGGGACCGCCGTCATAACCCGGAGAATCCGTGAGACGGGTCACCTCCGACCCATCCATGCGCATCTTGTAGATCTCCAGGTCGCCGTCGCGGGCCGACGTGAACACGACCCACTCGCCATCGCGCGAAACGGTCGCCTCCGCGTCATACGCCGGGGTGTCCGTGATCTGCGTGAGATTTGTCCCGTCGGCGTCGGCCACGAAGATGTCGTAGTCCTCGTACAGGGCCCACACGTAGCCCTGCGACATGTCCGCTTCGGGCGGACACTCTTCACTGCCCAGATGCGTGGATCCGTAGACGATCTTTTCGTTGCCCGGGAAGAAGTAGCCGCAGGTGGTCCGGCCAGTGCCCGTGCTGACCAGACTGAGATCCGAGCCGTCGGGACGCATCGAGTACTGCTGGTCGCAGGTGGCTTCGCGCGGCGTGGCCTGGAACATGATGAACTCGTCGTTCGTGCTCCAGTAGGCCTCGGCGTTCTGCCCTGCGTACGTGAGCTGCGTCAACGAGCCGAAGTGTCTCTCGTCCTCGAGGATCAGCTCGTTGACCGGCACGGCTCCCGTGCGGAACGGGGCCTCCGCTGTTGCGGTCATGTCCTCGGTCCCGGCCTCTGCCACTTCGCCGCCTGCCTGTCCGCCGCACGCGGCGAGCAGGAACAGCCCCGCCATCCAACCGTAATGGGCTCGCTTCATGAACCCAGTGCTTCCCCGATGATCCACGTGATGTCCTCCACTATGTCGTCCCATGCCACCTGGTCCGACTTGGTGACCGTGATGAAGTTGTCCACGATGAGCAATGCCCGTACGCCGTCCACTCCGAACAGGCGGGTCGCCAGTTCATCGTCGCTCGCCTCGTCGGCTCCGAAGTACGAACGGCTGCGCGTGCCGAGCGAAGCTCCGCTCACCACGAATTTCGCCGCGTTCGGATTCGGCGTACCCTGCACTGAGATGTCGGCTTGAGACATCGAACCTGCTCCTCCTGTCATCCCGTCCTCGGAAAACGGGGCGGGAATGTATCGCCCCATTGGTGGCGCGTCATCTTTCGGGTCCGGAGGCGGCGGAGATCAGGCCGGAGCGCCGCCGATCGCCTCGTCCAGCATACGGGTGGCCGCACGCATCAGGTCCCGGCTCAGGGACAACGGTGGCGAGAGTGAGATGACGTTGCCGCCCGGCCCTCCGGCCAGGACGATCCACCCGCCACGCAGTGCCTCGATGACCACCTTTCCGGCCAGTTCCGGGTCCGGCTCGCGCGTCGAGCGATCGGCGACCAGGTCGATGCCGATCATCAGGCCGCGCCCCCGCACGTCGCCGACAGCCGGGTGGACGGTCAGCGTATCGCGCAGTTCGCCCATCCAGCGCTCGCCTTCCGAAGCCGATCGCTCTACGAGGTCGCGTCGCTTGATTTCGCCCAGTGACGCGAGCCCTGCCGCGCAGGCTAGCGGGTTCCCCAAAAACGTGGATGTGTGAATCGCCTCCCCTCCCGATGGTGGCCACGCGTCCATGACGTCCTTCGAGCCGATGCAGGCGGCGATCGGCAGCGTGCCCGACAGCGCCTTTCCGACGCACAGCAGATCCGGAACCACGCCCTCGTCCTCGCAGGCGAACCAGCTTCCGGCCCGTCCGAGGCCCGTGTAGATCTCGTCCACGATCAGCAGGAGGCCTCGTTCGCGGCACAGATCGGCCAAACCCCGGAGGAAACCTGGCGGGGGGACGATGTCTCCGCCTCGTCCCTGGATCGGCTCCACGATCATCGCGCCGACGGTGGCCCCGTCGTCGGACTCGAGAAGGTCCAGCACGCGGGCCAGCGCCGAACCGCCGGTATCATTCACATCGAGATCGAGCGACGGTCGGTACGGATCCGGATACGGGGCTCGCAGCACGTGTGGATTGAGCTGGTCAGCGAACGGAGCCCGGAACAGATCCCGGTCGGTGACCGACAGCGCGCCATACGTGAGGCCGTGATACGCCCCGCCGAAAGCGACCACCCCCGGCTTTCCCGTGGCCAGGCGAGCCGTCTTCAGGGCGACCTCTACGGCCTCCGCACCGGAGCACGTCAGTACGATCCGCGGGTCGGAAATCGGTGACACGGCCGCCAGGGCCTCCAGCAACTTCACCTTGAGAGCCGGCGGGTGGACGTCACCCATCCCGTGCGACAGGCGTCCGATCTGCCGGCGAAGGGCCTGCATCACACGCCGGTTCCGGTGTCCGGCTACCGCCACGCCAAACCCGCCCGACAGATCCACGTAGCGGTTTCCGTCCGCGTCCCACACGTTGCTCCCCCGAGACTTCTCCCAGAAGATGGGAAAGTCGTCGGCGAGGTAGGTGACGTTGCGGGACTCGACCTCGGCCAGGCGCTCCGCGAGGCGGCGCGACCGGGGACCGGGCGGCGGGACCTTGATGAAGGGCGGCTGATTCCAGTCGGTGGGCTCGC
>Ga0316198_10001633_pt1 | contig 13289 bp, 9 predicted proteins | sample OudBieAanoxic_MG_FD_204935 | JGI IMG/M metagenome (GOLD analysis project Ga0316198, IMG submission 204935) | Coastal sediment microbial communities from Oude Bieten Haven, Netherlands - site A anoxic | ecosystem: Environmental > Aquatic > Marine > Coastal > Sediment | place: Netherlands...
GACACTAACTATGGCAACGGTCGCCTGAAGTGACGCCGACCCTGGTACCGTTTTTCACGCAATGACTTGGCATATATCGTTTAACTCTTGGGAACGTAAGCATGACCCAATCAATTTTCAACAGGGTCTAACTGGTAAGAGACACGCCGTCTCGGCAAATATCAATATCCCACCACTTGATCAAAAAGTCCTGCAATATGTGGGGCTCTTTAAACAGGACTTGCCGTGCGATAACGATGCACAGCGGCGCCGTCCAGAGGAGCGATAAAATGGTCGGGTCATATGCCTATTGCTGTCAGTCCGTTGGCAGATCAACCAGCACGCCACCTGCCAACAGGCGTGATCGTTGGCAGGACAGAATCACATAAGGAAAGGGTTGGCCAGTGATGGTCACCGTTTATGGGCGATTCCGGAATCGAATGGCCTGCCGAATGAAGGGGAGAATAGCGGCGAAGATGAACACCGGTTAGGCAGTGAAAACTCCCCAGAAAAACGGTGCGTATTGGACATAACGGGTCTGGGGGGGAAATTCAACGCATCAGATCAAAGGATATCCCGCAAGCCGTACTCCCAGATGAGCATTGCTGCCATGACGGAGAGTATGATTTCAAGACGCTTCACCCCTGTATCAGGAAACACCCTGCAACAGATCTGCCGGCAGTTCGCAAGCATCAGCACTGGCGGCTTTTTTGGATTCCACAAAATGGGCAGCGGCTAAAGCCGCAGTGGCACCGTCTGCAGCCGCAATTACAATTTGTCGGGCGTATTTTTCTCTCAAATCCCCGATAACGTAAATTCCGGGCGTATTGGTCTCGCATTTGTCGTCCGTAACGACATAACCATCGGCGTTCATTTTAGTGCCGGCCGGAACCAGCTGGTTGTTGGGATCAAAACCGATAAAGATAAACACGCCGTCTGTTGCCAGCGTATTTTTCTCGCCGGAATGAACATTCTCGAGATCAACTGATGTAACCCCACTGTCATCAGCTTTTATGGCCCTGACAACAGTATCCCAAACAACCTCGATATTACAATCGTCTTTCACTCGCTGTTGCAGAATCATTCCGGCCCGCAACTGGTCCCGTCGATGTACAAGGTAGACTTTACTGCACAGTTTGGCTAAATATAGCGCTTCTTCTGCAGCCGTGTCTCCGCCGCCGATAACCACGACAACCTTCTCTCTGAAAAAAAAACCGTCACAAACCGCACAATAAGACACCCCTTGGCCGTAATACTCGTCTTCACCAGGAATATCAAGCTTGCGTGGGCTACCACCGGTGGCCAGGATGACTGCATGAGAACTCAAGACGTCGCCGCCGTCGAGGCGCACTCTGTGAAAATCGAGGCCCGGTTCGAGGGCCGTGACTTCCTGTGAAATGGACTCCAGTCCGTACGATTTGGCATGTGAGAGCATCTTGTCGGACAGGTCGGCGCCGCTGATGTTTTCATAACTCGGGTAGTTTTCGACCTCGGCCGACATTGCCACCTGTCCCCCGGGCAATCCTTTTTCGATCAACACGGTTTTCAGAGCCGCTCGCATGGCGTATATCGCAGCAGACAAACCGCCCGGACCCCCGCCGATGATTATTAAATCGTATATGTTCTCTTCGGCCATCCTCAGCCTCCTCTATGGCGACATTGCCGGGAAATTATAGACCAATTGGTTCTGCGACAAGAACCTTCATTGGCTTTGAACTTCATGGGTTTGGCACTGGCAAGTCGTGGTTTTAAATTGAGCGGTTTGACACATCGGAGGAATTCAGCGATCGATATCAGCCTGAAAGGGCTCCCGCAACCGAAACCCTATGGACCGCTGTTTCCGTTGTCGTCTGGTGTTTTATTATTGGATCAGAATATCAGGAAAATAAAATAATACAACCGAAATCGGTGACATAACCTTGTGGCAACAGGATTGACATCGCCGGCGACATCTGTGATGTATCTACGCACTATCGTGATAAACGCCTTAGTCCCCCACCCAGGAGATTTAAATGAAACCGTCGCCCTATCCTCATTTGCTGGCTCCCCTCGATCTGGGTTTCTTGACACTGAAAAACCGCGTCCTGATGGGCTCGATGCATACGGGTCTGGAAGAAACTCCGGACGGCTTTCCACGCTTAGCAGTTTTCTATGCCGACCGGGCAGCCGGCGGCGCGGGCCTGATCATCACCGGAGGCATTGCACCCAACGAATCAGGCCGGGTCGCTGATAATGCCGCCAAGCTGACCACCGAAGCGGAAATGCTTGAGCACCGCACGATTACACGGGCCGTGCACGCTGCTGGTGGCCGGATTGCTATGCAAATCCTACACACCGGGCGCTATGCGTTCCACCCAAAGCTGGTGGCCCCCTCTGCCATTCAGGCGCCCATCAATATTTTCAAACCGCAAGGCTTAGCCGACAGAGACGTGGAACAACAGGTTCATGATTTCGTCGCCTGCGCAACATTGGCCCAGCAGGCCGGGTACGATGGGGTCGAAATCATGGGGTCGGAAGGCTACCTGATAAACCAGTTCATTGCCAAATCAACCAATCACCGTTCGGACCGCTGGGGCGGGGCTTTCGAAAATCGCATCCGGTTTCCCGTCGAAATCGTCGCACAGACCCGGGCGGCCGTGGGACCGGATTTTATCATTATTTACCGTTTATCAATGCTCGATCTGGTCAGCGGGGGTAGTTCCTGGCCGGAAATTGTGGCTCTCGCCCGGGCAATCGCATCCGCTGGAGCCAACCTGATTAATTCTGGGATCGGCTGGCACGAGGCCAGAATACCGACCATTGCAACCATGGTCCCACGGGCTGCCTTCACCTGGGTGACGGGAAAATTACGGCAGGAAATATCAACGCCGTTGATCACCAGCAACCGGATCAATACACCGGAGGTGGCCGAAGGGGTACTGGCCGGTGGCGATGCAGATATGGTATCCATGGCACGCCCGTTTCTTTCTGATGCCGAATTTGTGCTCAAAGCCGCCGAGGGTCGCGCAGATGAAATAAACACCTGTATCGCCTGCAATCAGGCTTGTCTGGATCACATTTTCCACGGAAAGATAGCTTCATGTTTGGTCAATCCCCGAGCATGCCATGAAACTCAACTTGTCTATCGGCCGGTTACCGGTAGCAAAAGAATCGCCGTTGTGGGTGGCGGACCTGCCGGACTGTCCTGCGCGACGATTGCCGCCGGCCGTGGGCATTGTGTAACATTGTTCGAACAGGCCGAGCAGATCGGTGGGCAATTTAATTTGGCGGTTCGAATACCCGGCAAGGAAGAATTCGTCGAAACCTTACGATATTTTCAGCGGCAGCTGGAAATCACCCGGGTGAATATCCGCCTCGGCCATCGAGTGACACCCCAGGAAATTCTGGCCGCCGGTTTTGACGAAGTCGTGGTGGCCACCGGTGCGGTACCGCGAAAAGTAAACATTCCTGGAATAGACCATCCATGTGTCCTTTCATACCTTGACGTTCTGGTTGGTGGTAAATCTGTGGGACAGCGGGTGGCCATTATCGGCGCAGGTGGCATCGGTTTTGATGTCGCCGTATTTCTTGTCCAAAATAATACCGAGACCGGCCCGATTCGAGAGACGTTTCTTTCTGAATGGGGAATCGATGCCGCCTACGCGGCCCCCGGGGGATTGTCCGCCCAGGGCCCGTGCATCCCTCCTGTTGAGCGTCAGCTCTATTTGATGCAACGCAAAGGTTCTAAAATCGGAAAAGATCTGGGCAAGACCACCGGCTGGATTCACCGCGCTACCTTAAAAAACCGCGGTGTGGTCATGCTCAACGGTGTCACATATGAACAAATCGACGATCGGGGAATGACAATTCAGCGTGAGGGTCAACAGCAAACCCTACCGGTAGACACTGTCGTCATTTGCGCCGGACAGGAATCGCGCGACAGGCTTTACCTGGATATCAAAGACAGCGGGATACCGGTTCATCTGATCGGTGGGGCCGAACAGGCACTGGAGCTTGACGCCAAGCGGGCTATTGACCAAGGTTGCCGGTTGGCAGCATCCCTTTAAGATCGGCAAGGATGACAAGTTAATCCGTAAGATGAACCATTCCCCCATTGCCGGAGACGAGTGAGAATTCTGAACGGGCAAACTGAATATGTTTCTGACAATCGCACCTTGCGCGTTCTGCCAATATTATGCCGTTTACTTCTTCGACGGCGCACAAATGGGTTGGTTGACACCGACGAAAAATTTCGTCATAGTGCATCAAACTTTAGCTGCGTCCCCTTGGATCCCGCCTTTGGCGAACACACAATTTCTATCGCTGAATCGTTAGAAACAGGAGGAGGATATCATTTTGAAATCAGGTACCTGCCCCAAATGTGCGTCAGATAACGTTTATTCCGGGGCCAGTATCCCGCTGAAAAAGGGCCCCTTCGGCAGCAATTCCGTCCCGATCAGCCTGACTTCCGTGGCCGCGCTGGACAACTATGTTTGCACTGCATGCGGTTACCTCGAAAGCTATGTCAGCAATGCGGAAAGATTGACGGAAATTTCTGAAAAATGGGTCCATGTCAAAGACACCGGTTCAGCACCGGATGCGGCTGAAGGGAAATGATCTCTTCTGGCCTGCGGTGTAGACGGCGTCACACGCTTGAAAAACATCAAACAGATTATACGCGTCCACGAGTTACCCCGGCTCCAATCATCATTTCTGAGCGAAGGTCCGTCCGCAGTAACGGACCTATAGGTTCAATGGCTTCTCTGTTTCCCCATATGCGGTTTCGCTGCCGCTGACGACCCCCACCTCCTCGTCCGCCGGAGGCGGAACGCCCGACAACGAATAGACCCGGTGGTTGTAGACTCATACGATAAGGAAAGGGGAATGAATTTTTCCAGGAACACAAGTAGACTTCAGGGTATAAAAAGGGTTGCAGGAATTACACGTATTCTTGCAAAACACGGGTTCGGCGATATTTTGGACCGTACGGTTTTTCGCAGCCGGCTTTCTTTCCCCGCTGCCAAAACAAATTCCGTCTACCTGTCCCCTCCACGACTCCGTCGGGTTCTCGAAGACCTCGGCCCAAGTTTCATCAAACTGGGACAGCTCATGAGCACACGGGCCGATCTCTTCCCACCTGAGTACATCGATGAATTAAAAAAGCTTCAAGACCGAATTCCACCGATCCCCTTTGAAGAAATCAGATCCGTGATCGAAAGAGAGCTCAGGCAGCCTCTGTCGGCGGTATTTGTCGAGTTTATACCTGAATCTCTGGCCGCGGCATCCGTTGCCCAGGTTCATCGCGCCAAACTGAAAACCGGAGAAATGGTCGCCGTCAAAGTTATCAGACCCAATATCGAGAAAAAGATACGTGAAGACATCCGGTTAATGTTTTATTTGGCCGAAAAGATCGAAGGCTCCTTGGAAATCGGACGAATGATCGGCGCAATCAACCTCGTGAAAGAATTCGAAAAGACCATCTTCCGGGAACTGGATATGTACACCGAAGGGGGCAATATCGAGCGATTTGCCGCCAATTTCGAGGGATCAGATGATCTTTATATCCCGAAAGTATACTGGAGCCACACCTCCCGTTCCGTCCTGACAATGGAACATATTGACGGTATAAAAATGGACCAGGTGGATAAGATAAAAGCAAACGGGATCGATCCAAAAGAAATTGCCATGATCGGATTGCGCTCTTTTTCGCGTCAACTGATGGATTTTGGTTTGTTCCACGCCGATCCGCATCCTGGAAATACAATCGTCATGTATGATGGCCGCGTCAGCCTGGTGGACTTCGGAATCACCGGATACCTCGATGAAGAAACGATGATGCAGATCGCTAACATATTTCTAGGATACGCCGAACACGATTATGATTTAATTATGGAAGCGTTTGAAGATGCCGGTTTGATCGATGCCGAAACACTGGATCTGCAGTCTTTTCGAACTGATTTGAAAGACATCAGCGAACCGTTTTACGGCCGGACCCTGCAAACCATTTCCGTCAAGGATGTATACGACCAGGTGATGAAACTGGTCATGAAATATCGCATTCGACTGCCGCGCAACCTGTTGCTGCTTCTGAAAACGTTTATCCAGACGGAAGCTTTGGGAAAGATACTCGGCAGTAACGCCAGTATCCTTGAGGTTACTCAGCCTTATGCCCGTAAGCTGCTTCAACGGGGCTACGACGCCCAAAAACTCTTGCGTAACGTTGGAAATGAGGCCCGGCGAATGGGCGGTTACATGCGTATGATGCCCAAGTTTGTCCACGATCTGCTGCGAGCCGCCGCCAGCGGAAAACACCGCTTGGAAATCTGGCACAGTGGTTTTCAACAACTTGATGCCAAGATCGAAAAAGGTATCAACCGGTTAACAGTGGGTATTGTCATCAGCGCATCGGTTATCGCCGGATCGCTGATCATGAATTCTTCACAGAAAGTCATCGAGTTCACCGTTAACGTCTTCGGTGTTCACACCATTTCCATCACTTCCCTGCTGGGATTGATGGGCTATACAATGGCGACTGTGTTAGGATTCTGGCTGATCGTTTCGATCATGCGATCCGGAAAAATGTAAGCACGCCTCCCAACGGAAACGGATATGTTTTCGATCGATCAATTCAACCGCGACTATCAAACTGAACGTCGTGAAATCATCATCGCCGACCAATCATACTCATTCCTGGTGCCAGAATCCATCGACCGATTCATCGATCCGGAGAACCCCTTGAATAACTTTCCCCTCTGGGCCAAAATTTGGCAGGCTGGTGTCGTTCTGGCCAGCCACCTGGGTCGTCTGCCGGTAGAAAAAGGTAAACGGATGCTTGAAATCGGTTCCGGGCTGGGGCTGGTCGGCATCGTGGCGGCCTGCAATGGCCACGAGGTTATCTTGACCGACTACAATGTCCATGCATTAAATTTCGCCCGTGCAAATGCCTATATCAACGGGTGTGAAAATTTGCACGTCGCACAACTCGATTGGAATAATCCGCGCCTGTCAGGGGAATTCGATCTCATTGTCGGCTCGGAGATTGTCTATAAAAATGAGGACATCGATCAACTCTCAACTTTGTTCGACAAGTATCTTAAGTCCAACGGAACCATTATTTTGGTTGAAGAAATGCGCCGGACCTTGACCGAATTTTTCAAGCGGCTCGATCCTCATTTTCACATATCCGTCAAGAAAAATATCATGAAAGCCCCGGATGAAAAATCTATGGTTTTGATGATTCAGATGCATCCCCGGTTTGACATTCTGACATCTAAACAATAAGTTTAACTATCATGCTTCAAGAGATCAAAACCAAAAAATTCGACCCGCGAAGACTCATACATCCGTTTTGCTGGACAACCATAATCGCCGTCGTGATGGCATTCGCGACATCGGGCCTGGCCGACCGGCTTTACACATGGACGGATGCTCAGGGCGTCACCCACATCACCGAGACTCCGCCCCCAACAAATGCCCGCAGTCAGGACGTTCTTGAATACCGACCACGAACGGATGACGAACTAAAAACCATAGACGAAGAAAATAAAGCTCTCAGGAAACAACTCGAAACCAGGGCTACCAATCAAAAAGCAATTAATGCACGCAGTAAAGCACAGCAAGCCGATCAGCGCGCCGCAGAGGCTGCAGCCGCCGCAGATAAAGCACAAAAGCAAACCGACGAATTTACGAAAAAGGCCAGTACCAATTGGCGGCGGTACAACCGCAACAAGGCCACAATTATGAGGCTGGAGGATGAAACCCAAGCCGCCCGTCAAAAGGCCGAAGATGCAAAAGAATCGGCCCAATCGGCTGCAGAACGCGCTGTTGATGCTGGTGAGCAGGCCAACGCAACCAGAATGCGAAACAGCGGCACCGCAGCGGATCCGAAAGTGTTGCCCGACCAGAGATGAAATCAAAGAACGCGCCGCAACAGCGGTATTGATAACCACCGTGACCGATAGTGAGAAAAGGTTAATTTCGACGTAAAAAACGCTTTTTCTTATAATAAATTAAAAGATATCGTCGAATGATATCGTGTTGGTGAAAAAAACGTTCCGTTATTTGAACGTTTTTTTCACCAACCACCTATACCACCCTTCCGTATTTCGGAATTTATTTTTGAAAAGCGGTATAGCACTGTATTGCTCCGTGCAACCGTTTCTCAGCGGGCCTTTTAGCATTGGCGTCAATCGAACACCTTACCTTGTATCGTGTTCACCCATATTCCCCCATACAATAGTCGCGTATGAAAACGCCCACGGCTAAGGCGCCGGCTGACTGATCATCGGTTGTTGTCTTCGCCTGGTTCACCGTCCCTGTAAGGTCCCATGATCGGTAACACTGGCCCCACAGGCTCCCCACAAAGCAAGGGAAATCGAATGCCGCTGTATGATTTCAAAGATTTTCTGAGACTTTCTTCCGTCCTCAATTACAATTTGAGCGCGACTTCATTGAACCGGTTCAACGTTCTCATGTTAATAATCGGTGAAAAGAGACTGGTTCCCAACGATCAAGACGATCAAGCGGATCGAGAGCAACGCAGCATCGTTATGGAGGCGCTCAACTATCTATTCAACGTTTATAGCCACAAACGCCGTCGCCTCGGCCCGATGGCCGTACTGCATCCTCTGAGGACCGCCGTGCATTACGCGCGTTCGCATGAGACCATTAATCTGGTGTCCCTTCTGAGTGCTCTTTTCCATGACGTACTGGAAGATATCAACCCGCTTGATTTTGAGAAACAGCGCTGGTGCGAGTTGGAGGAACAGATGGCCGGCCTGCTGGCAGGCTTGAAAACCGACAACGAAGCCAGTCTGATCGAACGGCTTCAATTTCTCACCCGTCTAAAAAGTGAAAACTATTATCAATACATTGGACGCCTGCTTAATAAATCCAGCCAGGCACCGGACCTAATAGAAGTCAAGCTTGCCGATCGTTTGGACAACACACTTGACATGCGCATCGACCTTCAAGATCCCATCGATGATGTCGACTTTTTCGAAACAATCTTCCAGATTCTTTTTGTCAACAACTACCCCGGGTACCAACCCAAAACCGAGCATCCACCGTCAGCGATCTTAAATGGATCCAAACGCCTGTATCAACTCTTTAAAAATGCTGTCATGCTGTCACTGGTGAGGCAGATGGTTGATATTAAAGACAATGTGTCGGCAACGGTCCTTTTCGAAGCTCTGGCTGACGCCAGCCTGCTTGAAGCCCAGCGGACATTGCTCCACCTTCTCGGATACCACCAGCGTGATGCGGTCATCCAACGCACCCTACTGATGGAGGCCATGGCCTACTGTTACGGCGGTCGCACAGACAAGGTTACCGAATCGAACACCACATGGAAATTGGACGGGCTGTTCTCTTCTTATTTCGGCCAAACCTCCAGCATCCTGCGCAATCGGCAACTCGCTCATCTCTACATGGACAAAGCGCTAATGATTGAAGCTTCAATCGCATTTATCGTCATTTTCTTCAGTTTTTTAAACGATCGGCGTTACTATGTAAAGGGGATCAGCGCATCAGGTATCAGCACGGCATAATCTTTCATTACCCGGTGTTTTTCAACGTATCATTCCCTTCAAATGTCTTCCCCCGCGATCCGAAAACATTGCCCTTTTTCCAATCGATATCTGGTGTCATCGTCGGCCATGGCCGACTGAGTATTTTTTCCCAAGATGAGTGTTTGACAGAACCATCGTGATCGATATATTCTATGTGACCGATTAAATGTTTCTATGCTCTAACCCGGATCGATGCCATAGCGGATACGAATAAACAACGGACAAGGACATTCGATGAACCTACTTAAGCACCTGCAGAAACCGACCCTGTTGAGCCTTTCCAAAACCTGTGGTTGAGCGGCAAAAATCAGTCCGGTCGGACTGAATGAAATGCTTGCGAGCCTGCCAAAGAATCAGGACCCCAATCTCCTGGTAGGGTATGAAACCAATGATGATGCTGGTATTTATCGCCTGACCGACGAGATTGCCATCATTACAACCGCGGATTTTATCACACCGCCGGTGAATGATCCGTTTGTCTTCGGACAGATCGCCGCAGCCAATGCTCTCAGCGATATTTACGCCATGGGAGGAAGACCGATTACCTGCTTGAACCTGGCCGGATTTCCTTCCAAGAAACTCGACGCTGGTATTCTCAATCAGATCGTGGCCGGTGGATTGACAAAAATCACGGAAGCCGGCGCCGTGCTCGCCGGTGGCCACACGATCGATGACGATGAACCAAAATACGGTTTATCTGTAACCGGTGTCGTACACCCTCAAAAGTTTTGGACCAATTCTGGTGCCCGGCCCGGTGATTCTCTGGTGCTGACCAAACCAATCGGCAGTGGTGTCATCTTTAACGCCAATTTGAAAGGTTGGGTTTCGACCACAGCACTGGACGAGTGTATCGCAACAATCACCACCCTCAATCGCGTAGCAGCCGAAACCATGCAGAATTATGACATTCACGCTGTGACGGACGTTACCGGGTTTGGCCTTGCCGGGCATGCATTTGAAATGGCCCGAGGCTCGCTGGTTCGCCTTGAAATTTCACTCGCTGCCGTGCCGTTAATGCAAGAAGCCATGGAAATGTATAAAAGAGGCATGTCGACAGGCGTGAATTCCCACAACCGCCAGTTGGTTGAGAATCATTTAACATTTGAGAGCGAATTTCCGGCGTGGCATGCCGAAATTTTATTTGATCCACAAACCAGTGGTGGATTGTTGGTTTCTTTACCAGAACCACAGGGATGGTCGCTCGTCAGCGCCCTTCACCAGCAGGGAATCGTATCGGCCCGCCTGATCGGCCGGGTCGACACCTTGGAGGATGACGCCTTACTGGTCATCAATTGAAACCCACCAGATGAACGGATTATCAATATCTCGGCCTTTGGGGAGCCTGGACTCATTTTGCTGCAGCAAGAGTGATCAGCAACGTCAACGTCCAGACGCATGCCTTCTGCAGTGACCGCATTCGCTGCGAATACCCCCGTCCCCTTGGGTTTAAGCCTTCAGGAAAATACGCCTCAACCCTTCGAATACCTATTTCTCCCGTTTCAAAATGGCGCCATTTCTGCTATAGAAAAGCGTTTTATTGGGATGATCAACTTGCAGCACGCCAATATTCCGTATCGAAATCGGTGGATACAAACGTTTAGAAATAGAATTGCAGTGGTGTGCGTATAATCGATGTCGGTGACTAAACTGGATATCAGGGGCCGCTCTTTTGGGAACTAACAATAAACAGAAAACTGTCTCCCAATTGCCGGAAATGAAAGGCAACTGGTTCATTTCACCACTGTACAAGGCCTATAAACGCTTTCTAAAAATTCGAGGGCAGCCACGGGAGATCGCCTTGGGATTTGCTCTCGGGCTTTTTGTCGGCATGACGCCATTTTTCGGTCTACACACAGTCATTGCCGTACCGCTGGCAGCCCTGTTCAAATGGAACAAAATATCGGCCGCCATTTCCGTGTGGTTTACCAATGCAGCCACGGCGCCGATTATCTACAGCATTAACTATCTGGTTGGCGCGCGGATCATCGGTATCCAGAAGGGCTTCAGTTGGGCAGATATCAATAGTCTCTCTGCCGTTTACCACATGATCCTCAAAGCCCCGGAGATTGTCTGGGCCATGATCGTGGGCGGTGTGGTGCTGGGCCTGCCGCTGGCCTTCGCTGGCTATTATTTTATTTTTGTTATTTTGAGGCGATACCAGGAAAATATTCGAATAAAACTTGAAAAATCGAAGCAAAGGCTCGCTCGACGAAGAAAGCGACCAAAGAAGAAAAAGGGTACCCGGCCAACCGTCATAAAACCGGCCCCCACTGTTATCGACAACCCTCCTTCAGGCAGACACATCGACTAACCCATCGTACAAACAGCCCTCATCTTTCCGAACGGAGCGCCGCTCGCCAAGACCATCGCATCACATTGTCCCGAAGGGTTCAATGGCGAACCTCGTCTCTTTTTCCGACCGGAACGGAACAAAGACATACGGAATGACATTCGTTTGACCAGACATGAAAGTTGCCACAGAGATGTTTACAATGGCCAGAAAATAGGAATCAGCCATGTTCCCATGAGCAACACCAGGAAATTGAGCGGTAGGCCGAGTTTGAGGTAGTCGCTGAAGCGATAGCCCCCGGGGCTATAGACAAGTAAGTTGGTCTGGTAACCGATGGGGGTTGCGAAACAGGCACTGGCACCAAAACAAACGGCAACAATGAAAGCTTTTGGATCGACCCCCAACCCCACGGCAGATGAAATAGCAATCGGCAGCATCAGAATGGCCGTGGCATTGTTGCTCAGCAGCTGCGTGCTGATACTTGTGAGTAGAATGATGCCACCGAGAACAAATACAGGGTCGGTTCCGGAAAAGAGAGACAAAAACGCTTCGGCATAGTACTGCGACGCCCCAGTTTTTTCCATGGCCTTCCCCAGCGCAATGGTCCCGACTATCAATAACAGAACATTTCCTTGGAGAGTGCGGTAAGCATCGCGCAACTGTAGACAACCTGTTATGACCATCAAAAACACTGCTGCCAGGGCGCACACCATGATATCAGCAAGGCCGGTACTGGCTGCGAAAATCAGGCCGGTAAATATCAAAAAAGCCGTGCGGGCTTTACGTTTGTGAACAATTGCATGATGCACATCTTCGGCAATAATCAGATCGGTTTCAGCCCGTAATCTTTCAAGCTTGCTTTCCGGGCACCAAATCAACAGAATATCACCGATCCGAATTCGAATGTTATTGATGTTTTTTTCGGTATAGTGCAGGTTGCTGCGTTGGATGGCAATGAAATGAACATCCGGATCCCGCTGCAGGCGAGTCTCCATCAATTTCTGCCCGATCAGTGTCGAATGCGGCGGTATGATAAGCTCGACAACCAGGGTGGCATCCTCACCGCCCCGGTAATCCAGACCCTTCGTTGGCAAGGGCAACTCTACTCCCTCCGATTGGATAATTTCAACCAGTTCGCTGGCTGTCCCTTTTACCAGCAGCAGGTCATCAGGGGCAATGTCAACCTTGTCACGTCCGGGATAGAAAATATGCGAGTACCGGATGAGCTCGAGAACTTCCAAAGAAGGATGATCCTTTCCAAAGGCTTCATGGGCCCTGTTTCCGATCAGCGGACTTTCTTTGGGTATGCCCAATTCCGCCAGATAGCGCCGGTTCTCCCCTTTACCCAGTTCACAGACCGGTAACCGATGGCTCGGCATCAGCCGCGGGGCGGCGATCATCAGAAAAATGATTCCTAACACCGCAATCGGAATCCCCACGGGAGCCAGCTCGAACATGCCGATGGGACCATA
>Ga0316198_10001634_pt1 | contig 13286 bp, 14 predicted proteins | sample OudBieAanoxic_MG_FD_204935 | JGI IMG/M metagenome (GOLD analysis project Ga0316198, IMG submission 204935) | Coastal sediment microbial communities from Oude Bieten Haven, Netherlands - site A anoxic | ecosystem: Environmental > Aquatic > Marine > Coastal > Sediment | place: Netherlands...
GGTCAGTTCGGTAACGGGGGGCGATAATATGGCTGAGAACGAAGACGGCCAGGAAAGAAGCGAACAGGCGACACCCAAACGACAGGAAGATGCGCGCAAGAAAGGCCAGGTGCCGCGTTCCAGGGAAATGACCACCATGGCCATGCTGTTGATGGCGGCTGTGTGCATGTCGCTGATGGGTGGGCACATTGTCGAGCGGCTGGGTTCTGTGCTGCACCTGGGTCTGCGGGTTGAACGGGCCAAGCTGTTTGATACCTTTGCATTGATCGAGATACTCGGGCAAGCCGCCTACCAGGGGTTTCTGGCGATTCTCCCTTTTCTTCTGGTCATGCTGGTAACGGCACTGGCTGCTCCGGTTGCACTGGGTGGCTGGTCATTCAGCACGCAGGCGATGAGCTTCAAGGCGGACAAACTGAATCCGCTGAAGGGGCTGAAGCGGATCTTCGCCGTGCGCGGTGTGGTGGAACTGCTGAAAGCGCTTGCCAAGTTTCTGTTGATTGGTTCCGTGGGCGCCGGTTTGCTGTGGCATTTTCTGCCTGAACTGATGGGACTGGGGCGGGAAGCCGTGGAGCATGGTCTGATACACGCGGGACGTATCCTCTCCACGTCGTTCGTGGTTCTCAGTGCCTCGCTGTTGTTGATCGCGGCCGTTGATGTGCCGTTCCAGTTATGGGATCACGCCAAGAACCTCAAGATGACGCGCCAGGAGGTGAGGGACGAGCACAAGGACACGGAAGGCAGACCGGAGGTTAAATCCAGGGTGCGCGCCATGCAGCGCGAAATAGCCCAGCGCCGCATGATGGAGGAAATACCCAAGGCGGATGTCATTATCACCAACCCAACGCACTACGCAGTGGCACTGCGCTATGACCTGGACAACATGTCTGCGCCCATCGTGGTAGCCAAGGGTGTCGAACTGCTTGCCAGCCAGATTCGTACCGTTGGCGTGGCCAATAAGGTCCCCCTTTATGAAGCACCGCCGCTGGCGCGTGCGCTGTACTACAGCGCGGAAATCAATCAGGAGATACCCGCCGGTCTCTACCTGGCGGTCGCGCAGATTCTGGCCTATGTCTTCCAGCTCAAGGCAGTGACGCGCGGCGGGCCGGTTCCGGCACGGCCGACAGAGGTGCCCGTGCCGGACGAATTTTTCCAGGGACCTGAGGGCAACCCGTGAATGAACTGTATCCACAAAGGGGTTAACTGAGACATGGCGACTGAAGCGGCAAGCATTAACTTCCGCGGTATCAACGGCAGAGGGATGGGAGCACCGATCCTGCTGGTAATGATGCTGGCGATGATTGTCATCCCGATGCCGCCTATCGCACTGGACATGCTGTTCAGCTTCAATATCGCGCTTTCACTGGTGGTGTTGATGGTGACTGTTTATGCACTGCGCCCACTGGACTTTGGCATTTTTCCAACCGTGCTGTTGATTACCACCCTGCTGAGGCTGGCGCTGAACGTCGCTTCCACGCGTGTCGTGTTGCTGAACGGACATACCGGGACGGGGGCGGCCGGTAAGGTCATCGAGTCTTTCGGTGAATTTGTTGTCGGTGGCAATTACGCTGTCGGGCTGGTGGTTTTTGCAATCCTCGTTATTATCAATTTCGTGGTGGTCACCAAAGGTGCCGGACGTGTGTCGGAAGTCAGCGCACGTTTCACCCTGGATGCCATGCCGGGTAAACAGATGGCCATCGATGCGGATCTCAACGCCGGGCTTATTACCCAGGATGAAGCCCGCAAGCGGCGCGATGAGGTCGGCCAGGAGGCTGATTTCTACGGTGCCATGGACGGTGCCAGCAAGTTTGTCCGCGGGGATGCCATCGCCGGCATCCTGATCCTGTTCATCAATATTATCGGCGGTCTCGCCATCGGTACCCTGCAGTTCGATCTGCCTTTGACGGACGCAATGCGTAACTACACCCTGTTGACCATCGGTGACGGACTGGTCGCGCAGATACCCTCCCTGGTACTCTCCTCGGCGACTGCCATTATCGTCACCCGTGTTTCCAGTAAGCAACAGATGAGCGAGCAGGTGATGGAGCAACTGTTCGCTAATCCCATGGTGCTGGGGGTGTCTGCCGGCATCATAGGTCTCATGGGGATGATCCCCGGTATGCCCAATCTGGCATTCCTGAGCCTGGCGGCGGCCGCGGGTGGCGGGGCCTACCTCTCATGGAGGCGCCAGCAGCAGCAACTGCTGCCGGTCGAAGACGAGCGGCAGGCAGAAGAAACAGCGCCGGAGGCCAGAGACCTCAGCTGGGATGATGTCGGCCCGGTGGACGTTATCGGGCTGGAGGTCGGTTACCGCCTGATACCGCTGGTTGACCGTACTCAGGGTGGTCAGATGATGGACCGGATCAAGGGGGTGCGCAAGAAACTTTCACAGGAACTCGGTTTCCTCATTCAACCGGTCCATATCAGAGATAACCTGGAACTGGCGCCAAATGCCTATCGCATACTGTTGATGGGTGTGCCGCTCGGTGAAGCGGAAATCTATCCCGATCGTGATCTGGCGATCAACCCGGGCCGTGTGTTCGGTACCGTGCAGGGTGTCGAAACCAGAGATCCGGCGTTCGGCCTGGAAGCAGCCTGGATACAGCCTGCGGAACGCGATAACGCACAAACCCTGGGTTACACCGTTGTTGACGCCAGCACCGTGGTTGCCACCCACCTCAGCGAACTGCTGCAGGGTCACGCCCACGAACTGCTGGGTCACGAAGAGGTTCAGCAGCTGCTGGATGTGCTGGCCAGGACGGCACCTAAACTGGTTGAAGATCTGGTGCCCAATACCCTGTCTATCGGTGTGGTGCTGAAGGTGCTGCAGAACCTGCTCCAGGAGCGTATCCCGGTACGCGATATGCGCAGCATTGCCGAAACACTCGCCGAAGCAGGTTCAAGGAGTCAAGATCCCGGCGCTTTGACAGCCGCAACACGCGTCGCGCTCGGTCGATCAATTGTTCAGCATATCAATGGGATAGGTCTTGAAGTGCAGGTGATCACGCTCGATCCTTCACTGGAACAGATATTGCAAACGTCCATTCAGGCAGTATCGGAAGGTGGTGCCGGGATCGAACCCGGCCTGGCGGAACGGATGCATCGCTCGCTGGCTGAAACCGTGCAGCGGCAGGAAGCCGCAGGCCAGTCGGCCATTTTACTGGTTACACCGCCGATCAGGCCGTGGCTGGCAAAACTGGTACGACACAGCATTCCGGGACTGCATGTACTGGCCTATAACGAAATACCGGATAACAGGCAGATTAAAGTGGTTGCAAATATAGGAACAGACACCCCGAGTCTCGGTGTCCAGCACAACGGGAGTGCGGTGAGGTGAGTTTGCCCGTAACGACCAGCGGAGTATTGGAATGAAAGTAAAACGTTTTTTTGCGCCGGACATGCGCCAGGGTATTCGCCTGGTGCGCGAGGCCCAGGGACCGGATGCCGTCATTCTTTCCAACCGCAAAGTGGACGGTGGTATCGAGATTATCGCGGCTGTAGATTATGACGAATCACTTCTGAATGATGATGTTTCCGCAACCAGGTCGCAGTCGTCCGCTGAAAACAACGCCAATCAGGCTGGCAGTCAGCCCAACGGTGCCACGCCCCCCGCCCAAGCGGTGCAGGAGCCTGCTTCAGCCGCGCAGCAGGTGAAATGGTCACAGGATCCGGCGATTGTTGCCATGCGTGACGAAATCAAACAGTTGCGCGGCCTGCTGGAAAATCAGCTGGCGCATCTGGCCTGGGGTGATCTGAATAACCGTGAGCCGCTGCACGCCGGTGTCATGCGCCGTTTCAGCGCTATGGAACTGGACACTGCCCTGATCGAAAGGGTATCCGCCCCCACGGCGCATGCGCGCGACGAACAACACGCCTGGCAGCTCGCCCTGGCGGAACTCGCGGCAAGTGTGCCTGTTGCAGAGCATGATGTTATGGATCAGGGGGGTGTCGTCGCGCTGGTGGGTTCCACCGGTGTTGGTAAAACCACCAGTGTTGCCAAACTGGCAGCACGTTATGTCCTGCGCCATGGTCAGCGTCATGTCGCGCTGGTCACCACTGACAGTTACCGTATCGGTGCCCACGAGCAGTTGATGACCTATGGTCGCCTGCTGGGTATTCCGGTACAGATAGCGGCTGACCACAGGGAGCTTCGTTCCACGCTCAACAGCCTGGCGGACAAGCGGCTGGTATTGATTGATACCGCCGGTATGAGTCAGCGGGATGTGCGCCTGAGCGAGCAGTTTGCCACGCTGGCGGACAGCGGTATCCCGATCCGGACGCTGCTGGTGTTGCCTGCGACAGCGCATCCTTCGGTGCTGGATGAAACGGTGGATGGGTTTTCCGGTGTCGCCCTGGACGGCGCCATTCTCACCAAGCTGGATGAGGCTGCCAGACTGGGTGGCGTAATTTCAACGCTCATCAATCGGCAGTTGCCACTGATGTTTGTCACCAATGGTCAGAGGGTACCCGAAGACATGCATCCGGCACGTGCTCAGAGCCTGGTTCAGAAGGCCGTGGGACTGACGCTGGGCAGCGATTTGCCGGCGGAAACACTGCTGGCCGAGCAATTCGGAGGGTTCCGGACGCATGTTCATGTCTGAGTCGCCACTGGACCAGGCTGCGGGATTACGACGTATGGCACAACCGAACCCGGTAAAAGTAATAGCGGTAACGAGCGGTAAAGGCGGCGTCGGCAAAACCAATGTTTCCGTCAACCTCGCCGTCGCCATGTCCGATGCGGGACGGCGGGTCATGTTGCTGGACGCGGATCTGGGACTCGCCAATGTCGATGTCCTGCTCGGCCTGCAGCCGGAATGCAATCTCTCACACGTGATCAATGGTGAACGAACGCTGGAAGAAATTATTCTGAGCGGGCCTTCCGGTATTATGGTTGTTCCTGCCGCATCCGGCGTCAAACGCCTGGCCGAGCTGTCTACCATGGAAAATGCCGGTCTGATCCGGGCGTTCAGCGAACTGAACCATGATGTCGATACCCTGATTATCGATACCGCAGCCGGGATCAATGAAAGTGTTACCAGTTTCAGTCGTGCCGCCCAGGGTGTCCTTGTGGTGGTCTGCGATGAACCCGCTTCGATAACCGATGCCTATGCACTCATCAAAGTGTTGAGTCTCGAATATGACACCCAGCATTTTCGTGTGCTTGCAAACCAGGTACAAAGCGCTCAGGAGGGAAGGGATTTGTTTAACAAGATTTCACGAGTAACCGATCGTTATCTGGATGTCACGCTGGAGTTCATAGGTGTTGTTCCGCACGACGACTACCTGCGCAAGGCTGTACGCAAGCAACGCGCAGTGGTTCAGGCGTATCCGCGCAGCCGATCCGCGCTGGCGTTCAAGAACCTGGCACAGAAAACCGATAGATGGCCGGTGCCGTGTGCCGCTGGTGGACACCTGGAGTTTTTTATCGAGCGTCTCATCCAGTCGCGCAACGCAACCATGGAGGTGCTGGCATGAATGGAGCAGCTATGTACGTTACCAATCCCGAAATTGAACGCGATGATCTGGTGTCCAAACACGCGGCACTGGTTAAACGTATTGCCTACCACCTGATGAGCCGTCTGCCACCCAGCGTTCAGGCGGATGATCTGATTCAGGCGGGTATGATTGGTTTGCTGGAAGCGTCGAGAAATTACGATGCCTCTCAGGGCGCCAGTTTCGAGACCTACGCGGGTATCCGCATCCGCGGTGCCATGCTGGATGAAATACGCCGTACCGACTGGACGCCGCGATCGGTGCACCGCAAGGCCCGCCAGGTCGCTGAAGCGGTACGTGAAATCGAGAACCAGGAGGGGCGTGATGCACGCGATATTGAAGTCGCCGAGAAGCTCGGTATCGAACTGCACGAGTACCACAGGATTCTGCAGGACGCTACCGGTTGCCGGGTATTCAGTATCGATGATGCCGGAGTCAACGGTGACGAGCCACAGCAGGCCACGACTGCGATGCCGCGCAATGAACCGTTGGACAGCCTGCACAAATCAGATTTCAAGTCGGCTCTGGCGCAGGCCATTGCCGGTCTGCCGGAACGCGAAAGCCTGGTGATGGCAATGTACTACGATGAAGAACTTAACCTGCGCGAAATCGGCGAAGTTCTGGGTGTGAGTGAGTCGCGGGTCTGCCAGATTCACGGGCAGGCACTGATTCGTTTGCGCGCACGCATGACCGAATGGACCGGCGACTGAAGCCAGTGATGAAATGCACTGTAGAAGACCGGGTGGTTAGCGAAGAACACAGGGTCAGGCGGGGCATGGCAGGAGGCCAGTATGGACTACGATATGAACATACTGATTGTGGATGACTTCTCCATAATGAGACGTATCATCAAGAATCTTTTACTTGACCTTGGATTCAATAACACCCTGGAAGCGGACGACGGAACAGCAGCGTTGCCGATATTGCAGAATGGCAATATCGATTTCCTGATCACCGACTGGAATGTGTCGGGCATGACGGGCATAGAATTGCTCAAAGTTATTCGGGCCGACGAAAAACTGGCCGATCTGCCGGTGTTGATGGTGACCGCTGAATCAAACCGCGAGCACATTATCGAGGCCGCCCAGGCTGGTGTGAACGGATACATTGTCAAACCGTTTACCACCTTAACTCTGAAGGAAAAGATTGAAACGATCTTCGAGCGTGTAGAAGCGACCGCGGGGTAAGCCATGGCGTCGGTATACAAACCAGGCATGAGTGCATTCCGCGAGGCCGCCGGCGAAACCTGTAGCGCTACGTTGATACTGGCGGCCACAGAGCACTCTGCTGTCTGTCCGCTCGTGGTGATAACCCGCAGCGGGTTTGAGTGAGCAGGTGCTCTCTTTACCTGATATCGGACCTTACCTGGTCCCGGCGGCCGGAGTCTGATCATGGACATGCTCAGCATGGTTGGAATTATGCTGGCACTGGTCGCCATTGTCGGCGGCAATATTCTGGAAGGCGGGCATACCAGTTCGCTGGTGCAGTTGACGGCTTTTGTCATTGTCGCCGGTGGCACGCTGGGTGCGGTCATGGTTCAGACCCCGATACGGACTTTTGTGCGCGCCATGGGTATGGCCAGCTGGGTCTTTGTGCCGCTTAAATTGCAGCTGGAGGACACCGCGGAAAAGATCGTCAACTGGAGCAATATTGCACGGCGCGAAGGTTTGCTTGGACTGGAGTCCATCGCCGAGGAAGAACAGGACCCGTTTGCGCGCAAAGGGTTGCAATTGCTGGTCGACGGCAGTGAGCCCGAAGTGATCCGCGCTATCCTCGAGGTCGAGATCGATAACAGGGAATACCAGGATATTCAGGCGGCCAAGGTCTTCGACGGTATGGGGGGGTACAGTCCGACGATTGGCATAATCGGTGCTGTCATGGGACTGATTCACGTCATGAACAATCTGGCCGATCCCTCCAAACTCGGTAGTGGCATTGCCACCGCTTTTGTCGCCACTATTTACGGCGTCGGTTTTGCGAATCTGCTGTTTCTGCCGATGGCGAACAAACTGAAGAGCCAGGTTCACAACCAGACCAGGTTCCGCGAAATGGTTGTGGAGGGGGTGATCTCCATTGCCGAAGGTGAGAACCCGCGCAATATCGAGACCCGTTTGCAGGGCTATTATCAGTAGCACGGGCAGAAAGCTATGGCGAGAAAGAAACGCGCTGAAGAACATGAAAATCACGAGCGCTGGCTGGTGTCCTATGCAGATTTCATTACTCTGCTGTTCGCTTTTTTTGTCGTCATGTATTCCATATCTTCGGTCAATGAAGGCAAGTACCGCGTTCTGTCGGATTCCATGGTTGCGGCATTTCGTGATCCTGCACGCAGTCTGGAGCCTGTTCAGACCGGCGTACTCGTGCGTGAGCCCATGCAGTCAGACGCGCCGATGGACAGTCGCGAAGCGATCGTTGAGCGTATTAAAACGCCGTTACCGGTTCAGCCTGAGGAACCATCAACGCCTGACGAAGCTGATGACCAGGTTGTACAGGATCTGGCCGATTCGATCGAAGCCAGCATGGCCGATCTGGTTGATGATGGTCTGATCGAGGTGCGCCGGGACAAGCGCTGGATCGAGGTCGAGATTAAATCCAGTATTCTGTTTGCCTCCGGCAGTGCCGGGCTGTCTGCGGAATCGGCTCCTGTTCTGCGGGAACTGGCTGAAAAGTTCAAGCCGCTGGACAACGTGATACACGTTGAAGGCTTTACCGACAATGTGCCGATCAGTAATTTTGATTTTCTGTCCAACTGGGAACTATCCGCTTCACGTGCAGCCAGCGTTGTGCATTTGTTCACCCGCCTGGGTATACATCCGAAACGCCTGGCAGCCATTGGTTACGGTGAGTTCCGACCGGTTGCAAGTAATGAAACAGCCGCTGGCAGGGCCAGGAACCGGCGCGTGGTGCTGGTTATTATGTCGGGCTCTGATGCGCGCATCAGTCAACGACTCGATCACCTGCAGACCTGGCGCGAAGGGCGGCCCGAGCCGGTGGCACCTGCGCCAGACGCCGACGGATAACGCCCGAGGGTTATGAGTCTGGCATGGTTTATGCCTTTTTATAGGTATTAATACAGGCGTCCGATTATTGACGCAGGAGCTGTATTCAAGATACTGCCAAGTGAGGTGCGGACATGGCTGAAGTCGAACCGCTGCCTCCAGCCTACCGTGTACCGCGAGGTCGCCCGGCGACGGGCAACGGGCAGGGCAAGGGGGAAGCACAACGCAAGCCCGGGGATGCTGATCGGCAGCATGAACAACAGCGTCGGCATAGAAAAGATGACGATGCATCCCGCATTGATGAGTACGTTTGAGGTAGTTATATGATCACTGAAATCCTTATGCTGTTAGTGACTGTGGCCTTGTTTGGCACCGTGATCCAGAGTATTGCGCTATTGCGCGCGAAACGCAGCTACAGGGAAGTGACTGACATTCTTCAGGATGCACAGCGGCGTATTAAGCAAATGGAGCAGGAACTGGGTGCGCTATGCAGTGCCGCAGCGGGTGCCGGTGAGCATGTGCTAAAACTGGAGCAGAAAGTTAAACGTATCATTGAACGTCAGAACCTGCTCGAGCTGCGCGCCAGCAGTGATCGCCCCTATAACCAGGCCAGCCAACTGGTCCACAGGGGCGCGGATATCAAAGAGCTGGTCGATACCTGCGGTCTTACCAGAGGTGAGGCGGAATTGATGGTGATGATGCATCGAGGTACTGCATGACTTGACCCCAATTAACCAGGCGCTTTTCCGGACAGGTGATAGGCAAAGGCAATAACCTGCGCGACAGCAAGATACAAAGCCTCCGGGATCTCATCGCCGAGTTCCACATCAGCCAGTACTGAAGCCAGTGGTTCGTTTTCCTGCAGGGGAACGCCGTGTTGCTGCGCAAGCCTGATGATCTGCTCCGCGACGGTGTCACGTCCTTTTGCAGTAACCCGCGGCGCGCGTTCGCCGTCATATTGAAGTGCAACCGCCAGCGTTGTCGTCTGTTTCTTATCGCTCATGCTTTTTCGCTGAGCAAAGCCGGATTACCGGCTGTTTTGACGGCCGTCCTCGGCCCTGCCTGACATTCCAGCTCACCAACATCCAGCCCCGCTTCACCGAGTGCCTGGCGTAACTCGTGCATGTGTTCGCGTAACAACGGCAGGGTCTCCTGGTGTTCAGCCCAGAAACGCGTCGAGACCCGCTCGCCCGTCAACTGAACCTGTGCCTGCATGGGCCCCAGTCCCGGCAGGTTAAAGGCCAGTTGTACCGACCAGTTGCGGCCCTGCTGGCGGCCTCCCTGTTGCCGGTGCTCGGCAAACAGTCGCACTGACCATACATCAAGCTCGTCACCGCGTCGTATCGGCAGTTCAAACAACCATTCCAGCAGGCCACGCTCACCCTCCCTGGGCAAGGCGGCCAGCTGCTGTAACTGTATGCGCGCCAGCGCTGCTTCAGCTTGCCGCAGCAGCCCGCTGTGCAACTCGTCCACGCTGTCGAACAGCCCCGGGCTGCTCTGAAGGGCGGGCTGGGGAACCGGTATCGAGCCGCGCAAAGGCGGTGCAAGTGTTCTTTCGTCAGTTGCCTGCGCGCCTGTTACCGAAGCCGTGCTGGTGGCGTGCGCTGTTTTTGTCCTGGCCTGGCCACTGCCGCCTGGCCATTGACGAACCAGTTGCACCAGCCGTAACAGATTCGCCTTGAAATCGGGATTGATGGCTGCGGGATTGATGGCCCGGTTCTGTTGCTGCAGGAACTGTCGTTCCATAAAAATCCCCGATTCACTGACAGATTTTTTCAGCCCCTGCGGCGTTGTCGCAGTTTGAATGTCGGGTGTCTGTTTAACAATGCTTCGTACTAACTCGTTGATCTGTGGTGACAGAAGCGGGTTAGGGCTGCGCGCCAGCTGGACCATCGTGGCCAGCAGGGGAGACAGGGTGCCCTGTTTGGGTAGCAGCAGGCGAATCGCCGGGTTTATCTGTGCCTCGCCCCCTGAGGTGGCTACTTTCAGAACCGGCCGTTCCCCCAGACTACGCACCTGCAGCGTCAGTTGCTGACCTTCTTTTAATGATAGTGAAGTCTCGGCACTGATCTGCCGATTACCAATAGCAAGCAGCACTTTCCCGGCATGGCTTTCGGTAACTGTCGCTTGCAGCAACTGTCCGATCTGCCACTGGACTGGCGCGGTTCGAGTGGCGCTGGCAAGTGACCGCGATATCCCGGAAGTGGGTCCGGATGTTTCCATGCAATACCTGGCATCAAGCGAAATCCTGTGTCTAGTGTGCAGTATTCAGTGGCGGAAGGGAATGGCAAAATTACGCGATAGTGGCAGCGATGAGTGCAGAAAAATCCCATAGAACCCTCTGGTATACACGCAGAAAAGGTGTGGTGCGCGGGCCGTACCCGAACAATCAGATCAGCCGTTACCTGTTGCTGGGCCGCCTCTGCACCACGGACGAAGTCAGCCTTGACGGTGCATCCTGGCAGGCGCTTTCTGCCCATCCGGAGTTGGTCCCGGAGGTGATGAAACTGCCAGGCAGCGCACAGAACAGACAGAAATTGCTGATGGCACGATTGCGTGAAGACGAGCGTCGACCCGGTGATCGCCGCGAGCGTACGCCCAATCCAGCGCAGGATATCCGCGAGCAGCGCAGCGGACGGGAACGCCGGCAGCCGGAGTCTGTCACGGTGCTTTGTCACCGTGAACGCAGGCATCGGATTTCCAGCACGGCGAAGGGTGACCCCCGGCTGTACCGTTACCCGCTGGGGGCGGTTGCGTTGGTGATGCTGGGATTTCTGCTCAGTTACCTCATGGGGCGGTTCGAGGTGGAGGCGGTTGAATCCGATTGTTCTGCCACACCGCGACCGGGTGTGAGATGGGATAACTGCAACCTGATTGGACTGGTAGCGAGGCGCGGAAATCTGCTCGGCGCCGATATCAGAAATGCGCGAATGGATAACGCACAGTTGTCCGGTGCAAACCTGGACGGCGTCAATCTGGAATACAGCAGCCTGAATCTGAGCGATCTCCAGCAGGCGGATCTGAGTCATGCCAGGCTGGTCGGGGTGACGCTGCGCGGATCGGACTTGCGTGATAGCAGACTGTTCATGGCGGATTTGTCTTACGCCAATCTCAGCGATGCCAATATCGAGGGTGCCGATTTTACCGGTGCGATTCTTGATAATGCCATCTGGATAGATAAAAAGCCCTGTATCCCAGGCTCAGTCGGCGTGTGTAAACGCTAAGCTATAGCAGCGCCGTCCTCATTTTCATCTCTGTCAATGGGGCATAATGACTGCCTCACTTGCCCGGGCGCAGCTTGGCGTCAAGCGCAGACGATGGTTAGCCATCGGCGCACTTCCAGTGTGGAATCACTTCTACGACAGCTCCCTCCCTTGTGAACATGTCCTTGCGTTTCCGCAAGACGATCAAGGCTGCAACGACGATCAACAAAACTGTGTCGTAAGGCTGCGCGTCCGGAAAGACCGGGTTCATGAGCGAGAAATGGAACAACGCCGACAACAGAATGCTACCGTGCGACTGATTGAACAGTGCAGTCGCGATGACGCTTATTGCCAGGCACCCGGCAAAGAACGCGGTGAATGACCACTCGCTCTGCTGAGTTCCGCTCAACAGGAAGGCTGGCAGATGCCAAAGCCCCCATATGGCTCCAAGAATCAGTCCAGCCCAGAGCGGAGCGAACTTCCTTTGTAGAAGAGGAAGTGCGAGTCCCCTCCAGCCGAACTCTTCCATCGGGCCCTTAATGGCCGCGAGGACCAACGCCGCGAGCACAGACTGAAGGGATGTAAATGGAAACGGTTCAGTGAAGAGGTTCCCTCTGAGCGCGGAACCGCAAATGAAGATCAACGGAATACCAATGATCAGAAAGGTGTACCAGGCTGCGCTGCAACGCCAAAGTAACGCCCGGCCGAGGAAGCGCCACAGACCTGCGAGCCCACCGGTGCGGGCAACAACAGTGAACGCCGCGATTGCAGGCGCATACACGGCAAGGTAGAAGAGCGGATGGTTGCCGGTGAGCTGGCCAAATACGGCCTCCATACGTTCCGGAAGAAAGACGTACAGCGCAAAGATACTCCATGCCAATCCAAACGAGATCAGTAGAAATGGGGCAATTGAGCGGAATGGCACTGTGTATGTTTCACCTGCCGAGCTGGTTTGGCGCATGTTTTTGTTCTTCCAGGCCTGATGACGCCGCTTCAGCGGCCAGCAAAGCGCGTAGCGGCTTGCAGGTACAACTGCATGCGATTGTCAGGCCTTAGGTCCATTTCTGACACGGCCATAGCGAACGTAAAACATGAGAATGAGACCGCCATAGACCAGACCGATAATCCAGTAGCTCGATTGAGCAGAAACCTGTCCCCCGGTTTGTATTTGAATCCAGACGTTTGCGTTCTCAAGGGCATAAACTGTTACAAGGCCGCAGACGCCGGAGACTCCAATGAGCAACTGGGTTGATGCATAACACGACAACTTACGGCTTAGCCACAGCACAATGCCGATGACATTTGGAATGGCGAACAGCAGAACCACAAATATGCCAATAGGAAAATCGCGAATTGCGGTTAGTATGCCCGCTACCAGCATCCACACCGTGGCACCGAGTTGCCCTCCAAACCAACCGCCAACATTCCAGTTCATGTGATATCCCTACTGAGGCCTAACGATTGAATTGAACCGCGCTGATTTGTTGCGTCTGTTCGAATGATTGGTTATGCCGCAGATTCTTGATGGACATCCCAGCCCGGAAATACGAGAATAGCCGGATGGCACTTTAGTGCTCTGGCAAGAATCTTGGCT
>Ga0316198_10001635_pt1 | contig 13286 bp, 12 predicted proteins | sample OudBieAanoxic_MG_FD_204935 | JGI IMG/M metagenome (GOLD analysis project Ga0316198, IMG submission 204935) | Coastal sediment microbial communities from Oude Bieten Haven, Netherlands - site A anoxic | ecosystem: Environmental > Aquatic > Marine > Coastal > Sediment | place: Netherlands...
TGGTTCGGCCAAGCGGTTTGTAGTCGGCGCAGCAGCCAGTCGGGAAAGAGCCATTGGCTCTCGGGCGAGCGGTCTGCGCGAGCGAGCAATTGCTGGCGTTCGCGCTGAAAGCGACGCAGCAGGGCGTTGACCAGGTTGGCTGCCCAGCCTTTGCCGAGTAGGCGCACGGCCTCGACGCTGGAGGCAACGGCCGCGTGGGGAGGAATGCGCGTAGCAGTGAGCTGATAAAGCCCGATCAGGAGCAGGGCGGAGACGTCGCCTTCTTCGGCCTTAAGGGGCTTGTGCAGGAGTTGATCGGCAACGGCCTGCAGACGCGGCAGCGCGCGCAAGGTGCCGAAGCTCAGTTCTTGAACTAGGGGGCGGTCACGCTCGTGGTCGAGGTCGTTGATGGCTTCGAGCGCATCGCTGAGGGACTGGCCTCGGCCAATCACCGCATGGACGGCGCGAGCAGCCGCGGCACGGGACCTTGCCCCAGCCGTCGGCTTGACGCGCGCGGGGGGCTTCTTGCGATACAGGTCAGACAAGCGTTTCCCCATCGAGACTGCGGGCATTGAGGAATTCCGCCGCGCTCATGGGTCGTTTGCCTGGGGGTTGCAGGCGTGTGATACGCAGCACTCCTTTTCCGGTAGCGATGTCGATGCCAATCTTGGATGCGGCAATGACGCTCCCCGGTGCTGTGTTGTGCTTTTCTGTTGGCAGTGGCTCGCTCGCCCACAGGCGCAGGGTGCTACCGGCGAGGGTTGTTTGGGCCACTGGCCAAGGATCGAAGGCACGCACTAGGCAGTCGATTTCCTCAGCCGGACGATTCCAATCGACGACCGCCTCCTCCTTCGACAGCTTCTTGGCGTAGGTGGCCAGTGTGTCGTCCTGGATCTCTGGGACCAGACTCCCATCGGCGATGCCGGGCAGGGCCTCGATCAAGGCCATCGCGCCGATGGCTGAGAGCTTGTTGTGGAGGCTGCCGCCAGTTTCGCCCACATCGAGCTCCAGACGGCGGACGAGGTACATGGGGCCCGTGTCCAGCCCAGCCTCCATACGCATGATGGTTACGCCGCTCTCACTGTCGCCGGCCAGGATAGCGCGCTGAATCGGCGCCGCGCCGCGCCAACGCGGTAGCACTGAGGCGTGGACATTGATGCAGCCGAGCGACGGGGCGTCGAGCACGTCTTGAGGTAGCAGTAAGCCATAGGCAACGACCACCATGAGATCGGCGCCGTGGGCGCGTAGCACCTCCACCGCTCGTGTATCGCGAAGAGTCTTCGGCTGGTAAACCGGTAGCTCGCAGGCAAGCGCGGCCTGCTTGACCGGACTGGCCGTGAGTTTACGCCCGCGCCCGGCCGGACGGTCGGGTTGCGTGTAGACGGCGACGATTCGGTGACCGGCCTCAAGCAAGATGTTCAGGCAGGGCACGGAGAAGTCCGGCGTACCGGCAAAGATGATCTTGAGCGGCGACATTGATTGTTTTTGTTTGTGTCCTTGTGCCTGCTTTGCGAGCGAGAGGGTATGCGGGACTGGATGGGCCAGGGACCAGACTAACGGTTTAGATGGCCCGACGTCTTGATTGCGAGGCCGCTGGGCGTTGCTGGCGTTGCTCTTTTTCCAACTTCCTACGGATACGTTGACGCTTGAGCGACGAAATGTAGTCGACAAAGAGCTTGCCGTCGAGGTGGTCGATTTCGTGTTGGATGCAGACGGCGAGCAGGCCATCGGTCTCAAGCTCGAACGCTTCCCCATCACGATCAATCGCGCTCATGCGGATGCGTTCCGCGCGCGCCACCGGCTCGTAGTAACCTGGCACCGACAAGCAGCCCTCCTCCATCTGCTCCTCGCCCTCGCTCGCTAAGATCTTGGGGTTGATCATGCAAAGGGGTTGGTCCTGCTCCTCGGAGACGTCGATGACAATGATCCTTAACGGGATATTGACTTGGATGGCAGCGAGGCCAATGCCGGGCGCCGCGTACATTGTCCGTAACATATCGTCGACGATGCTGCGGATGCGGTCGTCGACTTCCGTGACGGGATCGGCGCATTTACGCAAACGCGGGTCCGGGAAAGTCAGAATATCAAGCATGCTCATGTCATATTTTCAATGATCGGGCTAGAACCTCGGGCGAATGGCCGTTAATATCCCTGCATACTACACTCCCACAGGGGCACCGCAAAAGCCGGTCGTTGGGGGGAGTAAGCTGTCCTCACCGCAAACATAGGGTTAATGAGCCCAAGTTTCGAGCATGCCGGAGACATCATGCGTTTCAAACTTACCTCCGTCTTGATTCCAGCCCTCCTCACTGCCTTGATCGCTATGCCGGTCGTCGCGCAGGTCGAGCTCAATCCTAACCATCCCAAGACCTATACGGTGCGCCGCGGGGATACTCTTTGGGGTATTGCGGGACGCTTCCTCCGCGATCCCTGGCGTTGGTCGGAGATTTGGGACGCGAACCGTGAAGTCGGCGACCCGAATTTGATCTACCCGGGCGACGTGCTAACGCTGTACTACAAAAGTGGGCAGCCGAGGATCGGTTTCGCGGGTGGCATGCGCACGGTGAAGCTGTCCCCGCGCGTCCGCGTCACCCAACTGCAGGCGCCGGTGCCGACCGTGCCGATCGGCTCCATTCGTCCCTTTCTCACGCGCGCCTATGTGCTGGACAAAGCCGAGATCGATGCATCGCCCTATGTGGTCAGCCTCCCAGACGGGCGTGTGCTTGGCGGAAGCGGAGACCGCGTATACGTACGCAGCATTTTCGGGGGGGCGGATGGCCGTTATCAGGTCGTGCGTCCGGGCGGACCCTACCAAGATCCCGACAATGGCGATATCCTAGGTTACCAGGCGCTCTATATCGCGGACGCGACCCTGGAACGCCCTGGCGATCCGGCGTCTCTGCGCATTGACAGTATGGCGCTGGAAACGGAAATCGGAGACAGGGTCTTGCCCGCCGCGACCGAGGAGCCACTGCAGACCTTCTATCCTCGTCCTGGACCTCCGGGGCGCCGAGCGCGGATCATCTCGGTGCTCAATGGCGTTACGCAGATTGGTTTGCATAACGTGGTCGTACTCAACCTGGGCTCGGATCAGGGGATCGAAACCGGCCACGTCTTCGACATCTTCAATGGCGGTGAGCTGGTACAGGACCGGGTGGCGGCGGATGCCTCGCGCTGGGACTGGCAGAACATGAAATTCTGGTCGCAGGAGTTCTGGTACGGCGATTACCGAACCGACGGCTGGCTCGAGGACGAACCTGATTCGAACGCGCCTTTTCCGCTGCACATGGAGGCCAATCCCCAGTCGGAACCTTTTATGTTGCCCTTCGAACGCGCAGGTACGCTCATGGTGTTCCGTACCTTTGACCGGGTGAGCTTCGCACTTGTGATGAGCGCCACCCGTAGCATCAACGTGCTCGATACGGTTCGGCCGCCAGAAATCTGAGTCTGTGGTCCCAAGCGATGTTGAGAGCCTTCGCGATTGGTTGAAGCTGGCCAATGCGCCAGGTGTTGGTCCGCGGACGCTGCAGCGTCTGATCGCGCACTTCGGAAATCCGGCTCGGGTCTTGGCTGCGGATGCCCAGTCCCTCGCCGCGGCGGGCGCTCGAGCATCGGCGGTCTCCGGCATTCGTGCTCCGTGCCTGGATACCGTGGATGCGGCATTCGAGTGGATGCAGGGCGAGGATACCCACATACTGGTACCCTCCGATCCGTGCTATCCGAGCGCGCTCGCTGAGTTGCCAGATGCACCTGCCGTGCTTTATGTGCGTGGCGACCTGCAGGCATTGAGCGATCCGCAGCTTGCCATAGTCGGTAGTCGCAACCCAACCCCGAGTGCTGTCGAGACCACGCGCGACTTGGCGCGCCACCTGTCCGCCTGCGGTCTAACCGTTACCAGCGGCTTGGCGATCGGCATCGACGGGGCCGCCCATGAGGGCGCCTTGCTCGGCGGGCGCACCATCGCAGTGATGGGTACGGGTCCAGACCGAGTCTATCCGGCCAGGCACCGCGACTTGGCCCGGCGCATCTCCGCGCAGGGGGCACTGGTCACTGAGTTACCTCCTGGGGCGGGGCCGCGGGCGGAGCATTTTCCGCGCCGCAATCGTATCATCAGCGCCCTGAGCGTTGGGACCCTGGTTGCCGAGGCGGCGCTGCGCAGCGGTTCCCTGATTACAGCTCGTTATGCCGCGGAACAGGGGCGCGAGGTCTTCGCGATTCCGGGCTCTATCCATAATCCCTTGGCCCGCGGTTGTCATGCCTTGATCAAAGACGGTGCCAAGCTAGTCGAGACTGCTGACGATATCTTCCAAGAACTGGCGTCTGTGCTGCGCCCCTTCACGTTGCGAACGCCGCCTGCTGCAACGGTTGAGTCCGAAGCTGCGGATCATCCCCCTGGCGGCGGTGCGGGGGGCGTTGGTCACGACAAGGACTACCGTCAGTTGCTCACCGCCATGGGGCATGACCCGGTGTCGGCAGATGTCCTGATCCAGCGCACAGGTCTCCCTGCAAACGATATTTCATCCATGCTGCTGTTGCTGGAACTCGAAGGATATGTATCATCGTCCCTAGGCGGGCGCTACTGTGTAACCAGAGACTCGGCGCAGAGCGGGCCATAACGGTCTTGCCGCCCGTTTCCGTCTCCGCGATTGTCCCGAGGTTTGCAGATGTACGAGAACATGGTCGACGTGCTTATCTATCTTTATGAAAACTTCATGGACGGAGAGCGCCAACCACCGGACGATCAGGACGAGCTTGAAGAAGAGCTGTCCCAAGCCGGATTCAGCAATGTAGAGATTGAGAAAGCGCTGCGCTGGCTCGACGAGCTGGCTGCGGGGTCGGGGATTTCGCCGCACCATCCTTACGCCGAGCGTTCGATGAGGATCTATAGCGCCTCCGAGGTGACTAAGCTGGATCTGGAGGCACGCGGCCTGCTACTGTTCTTGGAGCAAAGCGGCATTCTCGATCCGGAGAGCCGCGAGCTGGTCATTGATCGTGTGCTCGCCATCGACCATCCCCACGTATCCGTGGATGAGATCAAATGGGTGGTGCTGCTGGTGCTGATGAACCGTCCGGGTCGTGAGGATGCCTTTACCCAGATGGAGGACATGGTCTATAACGCCGAGCCGATGCTTCTCCACTGATGTCCTCGGCCGTTGCCTCGTTGGCGATCGCGAGTAGAAGAGATCCCGTGCCAAGAAGCAAAGGCGCACTGCGAGGACACGAAGGTATCGCACGTCTCGTTTCCTTTGCGGGCCTTGATCATCTTTTAGGCTATCCGTGTTTCGATGCCAACAGGTGTAGGGTCGGATCGATATCGAGGCCATTACGCACCTTGGCGTTTCAGCGCAAGATGCTCATGGAGTGTGGATAGGCGCTACGGCCCATATCCGGACGCTTTCCTGGAGTCGTCGGGTCCTGTCTGTCTTAAGGGAGAGTTGCGATGCAATGATGGGCGAACTGCATCAATTGCATACGACGCGGTTTGCTGCGCTCATCTCATCCTACTTCATGTTCCCCCGCTCAACTTTTCTTGACGTAGCCTTAGAGAATCGGTTTACCTAGGCGCCCTTCGCCAAAGGGGCATAGGCTCCGAGCGTGAGTTGCGTGGGGCGGGTATCTTTTTCGTTTCTCAATCCTAAGTCTTTGGCTACTGTATGAACCTGGTCGTCGTTGAGTCGCCTGCGAAGGCGAAAACCATCAAAAAATACCTGGGGCCGGACTTTGACGTGGTCGCGTCCTACGGACACGTGCGCGACTTGGTACCAAAGGAAGGGGCTGTGGATACTGACCATGGCTTCGCCATGAAGTACCAGATCATCGACCGCAACGAAAAGCACGTCCAGGCCATCGCCAAGAAGCTAAAAAATGCCGATGCCCTCTATCTCGCCACTGATCCGGACCGCGAGGGCGAGGCCATTTCCTGGCACCTCTTCGAGCTGCTCAAGAAGCGTCGCCAGCTTGGCAAGCGCCCTGTATACCGTGTCGTCTTCAACGAGATCACCAAGCGGGCTGTGCAGGATGCGGTCGCCAACCCCCGCGACCTTTCCATCGACCTCGTCAATGCCCAGCAGGCTCGGCGTGCATTGGATTACTTGGTTGGGTTCAACCTCTCGCCCCTGCTGTGGAAGAAGGTGCGCCGCGGCCTCTCCGCCGGACGAGTGCAGAGTCCGGCCCTGCGGCTGATCGTCGAGCGCGAGCAAGAGATCGAGGCATTCAAGACGCGGGAATATTGGACAATCACTGCTGATACGGAAAAAGACGGCAAGGGGTTCGAGGCCAAGCTCACCTACTTCGCCGGCGACAAACTGGGCCAGTTCAGCATTGGTGATGAGGCACGCGCCAAACAGGTCGAGCAGGGGTTGCATCAGGCCGCTAACGGCAAGCTCAACGTCGACAAGATCGAGCGAAAACAGCGCAAGCGCAATCCGGCGCCGCCCTTCATTACCTCCACCCTGCAGCAGGAGGCGGCGCGCAAGCTCGGTTTCACCTCCCAACGTACCATGCGTGTGGCTCAGCAGCTCTACGAGGGCGTGGACATCGGCGGTGGTGCCATGGGTCTGATCACTTATATGCGCACCGACTCGGTCAACCTGGCCCAAGAGGCCCTCGCCGAGATCCGCGACTATGTGGCCGAGCGCTACGGCACCGATCATTTGCCGCCCCGGGCGCGCATGTACAAGACAAAGGCCAAGAACGCCCAGGAGGCCCACGAGGCGATCCGGCCCACTTCCATCCGCTGGGTACCCAACCAGATCGAGGCCCATCTCACCAAGGATCAGGCTCGCCTCTATGCGCTAATTTGGAAGCGTACCCTGGCTTGTCAGATGGCCCACGCCTTGATCAACCAGGTCTCCGTCGACCTCGGGGCGGGGGACGGCAACGTCTTTCGCGCCACCGGGTCGACCGTTGCCTCCCCCGGCTTCATGCGTGTATATCTGGAGGGTCGCGATGACGCCAAGGGTGCTGATGACGACGAGGAACGCATGCTGCCCCCTTTGAAAGAGGGCGAGCATCTCGATCTGCTGGACATCCGCCCGGACCAGCATTTCACCGAGCCGCCTCCGCGTTACACCGAGGCGAGCCTAGTCAAGGTGCTGGAGGAGTTCGGCATCGGCCGCCCCTCCACCTACGCGAGTATCATCTCAACCTTGCAGGACAGGGAATATGTCACCCTGGATAAGAAGCGTTTCTCACCCACGGACGTCGGGCGGGTGGTCAACAAATTCCTCACCGAGTACTTCGCCTCCTATGTCGATTACGACTTCACCGCCAAGCTGGAGGACGAACTCGATGCCGTCTCCCGTGGCGAGGAGGACTGGGTGCCCCTGCTGGAGCAATTCTGGAAGCCGTTCAAGGAGCGCATCGAGCACACCCTGGAGAACGTCAAACGCAGCGACGTGACCCACGAGGCACTGGACGAGGCCTGTCCCCAGTGCGGCGCGCCCCTATCCATACGTCTTGGAAGACATGGACGCTTCATCGGCTGTACCAAATACCCAGAGTGCGACTACACGCGGGACCTGCGCGAAGGCAAGGGAGAGGAGCCGCCCGAGCCGGAGCTTCTCGAGGGCCGCACCTGTCCCCAATGCGAGTCGCCGCTGCAATTCAAGCGCGGCAAGTACGGCAAATTCATTGGCTGCACCGGCTATCCCAAGTGCCGTTATATCGAGCCCCTAGAGCGGCCTGAAGACACGGGTGTGGTCTGTCCCAAGTGCAACAAGGGCACGCTGCAGAAGAAAAAGTCCCGCCGCGGCAAGGTCTTCTTCTCTTGTTCCACCTATCCCAAGTGCGATTACGCGGTGTGGAACGCGCCAGTCGCTGGCCCTTGTCCCCAGTGCGGTTGGCCGATCCTTACGGTCAAGGTGACCAAGAGCAAGGGTGCAGAAAAGGTCTGCCCGCAGAAAGAGTGCAGCTTCAGCGAGCCCCTGGATGAAGAAGATGAATCCCAATCCGTCGAAACACCGGAGCAGGGCGAGGCGACATCCTGATCAAACTGAGAGAGGTTCTCTAGCTTACGATGAAAAATCATCGTATTCGGCGTCCCCAAACGGCGCAATACGCTGCGGCTGTCCGCCCTACACGACTCGCGTCTAGGGACCTCGACACGGAACTTCCAGCTCCTAGTCACAAGTTACGCCTCGCCGCCCGCTGCATTGCCGCCGGAGGCGTCGTCGCCTACCCTACAGAGGCCGTCTATGGGATTGGCTGCGACCCCTGGAACGGCGACGCCGTTCGGCGCGTGCTGCAGATCAAACAGCGCTCAGAATCTAAAGGCCTGATCCTCATCGCCGCCGACTTTGCTCAACTCGTGCCCTTCGTCGATACAGTGGAGGCCGCGCGCATGTCCATCATCGAGGCTACCTGGCCGGGTCCCAACACCTGGCTGCTACCGGCGCGTGTGCAGACACCGCGCTGGCTAACCGGCAAACACGCTACCCTGGCAGTGCGAGTCACGGCTCATCCGCTGGCCGCAGCCCTCTGTCGAGCCGCCGGCAGCGCCCTGGTCTCCACCAGCGCCAACCTGGCCACCCGTCCACCCGCCCGCAACGCCCTGCAAGTCCCCTTGCGACTCGGGCCGGCGGCGGACTACCTACTCGTCGGCGCCTGTGGCGGGCGTGCAAAGTGTTCTAGTATTCGTGATGGGCGCAGCGGCGCCGTCCTGCGCGTCTGAATCGTTGCAATTCGCGCCCCCGCGAGGGGGGCGATCCTTGCGCAAAAAAAAAATAAGTGATTTGCCCCATGCTTCAGCTGAGCGCAACCACTTCTCGGGCCGGGCTGCAGTCAGTGCGCAGGCCCGCAGCAGGCGCTGAACCATGGGGGGCAGATCGAAGCGGCGGTTGAAGCGGTACTGGAATTCGCTGAGGTAGCGTGCGGCATACTTGTCGAATTCGAACCCGTGGTAGGTACCCTGGATCGAGCTCTTGATGTTGCCAAGCAAGGTGTTTACCCAGTGAAAGCACTCGAGATCGGAACTCTTGCGTGTGCCGACGATCACGCGCTCGTGGGCACCGACCAGGTCAGCGGCAGCGACGAAGCAAGCCAGCCCATCGGAAGACCATCAGCGCATCGGGGGCCAGAGCGCTCCCTGCCCATTGCACCAGCGCCTTCTTGGTGAAACCGGGCCGCGGGTCCAGGCGCACGTACCAAGGCCGATGTTCGTCCTCGGTGGTCTGCACCGCCATCACGAACGGGACTTTGCCCTCGGCGCCGCGCCCGACCTTCCCGGGATGCACGCCGCCGAGGTAGGCATCGTCGAGCTCCACCCGCTCCCCCCAGCACTCGATCGCCTTCGCGCTCGTCCATCACCTGCATGAGCTTGTGTTTGAGCCGCCAGGCGCGGCCTTGTAACTCACGCCAAGCATACGCTTCAACTCCAGCGCCGAGACGTTGTTCTTGGGCTGCGTCAGGTGCTAGATCCCTAGGAACCACAGCCGCAGCGCCAGGCGGGTCGCCGCGAAGATCGTGCTGCCGTCAGCGACGTTTGCTTGCGGCACGCCGTACACTGCCACAATGTCAAGTCACCATGGTGCACCAGAGCATGTTTATGCTCGCCACAGTTCGGGCAGACGAGACCATTCGGCCACCGCGCCTGCTCCAGCGCCGCTTCGCACTGTGCCTCCGTACCAAACTGGGCAGAAAAATCTGGCAGCGACAGTCCCGGCTGAAACTGAATCTTGTTGATCGGCATCTCGTATCTCCTCGTTGTCTCTCTACGAAGAGTATGCATCCGCCGCAGGCTCATTCCGTGAGCCTGCCCCCATAGCTGAGCCATAGGGCTAATAGATTTTGCAGGCCGCGCATAGCCTACTCATCGCCACATACATTTTTCGAGAATGTAGAGGAACTTCGTGGCGAGCATCGCACCGGTGTCGAAAGTCGAGGTGTCTCCCGGATTGACGATCTGCCGGGCATTACGAAAATCCGCGTTGGTCCCCGATATGAACTGCCCAAGACGTCTGCCGGTGAACAACCCTTCCCGCATGCCCACCGACAGGATTTCGTACGCAATCGGCGGCTCCATGGCCCTTTCCGGCCGGTGAATCAGTGCGTCGCCTATTCCAAGTCTGTGGCTCATCGTCTCGTAATTCGCCTGACCAGTCAGTTGAACGTACCCCCGGCCCCAGTAGGTATGGGTGGTCCGCCCTGCCGGGCAAACGGTGCATCTGACCGGCCTGCCGTAGGTCCGGTTGTTGGTTCTCCTGACGCCGCGAATCACTTGCGTTATCGGGGTGCAGCCGGTGTCGTTGCAGCCGTCCTCGGTGCGCGGCAGGAAATCCCCGGTTTCCATCCTCACCGTCGCCAGCATATAGGCGAACCAGCGAAGATCACTCACGGCACCGTCTCGTTCCATGAACCCCAATAATTGAACGAGGCTACGGCTGGTGTCGGCTTTCCAGTTTTTGGACGGTAAGATCAACGGGTAGAGCGCTACGAACGAGATCTTATCCAGCAACATCTGTCCCGGGACGGGGATCACGTCTGGCGCCATGAGAGATTTTAGCGGCTGGGGGATCTCAGGGTCGTTGAAGATCATGCGCTGACCGATCCGCCGGCCGATCGCCTGCCAGGTGTCGAACGACACGATAGGTTGTACGCTGAGCCGGTTGGCGCGTTGAAATCGGGCCAGGACCTTCGCCGTTTCTGGATCGAAGGTGCCCGTGATCTGGAGCGGCGGGTACGGGTTGACCAGCGTATTGAGCCAATCTTGTAGCTTGCTGACCATGAGGCCGGTGCTGCCGATACTCAGATTTTGAAACTCGGGTATGTTCAGAAACTGGCTCATCTTCATCCACCCTGATGGAGCACCATCTCATCGTATATAAACTGAGATTCTTTGAATGGAAAAGTGGCCAGGGTCAATAAATATGGTGATTAGCCCTATGTCTCAGCTGGTCGATTGGGGGTCCGGCATCGTCTGTCAGCGGGGGATAATAGACACGGGTTTGCTCCATTGTCGCGTCGAGAGCGCTCGCGCCAGCAGTGTTTGGCGGCCTGACGCCCTGTCCAAGCATCGCAGCTGAAACATAGGGCTAATCACTATAAATTTACAGTGCTAGTTTGGATTGTCCAGGTTCACCCTGTGGCTCACAACCTATCAATTTCTCATCACCTCACAAAAGGGCGGTAAAGGGAGATCGTTTTGCAGACATCGCTTCAGGCGACGCAGCCCCCGTGTGAACCAAGACACCGCGCTACGGTAGAGTTTGTTGAAGCTCCAATGGTTGGGATCGGTCTGGGTATGCGCTTTTTTTCGAGCGGTGTGGGTAATGCAACGCATCGTCGTGACCGACGCGCACGCACCAGTACATTGCCAAAGTCATGAGGCTTTGTTGCACAAATCCATTAGCAGGCGTGTCCGACCAAGTCTGTCCGATTATTAGTCGATGCACACGCTTTGCGGCATTCCCAGTAACGTAAAGGTCTTGATTCGGAACATCACCGTCTCGGCGAGGCTGCGCCGATGGTCGCCGACCTCGCGTTTCCACTGCGCCTTACCATGCGCACGAATCGCCGCGACGGCGTCGTTTCGTTGTCCCTCGAAGCCTTCGCATTCCTTCCAGGGGCGCGCGTTCTCGCGCGGCGGGATGTACGCGTGCGCACCGCGCTCGCTCAACGCGCGATAAGTCTCGCGCGTATCGTAAGCGCCGTCGGCGTCGGCCTGCGTGATCGACTCCGCCACCTCGAGTCGTTCGAGCATCTCGCCAACGACTTCGCAGTCGCCGGCATCGTTCTCGGTCAGCGAGGAGGCGACGATTTCCTGCGTATCGGCATCGACCGTCAGGTGCAACTTGCGCCAAGTGTGCCGCTTCGAGATGCCATGCCGGCGGACCTTCCACTCCCCTTCGCCATAGACCTTCAGCCCCGTGGAATCGATGACGATATGGCGCGCTCGTTCGGCTTTGCGTCGCGGAATCGCGACCGTCAACGTCGCTTGACGTCGGCAAATTTGCGTGTAGGACGGCGTCGGCAAGTCCAGTCCCATCAACTTCAAGAGCGAAGCGACAAACCCCTGCGTGGCTCGCAAGGGCAGTCGCTAGAGCACCTTCAAGGTCAGCATGCATTGAATGGCCCAGTCGCTATAGGTCGGATCGCGTCCGCGTCGCCCGTTCTTCTCGCGATTGCACCACTGCCTGTGCGCCGCCTCTTCGTCGATCCGCAGGGTTAAATTCCCTAGATCGATCAGAGCGCGGTTGTAGGCGTTCCAGTTGCGTCTCTCCTAGCGCTTCTTCTTGCTCATACCCCAGAATCTGAGGGCTCGAGGGGATTTGTGCAACAAAGCCATTCGAGTTAAGTGTGGCGTGCTCCGTGCTAGGCGACCGCCACAGCCGGCCAGGATAGGCAAGATGCCTGCCATACGCTTGTCAACGGGGTGCCAGGTGACCTACGGACCTTTCCCTTTCGTGCTGCTGGCCGGGTTGTAGAGTTGTTTTATCAATCTACTCTCGGCGGTTTCGAAGGGGCTCCACAAGATATCGACGTGGAAATGGTCCAAGTGTCTGAAGTCGCTTGCCTTTGGCTTGGCCCCGGGGACCTTCATCCCATTTTTATATACGGCGGACCAGGCGAGAGACCCGGTACCTTTTCCCCCACGGAACTTGTCCTTGCCGTACGAACTGGCGAACGCCTTGTGCAGCATACTGCTGTCCGTCACAATACGGGAAGCCCCCGCTTCAATTAGGCAATGCAGCAACATGGCATTTAGCCCTGGGTGCCATGTATTGCCATTGGGAAGTGAGCAGTCGCACAAACAGTGCTTGTTGCCGCCATCTTTGGGAATATAGAAGATGTCAAGCTGGGTTCCCACCCGATGAGAATGGTGGGCAGGCCATGCGCCTCCACCGTGCTGGCTGATATCTCCCAGCAGCAGTTTGGGGACGGATACCAACGGCGTCAGATCAAAGTGCCTCTCATCCATCGTCGGAAGGCCAAGCCGGCGTTCGTGGCCCCCCCTGGTGCGATCCCTGAATCGCTTGGGGTCTTCGTCCAGGAACTGGTAGATATCCTTCCCCCAGTGGTCGAAATCCCGCCAGCGTGTCTCCCACTTGATATAGAGAACTTCCAGGTATTTCATGGTCAGATACCTGCCCCAGTGGTACGTGGACAGCCAGGATGGGGACACCATTAGCGGCGCTTTCACCACACTGCCCGGGGCGTCTTTTGTCTCGCCGTCCCGCAGTGCTACCTGGCCCGGTCGGAAGCAAATCACGCGCGGGGGTATAGGAGTGTTGTTGTGTTTCCGATTGGTAGGACGGAACCAGAAGAAAGAGTCCTTGATACGTTTGTCGGCCATGTCTACCCTCCATAAG
>Ga0316198_10001636_pt1 | contig 13280 bp, 12 predicted proteins | sample OudBieAanoxic_MG_FD_204935 | JGI IMG/M metagenome (GOLD analysis project Ga0316198, IMG submission 204935) | Coastal sediment microbial communities from Oude Bieten Haven, Netherlands - site A anoxic | ecosystem: Environmental > Aquatic > Marine > Coastal > Sediment | place: Netherlands...
GTTTGTCATCGCCCTGCAGGACACGGATTGCGAAGGGGCTACTCAGGTGGCCACCCGCATCCAGGAACAGATCAGGGCGCTGTCCTGCGGACAAGGAGAACAACGGCAGGGCATAACCGCCAGCATCGGCCTGACCTGTTATACCAAGTCAGCCGATATGCCCATCAAGACACCGGAACAATGGATACACGAGGCCGATAGCGCTTTGTATCGCGCCAAGCGCTCAGGCAAAAACCGGATATCGGTACATGTGGCCGACGACCCGAAAAACAAGCCTTAACACGATTCGTTGAGGCCCGCCCGCACGGTGTCTAATCGGCAGCCGCACGCGCAATCGCTTGTAGTGCTTCCCTGTCATAGCGATAAAGGTCCTCGGCCACCTTGTATAACAAATGGCCGCGTTTAAATTCCGCGACGATGCGACTGACCGTTTCCACCGAGATCCCTACAATTGCAGCCATATCCTCGCGGCCCAGTAATGCGATGTCACCATTGGGGTCTGCCGACAATTCCCCCTGCATCAGTAACAGATGTGCGACCCGCTCCCTGGCCGGTCCGGCACCCAGTGCAATGATCCATTCGTCTGCACGGTCCAGATGATCCTGAAGATGCTGCCGAACCCGATTACATAACTCCGGATGTTTTGACTGCAGCTCTTCGACCGTTGCCAGCGGAATGCGGCAGGCATCGACTTTGTTGACGGTCACCGCAGTATGGCGATAGCCCTCCAGCCCATCCAGCAGTTCCAGGCCGATCGATGCCCTCGGGCCAAGCATGCGCACGATGCGTCGTGTGCCATCGTCTGAGTAATGCAACAGTTTTACCAGCCCCTGGCGTATGGAATAAATAACCCTGTCATTGCCACCGATCTCATACAGGGTCACGCCGGGCGCAAAAATAAAATGATCAATCGGCTGCAGGATATCGTCGAAGGCCGATTCGGGCAGGTCTGACAACAACATCAGCTTGCGGATGTGACAGTGGGCGCAGTCTGCACGTCCCAGCCACTCCGCATTGGTGCAATTGGATCTTCTGAGTACTTTAGTCATACAGAAATGCTTACCGGAAAACATGATTTTCGTTGCAAATAATGTCTTTTTTCGACTCAGAAAGATAGCGTCGATTCCCAGCGAAATGCTCATCGACTCGATGCTAATCTTATCGTTTACCGGTTCTCAAAAACACAGACCGCTATACCGTGCCAGGCTGGATGATAGAGGCGAGCGACTGGGAATGTTACCACAAAACCCTGATACTAAATTACATCGGCAAAAGAAGCAGCAGAGCTGATGCGTTTACATCTCCCTCAGGACTTGCACTTGCGCCAGATGAACGGTTTCCGGGCTCAGGACTGACTGGCATCCGTGGTCTCGATCTGAGCGTAATACTGCCGTCGGAATTGCCTGAGAATCGCTTCGCTGTTGCGACTTTCCTGACCCAGTAAATCCAGCGCGGATCGTGCCAACTCCAGACTCGCGGATAAATTCTCTGAAACTGTAACTTTGACCCCAAGCTGACGTAACATCCGACATTGTTGCAGGTCCCCCCCCCGAGCCAGTATTACAGTACCCGGATACAACTGCTGCAGTGTCGACACTGCCTGCTCGGTAGCCTCGAAGTCGTCGAGCGTTACAATCGCAAGTCTCGTCTCATCGGCTCCCGCCAGTTTCAGGATCTCCGCTTTCTGTGTGTCGCCAAAAATAACCGCGCGCCCCCGTTTCTGCTCAGCGGCTACCAGAGAAGGATTATGATCTACCGCAACGTAAGGTAGTTTTGCGAATTCCAGGACCTGACCGATACGATGACCCATCCGACCGAAGCCCAGAATAACGATTGGAGCTGAAGGCATTTTCTCCTCGACCACTACCGTACCGCGATCTTGCCAACGGGCAAGCCGTTTCGCCAATCGGGCGATTGGCGGCGTGACGAGCATGCTGAGCAGCACCACGACCAGCAGCTGTTGAAACAATGCTTCATCCAGAAGGTTTGTCTGACGGGCCAGTGCGAACAGCACCAGGGCGAATTCGCCACTTTGCGCAAGAATCAAGGCGACTGCGAGGCCGGTTTTTTTTCTTAGTCCAAAAACGCCTGCAAGCCCCCACATCACGGCGACTTTGCCAAGCATAAGAGCCACCACTAAGAACACTGAAACAACCGGATGCGCGAGGAAATAATCCAGGTTGAGCGACATACCCATCGACATGAAAAACAGGCCAAGCAGAAGTCCGCGAAAGGGTTGAATTTCGGCCATGACCTGATGACGGTAGGCCGATTCGGCAATGAGTAAACCCGCGATAAATGCCCCCATGGCCATGGACAATCCAACGTGCTCGGTTACCGCTGCCGTACCCAGCACCAGCAGCACCGCCGAAGCCGTGAATATCTCCGGGACCTCAGAGCGGGCCACCCAGTGCAGCACGGGATGAAAAAAATAACGCCCGGCGAGAATGACAAGCACCAGAATCACCACGGCCTCGAGAAAGGCGAACACGATATCTTCGCCAATGCTCAAATCCGAAAACACCAGGAGGGATACCAGGGCCAGAAGCGGTACGACGGCCAGATCCTGCAGCAGGAGTACGGCGACAGACGTCCTGCCATACTCCGTGGTCAGCATTTTCTGTTCGTTCAATAGCTGAAGTACAAACGCCGTCGAGGAAAGCGCCAGCGCCGGTCCAATCAGAATGGCTGAGCGCAGGGAAATATCCAATAGATAATAGACAACTGCGGTGACCAATAAGCCTGTCACAAGCACCTGAAGACTACCGAGACCGAACACCAGGCGCCGCATCAACCAGAGCCGCGACGGTTTGAGCTCAATTGCGACGACAAACAGCAGAAGCACAACCCCGAACTCGGCAAAATGCCCGATCTCGCTTACGTTATCGATCAGGCCCAGTCCCGTCGGCCCTACCAGGATTCCGGCCATCAAGAGGCCGGGGACAGCACCCAGGCCAAGGACTCGAAACAAGGGCACAGCGGCGATTGCTGCTGTCAGCAGGATAATGGTATCGGTCAGGTAATCGGGGCTCACAGCTTGCGTTGACTTTCGATTGACTCAGGTCCCTGTATCACGGCATGGGAGATGGATGGGTAAACACGTAGTCGTTACCGTTCACCGGTGTATGACAGGAAAAACACTCCTGCACAAACGACGCATCCTCTCCATAGGGTTTCTGATCGAGGCCTTTCCAGCGTGCAAAACCCCAGCCACCGGTGTCCCGGTATTGATTACCATCCTTGAGCATAAATTCGGCATGCACAAATTCACCGGGCACGGTGGCCTTTTGCCATTGTGGATGCACGGCATCTTTCCCCACCAGCTTGCCCAGGATACTGCCATCGGGCCAGGGGTTGGTTTCGCCGGCTGGTGCCGCTTTCATGGCAATATCGTTGCCCAGAATGACCCTGAGCGTCTTGTTGTCTTCTCTGTGTGAAGAACCGATGACCGCCCAGTTTTTGTATCCCTCCGGGAGTGCGATGCCATTAGGCGCGGGCAGCACGCCAGTCTCGGCGAGTACTGCGCCACTGCAAACGATTAAACCGATCATTGCATTCCTAATCCGATTGACCATCTTTTACCCCCCACCTGTTGTATGTTTCACCAATACCGGTAACGCCTTGGTTTGCAGTATATAGTCAAACGACCGTTTGTGGTTTACCTGTCAACGATGTCAGGTCGGGAGTGCTCGCGCCTGGCGCGGCTTGTCGAACCCTCGAATCCTGCGAGGGATCACTTGATTTCGAGTCTGAGACTGACCTGTTTCAGTCAATCTCAACCAGGCTCAAGTTACGCGACATCTTGCTGTATTATCTCTATATTATTGTTTTATTTGTCTCACTGTCCTGGTCCAGCGAATCTTTATGTCCGCCAATTGAGCCATAGGAGCCCCCACACCGCCGGTCGCGCTGCGCTGTCGCGCAACAAACAGCCAAATGCGTTACCAATAAATTCAATAGGTTACATTTTTGTTTGATAAGAGTCTGCATCGACTGCAATTATTGCATCCTGCCACATCAGTTTCCGACAGAACTCGTTTTCGGAGGTCACGATGCTCACCAAACCGCAGCCACCGCAGACCATGTCATTGTATTCGATGAGCTCCATCTCAAGCGACTTCTTCGCGCTTACCTTGCTTACTATCATGCGGCACGCACGCATCTTGCATTAGACAAGCAATGCCCAGAACCGCGTTCTGTCGAATCACCCGAGCGGGGATCAGTCATCGCATTTCCGCGTTCGGACAGTTCGCCACAGAAGATCGGCGGATAAAGTTTTTGGTAGAGACAGGCTATGCTATATCCATGAACTCGACCTTGGTTAGTCCCATTTATGGCATGGGTTTTGTCCCCGGCGTAGTGCGGGGCAAACTGTCCCGCAACCCCGCAACCGAGGGCGTCCTGTTGGCCGATCACACGATCCTTCAGGGCATGTCGGCGTCGCCCGCGGGCTGCGTGCTCCTGGACGCCGCACCTTTTTCGCACGCGAGCATCGGCCTGCTGAGCCGGGGCATCCCTACCGTCATCGTCGGTGCCGAGGAGGCCTTGCAACTTGACGAAGGACTGGAGGTGATCCTGGACGGGGCGAGCGGCCGGCTGCTGCCATTGGAAGCGGACGACGCGGACCTGACGCCGTTCCCGCCCCCAGTGCCCCGCAACCTGCGCACCCTGGATGGTGAGCTGGTCGATATACGCGCGAGCGTGCGCAGCGTCGCGGCGGTCCACTTAGCGCGTGAGCGGGGCGTGGCGGCCATTGGGCTGGTGCGCACTGAGTTCCTGCTGCCTGACGCGGGTGTGATGCCGGACCGGGCCTTCTACACCGAGGTATTCCAGGCGGTGCTGGAGGCGGCCTATCCCCTGCCGGTCACTTTCCGCCTGCTGGATCTGGCCGCGGACAAGAATCCGAACTGGGCGTCGGCGCTGCCGGATACAGGTCCCCTCGGCCTGCACGGCTCACGGTTGTATCGGCATCCCGTGGTGCGGGCCGTAGTGGAGGCGCAGCTCCAGGCGCTTGGGCTCCTGAGCCCGCGTTTCACCGTACGCCTGCTGGTGCCCAACGTGGACACCGTCGAGCAATTCCAGCACCGGCGGGCTTCAATAAACACGGTTCTGTCGGACCGGGGCGTCAGCGTGGGGGCAATGCTGGAGACCGCGGGCGCGGCTCTGGCCGTGGAAGGATTTTTGGCCACGACCGATCTGGTGGGGCTCGGCCTCAACGACCTTATGCAGTCCCTGTTCGGCGCGGATCGGGATCTGCCTGCCGTGCGCGCTCACCTGGATCCCTATGCCCCGGCCTTGTACCGATTCCTGCGCCTGATCGCCGAGTTGGCTGGGCCGGGCGTGAACCGGGTGCAGCTCTGCGGGATCCTGCCCCAGCTCCCGGGGGTACTCCCGGTCCTGATCGGGCTCGGCTACCGGACGTTTTCCGTGGACGTAGCCCACGCACCCTACCTGGCCCGTACCTCGGCCACGCGCTCCTCGGCGGAGGACCGCGGCCTAGCCGAGGCCGTGTGCGCCGCCGCCTCCGGCCACGCCGTCGCCGACCTGTTAGGCGTGTGGCATGAGGGGAAGCGGTAGGCGGGATGCCGGGGGCTATGCCCCTCGGATGACTGGCGTGTAACGCCACCTGCCGCCGTGAGTGATGGGTCACCCGGCAGAGGTCCACCCTGGAGCGTTCTCAGTGGCCGAACCAGAGCTCGATGCCGCGCGCAGTGCGGCGCAGGCGAATGCGGCCAGCGTAGGGTGCGTGCATGCGGTAAAGAGCCGACAAGGGCATCTCCAGGGCCAGGGCGGTGGCCACCCGCATCACCCCCAGGTGGCAGACCAACAGGATATGGCCTTCGGGGTGTTCGTCGAAGGCGGCCAGGATGCCCGATCGGACCCGCGCGTAGAAAGTGTCGAGGGGCTCCGAGCCCGGCGGGCGATGATTGACGGCGTCCCGAAAGAACGCGTAGTAGGCATCGGGGTCGGCGTCCCGCACCTCTTCATGGCGGCGTCCCTCCCAGGCGCCGAAGCTCATTTCCCGAAAGCGCTCGTCCACCACCAGCGGCAGACGGTAACGTTCTGCCACGGCCTCGGCGAAGCGGCAACAGCGCTGCAGAGGCGAGCTGAGCACATGGGTCCAGTCGGAGAACTCCCCCACCGCAGCCCACATCTGGGCCCAGCCGCGCTCGCTCAAGGGATCGTCCACTCCGTCGCCTCGGTAACAGAGTCCGCCGTCTGGCTCACCGTGGCGCAGAAGGTCTATCGTGCTCATGGTTCGGTGTTTGTGTGCGCCCTATATGGCATTGCGGAACCTGTGGGTGGCGAATTGCTAATTATCGCCTGAATACCGGCACTTAACCAGTCTTGTTCCCGAAGACAACATTCCCTACTCTACCCTCCCATGAAGGTCCTGCTGCTCACCTTGAAACGGAGGGGACAGCAGAACGAGATCCAGCTGGGCAACCCCAACACGTACCGGTCCCAAGGCAGCATGCCGGCAAAGTTTGATTGCGCCACAGCCAGATCAGGTACTAACTATCATGACATCCATTTCAGGCCAGCTCTTGACCTTCACAGGCGAACAAAGATCGGCAAGTACATAGTGAACTGATATGCGAGTTCAGCTTACGATCTGTGCCTCGCTCATCCGTCTCAACGTGGTAAATAACCGACCCCGCCGTGGGGCCGCGATCTACTCTCCGATGCTTTGCATCAACTCTCGCAGGCGCTGGACGCCGTCCGGGCCGGTGAGGATGAGCGCTTGGTGATTCTTCCCGTTCGGGTCCTCCTCGGCATAGAGTACGAACTGGAAGGCCCTGGGATGCTTGTTCAGGTAGTAAAGCACCATGTCGTCCGCGCTCAGGGTCTCATGACCGGCGCGCACGGTGAGCTCGAAGGCGATCCCACCTTTGCCCTGTATGCCGCGGTAGATGACCTCCGTGCAGACCTGGCTGGTTGAGTCGGCGAAATCGAAACGGAAGTCGTACTTCTCCCCCAGGTAGGAAAACACCTCGACCAGGAAGTCCGTCCTCTCAACCGCCGTCAGCTGCGGGCGCAACACCAGCATGCGGTTGATATGCGTGTCCATGATGTGGGCCAGGTTGTTGAAGATCACGCCCTCGGCGACGGCCTCGATCATGTCGGCTGGTTTTCCTCATCGAGGTTCGCCTGAACAACGTGGGCGGCGAGTTGGTCTCACGCGTCGGGTGCCACGGCCGGCAGTGCCTTTGCTTTCAGACCGGCTTGCTCGCGCTGTTGCGGCGAACCCACGTAGGTGATGCCGTGCTTGAACGCACCCGGAATGAAGACGTCGCTGATGTAGCCGGCAGTATAGGTCAGAATCAGATCACCGGGACGAAGTTGCTCGTAGACCTGCGCCTTCTGCTTATCGGAAAATCGAATCACCCTGGCCGTCGGTTTCTTCAGCTGACTGACGTCCTTGAAGAGCATCGAACGAGCTGCACAGAGGTCGTCGCCGAAGCACTCATCGGTCTTGCGGACGGCTTCAGGGTCGTTCGCGCCCTTAGTGTCGAGCGCGGCTTGCATGCGCGTTTCCGCGGCCAACTGGAGGGTCTTGTTGAGTTCGATGAGCTCACGGTACGAGGCGTCGGAAGCCGCCAGCCGCGCGAGCTTAGAATTCGGGTTGGCCAACTCCTTCTCGGCAAGGGCTCCCGCCTGTTGCAGGCGTGACAGCCGCTTGGCGGTGATGCCCCGTGCCAGCTGGTAGTAGCTATCGCGCGGAATTTCCGAGCGGTAGAAGGCCTCGTTCATCTTGGCGATGGCAACCGGATCGTCGGCGAACGCCGCCACCAGGAACGCTGAGTGGCTCGCCAGCAGCAGACTCGCCTGCCGGGAGACAACGTGCACCTTGGTATCGAGCACCGGATCGTCGAATGAAGTCTGCATGTTCTGATAGGCCGCGCTGATGTCCCAGAGCGCGGCGTGGGAGGTGACGAAGCGGAACAGCAGGTGCTCCATGCGGTCGTTTTCAGCACCCAGGACGGATGCGGCCAGTTGTAGCGGACCGCGAACACCAGTGCAAGGGTGCTGTCCAGGGCGACCTTGACGGCATGCCGCCCCCTGCGGGGTGAGTAGGCGAGTTCCCCGTCCCCCCATCGTTGCCAGGCGGGCAGGTCTTTCATCGGCGCCTTCTTAGGGCTAAATGTGAGCTACGAAACATAAATCAAAATTAAAGATGCACAACCCACGCATTGCGCAGGAATCCAGCTAAAAAAGCCACAATCGGGCAAACCTCTTCCCCCTGATGATTGTAGAGCATCAGGCCAACGAGCAGCGCGCTGATCATCCCCGGATTCAGAGAGACAACACCGTACTTCTTAACAGCTTCCAGCTCCTTTCAGTCCGAGCTAGTAGGGGCCAATGTACCCGGGCATGCCTCTCGCTTCCGGCGACTTGGCCCACTGCATCGCCGCATCAATAAGGTCCTTGCGTTGGTCTTCCGGGAGATTGCTGATCAGGACATCTTTGCCCCGGATCTTGTCTTTGAGGATCCAGTTGTCGATGATAATCCGGATACGGAAGAAGTCGGCCCAGAGAAATTCGGCGAAGGGGTGCGGGTCCTTGTGGTAGCCGTATCGGCTGCGAACCATCCAGGCGAGACCGCGGTACGGGTCGTTGAGCAGGTCCTTCACGTGCGCGTGGAGGTCCTTGGGGCGTATCGGCCCTCCGCCATTGTGATCATACAGGTAGACCAGGCGGGCTTCATGCATCGCTTTCCAGAAGTGATAACCCTTCAGGCTGGCGAGATTGTGCAGCACGGTGACAGCAACGCGGGCGTTCTTGGTGTCTATGCCCGCCTTGTTTCTGCCCTCGGCCGTCTTCCATAAGGCATTGGTCAGATGGTGATGATCGGTCAAATAGAACTTGCCACCGTTGCCGATGACGATTGGAACCGGATGCACGATCAGGTAATCCTTGAGGTCAGCCTTCGTCTTCGCGCTATACCTGGCGACCTTGTCGTTGACCTCGTCGAGACCCACCGCATTCTGCGTCGGTTTGAGTGCAGCCACCTTCACTTGGCAACGGATGCCTGCAGGCGTTTTTGTCGTACATTCTTCCAGATCAAGATCCATCATTATCTCCTCAGGCGTCAGAAAATGTGTGCCAGGTACTTAGGCCCTGGTGTTTCCGCCAGCTTTCTGGTGAAAGGCTTTCAGCAGCTCATCACCGCTGGTAAAGAAGGCGTCCTCTCCAACCAGCTCGGTGATCCCGAACCGGTCCAACTCCGCCTTGACATCATCTGCGACCACCGCGAATACCAGGCGGATGCCCTGCTCCTTCAGGATGCCGTGGGTGGAACGCAGGGTGGCGGCCGCCGAGAAGTCCACGTCGTCGATCGCTGCGGCATCGATACAGAACCAGGACAGCGGCGGCGGTTGCGCGTCCTTCACCAGCGCCAGCACCTCCTCCGAGAACGCCTCGGCGTTGGCATAATACATGCTGTGCGAGAACCGGTAGACCAGCAGCCCCGGTTCGAACTGGGCCGCTTGGTTGGCCGGCAGCGTGTGGAAGCCACCGGCCTTGTTCGGCACGACCACGGTGTTTTTCGGGTGGTAACCGCGCCGCACGTGGTCGAGCAGCGACAACACCATGGCCAGCAGGATGCCCTGCTCCACGCCCACCAGCACTACCACCACCGCTGTGATCAAGGCCACCCAGAACTCCGAAGGGGCCTCGGCAAAGATCTTGCGCATCCCCTTGATATCGATCAAGTCCACACCGATCAGAAAAACCACGGCCGACAGCACCGCCTCGGGCATGTAGGCCAGCGCACCGGTGAGGAACAATAGCACCAGGACGACGACGACCACGGTCGTTACCTGCGCGAGCTGGCTGTGACCGCCCGCGCTGTCCACCATCTGGGTCTTGGTCGGGCTGCCGCTCACGACGAAGGTCCCGGACAAGCCGGCGCCGATATTGGCCATGCCCAGGCCGACCAAATCGGTGTTCTCGCTGAAGCGTTCGTTATACCGGGAGGCAAAGGCGCGGGACGTCGCGGCACTCTGAGCCAGGATGACCACGAACATGGCAAAGGCCGTAGGTAGCAGTTTCATAATCAGGGACCCGCTCCAGTCGACATGCGGCAGGCTGATCGTCGGCAAACCGCTCGGCACCGCACCGAGCACGTGTACGCCATAAGATTGCAGATTGATTGCCCAACTGACTACCGTCACACCGATCACCGCGATTAACGGCCCCGGGATCTTGTTGGATATCTTTTTTGCACCGATGATGACGGCGAGCACCGCAACAGCGACCGCCACCGCATAGAGGTTGACCTGTTCGATCTGCTGAAGATCGTTCCAGATCTTTTCCAGGGTGCCGTGCCCACCGCCCTTCAGTCCCAGCATGCCGCTGATCTCGCCCAGGGCGACCTGAATACCGACGCCAGTCAGGAACCCGACGAGCACCGTGCTGGAAAGAAAATCGGCGAGGAACCCGAGGCGGAGAATGCGGGCGAGGATGAGAAAGCCGGCCACCAGAAGGGCAAGGACGCCCGCCAACGCCACATACTCGTCGGACCCCACCGAGGCGAGGCCGACGATACCGGCGGCGAGAATGGCCGCGGTGGCGGAATCCGCGCCGACCACCAGATGCCGCGACGAGCCGAAGATGGCGAACAGGGCCATGGGGATGAGAATGGTATACAGTCCGGTGATCACCGGGGTGCCGGCGATCTTGGTGTAACCCATCACCTCCGGGATGGCCAGCGCGGCCAGGGTGATGCCGGCGATGATCTCGGTCGGGATCTGAGAAGCCTTGATCGGTAGCATGCCCTGCAGAATCGGCAGGCGAAAACTCTTGGATTTGTTGTTGGCTGCCGTCATGGGGTTCGCCTCCCGTTGGTGTCAGGGCCTGTGACTACTGAAATAAAAAATCAATGCGGTCGTCCAGCCGAAAACGATTACCAAAGTATAGACGCATATCGCGCGAGACTCTTAGACCATCTGACATCCAACAGGATGTGTTGGCCCGACCCGCAGGGTAGACTGACCCCTACCCCTTGAGCTATCCGGTTTTGTCGGCCATCAGATCGGCCAGCTTTTTGTAGCGGTTCAAGTCGTATATCCCCGCTTCAACCGGACTGAGCCGGCGCATGTAGTCGACAAACCAGTGAAAGTTTGACCAGATCTCCGGATGGGTTCTGGGCAGACCGTAGCGGCTGATCACCGCCATGAACTGTTCGCGGCTGCGCACGGCGTGTAAGGCGGCAGCGAATGCCTCGACCCTGTCAAGGGGGGCATTGAACATGAAATTGGGGTAACTGCCCAGTAACCCCCGGTAGACCGTAAGCGTATCCTTGTCCGGTTCCCGGCGTTTTTCTTCCTTGAGCATGAAGGCGACATTGGTGTGCATCTTGTTGCGCAAATCTGCAGTCCGACTGCACCATCGAGATGCAATAAGAGCGGATTATGGGTATTGTGCTGACAGTAATCGCATTCCAGATGCTGACGACAGGCTTGAAGAAATTACTTCCGTGGCTGGCCTGAAATGAGGAGCAATTTCCAGGTTTATTGTGTAACCTCACTATTCGGCTTATCCCAAAGCGCTGTGATGCAGCCTCCGGTAGCGAGCTAATCCGCGGATTTACAAATTCAATTTTAAGCATGGCAACATACAGTGGTAAGAACCTCTCTGTTGCCGTCAACAGGTCTGAGTATAGTAGGTTACGGGTATGTTGACTGAGCACCCCACAGCAGTCGATCGAGTACTGCATGGCCCGCATTATCTGTAGATGCTGTGAATCCTGTTCTTGAGTGCTGCAACATCACACGGGTGTTGATCACGCGCACCGGCGCTCATGAAAGGCACCAGCAGTCCTGCCGGTCCCAGCACCAGCGAACTGAGCGCTTTGACCCCTTTTGTCGCCACCGACGCCATGTCCGGTCTTACCCTGGGATCCAGAATACTGCCGTCCACATGCAACTTCGTCGCCAGGCTGAACAGGCTCTTGTCCTTGGGCTTGGGCGACAGCACAAAATCCAGTTGTTCCGTCGCCAGGTTGATCTCGCCATCGCCTTTCAGGATGGCGAGTTGCGTATCGAATAGAAATGCGTCGCTGGTAGCGACACCCTTAGCCACATCCGCAGGGCTGCCTGTCGTCACGCTCAGGCTTGCGGAGACCTTGGCGCCCTCGTAAGTGGCTTCCAGCTTGTCGACACGCAGATCACCCGCATCGAGTCGCAACGCCAACTGTCCAAACTCCAGCGCCGCGTCGCGGGCCTTGAGGTTGCGGGCGTTGAAGGCGATGTCGGCATCCACAGTGTCGAGTCGATCGAAGGGCAAGGGCTCATCGGAGAACAGGGCTGGCCACCGAGGATGCCTTGCTTAAGCGGTTCATTCGGCGGCTTGCGGCCGAGCCAGATGGCCAACGCAGCCTGCTGAAACGCCTTGCCGGCGACGCTGTCGATCTTGCTATCGTTGATCAGCACGTCCACCGTATCACCCGCGAAGTCCAGCACAATGCTGTCGCCTTTCTTCACATCGCGCATACTGGCATTGAATTTTGCGATTTCGTCTTTGATGCCGGCTGCGTCTTTGGTGTTGTCCTCGAAGCCCTCTGTCCAGCCATCGCGGAGCTGTTCGGCCGAGACCTTGTGCACAAAATGCATGGCGATGCGTTTATTCTCACTGGACTCGATGATGGCCTGGGGATCACTGCTCTTGCTCTCGAGATACAAGCCGATAACATAGACCTTGACCTTGAGCATGGTGGCGGTTCGCAGACCCAGGCCATTCAACAGCACGGTCTTGCCCCCCACCGTCGCCTGATCAGGCAAGCTGACCCCGGCCAGCGTTGCAGCATGCGCCGTGCTCAGCGCCACCAGCGTGATCAACAAGACTGAGGCACGCAGGAACCCGCGGTTCAAGGTGCTGATGGTTTCATTCCGGACCATGTCTGACTCTCCTGTACTATCGCGAACAGATTATCATGAATAGGGAAGGTGCGATTTCCCTTGCTACCGATCAGTGATTGAACTGTGGCGCAGCCCCCTTGGGTTTGTGCTCCGGAATGCTTTCAAAATGGTCCACGGCTTTGCGGATATCGTCAAGCAGCATGCCGGCCATGTCCCGGCTGAAGCCTTCGCGGATCACAATACGCAGCACGGCGACGTCTTCGGCATGTTCCGGCATGGTGTAGGCCGGCACCTGCCAGCCGTATTCCCTGAGCTTGTCCGAGACATCGAACACGCTGTAGCTGTTGATGTCATCTTTCATTTTGAACGCGAACACCGGGATGGCGCTGCCGTCGCTGACCAGCTCGAACGGGCCCA
>Ga0316198_10001638_pt1 | contig 13278 bp, 14 predicted proteins | sample OudBieAanoxic_MG_FD_204935 | JGI IMG/M metagenome (GOLD analysis project Ga0316198, IMG submission 204935) | Coastal sediment microbial communities from Oude Bieten Haven, Netherlands - site A anoxic | ecosystem: Environmental > Aquatic > Marine > Coastal > Sediment | place: Netherlands...
CGAGCAGGAAGCGGATGTCGGCTTCCCGGACATCCACCAGCGCATTGTTGAGAGGGGATTGGGTGCCATCGAGGCGATCGAAGAGGGTGTCCCCGATGTGGTCCGGGGCCACGACGATGAACCCATGAGACGCAAGGCGTTCCACGACGGCATGTGCGGACCATCGGGTGCAGGTGTAGCAATGCGAGTAGAGGACCAGTGGGTATCCACCTGCGGCCGCGTCTGCATTTCGGCTAGAGGCGGTGGTCTTCGCGACGCAGGCCCCGGGCGCAGCGTCCAGCAAGGCCGACAGCTCGGATCGTCGGTCCGTGTCGGTTTCGAAGTCGATGACAGCCGATGGGCTGTCCGAAGATGCGATCGGATACCACACTTCGATGGGGAGTGTTCGCCCCCGCGCGCTGTCGGTGAGGCTCGTCGTCAGCACCCCAACCGAGGCGGGCCCGGCCCTGGTTTAGTCGATGGGGCCGGTGCTAGCGCTGCCTTCATCGCCACTGCACGAAGCCAGCAAGACCGCTAGCGCCACAAAGGCATTCCCAAACGCCAACGTTTTCCGCATGGTAGACTGGTGTAGTCGAAAACGCCCTCAGTGGACAGCGGGTCGTAGAGGCAAGCGATCGACGAGCTCCGCCTCTGCTTCGAGCAACTCGTCCAGCCGTCCCTGTACGCGATCCGCAGAAAAGTACTCCCGCGCCAGGCGCAGGAACAAGCCATGGTGCCGGGCTTCCGAGCGTGTGATTTCGGCGTAAAAATCTTTCAAGGGGCCCGGCTCGAGCCCTTCAGCCAGCATTCCGAAACGCTCGCAGCCCCTGGCTTCGACAATGGCGAGCACCAGGAGGCGATCGAGGAAGTACTGCTCCGGTCCGCGTTTGATCAGCTGCATCAGAGCGCGGACGTAGGGATCCTTCTCGTCGGCCCGCGTCGCTAGGCCTCGATCGAGAATGATCGCCATGACTTGCGCGTAGTGATCGAGCTCTTCCTGGGCGAAGGGAATTAGCTCGCGCACGAGCACGGTGCGGTCCGAATAGTGTGACACGAGCTTGAGTGCAGTCGCGGACGCCTTCCGCTCGCAGGCTGCGTGGTCGACGAGAAAGGCATCGAAGTCGCCAAGTACGACGTCGATCCAGGAGGGGTCGGTTGCAGTGCGCAAACGGAGCATCGTTCGGCCTAGGCGCGCAGGGCGTCGAGAAGCGGCCTGATGACGCTTCGACGAAGCTTCAGCGCCGCGCGGTTCGCGATCACCACCGAGCTGATGTCGGCGATCTTCTCCAAAGGCACCAAGCCATTTTGGCGAAGTGTTTCGCCTGTCTCCACCAGGTCGACGATGACGTCGGCGAGGCCGGTCAGAGGACCGAGCTCGACGGAACCCTGGCAGAAGATCAGCTCGACGGGCGTGCCCTTGGCTCGGAAGTACCGCTCAGCGATGTGCGGGAACTTGGTGGCGACGCGGAGCGGGCGCTCGCCCCTGCCTGCGATGGGCTCCTTGGGGCGCCCGCAGACCATCATTTGGCACTTGCCGATGTCGAGGTCGACCGGCGCGAAGACGTCGTAGTCACGCTCCATCAGCACATCACGGCCCACGATCCCGAGGTCGGCCGCGCCGTACTCGACGTAGGTCGGCACATCATCGGGCTTGAGCAGCAGATAGCTCAATCCGGTTTCTGTATCTTCGCGGACCAGCTTTCGGCTTTTCGCTGTCAGCGCCTCGGTCGGGATGCCGGCCTTTTCGAGCCGTGCGCTCAGCTGTTCGAGAACGCGGCCCTTGGGGACCGCGATGACGATGGTGTCTTTGTTGCGTCTAGGCATCGCCAGGTACTCGCTCGATCTTGGCTCCCAGCGGAGCCAACTTCTCCTCGATGTGTTCATAGCCCCGATCGAGGTGATACACCCGCCGAACGTACGTGGTTCCCTCGGCGACCAGCCCCGCTACGACCAGTGAAGCGCTGGCCCGAAGGTCGGTGGCCATCACCTCGGCGCCCTCTAGCCTGCTCACGCCGTGCACCGTCGCCGTCCGGCCGTTGACTTGAATCTTGGCGCCCATGCGGTTGAGCTCCGAAACGTGCATGAAGCGGTTTTCGAATACCGTCTCGGTGATTCGGCTCGTGCCCTCCGCCAGACACATCAGCATCATGAACTGCGCTTGCATGTCGGTCGGAAACCCGGGGTGCGGCTGTGTGATCACGTCCGTCGGGCGAATCGGCCGCGAACCGACGACGCGGATTCCATCACCTTCGCGCTCCACGCCGCCGCCTGCTTCTCGTAGCTTGGCGATCAGCGCCTCGAGCGGCTCGAAGGCTACCCCTCGCAGAAGTACGTCCCCGTCCGTCGCCGCCGCGGCAACCATGAATGTGCCCGCCTCGATGCGATCAGGAATGATCGCGTGGTCGATCGGATGAAGCGATTCGACGCCCTCGATCGAGATGACCGAGGTTCCGGCGCCTTCGATGCGTCCACCCATCTTGTTCAAGACTCGGGCTAGCTCTTCGACCTCCGGCTCGCGAGCGCAGTTCGTAAGCGTGGTGCGTCCCTTGGCCAGGACGGCGGCGCACATGAGGTTTTCGGTTCCCGTGTGGGTCGGGAAATCCAAGTGGATGTCGGAGCCCTTCAGTCGACCAGTGGGGACGTTCACCTCGACGTAGCCGTGGTGCAGCTCGACCTCCGCGCCCATTGCAGTGAGTCCCTTGAGATGCTGGTCGATGGGTCGAGCTCCAATCGCGCAGCCCCCTGGCATGGAGACCACCGCGCGACCGCAGCGCGCAACCAGCGGACCAAGCACCAGAACCGAGGCGCGCATCTGCTTGACGAGATCGTACGGGGCCGTGGGCTCGATCGCCCCGGACAAGCTCACCTGAACGCGGCCGTCCTTGTACTCCGCCTGCGCACCAAGGCGCTCGAGGAGCCGGGTCATCGTGTGCACGTCGCGCAGATTGGGGACGTTGCGAAAGACGTGCTCACCGTCGGCCAAGAGGGCCGCCGCCATGATCGGCAGGGCCGCGTTCTTCGCGCCGCTAACCGGTACCGAGCCGACGAGCCTGTTTCCCCCAACGATTCGGATGCTATCCACGACGCCCCCTGTTACCCCGTGACCCAGCTTCGGGCAACTTCAGGCGAAGAGCAGTCCGAGAGCGAACGAGGCGAAGCCGACCAAGGCGCCCCAAAGCGGGCCTCGAGCGCCGACCCATTGAAAACGCCCAGCCGAATCGAAGCCGCTCCGCGCCAGTTGAACCAACGCGCCAATCCAGACCGCCATTCCCAACAAGAGCAGTGCGCCCCAAAATGGAGCGGGAGAGATTTCATCGCTCAGAAGGCGGCGATGGTCTGCAGCCAACTGCTCGGCGCTCAGACTAGCATCGATGGCGGCGCTTCGATCCAGAGCCATCAGACGCGCGATCTGGTCGTTGGCGTTCTCGCGCGCAGGGTGCGGACCCGAATAGAGGGTTCGACCAGCTGCAACCCCGCCCGACAGCGACCGCCAGGCCAAGAGGGCTCCGTTCAGGTCTCCCTCGGCCTCGAGCTCCCCCGCGAGCGACTCCAGCTCGGAGATCGCCTCGGCACTGTATGGGCTGAGCGGGAAGGCCCAGCGTATGGCGCGGCGATAGTGCTCGATGGCGCGGGCGGTCCGACCTTCCTCGCGGTGGCCGCTCGCGGTGGCGAGCTCTCTGTGTGACTCGGAGGCAACGCGTCCGACGAGCAGCGCGAGCAAAGCGAGGATCGCGAACCCAGCCAGGATGCCGGAACGCTCCCAGACGGGTCTCACAGGAAGTCTCTGCGACGGAAGATCAGAGCGGCGATGATGAGCGTGGCTGCGGCGTAGAGGACCGCGTAGCCCATGGCGGTCGCTAGATAGATCAGCGGCTCGCCGTACTCGGCCGTCTTGTTCACCAGGGTGTTTCGACCAGGGACAAAGAGATTGAAGTTGGGCAGGAACTCGGCAAGCCAGCGCAGTAGGCTCTTCATTGCGGGGCTGAGAACTCGGGTCTCCATGGCAACCATGTCGTGCGCAGCCCGGCCGACGAGCCAGACCCCGAAAGTAAACGCGCCGGTGAGAAAGGGCGTCGAAAACGAAGAGAACAGGAGCGCCACGGCGGTCAGAATGAGCACCTCACCCAAGCTCAGCAGCAAGGACGCGAGCAACTGGAAGATGTCCCCATGGACCGTCGAACAAAGCCAAGCCGCTGCGCCGAGCGCAAGCAGAGACCAGATCGGCACGACCAGGGTGCGATCCTTGGCAAACACAAAGGCGATGCCGAGGCCGACGAGCAAAGCGCTAGGCACGGCGATCACCCCAGTCGTGGATGCCTCGGCCTGGATGGCGGTCACCAGGAGCTGAAGCGCCCCCATGATCGCGATGAACACCGCGCAGGTCGCAACGATACCGAAGTACTTGCCCAGCAAAAACTCGAATCGTGCGATCGGCTTTGGAAGAATCACGTACAGCGTCTTGCGCTCGATCTCTTTGTACAGAAGCGAAGAGCCGAGGAAGATCGCTACCACTACCGAGAAGAGCGAGATCGACGCGAGTCCGAGGTCGGTGACGACGCGCATCTGCTGATCGAGCGAAAGCTCACCGAGCGCCAAGGTCATCGCGAGGACGGCCGCCGCCAGGGCGAGCACGCCAAACAAGACCCGGTCGCGAACCGCTTCACGATAGGTGTTCAAGGCGATGGCGTAGATTCTTGCAACGCTCACGGGCCCATCCAGTACGCTCGCCCGGTCACGAAATGACTCAGGACATTAATCGCCAGCAGGAAGATCACGGCGGAACAAAGGATACCGCCAAGCTCCAGCCAGCGTGAACTTTCGGGCCTCTGCACAAAGCCCGATGCGCGGACCGAAGCCGCCATCCCCTGCGACAGGAAGAGCCCAAGCGCGCCGAGCCCGGCGAGGTAGTAAATCAGGACGGCGGGGCGTGACAGGAACTCGCGCAGCAGCTCGTACTGGCTCAGGGCAACCGGTCCCACGCGGACGGTCATCACCCAGTGCAGGACGAGGTGGGCGACGACCAGGCCCCAGGCGAGCCCACCGGTCAACTTCTGCAAACGCCAGCAATCCGACGAACGGTACGGGCCGGTGCTGCCAGCTGCCTCCAGCTGAAGAATGCTCCAGCCGCGCGCATAGGCACCGAGGGAGCCCAGGACCAGGACTGTCCAGATCAGCAGCCAAAGCCAAGTGGCGGGCGACGCGGTCGCAAAGGCGCTCGCTCCGCCGATCGCGGGCCAGAGCCGGCTCAGCTCCAACACGTAAAGAACAGCGAGAGGCCAAACCGTAAGGGCGATGTGGCGGCGATAGCGCGGCACGGAGTACTACCTAACGCCCGGGTCTTTCGCTGGTCAATTTACTTCAACGCGGGCACCTTGCTGGAGCCATCCGTCCGCCGATGGAGGCCCAGGAGCGTCAGCGGCTCTTCGGACAAGGTCATGCGAATCCGGTCGCCGATCCCGACGGGATACACTTTCTGCGTCCCGTCGAGGAAGATCCGGCCCATGGTCATCCGGCTGCTGATCTCGAGCGCGTCGCCCCGAGCGAACATGCCCTTGGTGAGTCGATACTTGTGGTCGACGCCCCGGTAGGGCTCACGGACGACGAACTGTATCTTTTGGGAGCCTATGGGAAGCACCTTGCCTCCAGCGGAACGAATCGCGGCCGTCGAACCGGCCGCGGGGCCGACCCAGACGCCACTCGACATCTGACGCTCTTGGTCGCCGCCGAAGCTCAAAATGTAGCGCGAGGTCGCAGCGGGGCTCTCATGGCAGTAGAGGAGGTCGTTGAGCACGCGCGTCGATATGATCTTGTCCTCGACATCGACCCGCATTCGCGAGAGGCGAGTGGATTTCAGGGTTCCGTCGAGGGCAGCGGCCAGCACCTCGGCGACATTGTTCCCGTTCCCAGCGCAGAAGTAGCCGACGCTGGTGTCCGGGGCACTGTTGATCGCGAGCATCGGAGTGGAGGAGTCCGCCAGGTGAGAGGCCCACAGGAGCGTGCCATCACCTCCGAGCGTGACGATCATGTCCCAGGCGCCTTCTTCGGGCATCGGCTCGGGGCGGTATCGCAGCACGGCCCGCGCTCCAAGGTCGCGAAGCGCCTGTTTCGCGCGATGCAGGCTCGCCTGATGGACCTCGTGCTCGTGCAGAAGGCCGTCGACCGAAACATCGCTGTGCTCGATCAGCTCCTGAAGCCGTGCCTGCGCGCGACCCACATAGCGCTGGTAGGTGCTTTTCTTATAAACGACGAGGACTCTAGGTCGCATGCATGACTCGTGGTGAGGTTCGCGACTCGTCGCGCCTTACCCGGTCGGGATCTTCTTCGCGTCGGCCAGAAACCGCTCGAGGCCGATGTCAGTGAGGGGGTGCTTGAGTAGCTGGAGAATCACGTTGTGCGGAATCGTCGCTACGTGGGCGCCGATGAGTGCAGCCTGTACGGCGTGCACGGGATGGCGAATGCTCGCCGCGAGGACCTGTGTGCTGAGCCCGTAGTTCTGGTAGATGGTGACGAGCTGCTCGACGAGCTCCATCCCATTGCCGCTGATGTCGTCGATGCGGCCGATGAAAGGGCTGATGTACGTGGCGCCCGCCTTTGCGGCGAGCAGCCCCTGCGTCGGGCTGAAACAGAGCGTGACGTTGGTACGGATGCCTTCGTCGGTGAGGGTTCGCACCGTCTTGAGTCCCTCGGCAATCAAGGGAATCTTGACGACGATGTTCTCGTGCATCTTCGCGAGAGCCCGCGCCTCTTTGAGCATCCCTTCGTAGTCGGTCGCAATCACCTCGGCGCTGATCGGCCCGTCGACGACCTCGCAAATGTCGACGAGCACCTCTTGGAAGGGCCGCCCTGTCTTGGCGACGAGCGAGGGATTGGTGGTCACGCCATCGATGACGCCCATGGCCGCGGCATCGCGGATCTCCTCGATATCCGCGGTGTCGATGAAAATCTGCATGGGGCAAGTAAAGAGCGACAGACTCGCAGGGTCAAGCAGAGCCTGCGCTCAGTCGAACGCCACGGAGAAACACCGGTATCCCATCACTCGACGAGCTCCAGCTCGATCTCCACCTCGTCGCTAGCAGGCAGGCGCTCAGGGTCGGGCGCGGATTGGGAGCAGACGACCAAGCTCGCCAAAACGGCGGCGATCAGCCACAGGAAGAGGCCCCCTGGGGTCCATTTGCTCTTTGCGCGCACCTGCAGACCCTTTCGAAAGCCGTTCTGTCGCGGTATTGAAGAATAGGCAACCGAGGTCGTCCAAACGGCATGCGGAGATTTCTTACAGTTTTCATCGTCCTGGTCGCGTGGAGCGGTAGCGCCTTCGCCGAGAACAAGAGCGGCAAGGTAGATGCTTCGGTCGCGCGGCTGGGCGGGCTGAGCGTCGAAGAACGGGCAGTGCTCGGGCCGCACCTCGCGCACGGCCCCGTTTTGCTGACCGAGTTCCTGAATCGGCAGACGGACCTTCCCGCGGTGATCTACGCGGCACGTATCAACGCGCCTGCGAATACGCTCGCTCAGGTGATCGGAAAACCGGCAGAGTATCCGCGCTTCATGAACGCACTGACTTCGGTCGACATCCGCGAAGTGAACGGACAGATGACGGCCTTCGACTGGAGCTGGGGGGTCACGCTGTTCTCACTCAGCGGCCAGAACGTGATGACGAGCTACCCGGGCGACGCGACGCGTGGCTACCGCTTCGACATCCGGACCATCGGTGGGGACCTCGGCATCGGGCGCGTCATGTGGCGCGTCTACCCGGATGGCCCGAACAGGTCGATCGTCGTCTTCTCTTCGAGGCTCGACATGCGCAACGCGAACTACATTACGCGTCAGCTCGCCTCGGAGGGCAACGCGGTGAATCGAACCGTCAACGTCGCGGTAGCCATGGTCACCCTGCTCGAGATCAAGGCTGAAGCCGAGCGACGCGCAGGCACGACCATCAATGGACTCTATGCTGTGAAGCCGCTTCGCCGTCCGCGGGTGGACATGGACGCACTGCGCCCACTGCTCGGTCGCGGGGACTTGGTGTTCATGGACATGGACGGAGAGACGCTGCAAAGCGTCGCTGTCGTGGGCCGCTCCGGCGCGAGTGAAAGGCGAGTGCGCCAGGTGATGCTGGACCCAGAGGAATTCGGCAAATCGCTGCTCCACGGGACCTGCGCAGACGTCGTCGAGCGCAGCGATAAGGGCACTAGGTTCAAATGGGAGATCCCGATCCCCCTGCTCCACGTCGGCGGAGAGATGATCTTGCGACCCAGCCCTACCGTGGTCTCGATCGATGGCATCTCCGGTACGCTCTCAAAGGGCCGGTGGCGGTTTGATACGCACCGCTACCCCGGCGGGGAGGCGGGGGTCATCGCCTGGGCGACTTTCGACCCGGCGGACTCCCCAAAGCTCATTCGCAAGTTGATCGCGGGGAACACTCACTTCTCCCACGGCTTCGTCGCTGCGACCCAGCTCGCAGTGATGCGTTCGCTTCGAACGCGCGTGCACTTGCTCGGCCGCTAATCTTCGTCGGCCAAGGCATCGGTGTCGACCCCGGCGTCGACCAGGGTACCCCCAAAAGCGCCTGCGGCATCTGCACCGGCATCAACCCCGCCATCGAGCCCCGCATCGGGGAGTAGGCTCCGGTCGAAATCGACCACGAAGGAGCACGCTCCTACCAAAACGACGAGCAGCAAGCTAGCGACGGCAAAGGTGAGTCCGAATCGCGACATGTCAGAACCGCAAGGTCGCCGAAGCGCCGACTCCTCGTGTCTCGATTTGCAGCCGCGCCGACTCGCCTTCGCGCTTCCGCTTGTTCTTGTGGGTCATGAAAAGCGTGAACGAGGTGATCGCGGACAGGGCGGCCAAGCCAAAGGAGAGATCGGCGAAAAGGGCAAGACGCTCGCCCCGATCGGCGGACTGCTGGGTCGGCTGGCTGTCGTAGTTCCGGTTTTCCTGTAGGGCCAAGAAGCCCAACACCGTGCCCGTTACCAGGGATGCGGCTGCGATGCTTCCGGTGGAAATCACCGCGCGCCGGATCGTCTGATCCTCGTTTTCGATCGCGAGCTGCTTGGCGAGTCTTGCTTCTTCGCTTTGCTCGACGCTGACTTGGTCGGTCGTCGACGCGCCGAAATCCAGGTCTTTCACCTCGCCGTACCCGACCTGAACCGTGATCTCGCCCACCTGCGTTCCCTCGCCGACGACGACGACCGTGTGCGTGCCCGGGTCGACTTCGAGCTCGGCCGGGGTCTTCTTTTTGCTGGGAACGCCGTCGAGCAAGATCGCTCGGCCTTCCTCCTTCGAACGAATCCGCAGTACCGCGGGGCTCTGCAGAAGCGTCGCGATGCGCGCCTCGACCGATGTACGGTCTGGAGCGTCGGGCCGTTCGACCAGGTACTGCTCCAGCATGGCGACGGCGCCGGGCTCATCGCCGCGACGATGTCGCGTGTCGGCCACTGCCACCAGGAGGGTCGGGTCTCGCTCCAAGGCGTACGCCCGGAGCCAGGCCTGCTCAGCCGGTTCGTAGCGCTGCGCCTCGAAGAACCGGACGCCCAGCTCGTAGGCATCCGTCGCGGTAGTCGCCGGATTAGCGAGCGAGGCGCTCAGCTCATCGTCGGAAGGCAAGGGCGTACCACCCTCGAGCTTGGAAGTGTCGCTGGCAGGCTGCGCAGCCGCATGGGCTGCGAGCCCAACAATCAGCAGCGTGGAGAGCAGCGATCTCATCGAGCCTAGGGGGCTCCCGCAGCGCCGCCCGCGCCAGCCATCCCAGCGGCGCCAGCTGCTCCGCCCGCGCCGGCCATGCCAGCTCCACCGCCTGCGCCAGCTGCGCCTGCTGCTCCACCCACGCCAGCCATTCCTGCTGCGCCGCCTGCGCCGCCGATGCCAGCCATGCCGCCCGCCCCGGCGTCACCACCCATGCCGCCGACACCGCAGTTTTCGACCCTTTCACAGGAGCCCTGGGTGAAAGGACTGCCCAAGTGACAGCAGATTAGAGAGCCGTTGCACTCATCATTCTGAAAGCAGGTCGTGCCCTCATCGCCCGTGCAGGCGAGCAGGAGAACAAAGAAAGCCGAAGAAAGCCACAACAAGGGGGAGGTGATGATTCGCATGAGCGGGGCGAGCATAGCTCAGAGGTCTTCGGGGGGCCACGCTCCCGCCGGCTCGATCGACGGCCGCCCCCCGCTACACTCCCGCCCCCCATGACTACCCCCGAGAATCAAGCCGATGCGCCGCGCGCGGGCCGATGTGCGATCGTCGGGCGACCCAATGTCGGGAAATCGACGCTGCTCAACTCGCTCCTCGGGCAGAAGCTGGTGATCGCGACGCCACGGCCCGGCACGACGAGGTCCTGCGTGCTCGGGGTGTACGCTTCGAACGATCCGCTGACGCAGGTGGCCTTCGTGGACACGCCTGGCTTGGAGCGGCCCAAGGGTGCGCTTGGCCGAGTGCTCATCGACAGCGCTAGACAAGGGCTGGTCGACTGCGATTCGATCGTCTTCGTGACCGAGGCGCCCAAGCCGGGTGCAGCGCTAGGGGTTCACGAAAAAGATCGCACCGCCCTGCAAGCCTTGGAGTCCTCGAACGTGCCGGTGATCCTCGCGATCAACAAGGTCGACCGGCTCAAAGTCAAAGAGAGGCTCTTTGGAATCATCGAGGCGTATCAGAAGAATCGCGCCTTCGCGGCCGTCGTGCCGATTTCCGCAACGCGGGGAATCAACTTGGATGCGCTGATCGGCGAAATCCGTCAGACCCTGCCCGAGGGGCTCCTCTACGACGCGGATTTTCTGACCGACCGGCCGGAGCGCTTCTTCGTGAGCGAGCTCATTCGTGAGGCGGCCATGCTCAACACTCGACAGGAGGTCCCTTACGGGATCGCCTGCGATCTCGAAAGCTATCGCGAAGAGGGCGCCCTACTCCGAGTAGAAGGCTCACTCATCGTCGAGAAGGCAAGCCACAAGGCGATCGTGATCGGCAGTCGAGGCGAGACGATCAAGAAGATCAGCACCGAAGCGCGCCAAGAGATCGAGGCCTTCTTGGGGCGGAAGGTGTATCTGAGACTCTGGGTGAAGGTCGTCCCCGGATGGACCCGCGACCCGAGCAAGGTGCGCCAGCTGGCGATTGAGGAGAGCGCGTCGTGAGCGGGCGGCGTCGCAACCACGCGCGGAGGCCGGCGGGCTCGATCGTCAACAAGCCCCTGGTCGCGATCGTCGGCCGTCCGAACGTGGGCAAGAGCACCTTGTTCAATCGCCTGGCCGGGCAGCACATCGCGATCGTGGAGGACATCCCAGGGGTGACCCGGGACCGCCACTACGCCGATGCCTTCGCCTTCGGCCGCGAGTTCGTGCTGATCGACACGGGCGGATTCGACCCGGAGAGCGACGATCCGATGAAGGCCGGCATCACCAGCCAGGTCAGATTGGCGCTCGAAGAGTGCGACGTCGTGGTTTGCGTCGTCGATGCAACCGTCGACCCACTGCCCGCCGACCGCGAAGCGGTTGCGCTCCTTCGCGACGCGGGCAAGCCGGTAATCTTCGTCGCCAACAAGGCGGACTCCCAGGCAAGGGAGCACTACGCGGTTTCGTACTACGAGCTCGGCATCGCCTCGATCATGCCGATCTCCGCGCTGCACGGGCGCGGCATCGGCGACTTGGAAGAGGAGATTTTCCATCAACTGCCCGAGGTCCTGGAGATCACGGAGCCGGAGCTCCGCGTCCCTCGGGTCGCGATCATCGGCAGGCCGAACGCGGGCAAGTCTTCTCTGGTGAACCAGCTCTGCGGCGAAGAGCGTCAGCTCGTCGACAACCGGCCCGGGACCACCGTCGACAGCATCGATACTCTGGTCGAGCGCGACGGCCAGAACTTGATCCTAATCGACACGGCCGGGATTCGCCGGAAGCGCAGCGTGAAGAAGCGCGGAGTCGAAGGCCTGAGCGTACTGCAAGCGATCCGGTCGATCGAACGCTGCCACGTGGTCGTGCTCATGATCGATGCCGAGGATGGTGTGGGCGAACAGGATGCGAAGATCGCCGGACTGGCTGACGACCGGGGGCGTGCCTTGATCATCGCGCTCAACAAGACCGACCTGCTCGATCGCGATGCTCAGAAAAAAGCGATGGATCGAGCCCGCGAGGTCTTGGCGTTCGTACCCTGGGCACCGATGGTGACCGTGAGCGCCCTGCGGGGACGGGGAATCCAGGCCTTGCTCGGGCGTGTGGACGACGCGGTGACCGAGCATCGAAAGCGAATCGGGACCGCCGAGCTCAATCGTTTTTTCGAGGAAGTGCTGGACAAGCACCCTCCCCCGACGATGCACCATCGCGCGGTTCGCTTGTACTACATCACACAGGCAAGCGTTGCGCCGCCGACGTTCGTCGTCATGACGAACTCACCCGACGACGTGCACTTCAGCTATCAGCGCTACGTAGTGAACCAGATTCGCCAGCGTTTTGGGTTCAGGGGGACGCCCATTCGTGTGCGCTACCGCGGCAAGAAGGGCCGCAAGTAGCTATGCGCGGGCGGCTCGAAGCGCTTTGAGCGTTTCACGGGCCGAGGGATTGCCGAGCTGACCGCACGCCGCCATGACGCTTCGACCCTTGGTCATGCGCTCCCGGACCGGCAGACCTTCAGCCCGAAGCCAGCCGATGAAACGCTCGACCTCGGCCTCTTCGGGCGCGCGCGTGAGCGGCATCGAGCCGGGATTGTAAGGGATGAGGTTGACCAGTACCCGGCAGAGCGGCTTGCAGAACTCGGCGACGGCTCGGGCATCGGCCTCGCTGTCATTGAGCCCCGGCAAGAGGCAGTAGTTGACGCCGAGCACGAAATTGCGGCGTGGCCGGTACGCGATTAGAGCCTTCTGGAGCTCGGCGAGGTCGGTGCGCCGGTTGATCGGCATCAGCTCGTTTCGGAGTGAGTCGTTGGCCGCGTTCAAGCTGATCGACAGATTGAGCCGCTTGAAGCCAAGCTCGTCGAGCAAGCGAATTCCCTGGACGTGGCCGACGGTGCAAATCGTCAGACGCTCCTGGCCGATCGCCAAGCCCGCCTCGTCGTTCAAGACTCGCAAGGCCCGCAGGACGCTCTTGGAATTGTCGAGCGCCTCGCCCATTCCCATGAAGACGATGTTGCGGATCGGCCAGGCAAGCCGGTGCCTCGCGACGAGGAGCTGTGCGATGATCTCGTCGGTCCGAAGCTGCCTCAGCAAGCCCATACGCCCGGTTTCGCAAAAGGCGCAGCCCATCTTGCAGCCCACCTGACTCGAGACGCAGAGGGTGTAGCGGTCCCGCCCCATGGGGATGCGCACCGACTCGATTTCGAGGCCGTCTTCCA
>Ga0316198_10001639_pt1 | contig 13278 bp, 12 predicted proteins | sample OudBieAanoxic_MG_FD_204935 | JGI IMG/M metagenome (GOLD analysis project Ga0316198, IMG submission 204935) | Coastal sediment microbial communities from Oude Bieten Haven, Netherlands - site A anoxic | ecosystem: Environmental > Aquatic > Marine > Coastal > Sediment | place: Netherlands...
CCGCCTGTCGCAGACACCCCCTGTTTCCGCCTGGGGGTCAAGAGGTCGCCGGTTCAAATCCGGCCAGCCCGACGGAGAGAACCCTTGCAGTGCGAGGGTTCTTCTCGTTGTGGGGCGCGAATCCGGTGCTGTCTGGGTGCGCGTTCCTGGTCGCGTTCCTGGTCGGCAGTCAGAATCCCGTCGCGAGACGGGCGGAGGGAGCTGCGACAGGCGTCGTGTCTCGCGACGAACTTCCGCTTCTTGGTGGCGGCCACCAGCCCGTTACGGCGCAACACCTGATGAATCGTCGACACCACCGGGGGATCTATCCCGGCGCGGACCAGTTCGGATCGTATCCGGCGGGCACCGGAGCGGGGATGCTCCTTGCGCATCTCCACAATCTGTGCCTCCAGATCGGCGGGGATCTGATGTGCCGGCACCAACGGTCGCCGGGATCGGTCGTCGAGACCTTCTAGTCCTTCGGCCAGGTATCGGCTCCGATACCGGTAATAGGTCTGTCGGGAGATCCCATAGCGGCGGCACACCTCCGTCACCGACATTCCGGTGCGCTCCGCCTCGAGCAGCACTTCTAAACGCATTTCAGCCATCGTCACCACCTTCAACGCCACCGCTGACCTCCTCGCCAAGACACACGGTCAGCATGCAGCAGCTAGCTCAGTGGTGTCACACATCTTCCCGGAACACTGTCACACATGTTTTGTCCGGCAATCGGGTCCAACTCATTGAAATCGATCGCCGGGACCTTCGCGAGGCAGCGCATTCCGATCAAACGTTGGGCATGCTTCTGCGCAGCGGAGTGCGAACGCTCAGCGGCCAGCCGTTGGTGATGCCGTCCGACGACGGTGGCGCCGGTGGGGTCGCGTAGCCGACCCAGCAGCCGGGACTAGTTCCAATGCGCGCTGTGACAATGGGCATCCAGGGATTTGTGCGGAAATGCCGATGGCTGTCATAGGGGACTACGAGGTCCATCGACACTGTGGGGAGATACATCGTGCATACCGACCGTCGCCAGGGAAGCCTCCGAACAGCGAGGCTTTGGCTCGCATTGTTCGCAGCATTCGCCATGTTGATCGCTCTGGCGCCCCAGCGTGCCGTGGCTGAAGAGTCGCCGGCCGAGACGATGACCGCAGTGATCGTCCGCGAGGTTCCTGGAGCGGGCGACGGACCTGAGCGTCTCGTTGAGCGCCTCGGTGGCACCGTGGGGGAGTTCCTCGGTCTCATCGGTGGTTTTGCCGCGTCGGTTCCCTCCTACGCGATTGGTGTTCTGGCTTCCTCGCCCGAGATCGCTCAGGTCACACCGAACGCGGTGCTCGAACTCAGCAAGGCCGGTTGGGAAGATGCCTCAACCCTGAGCAGCGCCGACCCCACAACCAGCTCCAGTTCGCTCTACGAAGTTGCGCGGTACATGGGAGCGGACAAGATGTGGGACGCCGGCTACACGGGAGCCGGCGTTGATATCGCTCTGATCGATTCGGGCGTCGTCCCGGTGAACGGTCTCACAGCTCGTGGGAAAGTCTTCAACGGCCCAGACCTGTCGTTTGAGTCGCAGTACGACAGTCTCCGGTACCTCGACACCTTCGGGCATGGAACGCACATGGCCGGAATCATCGCCGGCCGCGATGACGCTGCAGCCAATTCCCTGTCGAGGGTGGCGAGTGAATCTTTCGTGGGAATCGCACCTGGTGCGCGCCTTGTGAGCATCAAGGTGGCCGATGCCCAGGGTGTGACCGACGTCTCCCAGGTGATCGCAGCGATCGACTGGGTCGTGCAGCATCGTCGCGACGGCAATCTCAACATCCGCGTGTTGAACCTTTCGTTCGGAACGAACACCAAACAGCCGTACGTCCTTGATCCGCTTGCCTACGCGGTCGAGCAAGCCTGGAACGCGGGAATCGTCGTTGTCGTAGCCGCAGGCAATGACGGCAACACTCGAGCGCTCCGCAACCCTGCGCTGGATCCGTTCGTGATCGCGGTTGGCGCCGTCGACACGGTCAAGACTAAGAACCCCTCAGACGACGTGGTTGCCGGCTTCTCCAACTGCGGTACTTCGGACCGTTCGGTCGACGTGGTTGCCCACGGGCGCTCCATAACCAGTCTCCGTGCTCCCGGGTCGTACGCCGACCTCGAGAACCCCGGCTCCGTCGTGGCTGACCGCCTGTTCGTTGGAAGCGGAACGTCGCAGGCCGCAGCGGTCGTTTCCGGTGCCGTTGCGTTGCTTCTTGACGAGAACCCAAATCTTGCTCCGGATCAAGTCAAGTCTCTCCTGAAGTCTGAAGCGGATCCGATCAAGGCGTCGTCGGAACGGTGCCAGGGCGGTGGTGCGGTCAACGTGGTCGCCACCGCCAAGGCCGAGGTTCCGCCGGCGTCCGAGGTGGTGCAGAAGCACTCACCGTCAACCGGCTCCGGATCCCTCGAAGCGAGTCGGGGAAGTGACCACATCACGGGCGACGGGGTCGTGCTCGAAGGGGAGCAGGACATCATGGGCAACCCGTGGATCGGATTCAACCAAGTCGTCACGAGTTGCGTGGTCGAAGAGGTCGACGACGACGCAGCCGTTGTGCCCACCAAAGTCGATCCCGTAACCCTCGAGCCGGTGAAGCTGGACCCGCTCACCCTCGAGCCGGTGAAGCTGGACCCGCTCACCCTCGAGCCGGTGAAGCTGGACCCGCTCACCCTCGAGCCGGTGAAGCTGGACCCGGTCACGCCCGAGCCGGTCCCCGCTCTCACGGTCTCGGTGAGCAGCGACGACGCTCCAAAGACCGTCGAAGTCTGTACGGATCAGATCCAGCCCGTCAAGACCCTGTGGGACGGTGGTGATTGGAACGGTGCGACCTGGTCTGGTGCGACCTGGTCTGGTGCCACGTGGTCTGGTGCCACGTGGTCTGGTGCCACGTGGTCTGGTGCGACGTGGTCGAGCGTCAACTGGTCTGGTGCGACCTGGTCTGGTGCCACGTGGTCTGGTGCCACGTGGTCTGGTGCCACGTGGTCTGGTGCCACATGGTCTGGTGCCACATGGTCTGGTGCCACCTGGTCCGGCCTCGGCTGGTTGGGGCTCACCTGGCACTAGGGGCGACGTGCGCTCCGCTCACAGTGATTGTGGAATGCTAGCGATGCCAGGCCGATCAGCTGAACGGGTCGAGTTTGACCCCCGGCCTGCCGATGAATAGGGAGTGAAAGACGAGGAGATGGTGGCAACCGGACCCGACACTGTGGCCGACCCAGAAGCGCCGGAAGCGGAGGCTCGCCGATCCCCTCTGATGAGGGCGTGGATCTTCATCGGGGCCATCGCAATGCTTGCGGCCGCACTCTGGACCGTCCTCCTTGTATCGCTCGCTCCGATCGACCGGCCGCTCGCGATTCCGTGGTGGGCATTGATACCCCTGGTGTTCCTCGCAGAGAGTGCGGTGATTCACCTCACATTCCGCAAGGACTCCCATTCGTTCTCACTGAGCGAGATCGCTCTCGTCGTAGGGCTCTTCTTCGCATCACCAGCTGCCCTGCTGATCGCACAGGTGTTTGGAAATGGGGCCTCGCTGGTCTTGGGCCGCCGCCAGGTACCGATCAAGGCCGCCTTCAACCTATCTCAACTGCTCTTGGTGACCGGTCTGGCGACGCTTGTCTTCCGGATCGTGCTGGACCCCAGCGATCCACTCGGTCCTTCCGGATGGGCCGCCGCGATGGCGGCATCGGTGGTCAGCATCGTTGTCGCAGAACTCGCCATCAACGCGGTGATCCGGCTCACCGGCGGGAACATGTCACGCCGCGAGATGATGGGGACCATGGCGTTCGGTTCGGCGGGGGCATGCCTCAACGCTGCCCTCGGACTCATCGCTGTCTTCATCGTATGGCACGATCCGCGCGCCGCTTGGCTCGCATTGCTCCCACCCGTACTCATGTACGTCGCCTACCGGACGCACGCGGTACATCGTGAGAACCACAAGCAGCTCGAGGCGATGCACGCGGTAACCGAAGCGATCCACACGGCTCCAGACCTCGTCAGGGCCCTGCTGGACGCCGCCAGCAGCGCGCGGGAGCTCGTGAGCGCCGATTGGCTGGAGATCATCGTGTTTCGCGACGAGGGTCCGCGGCCGTACCGAACGATCGTGCAGCTGAACGGCGTGCGCGAAGAGATGGCACCGTGCACTCTGGATGTTCATCCTCCCGACTGGTGGAAAGGTGTTATCGGGGATGCCGATTCGGTAATCCTGCACGAAGGAAGTCGGTCCGCGATCCACGGCAGCCCAGCCATCAAGAAGGACGCGGTCATCGTCCCGATTGTCGGCACCGATCGCCTCCACGGATACGTACTGGCAGCCGATCGGCTCGGGGACGTCAACGCGTTCTCCGCGCGCGACACGCAACTCCTCGAAACGGTCGCCAAACAGGTCAGTGTGGCGCTCGACAATGGCCATCTCGAAACCTCACTCGCGACGGTCACCGCGCTGAAGGAGCAACTCGAGGAGATGGTTCGATCCAAGGACCAGTTCGTCGCGTCGATCAGCCACGAACTGAGGACTCCGTTGACAGCCGTCGTCGGTTTCGCGACCGAACTTCAGGAGAACCTCGACATCTTCGAGCGTTCCGACCTCAAGGAGTTCATCGGCATGATCGCCGGCGAGTCCACAGCGCTGTCTCACATCATCGAAGACCTCCTGGTGGCGGCTCGCGCCGACATCGGGACTCTCGCGATCAGCCCCGAGCGCGTCGACGTCGTGGAGGCGATCGCCGAACTGACCAAGCCCGGCCCGGCGTCACACGAAACGCGCCCGGTCGCTGTGGCCAGCACGCGAGCGTTCGTTTGGGCAGATCCCGTTCGATTCCGTCAGGTGATCAGAAACCTCATCACGAATGCTCGTAGATACGGTGGCGACTACATCGGAGTGGATGTCGAACGACGCCAAGACGTGGTGACGATCACCGTCGTTGACGACGGTCCGGGAGTTCCGGACAATCGAGAGCAGGCGATCTTCGAGGCGTACGAGCGCGGCCATGCTCAGTCGACGCAGCCCGGGTCGGTTGGTCTCGGTCTCGCCGTCTCACGCGAGCTTGCCCGAATGATGGGTGGTGACCTCACGTTTGAACGACGCAACTCCATGACTCGGTTCGCGTTCACTGTTCCCGCGTTCGTGGAGGAGAGTCCACGCCTGGATTCGGCCCATGAGCCGATACCTGTGCCCGTTTCGATTGACGCCGCCTAGCGGCTGCTCAGTCTGGGCTGCAGGGTCTTCACAGGACGCGCAATGCCATGGGCGATGGTGATCTGAGTATGTGAACCGACCCCGAACCCTCGGTCGCGTGATCGGATGGTCCTGGTCGTCAGGATCGGCAGAAGGCCGCGCGGATTGAAGAGGATTGGGATGCCTCGAGGGAGTTGGCCAACGCGATCGATCTGGAGCCGCTAGTTGGCGGCGGCGAACCGTTGGGGTGTCATGGATTGCCGGATCGGGGCAGGGGGCCAACTCGCAACGAGAGGCCTCACGGCGCCGGTTGCCAGCGCATTGAGCCAGCACAGCTCGTCGCGTCGATGCTCGGCGATGGCTCGTTGGCAGAGGTAGCAGTTGATCTTGCCCTTCATGGTCAGCCCTTCAATTGTGACTCTCTCTCAAACCATCGACCAAAGAGAGCCAGACTTGACCACGACCTTTCGCGACCGGGGTCAGAACCCGGGCTCGTTCGCTGCGGCGCCTGGCGCCATATCGAGGACCGCGTCGACGCCGGCAAGGTCCATAGCAAGCAGTTCCTCTGCGCGATCGATCGTGAGCCGGAGATCGAGCGGTATCGAGCCGGAGATGTCAGCTGCCAGCGCGGCTTCGACGAGACCGTCGGTTGCGACGCCCCAGTACTCCAGCATTCTGCGGCCGTACTCGTCACGCGAGAGGACCTGCCGACCGGCGATGTTGAGTGTGCCTGAGTGCGCCGTCTCGACCAACCGGACGATGGCCGCGGCGAGTGTGTCGACTCTGATCGGATTCCGCAGAACGTCGGAGAAAAGGGTCTGTGGTTCTCCTCGGTTGATGCGTTCGGCGAAGCTCGCTGTTCCGCGATCCATCTCGTCGAGTCCGTACATGAGCGACGTACGCACGACGGTCGCCTCCGGGGCGTGTTCGAGTGTCGCTGTTTCACCCGCGGCCTTGGACCGGCCGTAGTGATTGATCGGGTTTGCAGCAGCGTCGTCATCGTACGGGCCGTGCCTGCCGTCGTGGACGACGTCGGTTGAGATGGCAACGAGGCGGCTGCCGACGGCCGACGCTGCTTCCGCCACGTGACCGGAGCCATCGGCATTCACCCGCCACATGGTTTCCTCGTCGCCTTGACCCGGGTTGACGGCGGCCGCATGGATGATGAACGCCGGCTTGAGCTCGTGCACGACGCGTTGCACCGCCGAACGGTCGGATACGTCGAGTTCGACAGGGATCGCAACAGGCGCGGCAGCCGGCGGGCGCCGTGCTGCCGCGTACACCCGGCCGTGCGTGGCGGCCTCCCGGACGAGTCGCCTTCCGAGATACCCCGTCGCCCCCGTGATGAGGAAGGTTGGTTCGGTCATTGTGACCATTGTGCCTGACGAGTCAATGATCGGTGAACGTCATCCTTCCTCGGCGTCGGTGCCGGTGGCTCGCGTGTGGCGATCCAGAACAAGCGCCTCATTCAGCTCGGCTCCCAAGAGGATGGCCAGCGACGTGAACCAGAACCACAGCAGCAGCACAACAGCAGCGCCGAGCGTGCCGTAGGTTTCGTTGTAGCTACCGAACGACGACACGTAGACGGAGAAGCCGATCGACGCAACCGTCCAGATCAGCGTCGCAGCGAGCATCCCTGGAAGGACGTCGGTCCACCCGCTCGGTCGCTGCGGTGGTGCGTATCGGTATAACAGACCGGCAAGGAGCGCGAACAACGCTCCGACCAACATCCATCGGAAGTTTCCGAACGTGACGATCGCGTCGGTCGGGTCGAAACGGCGAAGCCATATGGGCACGGCGGCGACGAGTGCAAGCGCGGCGAGCATCGATACGATGCCGACAACGGTTGTGCCAAGCGCAATGTCCCTCCGTTCCAGGAGCGACTGCTCGCCCTCTTGGTCGTAGGCGATCTTCACGCCGCGAACGATCGCTCGCGTTGCATTCGATACGGTCCAGGCGAACGCAACCAGCGAGACAGCAAACCCGATGCTCAGGCTGGCGGGTGATGTTCTGGCGATCGAGCGCATCTGGGTCTCGACGATCTGCGACGCTGAGCCCGGAAGGACTTCGAGCATCGCCTCGATCTGGCGCTCAGCTTCATCGATGTCCGTGAACAATCCATAGAGGGACACAGCAATAACCAGCGCCGGGATGACCGCGAGCACGGCGTAGAACGCAACACCCGCCGCGACGAGCACGATGTTGTCCCGTCGAGTTTCGTCGCGGATCTGGCGGAAGACCTGCCGTGGCCGGTCGAGCCGCGATGGGATGTCGGATGCCGGTGCGTCCATATGTGAACAGACCGTACCTGCAAAGAGGGAGGTCGTGCACGCCCGCCCTGGTCTGAGCACGGAGACACGCCCGCAAGACCGGTCGAGCCGCGGAACGGTGGTGGATCGAAATCCCCTACGATCGGCCGGCGGATCTGCCGATAAAGAGGCGTGATTGAAGCGACGCGGGATCAACCGCGACCGAGGCCCACGAATGCGTGGCGCTGACACCACCGCGCCACAGGCATTCGAACGGTTCGGAGTGTCGCTGCCAGCCGTGCAGCGCGAGAAGATCGGCCGCGTCTGGCAGCACTCACGCATGGGGTTCGCGCTGGCGTTCGTAGTCGCCGGAATCCTCGGCGCTCTGGCCTGGAGGGCGCCTGAGGGGCTGATCGTCTCGGCACTCGCCGCCATCAGTGCCGTCGACGCGGCCCATCAGTGCCGCCACCGACCCTGGCGAGAGCCGGTCGTATCGCTCTTGATCGACACCGGGGTGATGTTCCTCGCAATGTCGGTCGCGCACATCCCCGAGGCTGCTCTCGGCATTCCGTTCGCCTACATGGTTGTGGCATCGATGCTGCTCCTCCACGCGGGACCGGCAGCTCTGGTGATTCTGTTCGCCGGCGTGTTCTATGCGGTTGTGGCGAGGACCGACGCTGTGTCCGGAGCGACCGTGTCTTCGTCACGGGGCCTTGTCTCGGGAATCGTGGTCGACGTGGTCTTCCTGGCGGCGATTGTTGCGCTCATCCGGGTTGTGTTCCTCATTATGAATCGGGATCGCGCTCAGCGAGTCCATCGCGTCCGGATCCAAGATGCCATCGCGAAGGCGTCCCGTGCCCTGCTCAGCGGCGTCGGCGAGGACTCCATCGAGCAAGCCCTCCAGGCCCTGCTCGATTCGACAGGTGCCACCGCGGTGTTTCTCGAGAAGAACGTCGACGATGCGGACCTCGGTCTCTGCTCCGCACTCGTCGCGGAGGTGCTCAAGCCGGAGACCTCACCCGATCCAAAGGGCACATGGGACCTGGTGCCGTGGAGTGAGATGAGCGGGAGAGAGGCGCTTGAATCGGGGAATGCACACTCGTTCGTGGTGTCTGAACTCCGTGCAAGCGAACGAGCCCTGTATGTGAAGAGCAGTGTCAGATCAGAGCTCAATCTGCCGGTCATGGTGAGCGGGATGTGGTGGGGACTCATCGGGTTCACCGATGTGTATGAGGAACGACCGTGGGCCAAGAACGACCAATACCTCCTGGTGACAGCTGCTGAGATGATCGGAGCGTATCTGGAGCGGGTTCAGGCACGCGAAGAACTCGATCGACGTTTGAATTACCACCATTCCCTCTCCGAGTGCGCGACGGCACTGCAACGAACCGACGATCCTGACGCCCTCGCAATCGCGCTCGAGTCCCTCCTTCGCGCCACCGAGGTCAACTACGCCTCACTCGATGTGAACTTCGAGGATCCGATCCACGGCCCAAGTTACCGCATCATCCACGAGGCGAGGAGGCCGGGGGAGCGCCCGGACGATGATGTGCCGGAGTTGCTTTCCGGTCCACACAGCGTGATGCCGACGGCCACCGCTGCTCTTCGGCGGGGGCACGCCGTGCAGATCTGGACCCGGGACCTGAAGGGGCGAGAACGTGAGATCTACGAGGCACACCGAATCCGATCAGAGCTCTGCCTTCCCGTGATGGTCACCGGATCGTGGCACGGTTCGATCGCCTTTGCCGACTACGAGGAGGAACGAACCTTCACGGCTTTGGAAATTCGAATCCTCACCACAGCGGTTCGAATGATCGGTGTCTTCTGGGAGCGGCACCAGGCGAAGGAGGCACTCGAACACATCGTCGATTCCCAGCAGGTACGTCTGCGTTATGAGTCGGCAATCGCCGATAGCAGTCGGGCACTCCTCATGTCTGGAGACGAGGAAGCAGTCGACGTCACGGTGGGACACCTCATGGAGGCAACGGGAGCACACAGCATCTTTGTCAACAGGAACACGGTCGACGCGCGAGCCGGCCTCGTCGCCGAGTTCACGCACGAGCTGATTCGCGACGGATTCGAGCGGCGCGTTCGGGAAGGTCTCCGGTCGAGCGAAGCAGGCGACACCTCTCGGGTGTCGCGCGTGTCGTACGCTGACTTCCCATCTCTCCGTGTGCGGCTCGAGGCCGGGTTTCCGACGGTTGTGACCCCGGACACGCTGCTGCCGAGCGAACGCATCAAACACGGGCGAATTCCGTGCAAGTCCGAACTCAACATCCCGATCATGGCGGGGAAGCGGTGGCTTGGATCAATCGGCTTCACCGACTACGAAACGGAACGCGCCTGGGGCACCGGCCAGATCGTGATGCTCCAGACCGTGGCTGAGATGATCGGTGCCTTCTGGGAGCGTAATGAGGATCGAAAGCGCCTCGAGGAGCTCATCCGGTCGAAGGACGAGTTCGTCGCTGCGGTGAGCCACGAACTCCGAACGCCGCTCACCAGCGTCGTTGGCCTGTCGCATGAACTACGCGACCGGCACCGAGAGTTCGCCGTAGAGGAAGCCGGCGACCTTATGGCGGTCATCGCCGATCAGAGTTTGGAAGTCGCCGACATCATCGACGATCTCTTGGTTTCTGCCCGGGCCGACATCGGCACGCTGATCATCGATCCAGTTCCTATCGATGTGGCGGACATGCTCGACGGCATCATGCGTACTGACCTCACCGCAGGCTTCGAGCGCGTGGACATCGAGGGGATCCAGGTCGCACCCTTTGCCGATCCCATGCGCCTGCGGCAGATCCTGCGGAACCTGATCGGGAATGCAGCCCGCTACGGAGGGGAGCGCCTTCGCATCGTGACTTCTGTCGTCCGGCGCCGAGCCGTGATCACCGTTGCGGACAACGGGCCGGGTGTGAGCGAAGACCTCGCTCAGACCATCTTCGAGCCATACGCCCGGGCTCACCATGTCGGAACGCAACCTGCCTCGGTGGGTTTGGGGTTATCGGTCGCCAGGGACCTTGCCCGGCTGATGGACGGCGACATCGTCTATCGGCGAGCCGAATCTTGGGCTGAGTTCGTCGTCACCCTTCCCCTCGCGGGCGCCGTGCCGGGCTTCGAAGTGGCGGACGGAACGAGCGCGGATGAGAAGCTCGCCTCGCTCGACGTGTAGCGACGTGCGGCCCTACGGTCGGGTTGCTAGCGGCGGAAACGGTCGAACCAGCGCTGCGGCCCATCGTCCGAGATCGGGGTCGGACGCTCAAACGTCGGCGGCGTCCAGTCGGGATCGTCGCCCAAGTGGGGGAGGGAGCGGCTGTTCCGTTCGTATCGGGATCGGCGATAATCGGCGATCTCAACGATCTCCGCTTCCGTGTCGCTTCCGGGGCTCGGTTCGTCGTGACTCGATACGACGACCGTCGGATCGGTGGGATGGGACGGCATCGCGCTCCTCGTAGATGAACAAGCCCTCCAAGCACCGGTGCCTACCCGAAAGCGTAAAGCACGCTCACGCGGCCGACCATGGTTCGAGCGACCCAATCTCATGGCGCGCTCCTGAGGAGACTGTTGGGTCCGTTCGGAGTATGGGACGCGGTATCGTGCGGGGATGAACGCGATCGGAGCCGATGATCAATTCCGCCTGCCCGCGTCGCGGGACGAGGTCCAACGGTCGGGTCTTGCGCGCGCCGAGCGGCAGACGGAAGTGCGGGGGAGCGGTTTCCGCGAGTGCCGGCGGACTGGTGGACTCGGAACGAAGGAGCAGGAGTGAAACTCACGACGGCGATGCTCGCCGACGCTGGCCAGGTTCAAGGCGGAAAACTCTATGTGCTCGGAGGCGGCTTCGACACGATCAGCGCGCGGTCGCTGCCCGTCGTACATCGCAATCTGACGCTTGCGATGGTGGCCGAGATAGAACCCGACGAACGTCATCGCGACCTCGAGATCGCCATCAGCCTCGTTGACGAAGACGGGCGCAGCCTCGAGGTCGAGGCGAAGGGCAAGCTGCGCGTCGGAGCGCCGCCGAACCTCCCACCGGGAGCGACAAGCATCGTTCCGATCGTGAGTCCGTTCCACAACGTTCAGTTCCCCGAGGCGAAGGGGTACGCCTTCGTCGTGTCGTTCGAGGACCAAGAGATCGCTCGTGTGCGGTTTCGGGTCGTTCAGGTGACGTAGCCGTGCACGGAGTTGTCACCATCCCGAATGCGGTCTCTCTGGTGCGACTCGTCCTCATCCCGGTGTTCGTGTGGCTGGTGCTCATCGAACAGACCGCATGGGCAGGAGTTCTCCTTGGATTCATCGGCGCAACCGACTGGATCGACGGCTATCTCGCCAGGCGCCTCGATCAGGTTTCCGAGGTGGGCAAGATGCTCGATCCGATCGCTGATCGGCTCGCCGTCGCTGTCGCCGTCGTTCTGGGTCTCATCGTCGGAGTCCTACCCGCGTGGTTCGCGTGGGCCATCATCGTGCGTGAGGTTGTCATCAGCATCGGTGCCGCATACGGGTGGATGAACGGCGTTCGCCGACTCGACGTGCGCTGGCTCGGCAAGACAGCGACGGCGCTCCTCTACTTTGCCGTGACCGGCTTCTACATCGCCGACGGCCTCGATGTGCGATGGCTGTGGTGGGGCTCGGTCGCGATCGGCGTTCTCGGCCTGGTGTTGTACTACGTCGTCGCTTTCGCGTATCTCGGAGACATGCGCACGGCGATCGCGGAGAGCGAAGCCGCCGAATCAGGCCGGTAGACTTGCGCGACGCTGACGAACAGGAGAGCTCTCGTGCAGATCCCAGAAGACCTTCGCTACTCGGAGAATCACGAGTGGGTCCGCTCCGACGAGGACGGAAACGTCACCGTGGGTATCAGCGACTACGCGCAGGACGCCCTGGGGGACGTCGTCTACGTTGATCTCCCCGACGTTGGGCGGATCGTCGAGGCTGGGGAGGTGTTCGCCGAGGTCGAGTCGACCAAGTCGGTCAACGATGTCTACGCCCCGGTGTCGGGTGTTGTCTCGGCGGTCAATGAACCGCTCCTCGACACGCCGGAACTCGTCAACTCCGATCCGTTCGGCGAAGGCTGGTTCGTCGCAATCCGCGCGACGGAGGGCTCGAGCCTCGACGACCTGATGGATGCCGCTGCCTATCGGGTGTTCACCGAGGACTGAGCCGGGTGCCGCCGTTGTCCTTTCGTTTCGCAGCCCACGAGATGTGGGGGAGCCGGTTCCCGCAGGCACGGAAAGCGATTGTTCCGGCGTTCGAGCCCCTCAGCGCTCGGAAACCCTCAAGGATCAGTCGAGGGTTGGGGTAGCATGGCCCCATGTCACGCAACGATGAGCATCGAACCCCCGACGTCGAACGCGATCCGACGATCACCTTCACGCCCGAGCGAGATGCTTCCGCGAGCGGAGCATCGGGAAGCACGGTCGCCGGAGCCTTCGGATGGGCGCTCATCGTCGAGACGGGCCCACAGGCCGGCCTGACGTACGTTCTCGCCGATGGCGACACGCTCGTCGGTCGCGGATCCGACTGCGACATCTTCCTAGGAGATGTGACGGTGTCACGCCACCATGCCCGGTTCGGTGTGGACGGCGACTCGCTCCGCGTTCGCGATCTGGGCTCTACGAACGGAACCTACGTGAACGGCTCGTGGGTCGATGGATTCGCGCTGTCAGCCGGCGATGAGGTCATCATTGGCAAGTTCCACCTCGTTGTCGCTCGCGGGAACGTCTGATGAGCGCAACACCCTTGCGATCGGCTCGCACCCGCAGCATCGGAGAGGTCATCAACCTCCTCAAGCCTGAGTACTCGGACGTCACGGTCTCGAAACTCCGTTTCCTGGAGAGCCAGGGGCTCGTCCAACCAAG
>Ga0316198_10001640_pt1 | contig 13270 bp, 13 predicted proteins | sample OudBieAanoxic_MG_FD_204935 | JGI IMG/M metagenome (GOLD analysis project Ga0316198, IMG submission 204935) | Coastal sediment microbial communities from Oude Bieten Haven, Netherlands - site A anoxic | ecosystem: Environmental > Aquatic > Marine > Coastal > Sediment | place: Netherlands...
CGTCGTCCTGGGGCTCGCCTTCATACTCTTCGGGCCACCGCCGACCGGCTTCTCCGTGTTGCTGACGGCGGTGATCGTGCTTGCCGTGGTGGTCGCCACCGAAGTACTGGCGGCGCCGGAGCCCGATCTCACCATTCCCGACGTCGGGGTGGTGGGCGTCGTTGAGGTCGACGAGGTGGTCGAAGTCGGCAGGGGATCAAGCACCTAGCCGCAGGGCTGAGCCGTTAGCCGGTTTGGCGCAGGTCTCTCCGTTGGAAGAGCCACACCGACAGGGCCACGAGGATCAGGAACAGTCCGGCGAGGATTGCGGCGTGGCCCCACGGCATCCCGTTGATGAGCGGATCGCTGCTCAGGTAGTAGTAGAAGGGGGACACCTTTGCCCACGCGGCCGTGCTGTCGTTGAGCGGCAGGAAGCCGTTGATGATGAACGCGACCACAGCGACCCCCACGGCCCCATAACTCGCGATCTGAGTGAGTCCGGTGGCAGCACCCAGGGCGAGAGCCAGGGCGCCGAAGGCCAGGCCGAGCAACGTCGCGAGTGCACAGGTCGCGGCGATGTTCCCCATGTCCATGCCGAGACCGCCGAGCAGCGATCCGGCCGCGACTCCGAGGAACGCCCCGAGCCCCACGATCACCGCATAGAGGATCATCGTCAAGGTCTTCTGAACGACGATCGTCGAACGGCGCACCGGGTTGGCGAGGAGGAGGCCCATCGTGTTGCGCTTCTCCTCCCCGGCCAGGGCTGCCGTCCCGATGACAATGGTCACGACGAGGACGCAGATGGGGATCATCATGCCGAACATCTCGACCTGATAGAACCCCTCGGGTGTACCCATGTCTCCGCCACCGAACAGCGAGAGCAGCTCCTCGGGGAACTGCTCCCCGAGGGACTTGAGCGTGTCGTCGAGCATCGTGAACATCGGGCCGATCATGACCGACATGAGGAAGAGCACCGGAACGATCACATACAGCAGGGCTTGGTGTTCCGACGCGGTCTTGATCCAGATCTTCGACACCCTGGCCGTGCCGGCGAGCATCTCTGCCGCTTTGTGGGTCATTGGGTTGGCGCGGAGGCGGTCGATCATCTTCGTTCCAACAGACTGGCTCCGCAGGTCGCGGCGATTCACCCCGACGACGCCGATGACGAGAAACGCGATGGTGCCGACCGCAAGAATTGCGAAGTCGCCCCAAGAGATCCCGTTGAGCACAGGCTCGCCGCTGCTGAAGTAGTACCACGGGAAGAACTTGGCCAGGCCCGCAACCTCGTCGATCAACGGAAGGAGGCCGACCGCAATGAACGAGACGACCATGACGCCGGCGCTGACACCGGCCGCCACCGAACTCTTCCCTGTCCAGCCGCTGAGCGCGAACGCGAACATGCCGTAGAAGAGTGCATTGACGAACATCATGACGACCAGTGCATTGACATCCATCGTGCCGATCTCGACATCGAGAACCATCGGGGTAGCGACACCCGCCAGCCAGAGGATGATGAACGCCACGGCCGTGACGGCAACGAGTGCGGCCGCCTTCGACAGCGCCATGTTGGTGCGGCTCACGGGGTTGCCGAGCAGGAGGCCGATCGTTCCGTTCTTCTCTTCTCCCGCAACCGACACGGCTCCACCTGCGAGAGCGACTGCAGCCATCGTGAGCATTCCGTATCCGGAGTAGATGGCTCCGTAGGCGAGTCCGCCGACATCCGCCCCATCCGGGATTCCGAACACGCTGCGGAACGCTTCGGGAAGTTCGTCCCAGAATGAGACGTCGATCCCCCGGTAGACCGCCATGCCGAAGATGAGCAGCACGCCGAGCGACACGGCAGCGATCAGAGGTGGCTTCCACCGATCGAGGGTGGTCTTGGTGAATACGTTTGCGTACATCGGAGTCACACCGCTTCGCGGTAGTAGGTGAGGAAGATCTCTTCGAGGTCCGCTTCCTGCGTGTTGATATCGGTGAGGGTGTAGTTGCTCGTTGCGACCCGCAGCAGTTCCTCCATGCTCCCATCGAAGGAGAGGCTGACGTGGTGGTTCCTGCTCTCGACGTCGCGGACACCGTCGATGGGTTTGAAGACGCTTGCATCAACCGAATTGTCGAAGTAGAGATCAACCCGTCGGATGGCCTTCGACCGAAGTGCCTGGACACCTTCAACGGTTACAAGGTGGCCGGTGCGGATGATGCCGACGCGGTCTGCGACACGCTGGACCTCAGACAGGGTGTGGCTCGACAGGAAGATCGTTGCGCCGTCGGCTGCGGCTTCCTTCATCATGCCCTGGAACTCCCGTTGGACCAGCGGATCGAGTCCTGCGCTCGGTTCGTCCATCATGTACACCTGGGGTTTGTTCATGAACGCTTGGATGATCCCGACCTTCTGGCGGTTCCCGGTCGAGAGGTCACCGACCTTCTTCGAAAGGTCGGCCTCCAGTCGGGCAGCGAGGGCGTCGACGTACGTCCAGTCGACCCCGCCGCGCAGATTCGAGAAGTAGGTCAGCGTGTCCCTCCCCGTGAGATTGGGGTACATCGCGAGGTCACCGGGGATGTAGCCGATGTGATTGCGGATCTCGACTGAATCCGTGTGGGTGTCAAGTCCCGCGATGGTCGCCGAACCTGTGGTGGGCCGGATCTCGTCCATGAGCGTGCGGATCGTCGTCGTCTTGCCTGCTCCGTTCGGTCCGAGGAAACCGAAGATCTCGCCGCGAACGATGTCCAGGTTCAAGTCGACGAGAGCTTCGACCTTGCCGTAGAACTTGGTGAGGCCCTGGGTATGGATTGCGACGTTGTTGGTCATGCGTCTTCCTTGCTCGTAGGTGCCGGCTCGGGTTGTGTCTGCTGTGCCACCGGGTTTGTTGGATGCTCTTCTGCAGTGGTCATCTCGAGGAAGACCTCTTGGATTCGGGCTGCGAACGCTTCGCTCAGAACACCCTTGCCCATGATCTCGTATGCCGGGCCGGCGTATGCGGCGATCGCGGGATCCGCTCCGATATCGGGGTTCGTGAGGTCGACCCCCAGAATCCGCCGCACGTGCCGGTGAAGGACGAGTGCACCGAGCGACCACAGGAAGAGAACGGCGGCGCGGCCCCGCGGGTCCGCAGACGGCTTCACCGTCCCTGTCGCGACGCCGTATTCGAGGTAGCCCTCGGCGTCGCCGACCAACTCGTCAACAAGGCGCGCCACGATCGGGGAGTCGTCAACCAGCACGGCTGCGAGATATGCCATGACAGGACCGGCGTCCGTTCCTCGGAGGGCTGCGAGCACATCGATATTGGGGCCGGCCGAGATAGCCTCACGTTTGTACTCGCGGATGGTCGCTGCGACGTACCGATCGCACTCCGATCTCAGGCCATCCATCGATCCGAAGTGGTGGATCACCAGTCCCGGTGAGACGCCCGCGCTGGTTGCGATCTTTCGTGCTGTTGTGCCGTCGAGTCCATGCTCGGCGAAACAGGCAATGGCCGCGTCGCGAATTCGCGCCTTGGCGGTCCGATCGTCATCGACCGATCCTTCATCGGCCAGAGTAGAGGCTGAACTCATGTTCAATAGTATAAACAACTGTTTAGCAATGGTCAATACCTGAACATGCAGCCGTCGGAGGGCGGTCGGAGCCGAGTCCTACGCTACGGTTCACCTACCCGACCAGGACTGAGACGGCATGCTCGTCGCCGACTCCATAACCCTCGCGACCCGACGTGTGGTCGCCCCCATCCAAGGTATGCACCGCGCGATCTCCGCCCGTTGGTTTGGGGCAGCAGGACAAGCCGCGACGCCGGCCAGACGTGCGCACGACACCGTTTCGGACGTGGTGTACGGATCGATAAGGGTCGGCGGAACGATTGCGGGACACATTCTCGGGTCCCGGATGTCTGACGCATCGGCGGCGTCTGAGTCCGTGCAATCCGTCGTGAACGGCCTCTGGGGTGATGCCCTTGGCCGGTACGGCGAGCAACTCGAGATTCCCATGGCTGTTCGCGACCGCAGTGGAGCGCCGGTGGTGGTTCCGGCCGAACTTGACCGGGCCTTTCCCAACGCGACGGCCCACCTCGTGGTCCTGGTTCATGGCCTTGTCGAGACCGAGCGATGCTGGGTAGGTTCCGAAGAAGAGCCCGGGTTGGTGGACGCTCTGGATACGCATCCGGAGCTGACCCCTATCGCTCTTCGGTACAACTCCGGACTTCGAACCTCAAACAACGGGATCCGTCTCTCAGACCTGCTGGAAGAGATCCATGCGGGATGGCCGGTCCCGGTGGAGTCGATCTCGCTGGTCGGCCATTCGATGGGCGGGTTGGTGATCCGGAGCGCCTGCGATGCCGCTGAGGCCACGCAGCAACGATGGATTCGGTATGCCGGCGACGTTGTGACGCTGGGAACGCCGCATAGGGGTTCGCCTCTCGAGAAGGCTGCCAACGTGGCGTCGTGGGCGCTTGCTGCAGCGCCGGATACCCGTCCGCTTGCTGATTTCCTGAACGGCAGGAGTGCAGGCATCAAGGACCTCAGGTTCGGCGCCATCCTGGAGGACGACTGGAGCGGGACCGACCCCGACGCGCTGCTGCGCAACACCGTCGGCAACCACCCGCTGCCGTCCGGCATCCGTCACCACTTCGTCGCCGGCGTCACAACAGCCGACCCGGCTCATCCCATCGGCGCCGCGGTCGGTGACCTCGTCGTTCGTGCAAGCAGCGCCTCCGGTCGTCGGAATCTGAGGCCCACAAGTGTGGCGGTTCTCGGCGGTGTGCGTCACCTCGACCTGCCGCGCGATCCGCACGTCGTAGAACGCGTCATGACCTGGCTCACGGACGCGGATTCCTAGGGGTTCGACACCACCTTCAGCGCCAGCATGTGTCCCCACTCATGTGCGCGGTCGAGCTCGCCGTCGGTGATGGGGCCCTTCCCGCCTTCGACAAGGAAGAGTTCACCCGGAACGAGGATCCGGTAGCCGGTCTTCTTGAGGCGTTTTGCCGCGCCGCGAGCCGCAGAGCCCGGAAGGTTCGGCTTGCGGATACTGGTATCGAAGGTCGCGGCGACCGCTCCCGAGACTCGAGGAAGGCACCCGATCCACTCGCGGATTCCCATGTCGAGCGAGATGACCGGCCCGTCTGCGTCGTCGGCCCCTTGCTGGCGGGAGCTCTGTCTGCTGAGGCCGAATTGGTGTGTTGGGCCACCGACAACGAGCAGGTCTGCTCCAGATGGTTCGGCGGGAGCGGTGCCGACTTCAACGACGTCCGTGGTGAACTCCCGGGCGAGGCCTTCGCCGACGGCCTCGGCGATGAGTTTGGTGTTGCCATAGAGAGATTCGTATACGACGAGAGCGTCCACGGTGCACCTTCTGTTGACGACTCCATGGTGCACACACTCGATGTGCCGCCGCCAGGGCCAACCGTCCCGGTCGTGGTGTCAGGTGGTCGTGGCGGCCGTGAATGGTGCGGTGGGGGACCGCAGGACGCGTCGATCGGTCGTGACGGCGATGAGGTCATAGTCCGGGAATCGGTTGAGCCATACAGCGTCGCTCAGCCCGGCCGAGAAGACAGCTGTGGCGAGGGCGTCTGCGATCCCTAGATCGTGACCGAGCACGGACACGCCGGAGAGCATCTCGGATTCACCAGCGGTGCCCCAGATGTGATCGCCGCGTTCGTAGCGACCCGACGTCGCAATGGCGGAATCTCGAAGATCGACCGTTCCCAGGACTGCATCAGGATTCAGGGGGTCACGGATCCCTGCCGTCCACACGCCTCTTCCGGGAGGGGTTCCGCGAGCGACGACATCTCCTCCCGCCGAGATGAGGAACGACTCAACGCCACCGTCGACGAGGATCCGTGCTGCTCTTTCAATCGCCCACCCTTTCACGTAACCCGCAGGATCGAGTTCTCCTCCTGATCGATGGTCGAACGCACCGGCAGTCTCCGTGGTGAGCCGGTCACACGTGTCGAGAACCTCGCGCACGAGAGGATCGGCGTCGCTGATCGAGAGTCGACCGTCGCGGATTCGGGAGATCTCACTGTCCCCGCGGTACGTGCTGAAGATGGACTCGATCCGGTTCAGGTAGGCCACGGCATCGTCGACGACGCGATCATCAAACCCGAGATCGCGAACGTCGAACAGCACCGCGGTGCCCATGATGTGCTCCGCCCGGCGAGGGTGACGGTCGGTCACACGCCGGCCTCGAAGAGCGCCGACTCGAGCGACGCTCCCCAGGCTTCCCACGTCACCGTGGCGCCCGAGATAACGTCGAAGTCCGAGCTCTGTGCGCTGATCGCTTCCTCTTCGTAGATCGGTATCACCTGGTCGTTGATGCGTTGCGATCGCCGGTCCGGGGGCTCTTCGAGCGTGACGACGTCGACGAGCAAACCGTCTTCGATCACGATCTCCACCTGGAACGATCCGAAGGGCGAGTCAACCGGCTCACCGACGACCGTGAAAGTGCCTTCGGACGTAGTGGGGGCATCGACGGTGGTGGTCGTTGTGGTGGAACTCGACGTGGTCGAGGACGGTCGTGCTTCGGCAGTCGCGGTCGTCGACGACGCGTCCGGCGCGGGAGGAGCACCGGTCGTGGTCGTCGGCGACGCCACGACTACCGACGTCTGTGTGACCTGCTCCGCCGTCGCCGTCACGATCCCGGTGTCCGGGTCGAACAACAAGAGGAGGCCAACGACGAGGAGGCCGATGAGGGCGAGCGTGCGTTTCATGAGTACATGGAGATTGGTCGACGTTTCATTCCGGTCACATTGTGCCCCGCGAGTATGAGGAGAGTATGAGAGAGGCCCGTGAACAATCTGAGAGTCCGCGCGACCTCGTTCTCATGGCGTTCTCATCTCGTCTCTATGTTGTTCACATCTCGTTGTGTTTACATCTCATCAATGGCGACCTACCTCCAACATGACGCTCCGATTCCGGCCGATCCGCTCGACCATGCTGCTCGAGCGGACCGGCCCACCAAACGCCGGCGCAGGACGGTGTCCCTGCTCATCGTTGATGCCATCTTGTTCGCGACCTTCCTTCTTGTGATCAATGTGCCACTGACCGGCTTGACCATTCACGAGTGGCTCGGCATCCTGATCGGAGCCGGGTTCATCGTTCATCTGCTTCAGCATGGCGAGTGGATCGCAACGACCACCAGACGCTTCCTGTCGGCAAGCTCCTTCCAGAACCGTGCCAACTACCTGCTGACGGTCGGCCTCTTCATAGGGTTCGTTTCCATCATCGTGTCCGGCCTCCTCATCTCCGAGGTTGTGCTCCCGTGGCTTGGGTTCACTCCCGGCGGCGGCACCTTCTGGCTCTGGATCCACCTCGCCTCTGTTGGCTGGGTGATCTGGCTCACGGCCATCCACATCGCGATGAACTGGCGATGGATCGCGCACACAGCTGATCGGTTCGTCTTCAAGCCGATCTCGAGACTGGGGGGCGCTCAATGACGGTGATACGCCGCGTGGTGATCGTGCTCATCTTCGGCGTAGCCGTGACCATGGCCTGGGCGTGGGTTGCCAGAACCCCGTGGGCCGCAACGGTCGATGTTCTCACCGCCGGCGAGCAGTTCACCGACTGGGTTGAGCCGTTCCGGATGATTGCCGGAACGCTCCTCGTTGCAGTTCCGGCCATCCTGTTGGTCCGCTCAGGCTGGTCCTGGGTCTCGCGGAACCTGCTCGGGCAGGAGCCCGTGCGCCGGACCCCGGTTGAACGAGCGAAGAGTCGACGGTAGTTAGGTGTCCGGCGGGTTCAGCTACAGGGAGTAGCCGGCAGACTCCGTGTCCGCGTCAAACCGACCGTGCGGACCGAATTCGCCGAAGCCTGCGGAGCCGCGAGGACCCCGCGGTCCCATGAAGAAGCCCTCGCCTTCGAATCTCTCACCGTTGATGAAGGCTTCAGCGTGACTTCGAGCCTCTGCGAGGAGATCATCCGCTTCCGCTTCGGTCAGATGGCCCTCCTCGACGGCCTTGTTCAGCCCCTCTTCCATGAGGCCGACGAGGGAATCCACGAATGCGTCTGGGTCCTCGATGATGTCGATGAGTGGTGTGCCTTCGGCCAGCGCATCCATCATCTCCTCGGGCGTAACACCGAGGAGACCCTGCAGGTCCTCGTCTCCTCCGAAGAAGCCGAACCCACGTGGCCCAGATCCGGGGCCCATGTGCTGCTCAGGATCGAAGCCTTCGGGGAGTTCGTCGTTCCATGGTCCGTGCTCTCGAAGACGCTCTCTGAGTTGTTCGGGGTCGAAGCCTTCGGGGAGTTCGCCGTTCCATGGCCCGTGGTCTCGGAACCGACCTTCCATCTCGTCGAGCTGTTCCTGGGTAACAAAGCCTCGTTCGACGAGATCCTGCAGCCGTTCCTCCGTGAACTTCGGCAGCGGAACCTCGGTCTCGGGCTCCGTGGTCTCGCTCTGCAAGGCCGTTGCCTGGTCGTCCGCATTGATGACGACGAGGGCAATGGCCGCGACGAGAAGAAACACGACAACACTCGCTGCGATGATCAATCCCTTCATCGAGATCGCCTCCTGGTCGTGTGGTCCACCGGGGCGAGCGCGCCCACTTGGGGGATGTTCAGTACCCGAAATGTTACGGCCGAGATGTTTGAGCAGCCTGAGAGAAGAATGAGAATTGAGCGGCGTTCCGCCGGGGCCGGCCGGTAGCTGCATTGCCCCGCATTAGGGTCCGCCTCACTTCGTATCATCGTGGGACGATGCGGGGCTACAGCAACCTGACGGAGGAACGGTGAACGACCTCAGCGGCTCTGGCAACCTGGAAACACAGACGATCGACCTCGGCCTGGTCGACGTCGTGATCGCCATGAACGCCGGCCCTCGAATCCTCGGCTTTGCGCGACACGGCGGTCCTCAGCTTTTCGCCTCGCTGCCGGACGACGTCATCGAGCATCCTGCGAGTGGAACGTACCGGTTCCTCGGTGGTCATCGGCTCTGGCGGGCGCCCGAAGAGCCGGCGATCACGTATGCGCCCGATGACGATCCGGTCGACGTGACGGTCATGGACGCCGGCTTCGAGCTTGTTGGGCCCCTCGGCGCCGACGCCATCGTGAAGGCCATCACGGTCACCCAGCACGGCGACGCCACGATCGTCGACCATGAACTCCGCAATGAGGGTTGGACTCCGGTGCGGTGTGCGCCCTGGGCGATCACACAACTCGTTCCAGGTGGTACTGCCTATTTGCCTCAACAGCTTGGACCTGCTGACGAGGACGGGGTGCTTCCGAACCGTCACATCGTGCTGTGGCCGTATACCGACCTGTCGATGCCGGAAGTCACGATCAGCCAGGAACAGGTGACGGTCTTCGCATCCGACCGCCCGTCCAAATCGAAAGTCGGTCTTCCCAATCGTGCGGGGTGGATCGCCTACGCGCTCGGCGACGAGTTGTTCGTCAAGTGGTCGGCTCTTCATCGGGACCGTGAGTTGTACGTCGACCGTGGTGTCAGCGTGGAGTGCTACCGGGATGAGCGATTCATCGAGATGGAGACACTCGGACCGTTGGTCACGCTGCAACCGGGGAAACGAGCCGTGCACCGCGAGATCTGGACCCTGCTCGACGTTTCCGAGGGCACGATCGCCGACGTCCTCGAGTCTCTGCCGGCCGAACCGGAGGTTCCGGGATTGTGAGCTACTTCATTGGGATCGACTCGTCGACAACCGCAACCAAGGCGCTGTTGATGGATGAACAGGGTGCAGTTGTTTCCATCGGGCGGTCCGAGTACGACTTCGAAAGCCCGCGGCCGCTGTGGTCGGAGCAATCGCCGGACCTGTGGTGGGACGCCACGGTGGTCGCCATCCGAGAGGCGCTCGCGCAGGCAGGAATCGACGGTGACGCCGTGGCCGGGATCGGGCTCACGGGACAGATGCATGGATTGGTGCTCCTCGACGAAGGTGGGCACGTCCTTCGGCCTTCGATCCTGTGGAACGATCAGCGAACCCAGGCTGAGTGCGATGAGATCCGGGAGCGGGTTGGTCCGAGCGAACTCATTGCCATCACCGGCAACGATGCGCTGACCGGATTCACCGCTCCCAAGATCCTGTGGGTGCGCAACAACGAACCTGAGGTTCTTGCTCGTGTGGCCCATGTGCTGCTGCCGAAGGACTACGTTCGCTACCGGCTCACCGACACCTACGCCATCGATCGTGCAGGAGGCTCGGGCACGATCCTGTTCGATCTCGCTGCTCGCGATTGGTCGCCTGAAGTGGCTCGCGCTCTGGACATCCCGATGGAATGGCTGCCGCCGACGTTTGAGGGCACCGACGTGACCGGCGTCGTTACCGAGGAAGCCGCTGCGCTCACCGGCCTCCGTCCCGGGACTCCGGTGATGGCGGGTGGCGGCGACCAGGCCGCAAACGGTGTGGGAGTCGGTGCGATTGCCCCAGGTGTGGTTGCGATGAGCGTCGGAACGAGCGGAGTTGTCTTCGCCGCCGCCGATCGACCGGTTGTGGAACCCGCAGGCCGGCTCCACGCCTTCTGCCATGCCGTGCCCGGTATGTGGCATCTCATGGGTGTGATGCTCTCTGCTGCCGGCAGCTACAGGTGGTTCAAGGAGGCGTTCGCCCCCGATCTCACCTACGACGAGTTGAACGACGCAGCCACTCAGGTTCCCGCGGGCTCCGAAGGCTTGGTATTCCTCCCGTATCTCACCGGCGAACGCACCCCCCATCCCGATCCGCTCGCACGGGGAGCGTTCGTCGGTCTGACGGTTCGCCACGGGCTCGGACATATGGCGCGTGCCGTGATGGAAGGGGTCGCCTTCGGCCTGCGGGATTCCGTCGAGTTGATGGCCGCCGAGATGGAACTGGGCGAGGTGCGAGTCTCCGGCGGAGGTGCATCGAGCGACTTGTGGCTCCGGATAATCGCGGATGTGATCGGGCTACCGGTCCGGGTTGTCGGCACCGCCGAGTCGGCGGCCCACGGCGCGGCCATGCTCGCCGCCGTCGGTGCCGGAGCGTTCGATTCGGTTGCAGAAGCGTGCAAGGCTGCCGTCGAAGTCGGGGAGATCACCGAACCGGGGCAGGACGCAGCCATCTATGACAAGGTGTACCGGGTCTACCGGGACCTCTATCCCGCGCTGAGAGACTCGTTCCACCGTCTCTCTGAGCTCGACGCATGAGCACTCGATCGGATCACATCGCAGAGGGCGGAGGACCGACAAGGCATGACTTCCCCGAGGGTTTTGTCTGGGGCAGTGCTACCGCGTCGTACCAGATCGAGGGCGCGGTGGATGAGGACGGCCGGGGTGAGAGCATCTGGGATCGGTTCTCCCACACTCCGGGTCGCGTGAAGAACGGCGACACCGGTGACGTCGCATGCGACCACTACCACCGATGGCGCGACGACGTCGCGCTCATGCAGTCGTTGAACCTGAATGCCTACCGGTTCTCGATCGCCTGGCCACGGATCATCCCCACCGGTGACGGCGCCGTGAACCATCGCGGTCTCGACTTCTACGACCGTCTTGTGGATGGTCTCCTCGAGGCTGGGATTGATCCCTATGTGACGCTGTATCACTGGGACTTGCCGCAGGCGCTCGAGGACAAGGGCGGTTGGCGCTCACGCGACACGGTGGAGGCATTCGCTCGCTACACCGAGGTTGTCGTCGACCGGCTCGGTGATCGAGTGGACAACTGGTGGACGATCAACGAGCCGTGGGTGGTCGCGGTCGAGGGCCACGAGCTGGGCCTGCATGCGCCGGGTCATCAGTCGGTGAAGGAGGCGCTTGACGTTTCGCACTACCTGTTGCTTGCCCACGCAAGGAGCATGGAGGTGTTGCACAGCGACGGTTCCAACCGAGTGGGGATCGTGCTCAATCAGGTTCATCATGTGCCTCGTTCCGCGCACGCTGACGATGTAGCGGCCGCTCACCACGCAGATGGGCGCTACAACCGGTGGTTCCTGGATCCCCTTGCCGGCCGCGGCTATCCGGAGGGGGTGGTTGACGCCCTCGGGTGGGACCAAGTGGTGGTCGACCCCGGTGACCTCGTGGCGATTGCCCGTCCCATGGACATGCTGGGCGTCAACTACTACACGCGCGTCGTGTGTGCCGCGCCCGGCGTTGCGGACGTCGACCGTCCGCCTCCGCTGGTGACGGCACAGGGAGAGCCAACCGATATGGGTTGGGAGATCTATCCCCAGGGCCTCTATGAGACGGTGGTCCGCGACTTCCGCGAGTACGGGCATACGTCGATCTACATCACCGAGAACGGCGCCGCCTATGACGTACCCATGGTTGATGGTGCGATTGCCGACCCACTCCGGCAGTCGTACCTCCGGCAGCACATTGCCGAGATGCATCGGGCGATTGAGGACGGAGTCCCGCTTGACGGCTACTTCGTGTGGTCCCTTCTCGACAACTTCGAGTGGGCACACGGTTATTCGAAACGGTTCGGGATCGTTGGCGTTGACTTCGATGATCAGACCAGGACAGTCAAGGACAGCGGGAAGTGGTTCGCGGGTGTTGCCGCCCGGAACAGCTTTGACGCCTGACCGACGGCTACGACGTCGTCCAGATCGTCCGGTTGATCAGGTTCTCGAGTTGCTCCTGACGGCCTGAGACCGCGCTCGGGTCGATCTCGCCGGCGACGACACGAGCCTCGAGGGCGGCGAGGTCGACCGTTCCATCGGTGATTGCCGAGCCCAGGTCGGAGTCCCACCCGGCGTACCGAGCATCGCGAGCCGCATCCAACGTCCCGTCTTCGATCAGTTGTGCTGCCACGAGGAGTGAATACGCGAGTGTGTCGATCCCTCCGATGTGTGCATGGAAGAGGTCGTCGCGCGACATGCTCTGACGCCGCAGCTTCGTGTCGAAGTTGAAGCCGCCGGTGGTGAGGCCACCGGCCTTCAGGATCTCATAGAGCGCCAACGTCACGTCCTCGACAGAATTCGGGAACTGGTCGGTGTCCCAACCGTTCTGCGGGTCTCCCCGGTTGGCGTCGATGCTCCCGAACACCCCATTCGCCACGGCATAGGCGACCTCATGGTGGAAGCTGTGGCCCGCAAGCGTTGCATGGTTGGCTTCGATGTTGACGAAGTACTCGCCCAGCAGGTCGTAGCGCTCGAGGAAGCCGTGCACCGTTGCGCTGTCGTAGTCGTACTGGTGTTTGGTTGGCTCCTGGGGCTTCGGCTCGAGCAGTAGCTTCCCGTCGAAACCGGTCGACTTCTTGTAGTCGACCACCATGTGGAGAAATCGAGCGAGCTGGTCGGTCTCCTTGGCGATCTTCGTGTTGAGGAGTGTCTCGTACCCCTCGCGGCCGCCCCACAACACGTAGTTCGCTCCACCAAGCTGGTGCGTGGCATCGATGGCGTT
>Ga0316198_10001641_pt1 | contig 13268 bp, 13 predicted proteins | sample OudBieAanoxic_MG_FD_204935 | JGI IMG/M metagenome (GOLD analysis project Ga0316198, IMG submission 204935) | Coastal sediment microbial communities from Oude Bieten Haven, Netherlands - site A anoxic | ecosystem: Environmental > Aquatic > Marine > Coastal > Sediment | place: Netherlands...
CTCGGTTCGGGAGCGGTCCTGGAAGAGTTCGACGTGCTCCACGCCGTGCTCCAATCCAGCGGCCGTGTGTGACGTGGCCGGCCGCCGGAACTGATGTTTCCCTCCGGTAGACGCCTCGATCGCGCAACAGCACTCTTCATCTCGCTGTTGGCGGTGGGATTCCTGGTAGCGACGTTCGATGTCCGCGCGTCGGGCGACAGCGCAACAACGGTGTTGCGGGGCGGCGCACAGACCCTCGCGGAACCGATCCAGAGCGGCATCGACTTCGTTGTCCGCCCAGTCGTCGGCTTTGTGGACGGCATCTCCAATGTGGCGGGGCTTCGCGATCAGAACGAACGGCTCGAGGCTGAGGTCCAGAGGCTCGAAGCGCGACTCCGCGAGACATCGGCGCTCGAACGGAGAGTCGCAGAGCTCGAAGCCATCAACGACCTTGCTCCCCCGGAAGGCCTCGCAACCGTAACGGCCCGCATCTACTCGTCGGGACCATCGACGTTCGACCAGGTTCGGTTCATCAACAAGGGGTCGTCCGACGGGGTCATCGTAGGGCAAGCCGTCATCGATGAGAGCGGCCTCGTTGGCCGCGTGGATCTTGTCACCGGCTCCTCCGCCAGAGTCCGCCTCGTCACCGATCCGCTCGTATCGGTCGGTGTACGCGTTCAAGACACCAACCAAACCGGCGCTGCAACCGGGCGCGGTGACGACGTGATCCAACTCGACATGTTCGACGCCACGGAGCCGGTGACAGAGGGTGCCGTCCTCGTCACTGACGGGAGTCGCTTCCCGCCCGGTGTGGTCGTCGGATTCGTGAAGGAGACGAAGGAAGCGAACGTCGGGTTTGCTCTGAGGACGACCGTCGATCCAGCCGCGGCATTCTCCGAACTCGATTTTGTGAGGGTTGTGGTCGGTTGGTCACCTCTCGACGCCGACCCGGAGACCGGCGACCCACTCGTCGACCCACCGACGTTCACGGATCCGGAAACGGGCCCACGATGACCAGCGGCAAGATCGTCATCTCTCTTGGCATCGTTGTGGGTGCGGTTCTTCTCGAGACCACGCTGTTCGAGCAGATCCAGCCGTTCGGATACGCCCCCGCGCTCGGGATGCTGGCGGTGATCGCAGCTTCCCGGTATCTCGACCCTGAGCCTGCCTTGTTTGTCGCGTTCAGCGGGGGCTTCCTCGAGGATCTACTGGGAGGTTCGCCACTCGGGTTGTGGGCCAGCACATTCACGATTGTGGCGTACATCACGCTCAAGATCCGCGACCGTGAGATCGCCGGGCCCCTTGCCGTTCTGGCCGGGGTGTTCGGTCTTACCGTCATCGGGCAGTTCACATACGCGGTGCTCGGAACACTGTTTGGGCAAGGCATCGTCGGCCGTCCCGGCTTCATTTGGGATCTGCTGGTGCCCGCGCTCTACAACGTGATCCTCGCATACCCCGTCTTCTGGCTCACGAGGGCCGCGATCCGGCCGCAAGAACGGACGTGGGCAGCATGATTGGAACATGGAGGCTTGCGGGTGTTGGGCTCATCATGGCCGTGATGCTGGCGGGATTGGGGCTCCGGCTGTGGGCGATACAGGTCACGGAGACTGAGGACTACAGCGCCGAAGCCGAGCGGAATCTCGTTCGGGTGGTCTCGACCCCTGCGCCGCGGGGCGACATCTACGACCGCAATGGGGAGCTGTTGGCGGGGACGAAGGCGTCGTTGGCGGTGGTCGTTGACATGGCGCTGGTCGAAGACGACTTCGCTGAGGAACTTGCGCAGCGCCTTGCCGCATTCCTGGATCAACCGGCCAGCGAGATTCTCGAGCGTTTCGACACCGCCAATTCGGGGGCACAGCTGATCCTGGCCAAGGACCTCACGGAACGGCAGGCGCTCACCCTCTTCGAGCATCGCGAGGACTTTCCGGGTGTCGCCGTGATCCCGCAGCCCGTTCGCGACTACCCCAACGCCGAACTCGCATCGCAGGTGTTGGGCTACATCGGGAAGCCGTCCGAGGCCGACCTCGAACGGCCCGGTGTGAAGGGCACCGACGTCGTGGGCAAGGCCGGTGTCGAGCGGTACTACGACGACCTGCTTCGAGGGACCGAAGGAGAGATCAAATACCGAGTTGACGCAACCCGCTCGGTGCTTCAGCGCCTCGGTGAGCAGGAGTCGGAACCGGGCGACAACCTCATTCTCACCATCGACAGCGGTATCCAGGCCCAGCTCCAGGAGTCGCTCAAGGCCGGCCTTGAGTTGGCTCGGGATCTCGAGATGGCCGAACGCGTGGAAGCGCTTGAGATCGAGAACGTGCAGACTCGCTTGTTTCTTGCTCGCGAGGCAGCTCAGATCGCGGCCATCAGGGAGGCAAACGAGAGAAGAGCGGCAGCGGCCGAAGCGGGTGAGGATGACATAGCCGACGAGGACAGCCTTGCTGTCGAGGAGGCCGGAGAAATCGACGAAGGGGAAGTGCTTGGTTCGCTGTATTCGGGCCTCCCGATCGACGAGAACCGGGTGTGTGTTCCGGTGCAGCGGGTCGAAGTTGCGGTCGGGTCGCGCACCCTTCTCTCAGGGATGACGGAGCGGACCATGCGCCTCGACGCTGTCCTCGAGAACGGAACCCAGCGTGTCGCCGTCGTGGATGTCGACGGCGAGCAGTTTGAGGTCGAGGTCGGTGATACGTTCGCCACAACCCTCCGTGTGATCGCGATCGAACAAGACGCTCTGATCGTGTCGCATTCCGACAAGTGGTGCCCTGTTCGCGCCGTTGGTGTCGTCGAGGATCCGAACGACGGGTCGATCCTCGCAATGGCTTCGTATCCATCGTTCGACCCGGGTGCGTTTGTGGACGGCCTGACGCAGAGCCAATGGGAGAGCCTCGGCACGATCAATGCCTTCACGAACTTCGCAATCCAAGGTCAGTACGCACCGGCATCGACGTTCAAGGTGGTCTCGTACGTGCTTGCTCTCGAAGAGGCGATCTATCCGCTCGACCGTCCCACCGGCGATCGGATCATCGGCGACGGGGAAGCTCCGGCCGATCCAGCGGCCGAGGACGGTCAGACCGGGGAGGAGGTTCCTGAGGGTGAAGAGACTCCTCCCACGACGCAGCCGCCCTCCGATGAAGAACTCCAGCCGCTCACGTCGGACACCGAGCTCTACAACTGTACGGGAAGCCTTCGGTTCCGGTTCAACGACGGTTCTTCACAGGTCTACCGGGACTGGAAGCGCAACGGCCACGGACCGCTGGACCTCCATGGAGCGCTGCAGGCTTCGTGTGACCTCTACTTCTGGGAGATTGCGCTTCGCGTGTGGAATGAACGTTCCGACGAGACCGGCATCAACAACGAGGACCTGTGGCAGGAATGGGCCCGGCAGTTTGGGTTCGGCACGGAGACCGGGATCGATCTGCCGTTCGAGAAGCCGGGCCTCATCCCCGATCGTCAGTGGTTCCGTGAGGAGCAGCGGAAGGGCACCGGCCGGGTTCGCTCGACCGGGCCATGGGTGGGAGGCGACCTCATGAACGCCGTGGTTGGACAGGGAACGGTGCTCGTCACACCGCTGCAGCTGTCCAACGGCTTCTCCGCGATGGTGAACGGGGGCACCCTGTGGGAGCCTCGTGTTGTCTCCGAGGTCGTCAACCAGAATGGGGAGGTGACCGACGAGAACGAAAAGGCGACGCTCGGCACGATCGACCTCGATCCCGACACCGTTCGGGCGATCCGGACGGATCTCCAGCAGGTCGTCAACGGACCGATCGGCACGGCGCGCAGCGCCTTCGCTTCATTTGGGCCGGGTGTCGCGAGTGTGGGTGGCAAGACCGGGACGGCCGAGATCATCAAGGCCGAGGAACCCGTCCAAGAGGTCGATTCTGCCTGGTTCGTCGGTGTTGCCCCCGTCGGATCGCCGGACTACGTCGTCACGGTGGTCATCGAGCGTGGGGGTTCGGGTGGCGGAGTCGCCGCACCCGTGGCCCGGCAAGTGTTGCAGTACCTCGTCAACGGCGAGTCGTTCGTGACACCGCTCGAAGCTGGAGCCGTGGCGGACTGATGGCGTACACCGAAGAGCGCACGCAGATGTCCCTGCTCCGGCGGGAGCGTCAGCTTCGTCCGGATCTGATGCTCGTGATTCCCTACCTCCTGCTCTCTGCGATGGGTTTGGTGATGATCTACACGGCTTCTGCCCCAAGGCTTGAAGAGGCAGGCGTGAGCCCAACGCGGGAACTCGAGCAGCAAGCCGCGTTCGTTCTCGTCGGCTTCGCGGCGTTCGCGATCGTGTCGGTGATCAGTCTCAGTGTGGTCCGGCCCTGGGTGCCCGCCCTCTACCTCGGGTCGGTCGTCACGCTGGTCCTCGTGTTGAGCCCGCTTGGTTCGGCGGTGAAGGGAGCGCAACGGTGGATCCAGCTCGGGCCGATCCGTTTTCAGCCGTCTGAGATCGCAAAGCTGGCCGTGATCCTCGGTCTCGCGATGCTCCTCTCCGCAGCAGCCCGACCGATGCGGTGGGATCGGGTAGCTCGTGCCGTGCTGATCGTGGTGGTGCCTGCCGTGCTGATCTTCCTCCAGCCGGACCTGGGAACAATGCTGACGTTCGGGTTCATCGCCGGCGTCATGATCTTCATTGCCGGTGCCACGTGGCGGCAGATGGCGGCGCTCCTCGTCGCCGGCTTGGTCACTACTGTCGCGGTATTCCAGGCCGGGGTGATCAAGACGTATCAGATCACACGTCTGACCGCCTTCCTCGATGAGACGAGTGATGTGCTCAATACCCAGTACAACCAGTTCCAAAGCCAGATCGCCATTGGGACCGGGGGAGTGTTCGGCAAGGGGTTGTTCAACGGAACACAGACCAACCTGAGGTTTGTTCCCGAACAATCGAGCGACTTCATCTTCACTGCTGTCGGTGAGCAGCTTGGATTCGCCGGGAGCCTCTTCGTGCTGGTGATGTTTGGCCTCATCATCTGGCGCGTCCTGGTCGCAGCCGCAAATGCGAGGGATCGGTTCGGCCAGTTGGCCGCGGCCGGCGTAGCCGCCCTTGTTGCATTCCACGTCTTCGTCAATATCGGCATGACCATCCGGGTGATGCCGGTCACCGGCTTGCCCCTCCCGTTCATGTCGTCCGGCGGCACCGTCTTCGTGGTGATGAGCGTGGCGCTGGGCATGGCGCACTCGGTGTGGATGCGCCGTTCTCCGCTCGTGGGGGAGCGGACCGCCGGCGATTCGTAGCGGCACGCCGCGCCCTTGGCCGAAGGGCGCTGTGTCGTCTACTCTCACCACCCATGCACCGACGCTACGAGCAGGGCTGGATCGAGGTCATCGCAGGGCCGATGTTTTCCGGCAAGAGTGAAGAGCTGATCCGGCGGGTGACCCGGTACGGCATCGCAAGGATTCCGGTTCAGACCTTCAAGCCGCAGATCGATACCCGCTACTCGACCGGCGAGGTGGTGTCCCACTCCAACCTCTCAACCGAGGCTATTCCGGTTGGCGACTCGAGCGAGTTGCTTCACGCCGTCGAAGACCGAACGGTTGTCATCGGCATCGACGAAGGCCAGTTCTTCGACGAGGAGCTGGTTGATGTTGCGATGCGACTGGCCGGGGCGGGGAAACAGTTGATCATCGCCGGCCTCGATCTGGATTATCTCGGTCGTCCGTTCGAGCCGATCCCGTCTCTGATGTTGCACGCCGAGTACGTGACCAAAGCGCTCGCCGTTTGCCACAAGTGTGGAGGGCCCGGCCTGTTCACGCAGCGGGTGGTCCAGTCCGACGAACTTGTGGTGCTCGGAGCCCAAGACTCCTATGAGGCCCGGTGCCGCCGCTGCTTCAACCCCGAAGAAGCCAGGCAGGAAGAACTGGGGATCGAGTAGGAAAGACAAAAGAGCAAAGACGAAAGAGCGAACCCTGAGGCGGGTGCCAACGGTCTTTGTTCTTTGTTCTTTGCTCTTTGTTCTTCGTCTGTCCTCCCATTTCCCCGGGATACGCGCCTGTTCTTGCTACGCTCGGAGATCGGTCGACCGCAAGCCGCGGTCGCCATTTTCCGACCTGGGACGAACCGAGTGGCCCTCACGCGTATGTTCAGCGCTTACCGGCATCGACTGATGATCGACTATCGAGACTCCGTCATGCCAGACCTCACGTTGAACCGCGTCGAGCACCGGCCGCATCGGCGCCCAGTCACCTCGAAGGAGTCCATTGATGGGATTGTTCCGGAAGAAGTCCGCACGCATTCTGCGGCACGGTTCGGCAACGGAGGAACGCACCGTTCGCACGGTCGACGGCGAGACCGTCACGGTGCGGCGGTTCTCCACCGCTGACACCGCCACCTCGCGAGCGGCGACGAAGCAGAAGCCGAAGCAGAAACAGAAGCAGCGCAAGCAGACGCAGCAGCGGACCGACCCGCGCCGCCGGCGCCGGCCGACACACGCCGAGGTTGTCGCTCCGCCGGAGACGGCCCGCAAACAGATGTTGGTGCGCACGATGCCGCATCAGACACAGATCGTCGTCCTCGAGGGGCCGGTCCTCGTCGAACACTACGTCGCCCGGTCAGACAAGAAGTCACTTGTCGGCAACGTGTATCTCGGCAAGGTGCGCAACGTTCTGCCCGGCATGGAAGCAGCGTTCATCGATTTCGGGGCCGGCAAGAACGGCGTGCTCTACGCCGGAGACGTGAACTATGCAGCGTACGATCTCAACGGCAAGCCGAAGCGGATCGAGTCTGCGCTTGCGGCCGGCGATCCCGTCCTCGTCCAGGTCGTCAAGGACGCCATGGGGCACAAGGGTGCCCGCCTCACCAACCAAATCAGTCTCGCCGGTCGATACCTCGTGCTCGCTCCCGATCCGCAGGTTCGCGGCATCTCGCGCAGGCTTTCAGACGACGAGAGAAGGCGGCTCCGCGAACTTGTGGCCGAACTTCGTCCTGAGGGGATGGGCGTCATCGTTCGGACGGCGGCGGAAGGGGCGTCCCGTGAAGACATCAAGTCCGACATCGACCGTCTCAGCGGGATCTGGCAAGGTATTTCGCATGACGCGAAGTCGGCGTCTGCCCCATCTCTGATCTATCAAGAACCGCCCCTCGTCATTCGCGTGATTCGAGAGCACTTCACGCGCGACTTCAAGCGACTGCTGGTCGACACCCGCGCGACCTATGACCAGATCCTCTCGTACCTCGGCGGTACCGAGTCCGACCTCATAGAGAAGGTTCAGATCTACGGGGATGAACTCGGGTTGTTCGAGCGGTTCCACGTAGAGGATCAGCTCCGCAAGGCGCTCGATCGCAAGGTTTGGCTGCCGTCGGGGGGCCACATCGTGATTGATCGGACCGAAGCCCTCACCGTGATCGACGTGAACACGGGGAGGTACGTCGGTCACTCGAACCTCGAAGACACGGTGCTGCAGAACAACCTCGAGTCGGCTGAGGAGATCGCCCGACAACTCAGGCTGCGAGACATCGGTGGCATCATCGTGATCGACTTCATCGACATGGAAATCGAGAAGAACCAGGACGCGGTCCTCCTTCGGCTTCGGGAACACCTCGCGAAGGACAAGATGCGAACCCAGGTGTTCGATGTTTCGAACCTTGGTCTCGTTGAGATGACCCGCAAAAACGTGTCTGCGGGCCTCCTCGAGTCGTTCTCAGAGCTCTGCCCGCGATGTAATGGACGTGGTGTTCTCCTGCACGAGGAGGCAGCGACAACCGGTGTTCCGGTGGGTATCGAAGCCGAAGACGTCGACTGATCCCGCTGGTCATAGACCGCGTTTCCGCTATCATGCCTGGGCGCTTCGCACGCGAAGCGTTTGACCGCGCCGAGAAGATCGGCCCGACCACCACAATCATCGAAGGATCATGTACGCCATCATTCGCGCCGGCGGGAAGCAGGCCAAAATTCAAGAGGGTGACGTCCTCGACGTCGAGCGCGTCAAGAGCGATGGTGAGGTTATCTTCACGCCGCTCCTGATCGTGCAAGACGACGGAACCGTCATCTCCGATCGCGACGCCCTCGACAAGCTGACCGTTACGACCGAGGTCGTCGGTGACTCGACGGGACCGAAGATCGACATCTTCAAGTACAAGTCGAAGACCGGGTACCGCCGTCGTGCCGGCCATCGCCAGAAGTACACCCAGCTCCTGGTGAAGAAGATCGAGCTCCCCGGCGCCAAGAAGAAGGCGACGAAGAAGGAGTCCGCGAAGGACAAGCCGGCGGCCAAGAAGGCACCGGTCAAGAAGGCACCGGCGAAGGTAGCCGAGACCGAAGAGAAGGAGGGCTGAGATGTCCAAGACCAAGGCAAGCGGCTCATCCAAGAACGGTCGCGATTCTGCAGCGCAACGGCTCGGACCGAAGGTGTTCGACGGCCAGACCGTGAATTCGGGAGCGATCATCGTCCGCCAGCGGGGAACCCGCATCCACCCCGGCGACAACGTCGGGCGCGGTGGCGACGACACGCTCTACGCGATGATCGAAGGCACCGTCCAGTACGGCACCAAGCGGGGCCGCCGCCAAGTGTCCGTCGTGGCCTAGCGGAGCAGCTCAGCGCCCATTCCTCGATGCGTCGGCTTTCGGCCGGCGCATCGTCACGTCTGGACGGCAGCGGACCCACGTCGAAGTACTGACACCGCGCCGCTACCTCGCACTACGGTTCTCACCTATGGCTTCCTTTGTTGACTCAGTTCGGCTGTTCGCCCGCGGCGGAGCGGGCGGCGCTGGTGTGACGGCGTTCCAGAAGCGCAAGGGCAAGCCAAGAGGGCGGCCGAACGGCGGACGTGGTGGGCGGGGCGGCGATGTGATTCTCGTCGCTGATGCGGCAATTGGATCACTCTTGAGGTACGACAGGAAGCCGCATTGGAAAGCCGGCGACGGTGAACACGGCGGTGGAGATCTGCGTCACGGCCGAAACGGCGAAAACCTCGAACTCATGGTGCCTCTCGGGACACTTGTCAAAGACGAAGAGGGGACCCTCATCGCGGACCTTGTGGAGCCAGGTCAAAGACTGGTCGTCGCTGAGGGTGGTCGGGGTGGACGCGGCAATGCGTCGTTCGTGACACCGGATCGCAGGGCGCCGTCGTTCTCGGAACAAGGCGAGTACGGAGACGATCGCACGCTGCACCTCGAACTCCAGCTTGTTGCCGACGCAGCCCTGATCGGCTACCCCAATGCGGGCAAGAGCACGCTCATCGCCGGCGTGTCGGCGGCGACACCCAAGATTGCGGACTATCCGTTTACCACGCTTGTGCCCCACCTCGGCGTGGTGTCGCTCGGCGACCGTGAGTTCGTGCTGGCCGACATCCCTGGCCTGATCGAGGGGGCCGCCGCAGGCAAGGGCCTCGGACACGAGTTCCTGCGCCACACCGAACGGGCTCGAGTACTCGTGGTTCTGCTCGACCCGTCCGAGCTTCAGGTCGACGCACCGGAGCGTCAGTACTACGTGCTGATGAACGAACTCGAGGCACATTCGCCGGAACTCGCGGAGCGTCCGAGTGTTGTTGTTTTGAGCAAGTCCGATCTTCTGGATGAGCGTCCGAAACAATGGGCTGCTGATCTCGGCATCGACCTCGTCGAGGTGTCGGGCGTCACCGGGGAGGGGGTCACCGCGCTGCTTCATCGCATCGCCGATCTTTCCGAGATGGCAGAGCGGAGTGCACCTGAGCGCGCCGGGTTCATGCTCCACCGGCCGCTCGGCGAGGCGTTCACCATCGAACGCTCGGACGAGGAGTGGCACGTGTCCGGCAGGGTCGCCGAGCGTGCCGTGAACCTCGACGATCTCACGAACCCTGAGGCCGCCGATCTCGTGGCGAAGCGGCTCATCGCGACGGGTATCGATGGAGCCTTGCGCAGTGCCGGCGCGGTGGCCGGTGACGACGTGCGAATTGGCGAACTGGTCTTCACCTACGACCCGGACGCGGCGGAAGAGGAAACGCCATGAGGCATCCCGTCGAACAGGGTCGGGCCGTCGTTGTGAAGATCGGTTCATCGAGCCTGACCACCCAAGGCGGGCTGATCGATGCCACTGCGATCACTCGAGTGGTCACGCAGATCGCAGAATTGCGACGCACGGGCCATCCGAGCGTGCTGGTGAGTTCCGGAGCCGTGGCTGCGGGCCTTCCTGCGCTCGGTGTCACCGACCGACCTACGGACGTGCCGGGGCTCCAGGCGGCGGCAGCCGTTGGTCAGAGCAGGCTCATCGAGCAGTACGCAGGTGCCTTCGCGGCTCATGACCTTGTGGTCGGCCAGGTGCTTCTGACCCGTGACGTCCTCGCGGGCCGCGAACCTCACCTTCACGCCAGGGCGGCGCTCGACCGCCTTCTCAGCCTCGGTGTGGTGCCCATCGTCAATGAGAACGACACCGTTGTGGTCGACGAGCTCCGATTCGGCGACAACGATCGCCTTGCTGCGATCGTCTCCCACCTGGTTGGAGCGGGCCTGCTGGTCATTCTCACCGATACGCCCGGGCTCTACGCCCATGATCCGCGCCTGGTTGCCGAACCGGAGTTGCTCAGCGCGATCCGACACACGGATGAGGTCCTCGATGAGCTGCGGCGGGGGAGTGGCGCTGGTGTCTACGGGTCTGGTGGTGTTGCCACGAAGGTTGCCGCCGCTCGTATGGCCGCGTACTCGGGTATTCCGACCGTTGTGACGGCAGCGAGTGATCCCGAAGCTGTTCGTCGCGCGATTGCCGGCGAAGACGTCGGAACCTGGGTGGAGCCGCGATCCAGCGGTCTCGGCGCCCGGAAGCTGTGGATCGCGTTCAGCCTGCCCGCCGTTGGCGTTGTGACCGTGGATGATGGGGCGGTGTCTGCCATCGTCCGGGACGGCCGTTCACTGCTCGCCGCAGGCGTATTGGACGTGCACGGCGATTTCGCCAGGGGTGACGCCGTCGAGGTCCACGACGGTAGCGGTCGACTCATCGGAAAGGGCCTCGCAGGGCTCACCGCGGCGACGCTGCGAGACGTCCTCGGTCAACACACGTCGGTCGCGGGCGGAGCCGCGGTGCACCGCGACGACCTGATCGTGCTCGCCTGATACGAATCGGCCTGGAAGTCGCACCGGCCCGGTGAGGCGCTCGTCGGACACCCCGAACGCCGCGACCCGCCTTCGGGCGTATGGGTCGAACGACCCCTTCGGGTCAACTCTGCGCCGTTCGGGGCCGATGATGGGGAGACGGGCCAACCGACCCGCTCCGCCGATTTCAGAGGTTGACCGTGGCCAGAATCATCGCAATCGAGGACTCGCCCGCCCTGCAGCGACTCCTTGCGATCACGATGCGCGATACCGGCATCGACGTCGAAGCGTTCCTCCTTGGAGCACCCGGTCTTGAGGCAGCGATCGAGGATCCGCCGGACCTGATCGTTCTCGATCTCGGTCTCCCGGACATGCCGGGATGGGAGATCCTTGAACGGCTCCGCTCGGAACCGTCGACGGTCAACGTGCCGATCGTCGTGGCTACCGGGGAGTCTCGCAGTGTGGTCATCAAGCGGCTGTCGGAGCTGAACGCAGTGATGCTCGAGAAGCCGTATACCGGGGCCGTGCTTCGTGCAACCATTCGTGTTCTGGTCGAAGCCAACGCGGAAGTCGGCTCGCCGACGTGACTCTTCACGTCGTACTTCCCATGCGGTAGGTTGCCGGTGTGGTGACGGCGCCGGAGCACCATGATTCCGTTCCTGGTTGCTGCGCTTGTTGCGGCCTCGTTCGTTCCCTCACTGTGTATTGGATTTGCCGCGCCCATCGTCGGTGACGTTGTTCGGGGTTTCCTGCCCACCGGCCGCTACAGCGGCCACTGGGGCATCGACATCGTCACTCTTGCGGGGTCCCGAATTCGCTCAGCGGGGGACGGGACCGTTTCGTTCAGCGGTGTTGTGGTTGGGAACAACACCGTGACCGTCGACCACGGCGGGGTGAGGACGTCGTACTCGTACCTCTCCGAGCGGCTGGTGTCCGCCGGCGACCGGGTCCGTCGCGGCGACGTCGTTGGGACGATCGGGTCTCACGAAGGGGACTTCGCCGTCCACTTCTCGGTGCGGATCGGCGATCGCTACGTCGACCCGTCGGCAGCGTTGCAGTGTCACCTCGATCCGCACGTCGCTCTCTGGCTGCGTGCCATGTCAACGCAGACTCCGTATCCTCATCTGCATGCGAGCCATTCTCGGCGGAACATTCGACCCCCCGCACATCGCCCACCTCGTCGCGGGCGAGGCGGCGCGGGGCCAACTCGGTGTCGACACCGTCACGTACATACCGGCCGGGCGTCCGTGGCAGAAGCTCGGTACGGGGGTATCGGAAGCTCGCCACCGCCTCCGCATGATCGAACTCGCGACCGCGGAAATCGACTACTTCACCGTCGACGACCGAGAGGTCCACCGAGATGGCTGGACGTTCACGATCGACACGATCGACAGCTTCGGCGGCGAGGAGATCGTTATGATCATCGGCGCTGACAGCGCCAAGGGTCTGCCGACGTGGAACCGGGCGGACGAACTGCTCGACCGAGCACGAATCGCCGTCGTGCCGCGCGAAGGCGTCAGGCGCGATGAGGTCGAGGGTGCTTTCGAGAGCGATATCACGTGGCTCGATATGCCGGGTCTCGATGTCTCAGGAACGATGCTCCGCCATCGAGTATCGGAAGGGCGATCGATTCGATTCCTCGTACCTGATCCGGTTCGCGACTACGTGATCGCGAACCGACTGTACGTGGAACCTGCGTAACCTGACGGCGACCCGACCATCGTTCTTGCGTAGCGATGGGAAGCCAGCTTCCGCTATTTACGCAAGAACCTCTTGTGGTCTCCCGTTGGCCGGCACCTACAATTGACGCACGCAAGACGAAGGAACCCCCATCCCAGCCACTCCTCACGCCGAAACCGCAGCGCGAGCCGCTGCCGATGCAATCCTCGACAAGAAGGGCAACGACGTTGCCCTTCTCGACGTCTCGGATCTCCTGATGGTGACCGACGTCTTCGTGATCGGATCGGGCACCTCGAACCGGCACGTCCGGTCACTTGCCGATGACGTCGAGATGAAGCTCCGCGAATTTGGCGAACGCCCCCTCCGCCGCGAAGGCGCCGAATACGGTCGCTGGGTGCTTCTCGACTACGGCGATATCGTCGTTCACCTCTTCGATACCGAGACGCGCGACTTCTACGATCTCGAGCGGTTGTGGGCCGATGCTCCGCGGATCGAATTCTCGGGTATGTCGGCAAACACCGAGGTCTGATACACTCCCGGTTCTTCGAGGGGCTGTAGCTCAGCCTGGCAGAGCACTTGACTGGCAGTCAAGGGGTCAGGGGTTCGAATCCCCACAGCTCC
>Ga0316198_10001642_pt1 | contig 13266 bp, 10 predicted proteins | sample OudBieAanoxic_MG_FD_204935 | JGI IMG/M metagenome (GOLD analysis project Ga0316198, IMG submission 204935) | Coastal sediment microbial communities from Oude Bieten Haven, Netherlands - site A anoxic | ecosystem: Environmental > Aquatic > Marine > Coastal > Sediment | place: Netherlands...
GTTCAGCCCCATCTTCGTTCCCGTCGTTCGTACCGGCGGCCGACGGCCCACCGATCTCGGATCGCCCTCCAGGCGACCCGTCAGAGCGTTCGGCCCGGTAGGCGCGCGCCAGTTGCGCGAAGGTTGCCGCCCACGAGGGGGTGCCGAGCGCATGTAGATGCAGGTACGACGCCCACACCTTATCTTTCACCAGTCCGTCGCGTCGAGCGCCGACACCCTGGCCTCGATCGAGTCTCAGCGTGGTCGCCTCTGCGTCCTTGCCCGCGACGACTCGCGAATAGTGAAACTCGTGGCCGCGCAACTGTGTCCCACGGGGAAAGAACGGGTTGTCGTGGTCGACCTCGGCGACGACGTAGCCGTGCCCTTGCGGCCGCGGCCCCTGTTCGACGACCAGGTCGAGTACACCGGTCATCGGGTGGGACGCCCCGTCCACGATCAATTCTCGCGCGAGAAACATCAGCCCGCCGCACTCGGCGTAGATCGGCATCCCGCTCGCCGCGGCCGCCTTGACGGCCTCGCGCATCGGGCGGTTGTCCGCCAGACGTTCGACGTGCACCTCGGGAAATCCACCCCCGAAATACAGTGCGTCCACCGGGGGCAATGTTCTGTCGTCGAGCGGCGAGATGGTCACCAGTTCGGCGCCCGCGTGCCCGAGAGCCTCGAGATTCTCCGGATAGTAGAAGCTCAGCGCTGCGTCGCGAAAGACGCCGATACGCACCGGCAATCCCGCGGCCGGCACGTCTTCGTCCGGCAGTGTCGCCTCGGGCGCCGACCGGGCGATGTCGAGCAGGACGTCCAGGTTCACCCGAGATTCGACCAACCGCTCGATGTATTCGAGAGTGTCGTCGCGCTGCGGGTGCTCGACCGCCGTGACCAGTCCGAGGTGTCTTCCGGGCAACGGATCGTCGTCGAGGCGTGGAATGGCGCCGAGCACCGGAGGACCTCCGGCGTGACGGATCGCGTCGCGAATGACCTTTTCTTGCCTGGCCGTTCCCACCTTGTTCAATACGACCCCGGCCAGGTTCACTTCGGGATCGAGTACGCTGCAGCCCTTGACCAGCGCGGCCGTCGTACGGGTCATCTTGGTCACGTCCACGACCAGCACGACCGGCGCCGCCAGCATCTTGGCCAGCTCTGCGGTCGAATGGCTGCCGCTCGCGTCCATTCCGTCGTACAGTCCGCGGTTGCCTTCGATCAGGGCCAGATCCGCGGGCAACCCTCGAGTGAGCGCGACCCCGATGGCCGCGCGGGACATCAAAAAGGTGTCCAGGTTCCGGCCCGGCGCGTGTGCGGCCGCACCCAGCCAGCCCGCGTCGATGTAGTCCGGTCCCTTTTTGAACGGTGCGACCTGCAGACCCCGCGAACTGAAGGCGCGCGCCAGCCCCAGGGCGACCAGCGTCTTTCCGCTGTCGCCGGCAAGACCGGCAACGATCAGACGGGGTGTCGAGAGCAGCATCTAACAAACGACCCCCGGGGCGTGATGGTCGCCGCGGGGGTCGATCTCCTCATCCCGGTCAATACAGCTCGAGGAATCCGCAGGGACACTCCTCGGCGCACTTCTTACATCCGTCGCACGTGCCCAGGTCGACATCGTAATAGTGGCCCGGCTGGAGCTGCTTGGTCTTCTTGAAGCAGTTGTTCTGGCAGTACATCCAGCAGTTCTCGCAGCCGAAGCACATACCGCAGCTGAAGCACCGGTCCGTCTCCTCGATGGCCGCTTCCTGCGTGATCCCCAGATCCATCTCGTCCATCGGATTAGCCAGACGCTCTTCAGGAGCGAGCACCTTTCTTTCTGCCCGCGCCTTGTCCGGATACCAGTCCAGCTGGAGCCGGTCCTTTCCGATGTCGGGGCGGGTGGAATCGACGCGGGGTTCTGTCCCCCGCAGCTTGGCGTGAATCGACTCGGCGGCGGCGCGGCCCTGGCCGATCGAGATCGTGGCCAGCCCGAGGGTCAGCGTATCGCCTCCGGACCACACGCCTTCCATGCCCGTACGGCCCCACTCGTCCACCTCGAGCCACGAGCCCTTGGTTTCGATCCCACCACCGAGCGTGGACCAGTCCGGTGCCTGACTGACCGCCAGCACCAGCGTATCCGTTTCCATCTCGTAGACGTCGCCCTCGATCGGGACCGGGCGGCGCCTGCCGGAATCGTCCGGCTCGCCGAGTTCCATGCGTTGGACCGCCAGCTTCGAGATCTTGCCGTCGCCATCGCGGATGATCTTCACCGGCGCTGCGAGGTACTCGATCTTGATGTTCTCTTCGAGTGCTTCCTCGATCTCGCGTTCGATCGCCGGCATCTCCGCACGGGTTCGTCGGTACAGGATCGTCACCTCGGCGCCCATGCGACGGGAAACCGCCGCGGCGTCCGGGCCCAGGCGCAGCGAAACGCGCGCCGCGTCGATCGCGGTGTCGCCACCGCCGACCACGACGACCTTGTTGCCGAGACCGACGTCGTCGCCCGAGTTCGCCTTGTTCAGGAACTCGGTGCCGGTGAAGACGCCGGGCCCTTCCTCTCCGGGAATACCCATCAACTTGCCGCTGTGGGCACCGATGCCCACGAAGACGGCAGCGTATTGCTCGCGTAACTCGTCCAGGGTGACGTCCTTGCCCACCGAGACGTTGGACTTCAGCTCGACACCGCTGTCCAGGATGCGCTGGATTTCCGCGTCGAGCACCTCACGAGGCAGCCGGTAGGCGGGAATCCCGTAGCGCAGCATGCCGCCGGGCTTGTCGAATGCGTCGAAGACCGTGACCTTGTAGCCCCGTCGCGCCAACTGATAGGCGCACGACAGGCCCGACGGGCCTGCGCCGACGACCGCGATCTTCTCTTCGAACGGTCCTTCTCCGTCGAGTTTCGGCAACTCGAGCTTGCGCTGGGTGCCCCAGTCGCCGATGGTCCGCTCGACCGAGTTGATCGCGACGGCGTCGTCCTTGTACGTGCGGTTGCAGGCCGCCTCGCACGGGTGAGGGCAGACCCTTCCCATCACGCCGGGAAACGGGTTCGTCTCGACCTCGATCATCCACGCCCGGTCGAAGGCTTCTTCCAGTGACAGTCCTTGCTTCTCGCGCTGTGCGATCGCCGTGAGCCAGCCGCGCACGTCGTTGCCGCTCGGACACTTCCCGACACAGGGCGGAAGCTTGTCCACAGCCTGGGGACGTAGCGGCGAGATTTCCGAACCGGAACCGCCGCCTCCGGTGAAACGCAGGGCGGCGCTTTTCTTTTTCTTCTTCTTCTTCTTGAGTAGGCCCACGGGCTGCCCTCCTGCCTCGAGCGGGAAGCCTATCCGTACGGATACAGGTTCCTCTTGAAGTCTTCGAGGGATTGCAGAATCTGGTCGTGTTTCTCTTCGTCGACGATCAGGTATTCGAGCAAGGCGCGCTGCACGAAGAACTGGCAGTCTTCCTTCAGGCTCTTGGCCAACTCGATCGTTTCGCGCTCGATCTCGTCATGCGCCGTGATCTCGTCCCAAACCTCGGCCAGCTCTTCCGGGGTGAGCCTGACCGGTTCCTTGGTCAGGCTGTCGATGATGAACTGCTGCACCCGGTGATGCTGCACCGAATCGTTCCGGATGATCTCCATGAATTGCCGGATCAACGGATTGTCCGTCTTTTCCATGATCTCGGCACACGAATCGATGGACTTGCGCTCGATTCCCTGCCACTTGCGCAAGGTCTTCACAAGCTTGTCGATGCGTTCGGGTCCCTTGGCCTTGGCCATGATGCTTCTCCTTGTCTGGGTTCCTAGCCTTCCGGCGGCAGGGTCACGTAGCTCCCCCCGACGTAGCTGTAGATGCAGCGACCGGAATCGATCAGCTGGCGAATGGCCAGCTTGCACATCTTCTTGTCGCAGGCGTCCTCGCCGTACTCGTCGATCATGGCCTTGATCAGGTCCATCGGCTTGAGGTTCTTCTTGCCGTGGGTCGACTTGACCAGCTCGAACATCGAATTGGCGATGTTGTCGATCGTCGGTTCACTCATGACCGCCTCCTAGTGTCTCAGTTGAGTCGAGCGCTTGAAGGTCTCTCCGGCGTGGGCGAAGTCGTCGATGTGGTACTTGGTGAACGGCAGCTCCGCGATCTGGAAGAACTTCGGCCAGCCGATCCGTTCGATCCATTCGCCCATCCGCTCGTGCTTGCGGGCGTTTGCGGCGTAAACCTTGACCAGCTTGCTCACCGCCTCGACGACCTCGGGCCAGCGCGGCGGATTGTTGGGCAGGAAGGGGATGGCCAGCTTGGAGAACATCGGCTCGTGGCGCGCGTTCGACACCTTGCCGCCGACCCAGATCGAGATGCCGTCTCCCTCGGGGTTGTTGATCTTCACCGAAGGACAGACGGTGTAGCAGTTGCCGCAGTACATGCACTGCGGATCTTCGATCTCTACCGACTTCTTGCCTTCGACGTTGGCCGGCCGGATCGCGCCGGTGGGACACGACGAAACCAGCGTCGGGATCTCGCAAACCTTGGGTAGCTCGTTGTGGTCGATCTTTGGCACCTTGGTGTGGATGCCGAGCACGGCGATGTCCGAGCAGTGCACCGCGCCGCACATGTTCAGGCAGCAGGCGAAGGCGATGCGCAGCTTGCCCGGGAGATTCATCCCGGTGAACTCGCCGTGCAAGTCGTCCATGATCGCCTTGCATACGCCGGAGGCGTCGGAGGCCGCAGAGTGGCAGTGCACCCAGCCCTGGGTGTGGACGATGTTCGAAATGGCGTTACCCATGCCGCCGACGAGGTAGCCGTGCTTGGTCAGCTCTTTCTTCAGTGGCTCGCACTTCGCCTCGTCGGTGAGCAGGAACTCGACGTTGTTGCGACTGGTGAATCGCAGGTAGCCGTCGCAGTACTTGTCCGCCAGGTCGGCGTACAGCCGAAGCGTTTCAATGCTGAGCAGGCGGGGAGTGGCGGCGCGAACCGTGAAGATCTTGTCTCCTGATTCCGCCACGTGCACCATGATGCCCTGCTTCAGGATCTCGTGGTACGCCCACTTGCCATAGTTCTTTTCAATGATCGGCGGAAGGAACTTCTTGTAGTTCGGTGGGCCGATATCCGTCTTGCGTTCCGGAAGTGCCATCAGATCCTCCTTGCCGATCTTATTCGTCGTCTTCGTCATCGTCTTCGAGTTCTTCGTCGAAGAAGATGTAGGGGTTGGTGCGCGGATGGGTGATCATCTCTGGGACCGGATCCAGTCCGATCTCGTCGAGGAAAGTACCCAGGCCCACGCGCTGGATGAACTCGCCGACTCGCTCGCGGTTCTTGCCGTGTTCACCCCAGAAATCCCAGATCGCCTCGGTCAGCTCCTTCAGGTCGTCGTAGGGCGCTTTCATTTCGATGAACGGAACGAGGACCGACGAAAGCAGAGCCCCCCCGATGATCGGGGCCTTGGCGCCGATGAGGATCGTCGCGCCACGTTCCTTGCCCGGCCTCAGAGCCTTGGGCATGACGTTGATGCAGTGCATGCACTTCAAGCATTCGGAGTCGTCGATCTCGAGTTTCTTGCCGTCCCAGTCGATGCAGCGCACCGGACAGAGCTTGCAGACCTCGGCCTTGATGTCCGTGCCGTTCTTGGCGTAGGCCCGGACCTCTTTCTGGTCGATCTGGATCTCGTCCTTCCAGGTGCCGATGATCGTCATGTCGGCACGCGCGATCGAGGCCACGCAGTCGTTGGGGCAGCCTGCGAACTTGAATTTGTACTTGTAGGGGAACATCGGACGGTGCATCTCGTCCTGGAACGACTGCGTGATGTTGTCGCAGGCGTCCAGGGTGTCGAAGCAGGCCCACTCGCAGCGCGCCGGCCCCACGCAGGCACTAGGCGTGCGCATGGCCGAGCCGGAACCACCGAGGTCGAATCCGGCCTGGGTCAGATCCGAGAAGGTCGGCTCGAGCGCTTCCGTCTTGCATCCGAGGAAAATGATGTCCCCGGTCGAACCGTGCATGTTGGTCAGGCCCGATCCGTGCTTGTCCCAGACGTCGCAGAGAGTCCGCAACGAATCCGATGTGTAGAACCAACCCGCGGGCTGGTTGACTCGGATCGTGTGAAACTCCGAGACCTCCGGGTACTCTTCCTGGAGATCGCAGTAGCGACCGATGACGCCGCCACCGTAACCCATCACGCCCACCAGGCCGCCGTGCTTCCAGTGACCGGTACGCTCTTCGTACGAGGTCTCCAGGACGCCCAGCAGGTCCTGCACCATCGGCCGCTTGGCTTCTTTCTTGATCTCCTTGATGAAGCTCGGCCAGGCGCCCTTCTCCAGCTCGTCCAAGAGCGGCGTCGCCTTCTTCTTCTCGCTCATAACGACTCCTTTTGACTACCTGATCAACGTTTCGACCGCAGACCGGCCGACCCCGAGACCGGGACGAGGAGATCGCCCCTGGGGACATGACCTCCAGACTGGCCTGAACAGCAACACTCGTGCCACTGATTGGCTGTTGTGGGGGCTGTGCTAAGTCTTTCTATCGCAGATGGTTGTGTTGGGACGGGGTGCTTGGGGAAGGCCTTCGGAAGGGCCCGATGTTAACCCTGCGTAACATTGGATCTACCCTCCTTCACTAAAGCTTCGGAGGGTGGGTGTCACCCTTTGGGTGGCACCCAAAAGCGTGGGCCCTCCGTCGCTGACGCTAAGGAGGGCCCGGTCGAGTCGTTGAAGTCTCAGTTCAGGGTTCAGTCGGCTCCTGCTCCTTCTCTTCGAGGATCGTCTCCAGGCGCTGCTCCAGCACCTGCATCTCATCGAAGTCCATGTAGAACAGGGCCGTGGCCTGGATGTCCTGGTCGAGGTTGTGCTGTAGGACAGCACCCGGCGTGGGGCCCGTCGCCAGCAAGGCGATGAAGCCCGCCAGCACGGCCAGTCCGGCGACGAATCGTAGCCACCTCATCCGCCTGTCCCCGTCATATCGAGTTGGGGAAGACGACCATGAAGGCCAACCAGGCGACGAGCAGCGTCAGGATCAGGTTGAAGGTCTGGCCAACGACGTACAGGACCATCGGCTTGCCGCCTTCCATCTGTTTGGCCAGTTCCTTGAAGTTCGATTCGAGGCCGATGGCGACGAAGGCCAGGCAGAAGAACCAGCCCCGCAGCGGGTTGGTAATCGCCTTGATCACTCCTTTTTCCACCAGTTTGATGCCGTCCCCGTCGAACATCGAGCCGAACACGGGCACCAGAACGAATGAGAACAGGATCGAGGCGCCGATGAAGCCGATGATGAACTTCGGGAAACGTACCCAGACTTCCATCAGACTGGGGCGCGGAGCGTTGGGATCCCGGTCGACCGAGGTGACCCAGTAGACCGCGATGAAGAAGCCCAGGACGCCGATCAGCACGTTCTGGATCATCTTCACGACCGCGGCGACCGTCTCGGCGCGGGGCCCGAGCATCGATCCGGCGGCGACGACGGCTCCGGTGGAGTCGATCGTGCCGCCCATCCAGGCCGCGCCCAGCACGTCGTTCATGCCCATGTACTTGATGGCCATCGGCATGAAGACCATCATCAGGACGGTGAAGATCAGCGTCATGCCGACGCCCATCGTCAGTTCCTCTTTCTTGGCCCGCGAAGCGCCCGCAGCTGCGATCGCGGCCGAAACGCCGCAGACCGAGGTGGCCGCGGCGATGATGATCACCAGGCACTTGCTCTTCATCTTGAGGAATTTGACACCGAAGATGTACATGAAGATCACGACCGTCGGTGTGACGATCCAGGCCACCATCAGCCCGGGAGCGCCGAGGCTGAGGATCTTGCCGAACAGGATCTCGGCGCCGAGCAGCACCAACCCCGTCTTGATGTACATCTCGGTGCGGATGCCCGGCTTGAGCCACTCCGGCGTGCCGATCGTGTTCGAGATCAGCAGGCCGAACAACAGGGCCCACATGGCGTAACTCAGGCCCCATCCCTTGATCTGCGCCTGGTTGGCGATCAGATAGGAGACCACCGCCAGCAGGACCAGTATGAAGAAGGCGAACAGGTACTTCTTGGGATCCTGTCCCATCACGGCGACGCCGATCGCGGTAAGGATCCCGACGAGGATCATCGCGATGACGATCGACAAGATGATCGAATTCGTCCTCTGGGCCGTGATCGTGAATAGACCATTCCCCAGGTTGACCGATTCCGACGGAAAGACGTTGGAGACATAGGCGCGTGCACCGAGACCGCCCGAATCGGGCTGCTCCTTGGTGAACTTGATCGCCTCACCCCCCATCAAATTGGGGGAGACCTTGATCACCGCCTTGTCCCCGTCACGGTCCGAGGCGATTCTCAGTTGCACCCCGCCCGAGGCCGGAACGATCGTCGCCGCTGCCTTGGGCTTCTTGGCGTTGATCTCTTCGGCCAGCTGAGCCAGCGTGACGTCCTCCTTCAATTTCATCTGCGTCTTCTTGGACGCGTAGAAGACGTCGGTCGGGTTCGAAACCCAGCCTCCCATCTTGGGCACTTTCAGGAGCGGCATGTCTCCCGAATAGTGCGCGATCGCGAAGCCGGTCGCGACGAGGATGATGACTAGACCGAACCAGACGGTCCACCAGTCTTCCAGAGCGATCAGCGGGCTTCGCTTCTTCCCAGGACTGGCCATGAACTCCTCCTTCTCGATTCAACAGGGGCTCGCCAAGACGACACACTGCGAGAAAGCCCCAGAATTGCAACGGTCGTGCCAGAGATTGATGTGTGGATATGCGGAGCGCCCGTTCGTCGTAAGGCCGTCGTTCCGCCGTGAAAGCGGCGAAACGGGCGCGGGCGGTAGCGATCGAGGTGTTTCCTCACCGTAACACCTTCAGTTCGAGAATTACCCGCCGGCGAAACCGGCGACCTCGAGCTCCTCGTTTTCACGTTGCTGGCGAAGTTCGTCCCGGTGGCGGACCGGTGTGCGATGACAGGTCGCGCAACGGAACAGGTCGGGTTTCTTCTCCTTGACCTCGACCTTCTCCCACTCGGTCCGGTGACACTCGATGCACAGGGCATGCATAGCCTGGCGCATGCCCGGAGCGTTGGCGCCGGCGAACTCCTTGACCCGGGAGGTGGCGGCCATCATGTCCTTCTTGTGGCACTCGGAGCAGGCCTTGGTCGTGGCCGCCACCTTCGGCTCCTCGGAGGGATGGCACTCGATGCAGGACGCGTTTCCTTGCAGTTGCCCGACGTGGAAGTAGTGGTCGAAGATCCGGGTCGACAGGTACATGTCCCGGTGGCATTCGGAGCAGGGCGTGCCGCTGTCCCCGACCTTGTGCAGGTGATGGCAGGTGCCGCAGGACTCCTGGCCCAGCCGGTCGACGTGTTCCTTGTGCGGGAACTGCACCGTGCCGACCGGGAAGCCGACACGCAGTACGTCCTTGCCCCGGGCGCGTTCGACGGGTGTCGTGTCGACCAACGGGCTCCAGGGGACGAGCGCGAGGGCCAGCGCGAAGGCGACCACGAACAAGACCGAATAGACGCGGCGCGCGGCGAAGCCGGCGTCTCCGAGCCAGATCCGCGACATGCGGTCGAAGCGTGGGAGCCGGAACAGTTGCAGCTTGCGCAGCTTTTCCTGGCCTTCCCAGATCTCCGCGTCCACCGGGAAATGCTCTTGAATGAAGAAGAAGATCAACGCGAAGCCGGCGACGATGCCGAAGCTGATGACGAACTCGGTCCAGAACGGGAAGTAGTCCGAGCCGGTGGCCCACACCTGGGCCAGGCCCGACGCGTTGATGCGGTTGAAGACGAGACCGGAAAGACCCAGGGTCGAAGCGATGAAGAGTCCGTTCGGGTTCCTCCGCACCGCCGGGATGGCGAACATGCACAGCGGCAGGAACGTCAGCAGGCCCATCTCGATCAGGAACAAGGTGCTTGCGCTACTGCCGTCGAAGATCAAGCCGAACTTGCCCTGGCGGCCGAGATCGATCAGGCGAACCGCCATGTAGATCGACAGACCGATCGCAGCCAGACGGCCCAGCCCCGACAACATCTCGGTCTCTGGCTTGCGCTCGTACAGCCAGGAGGTGATCGTCGATTCGAAGATCACCACGATCATCCCCAGGCAAATGGCGGAGAGGAAGAACAGTTCGGGTAGCAGCGGCGTGTACCACAGCGCGTGCAAGCGGAAGGGCATGATCAAGATCAGCGAGCCGAGTGACGACTGGTGTAGCGTCGAGAGCATGATGCCAAGTACGACCAGCGGTAGCTGCAACTTGAGGAAGAAGCGATAGGCCTTCTGGAATCGGGTCCGTTCGAGAAAGACCGGCACGAACTCGAAGACCAGTACGGTCAGGTAGAGCATCACGCACCAGGCCACCTCGAACAGCGGCGATCGCGGGTTCCAGTAGATCATGGCGTGCCAGATGTTCCAGGGCAGGCCGAGGTCGTAGAGCAGGCCGACGGCCACGGCCGAGTAGCCGAGCATCGCGGTCAGCACGGCCGGCCGCGCCGCGGCGTGGTACTTCTCCTGTCGGAAGATGTAGACGATGGCGGCCACGACGAATCCGCCGGCGGCCAGTGCCACGCCTCCCATCACGTCGAAGCCGACCCACAGCCCCCAGGGTGTGGTGTCCGAAAGAGCGGTCGATGTGCCGAGGCCGCGTGTGAAGCGCACCACGGTCACCGCCGCGGCGAGTCCGACGATGAACCATAGGATCCCCTTGAAGATCTGGATCCGTTTACTCATCGTCCCGCTCCGGCTCTTCGGCCTCCGCCCGCTGGCGGCGCATGCGTCGGTCGATGACCCACCAGATGCCGGTCATCAGCGTGCCCATTCCGATGAACTCGGCCGGCACCTTGCGCAGTGCGGCCCAGGTCAGGTCCGGCAGCGCCTGGTCCCCCAGTTCTCCCGAGCCTTGCCAGTTCAGGAACGAGAGGTCAAAGCCGGAGACGTAGAGCACCGACGTCCCGCCGACCTCGTGCTCGCCCCAGACGTGGTCGATGTACAGGTCTGGCTCGGCCGCGATCCGGCGCTTTGCCTCGGCCAGCATCTGCTCGCGGCTGCCGAAGAAGGTCGCCTCTTTCGGGCATGCCTCGACGCACGCGGGTTTCTGGATCTTGCCGGCAGCCATCTGCTCGAAGCACATCACGCACTTGCGAATCGAAGGATTCACCGAATCCCACTCGTAGCGCGGGATGCCGAAGGGGCAGCCCATCATGCAATAGCGGCAACCCATGCAGAGCGACTTGTCGTAGGTCACCGGTCCCTCGGGCGTCTTCTTCAGCGCTCCGACGGGACAGACCGAGACGCAGGCCGGCTCGAGACAGTGGCGGCACTGTTTGCGAACGTTCGCGCCCTCGGGGAGGCGGACGATGCTGGTCCAGCGGTCGGCGGTCAGGCCGTCGTCCGAGTGGCCGACTCTCGGGGGTGCGTCTTCTGCGGGAAGATCGTTGACCTTCTTGCAGGCCGCAACGCACTCTTCACAGCCGATACATTTCGTGACGTCGTTGAGGATGCAGGGGTCCTGGATCATACGCCTTGCCCTTCCTTGCCCAGGGTGGCGCGGACCTGTTCGCCCGCGCCGGGCGCAAAACGCCACCCGAACTCGCTGGATGCGCCGTTCGACCAGAAAAGCACGATGTGTACGAGCTTGGTGAACGGCACGAGGATCAGCAGCAACTCGGCGGATAGCAGGTGCACCAGGTAGACGACCTGGGCGTCCACGGGGCTAAACCGAGGGTGGGCGACGAGGAATCCCGTCAGGAACGGCAGCATGCACAGGATCGGCATCAGCCAGTCCTGCCGCTTGCTCAGCATTCGGGATCCCGTGTTGACGCCCCGGCCGACCAACATCCCGATGAGTGCGACCACGGTGACGACGGTCAGGACGTCGGCCACCACGGGGGGCAGGACGAACCACCGGATGCCCAACTCCTGATCCCACAGGGCGACGTGTCCGGCCAGGAACAGCGGCACCGCGATGATGCCCACGTGGAAGATGAACGAGGTCAGGTTGTACAGCCGCCTTGCCTCGGGGCCCCAGTAACGCCACGGCAACAGCCACGCCAACGTGCGCCTGACGATCACGGGCCACGACACGACCTGGTCGCCGGCCCGGCCGTAGGCCCAGCCCAGCTCCCAGATCTGCAGGATCACCACGCGCAGCAGTCCCGCCGCCATCACGATCAGGGCCAGCTTGAGCAGCGGCCCCCTCGCGAGGTCGGTCAGCTGTTCGAGCATCGCGTCTTTCCTCCCGCCTCAGTCGATGACCATCGCCTTGTACAGCAGGTCGTGCAGGCCCACGACCTCCATTTCGATCTTGTGGTCCTCGATCACTTCCCTCAGCTGTTTCTTGCAGTTGGCGCACGGCGCGATGACATACTTCGCCCCCGTGGCGACGAGTTGTTCGGCCTTACTCTTGCCGGTGACGCCGGTACGGTAGGGGCGAATCTCGTCGACCGACACCGTGCCCCCACCTCCGCCGCAGCAGAGGTTGTTCTCGCCGTGGGGTTCCATCTCGACGAAGTCCTTGCAGAACGAGCGGATGATTTCCCGCGGCTGCTCGACGATCCAGCCGCTGCGGGCGACGTTGCAGGGGTCGTGGTAGGTCACTCGGTCCGGGATCACGTCCGGGGCGAGCTTGAAACGACCCTCCTTCCACAACCGGTAGGTCAGCTCCAGGATGTTGACCATGCGCGGCGCGTCCGGCCCGCCGCCGTAAGTGGCCATGAACGCCTTGGCCGAGCGCGAAGCGTGACCGCATTCGCCGATCAGGATCTCTTTCGAGCGCAGCCGTTCGGCCTCCTCCTTGATCTGCACCAGGCACCGTTCGAGGATCCAGTCGCTGTAAAACAGGCCGTAGTTGATCCCGTCGTTGTATTGCGAACCGATGGTCCAGTTGTCCTGCTGCCCGGAGACCTTCAGCATCAGGGCGATTCCCATCAACGTGTCGGCTTCCATCAGGTAGTCGCTGACTGGCGCATAGAAGATGAACTGCCGGTCTTCCTTGTCGATGGGAAACTCGACGTCGATGCCCTTGTCTTCCTTGATTTCCTCGGCGAGGAACTCCAGCGAGTCCAGGATGGCCGGCAGGGGAATGGCCGAAGTGTTGCGCGTCTCGCCTTCCAGCTGGGCCCGCGTCGAGACCACCAGCGCGCGTGGCACCAGGCCCAGTTCGGACAGGACGTACCGCCCCAGGTGCGTGACCAGGCCGTGGTCCAGCCCCAGCGGGCATTCCAGGTTACAGCGGCGACAGGCCGTGCAGCGGTAGAAGCTCTCGGCCATCTCGAGGATCTTGTCCACCGTCAGCGGTTCGTGACCCAGCAGGTGGCCGGACAGGATGCCCTTCGTCGTGAAGTGCCGGCGGTAGACGTCCAGCAGCAGGTGAGAGCGGTAGCAGGG
>Ga0316198_10001643_pt1 | contig 13262 bp, 9 predicted proteins | sample OudBieAanoxic_MG_FD_204935 | JGI IMG/M metagenome (GOLD analysis project Ga0316198, IMG submission 204935) | Coastal sediment microbial communities from Oude Bieten Haven, Netherlands - site A anoxic | ecosystem: Environmental > Aquatic > Marine > Coastal > Sediment | place: Netherlands...
TTTCGCCATACACGCAAGTGCCTGAAATTATGGAGCCACCGATCAGAGTCGAACTGATGACCTACGGTTTACGAAACCGTTGCTCTACCAACTGAGCTACGGTGGCCTAGGGTTTGCTCTCGGGAAGAGCGGCGATGCTGGTAGCGTGACGAAGCCGAACTGTCAATCGGGCGGGGCGATCGTCGGCCTCCGAACCCTATGTCGCCTTCCACCGTGCCCCGGTTGCGGTGACTGCAGTGACTATACGTCGTCGTCGTCGTCGGATTCGTCGACGATGAGCTCTTCTTCGGTTTCCTCTTCGTCTTCGACGTCGTCCGAGTCGTCGTCTTCGGGGGCAGTGTACTTCAGGTCTACGTCCGCGTCGGCGAGCTGAGTTTCGAGGAGCTCCAACAGCTCATCCATATCTTCTCCGGACCACTCGTCCAGAATCTCCGTGATGAAGTCATAGAAGTCGCCGCTGTCGATTCGGCGTTCGATTTCCTCGATGTCATCGTCCGAAAAGGTGCTGACGAGGTCTTCGCGCAATGCGTCGATTTCACCGTCCTCGATCGCATCGGCGACCGAGAGTCGGACTTGCCGCATCGCGCGCTTGTTTAGGAAGATCTCCATCTGAAAACCTCTAAGCGGGGTCGAATCGGCGCTACTATAAGAGAGGGTAGGGGGCTGTCAATCTTGTCTGCAAGGGATTCGACACTCTATGCTGCAGCCGTGCCAACCCGCCCCGCTGCGATCTGTCTTTGGGCTTTCTGCCTGGCCGCACCTCGATGGGCCGGGGCGGATTCGTCGGAGCTGCCCGGCGGCCCGCCGGCGCGAGAGGGTTCGTTTGCCATCGGCCCCGAGACCGGCATGGTCATCCCCCTTTCCACCAATCGACTTTGCCCCGAGGGCGATGGCTGTATCGCCGACCTGGGTTGGGCTGTCGGGCTCAACTTCTCCTATCGATGGGCCAACGGAATCGGCGTGGGCTTTGGCTATGAGCTTTGGCTGCTCACCGCGAACGGAGTTTACGAAACGTCTGTCCCTCAGATGTTCACCGGGCTGCTCCAGTACTCGTTCCTGCCAGACCGCGCGACCCACCCCCTCATTCGCCTCCGAGGCGGCTTTCTGGTTTTAGGCCCCTCCTTTCGCGTGGTGACCATGGGCGGAACGGCCGAGATTGGCGTCGGCGCAGAGGTCGAGCTGAGCCACCATACGGTCTTCTCCTTCCTCGTGACGGGCAACCTACTGCGGACCCGGTCATTCACCACCCCGGCGGACGGCACCTTGCGGGGCGTCGATGCCCCCGTGGACGCCATGCTCGTTTTGCGGGTGGGATTCAATTTCCTCCTGTGAAACCCCTCGGATCTCACCAATCGAGCCCCGATCCGTTGGAGAATTGGGCCGTGCAGATGTATCCTGTATCGTTATAGTGTCTGGGTGGGGTCCAAGGATGTCGGCGGGGGCTGAATGAGCGGCGACACACACCGCGATAGCGATCAAGGTCCGAAGCCGGGCGAGACCGACGAGACCTTGCTCCCGGCGCCCGGTAAGGAGAGCTGGGAGGGGGCGCCCGACCCGAGCCCGAGACCCAGCCAGCAGGGCGTTGGTTTCACGATCTATGGCAAGAGCCATGTTGGGCTCATCCGGGACCACAACGAGGACAACTTCATGGTCGGCGATTTGAGCGTCGCCTCGGGCCCGCTACCCGGCCAGCAAGTGTTCAAGGGTTCGGTTTCGGAGCGCGGGCTCGCATTGGCCGTCTGTGACGGCATGGGGGGAGCTGCAGCCGGCGAGATCGCCAGCCAAATGGCTGTCGACACGCTCTTTGAAACGATGCGAGGTGACGCGGCGGCGCCCGACCGGGATAGCTTTGCCCGCCGTTTGGTCGATTCCATCGAGGAAGCTGGCGCAAGGATTTTCCGTTCCGCGAAGAGGGACCGAACGCGACGCGGCATGGGCACCACCGCAACGGTGGCTGGCTTGATCGACAAAGTCTTTTTCGTCGGGCAGGTTGGCGACAGCCGGTGCTACATCATGAGAGACGGGCGCCTCACGCTCATCACCAAAGACCAGTCGCTCGTCAATCAGCTGATCGAAGCGGGCCAACTCACTGAAGACGAAGCCGAAGTGTTCGAGCACTCCAACATCATCCTTCAGGCGCTGGGCACGACCGAGCAGGTCGTCGTCGATCTCACGTTCGTCGAGCTTCGGCGAGGAGACCGACTGCTTCTGTGCTCCGACGGCCTGAGCGGTCTCGTCCAGGATGCCGCCATCGAATCTGAGATGGCCCGTGTTCGCCCTCTGCCGCAGCTCGTCGACTCTCTGATCGACCTTGCGAACGCGGCCGGGGGCCACGACAACACTACCTGCATCGTGGCGGATTTCGACGGCGAGGCACTGGTCGCGCCCGCACCGGGTGAGGTTCCGTTCTATCAGCAGTACCCTCTTCCACGCGGCAAGCACGATCGCGCGGCATCCGGTCCAACTCTGCCCGGTATCGTCAAGAGCATGGTGCCCGGCGGAATGACCAGGCCGCGACCACCGCTCGGCGAGCTCGTCTCGGACCCACCGGGGCAGGGCTCATTCTCGTGGACGACGGCGGCGTCGGTTCTTGGGCTGCTCGGCTTGGCTGCGGTCGTCGCCATCGTGAGCGCAGGACGGCGTACAAACCCGACGACAGACCTTGCGGCGCCTCCTCCCCCAGCGTTTGCCAACGCCGAAGTTCCCGTCGAGGTCCAAGTTCGCGCGGCGATCGACGAAGGCCAACTTTACGTCAACGGCAGGAGCTATGGGCCGCTGCGCATCGACGAGGCTGTGTTGCTGCGATTGCCGCCTGGCGCATATCATTTCGAGGCGCGTGAGGTCGATGGCACGCAAGTTGGCAAAGACATCGTGGTTGAGCCTGGCCAGCCGAGGGAAGTCGATCTCATTCCGCCCGCCGATTGAGGCCCGATGGTGATCCGACTTCGCCAAACCAAAGGCGCCGATTCGGGACGTGAGCTCGAGTTCGACCAAGATCTGATTCGCATGGGAAGAATGCCCGACAGCGATGTGAACTTCGATCCTGAGGTCGACCTGGATGCATCGGGGCGGCATGCCGAGATCCGCTGCGAAAACGGGCGCTACATCCTAATCGATGCTGGCAGTCGCAACGGCACCTGGTTGAACGGGAGGCGCGTCAAGCATGCGGCTCTGCGAACCGACGATGAGATCGAGCTCGGCCGTGGCGGGCCGAAGCTGAGAGTTTGGGCTCTGCAGGGTCGTCCCGGTCGCAAACGAACGGTCTCGCGGACCAGCAGCGCGACCGTCCCGCGCCGGGACCCGCGTTTCGATGCGCTCACGGTGCCGGGCATCAGCGGCGCCCGGCCCCAGGAAAAGGGGTCCGGTCCGGACTCATTGGCCGAAGATTTCCAATATCCGCGCCCCGATCGGGATTCGGTGCGGAGCCGTCGGCGACGTCCGAGGTCCACTGTCCTCTGGGGTGCCGCCGGCGTCGTTCTCGTGGCCGCCATTGCCATCGTCGTCACTGCTTCGTTGCAGTAGCTTTGTTGACCGGGACGGCATCGGTCCGTGAAAACCGAGGCAACCCATGCTTCACGCTCGATTCGCTGCCTGGCTTCGTCCTGCGTCCGACGCACCTGAATCTCCCGAAGGGCGGCATGCCTATCACTCTGATATTCGAGAGCTCAGCGCCGATCCATGGTCGACCCATTCGCCCACCGCGCGGGGACGCGACGTTCAGAGCGCAATGTGGCTTTCGGGCATCAGCTCCCGTGATTTTGCCGAGGTCGTGGGCATCGGCCTATCGCCTCATCTCGTCGCGCCAGCCGACCATATCGTCGCGCTATGCCGTCGACGCTCCGAGATTTGCGCACGCCAAGCCCGCCAGCTGAGCGCGGCGCTGCCGCCGCGCAATTCGTGCGGCCGCCCGCCGCTGCCGTGCCACCGTACGGCTGCCCGAGAGGCCAAAGAGTTGGTTCGTGCGTCTCTGGCTTGGGACGCGATGGCCCGCGCGCTGCTCAGCAATCGTTGGACTGATTGACCAGGTCCTCGACCATTCGCTCGAGCACCGCGACGGCCTGCTGTTTTGCCTCAGACAAGTCCTGGCTCAGGCGCGCCGGCGCGGCGGCGTAGAAGTAGTACTTGAGCTTCGGCTCGGTTCCACTCGGTCGCATCATGGCTCGGTGGCCGCCTTGCAGCTCGAAAACCAACAGGTTGCTGGCGGCTCGCCCCAGGAGCGGACTCACAGCAAGCGGCGTCCATTGCAGCTGCCTCTCCAAATCGAGCATTCGAAGCACGGCTTGGCCGCCGATCGCCAGCGGCGGGCTTTCCCTGCAGCGATCGATGATGGCATCCATCTGTGCCTTGGCGTCCGCGCCTTCGAAGCGCACGGAGACCTGGCGGTCCGCGAAGAAACCATGCTTGCGCCAGAGCTGATCCCGCGCGTCGAGCAGCGTCGCGTCCTGCGCTTTGAAGCGCGAAGCGATGTCGGCCAGAAGCAGGGCAGAGCTGATGCCGTCTTTATCACGAACGGCCGAAGACGGCGCATACCCAAGCGCCTCTTCGTACCCGAAAAGGTAGACGTAGCCTTCTTCTTCGAGCTCCAGCGCGCGGTTTTGGATCCACTTGTGCCCAGTGAGGGTCTGCTCCCATCGTGCGCCGTAGCTCGCCGCGACGGGGCCGAGCATCGGACTGCTCACCAAGGTGGAAATCACGACCGGCTGACCGGGGCCCAGATGCCGTTCCAACAAGTCGTTCGCCAGGAGCACACCGATGTCATTGCCTGACAACGACTCGAACCCTTGCGGGCCACGAACTGCAACTGCCACGCGATCGCCATCGGGGTCGTTCGCGATTGCGAGGTCGGCGTCGACCTCGGTTCCCAGAGCGAGAACTCGGTCCATCGCGCCGGGCTCTTCCGGATTGGGAAACGCAACCGTGGGAAAGCTGCCGTCCGGACGGGCCTGTTCGCTCACGCTGTGCACATCGTCGAAGCCTGCTCGAGCCAGCACTTTTCGAAACGTATTTTCAGCGACCCCGTGAAGTGCGGTATAGGCGATGCGAAGGTCAGCGCCGGGGAGGGTGTCGCGAACCTCTGCGGCAATACGCTCGACGTAGCGCTGGCGAACGTGGTCTGCGTCCCGAAGCAGCTCGCAAGCCCTCGCTTCCTCGACCGAAAGCCTGGGAATCTGCTCCAGGGGCGGGCAGCGCTCGATTTCGTCGGCGATGCCCTGGTCGTTCGGAGGAATGATCTGCGCACCGTTTTCCCAGTAGACCTTGTAGCCGTTGTAGCCAGGCGGGTTGTGGCTCGCGGTGATCATCACGCCGCCGGCCGCGTGAAGCTCCAGCACGGCAAACGCGAGCACCGGAGTGGGCGCCAGGTCGCGAAATCGCCAGACGCGAATGCCTGCGCCGGTGGCGATTTCGATGACGTCACGCTCGAAGAGATCGCTCTTGGGGCGGGCGTCTCGGCCCACACAAATGCCGCGAGAGGCCGCTTCTGGGAGCTCTCGCTTCAACCAGGTACAAAGACCCGCGGTCGCCCTCGCGACGGTCACTCGATTCATTCGAGACGGTCCGGCGCCCAACAATCCTCGAAGCCCCGCCGTGCCAAACTCCAACGGCCCAGCAAAGCGTTCTTCGAGGCCGGCGACATCCTCCTCATCGACGAGCGCCTGGAGCTCTCGCCGCGTTTCGGGGTCGGGGTCCATGGCGATCCAAGACCGCGCTTTCTCGATGGTGCTCACGATGCGGCCTCGTTTGCCGATTCGTCCTGGATGTAGGTTCGTTCCTTGTACCAGATCGCAACGGGTACGAAGAGTACCGCGGTAATCGCCATCGCCGCTGCAAAGAAGAGATAATACGACGGACCGTCGAGCTTACTGGTGCCATCGGCGTTCTGAATGAAGACGTTCACCGCTGCGGTGAAGAAATTGCCGATCGACACGCTCATCAAGAAGGCCCCCATGACGAGGGACTTCATTCGTTTCGGCGCCTGCGTGTACGAGAACTCCAGCGCCGTGATCGAGACGAGAATTTCCGCCGCGGTAATGATCACGTAGCCCCCAAGCTGCCAGACGATATTCACGGTCTCCCCCGCGTCTAGCCGCGCTTCGAGCCAGGCGGGAAGCAGGAAAGCCGGCACGGTCAAGAACAGACCTATCGAGATCTTACGGAGCGGAGTCAGTGGCCAAAATCGTTCGAAAAACGGATAAATGACCCGATTGAAAAGCGGGATGAAAAGGAGGACCAGTGCCGGATTGAGCCACTGCGCCTGTGACGGATCCCAATTCACCCCGAAGTTCCGATCCATGCGTTCGGCCTGCAACACCCAGGCGGAGCCTTGCTGATCGAACAGGGCCCAGAACATCGCGATGAAGCTGTAGATAATGAAGAGCTTCCCCAGCGCGGCGATCCCTTCGCGGCTGAACACCTCCCGGAGAAACGCGACACCGCCAGGTGGGATATGAACGAACTTCGCACGACCCATCCAAAACATGACCGTTGCAAGCGCCATCAACACACCGGGCACGCCGAACGCCGCCGACGATCCAAAGCGGTGAAGCAGAGGCTCCGCAAATAAGATCGAGGCAAGAGCGCCGACGTTGATCGCGAAGTAGAACCAGCCGAACACCTTGGGCAACAAGCGCGCATTGCTTCGACCGAACTGATCCCCGACATGTGCAGACACACAGGGTTTGATGCCGCCCGAGCCGATCGCGATGAGTCCAAGCCCGAGCGCCAATCCGGTCCGCGTGTCGTCGAGGGCCAAGGTCAGGTGACCCAGGCAATACACGATCGACAGCGCCAGGATCGTCCGATACTTTCCGAGAAACACATCGGAGACGAGTGCGCCGAAGATCGGAAAGAAGTAGACGGCAGTGACGAAGCCATGGAACCAGGTCTTGGCTTGCTCGTCCGTCATCAGGTCGAGGCCGCCGTCTGCGTTCATCAGGAACTTGGTCATGAAGATGACCAAGATCGCGCGCATGCCATAGTAGCTGTACCGCTCCGCCGCCTCGTTACCGACGATGTACGGGATCCCCGGCGGCATCCCGTCGATGGGGGCAGGAGCAGTTTGGTAACGGGCGTCCGACGACATGGATGTGATCCTAGCGGATTCTTTCTATATCAGCGGCCTTCGCGTCGTCCGTTCAGTCTCTTTTACGCCGCTTTTTTTTACCGAAGTGGTACTAGGGGCAAGACTTACGCGGAGATTTGGGGCGTTGGTCCCCGGCGGAGATGTGAATGGAGGACAGCGTGAATCAGAGCGATGACCTTAGGGGGTCCAACCGGGGTTGGGTCGGAACCACGCGGCTGGCGATGGTCGTGAGCTTGCTGGGAGTGATCATCGGCGGCTCGGCTCAAGCGCAGCAATCGCCAGATGGTCAGTTTACCTCGCAATTTGACCTGAACCAGTACCGACCAGCGGAGCTCGCGACCGATGGTTTTGCTTCGAGCACGGCGGACGGGCAGGGCCACAAGCGGTTCGGGATCATGATCGTCATGGACTACAACGACGATGCCTTGGTTTTCGAACAGTCCGGCGACGGCACGACGTCGTCGGTCGTTCACCGTCAGCTCACCGGTCACATCATGTGGAACTTGGGTTTGTGGGACCACCTCGTGATCTACATGGACATCCCTTACCATTTCATCATCGACGCGGGGACGAACGCTGCTGCTGGGCTTCCTGGCGGCGCAACCGGTCCCTTCGACTATCTGCTCCCGAACGGCGGCCACTTCGGTGATGTGTACTTTGGCGCACGCGGAAACATCCTCGGCACGCGGGACGACGTGTTCGAGCTTGCGCTGCAGGCAACGATGACGATCAACACCGGGTCCCTTTCCGACAATCAGCAGAAGTACGCCGGGCAACTCGACAAAAAGCCGTACCTCGGTGGCTGGTTCGAGCTTTTGATGACTTTCAACGCCGGCGACATCGTTCGCATTCCGATCCAGGTCGGCTACAAGCTCGGCAGCATGAATGGGCGGGAAGTGGCCCCGAATCTGTTTGTCGGCAACGAGTTCACCTTTGGCGGGGGTGTGCTGTTCATGCTCGCAGAGGATAAGTTCATGGTCTCCGCGGAAGCTTTTGGCCGCACCGCAGCGAATAGCGGAGCCGATTTCTGGACCCGTGAGGAGACACCCGTTGAGGTGCTCGGCGGCTTCAAATACCTCCATCCCAAGGGCTTCGTGGTGGGTGTGTCGGGTAGCGCGGGGGTGACCGCGGGCTACGGCGCGCCCGATTGGCGCGGCATTGGCATGATTGGCTACACGATGCCCGGAGTCGAGCCCATCCTGGACACCGATGGCGACACCATTTTGGATGATGTTGACCAGTGTCCGACCGAGCCTGAAGATTTCGATGGCTTTCAGGACGAGGACGGTTGTCCCGACCTCGACAACGATAGCGACGGTGTGCTCGACGTCAATGACGGCTGTCCGAATGACGCCGAAGACATCGATGGCTTTGAAGACGAGGACGGTTGCCCCGATCCGGACAACGATGGCGACGGCATTTTGGATGTCGACGATCAGTGTCCGAATGAGCCGGGAACCCTCGAGAACAACGGATGTCCGGACCCCGATCGCGATGGCGACGGCGTGCCTGACCGCGTGGACAACTGCCCGGACGAGCCCGGCACAGTCGAGAATCAGGGCTGTCAAAACGCCCAGCTGGTCATCATCGGCCTGGGACAGCTCGAAATCCTCGAGAAGGTTTACTTCAAGAGCGGCAGTCACAAGCTCCAGAAGCGCTCCTTCGCACTCCTGGACAACGTGGCCGAGGTCCTGAACGCGCATCCGGAGATCGGGCTCATCCGAATCGAGGGTCACACCGACTCGACCGGCAAGCTCAAGTACAACATGAGGCTCTCGAAGATGCGCGCGACGACGGTTGTTCGCTACCTGGTCGGCAGGGGCAAGGTCGCCAAGGAGCGACTGATCCCAGAGGGCTTCGGTCCTACCCGGCCGCTTGTCGCTGACGCCAAGACGAAGGAAGAGCTTGCGCAAAACCGACGCGTAGAGTTCCACCTCGTCGATACCGGCCTCGAGGACAGCGCTGAGGACGCCGCCGACGCGACGGAGTAGACACTAGCGCCCAGATTGGGCCCAACTGCTGCGCGGCGGGTTCCAGGCTTCGGTCCGGGGCCCGCTTCGCGTTTAACTGTTTAGCTCAGCTCGCGATTCTCACAGGCCATTCGACGTTCTCGGCGCCGAGGCTCAGTTCGGCGAGAAACTGCCGCGTCTGGCGAATCGTGATTCGGTCTTTCGGGTCGCGCCGGAGGCAGCGGGCGATCAGCGCGCCGAGTTCGCGGGTTTCCGCCTTGTCGAGCAGCGCGCGCACGGCTTTGGGTTCGCCGTCGTGGGCCATGTGCTGGCCAAGCAGTTCGGCCTCGCTGATCGCATCGAACAAGGGCCTGCCGGTGTACGCCTCGAAGATGAGGCATCCGAACGCGTATACGTCGGCCGGAATGGCTCTAGACCTATCACCCGAGCCCCAAATCTCGGGTGCCCCGTAGTTCGCAGTGCCGCAACCCGGCCGCAGGTGACGCCCGGCGAGCCCAAAGTCCACCAGGACCGGCTTGGGCGGTTGACCCACGCCCGTGTCGGCTTCTGCGTTGCACACGATGATGTTCGAAGGTTTGAGATCCAGGTGACCGACGCCGACTTGATGCATCGCATCGAGGCCGGCGCTCACTCCCAGGAGTAGCTCTCGGGCGCGGCCAACGGAGAGGTCTCCCATTTCGAGCATGCGTTCGAGGCTCGGACCCTCGACCAGCTCCATGACCAAGATCGGCTTTGGGCTCGCGCCGGCATCGAAGGTGACGAAACGTGCCAGGTTGGGATGCTCGGGAAGCGCAAGAAGCGCGCCGGCCTCGTCCCGGAACATCTTCAGGAACTCGTCCTCCGAGAGTGTGCGTGCAGCCGCCGCCGAATAGTCGGGAACCTTCAATGCAAAGATCGGTGCGGTTTTGTCCTGGCGCTCCTCGGCGCGGCGGGCGACGAAGACCGAGCCGACGGTGCCTGTCCCGACCGTTCGCACCAGGTAGAATCCGCCGACGACGCGACTTGGCGGCGCCCATGCGGGCAACGGGGCGTCCGCGTCCAGCTCGAGTGGGATCAGGCTCGGCGCGCGTCTCGGACCTTCGAGCGGCATCGAGCGAATGTGATTGAGAACCACCTCCGTGAGCTCCGCGAATGCGCCCGGCAAATCCCGATCAATCGCGTTGACCGCCACGGTGAATGCATGGTCCATCTCGGAAATCGACGTACGAATCGCGCGCTCGACTTCGAGCCCCATGGCCCAAATCGCCGCGGCTGCTGCCGGAGGCTCTTCGCCAACCGAAGAGCCCAGTCGTCGCCGGGAACCACTGACGAGCTGAGCGACTGCGGCAACCCCGCGTTCGAGAGTGGAAAGCGGTGTGCCCGACGAGCGCTCCGCGACTTCCGCAAGCGAGCTGGACGCTGCGACGGAGCGAAGCCCTCGTGCGAGCAGCGACAGAGCTTGGCGAAACGCTTCGATTCTCGCCGAGCGTGCGACCGGGAGCTCGATGCCGATCGCCTTCATCGCATCGGTCGCCGCGACCAGGCCATGGCCGTCCCTCTGCGCTAGGCGCGTTGCTTGCTGAAGCTTTGCATAGGCCCGGAGCGCGCTTTCGATCTCGGGGACCATCGATGCCTCGGCCATCGCCTTGAGGTCGTCGACGTGAGAAACGTGCTCCGCCGCCGCCATCAGTATTTCGGAAACGTCCGCACTGTCCTCTCGAACGAGCGCATCACAGGTACGAGCCGTTGCGGCGCAGAGCGTGCGCCGAAGAGACCCAGGTGCATCGCGCTGGATGCGATTGAGCAACACGCGTTGGGTCAAGAGCCGCCGTTGGCGCACGAGCTCTTTGCGCGGGTCCACGTCAGGTCCATCCGCATCGACGAGATGGAGCATCGTCCGGAGCTGACGCAAACGCGTCGTGAACTGCTTGACTTGGCTGGCCTCTTCGACCGGGTCGCCCTCTCGAATCACGAGCCAGTTGGTGACTTGCTGGAAGAGATCTCCAAGGCGCTCGTCATCGGTACCGCGCTGGTCGTCGTCCTCGCCGACAATCAAGAGGTCATTGAGGCTCGAGGTTTCGAAGAGCGCCGAGTTGAGCTCTCGAAGCGCGAGAAATGCCTGAACCTCGCTTGCGGGATCACCCAGCGTGGAACGTTGAAGCAGCTCGGCCTTGTGACCCGCCGCTTTGAGGATCGGCTGAGCTTCGCGTGCAGCTTCGTACGCCCCATGCGCCGCGAACGTCTCGAGTGCGTCCGACAGCCTGTCGCGAAGGGTAGGCTCCCGTTGGCTCGGTGCGCCGCTGAGTTCCTCCGCAAGAGCCTTCATGAGCGCCTCACGTCCCTGGTCCTCGCTACCGCCTTCGGCGAACGCTTTGCGGAGATGGGCCTCGGCCTTTCGCGCTGCCTTTTCGGCGAAGCCCGGCCGAATTCGTTCGGCCCGCAGCTCGACCAAAGCCTCCGCCGTTTCCAAGCCACCGACACGCATCAACTGGTCCAGCAAGGACTCGACGACCTCCGGATGGCTTTCCGCCGCGCGAGGAAGCCCGGCGATCATCGCGGCGGCGATGCCGTGATCCTGTTCGAATACCAAGGATTGCAGAAGCTCCCGGCAGGTCCGAAGACCCTCTTCGGGATCCACAGCGATGCTTGCAGCAAGTGAAGCCGCTGCGCGGCGCCATTCGGTGATCGTGAACTCCGGATTGAGGTGGCGCTCGATCTCCTGTTGAAAGGTCGGCATCGAGGCCGCGAGCAGACCGCGTGCGGATGCCACGTGTCGCCAAACCAGAGTCTCACGGTCCGCCAGCAGGCGGTCCCAGGCCTCGCGGACCTCCGGCGTGCAGAAGACACGCACGCCAGAGTCGTCCCCTTCGGTCGCGCGCCGTGCTGCTTCGCGGGCTGCGCGCTCGAGAAGCCGGGCCGCCAATCGGCGAGACGGCAGCGATCCCGTCGCAGGCGTGAGTAGCCAGTCGCGGCTCGTATCCTGCCTGGAGATGAGCGCGAGGGCGAGAGCGTCGACGTTGTGTACGGTGCCGATCGGCAAACTCAGTGCGAGGGCGACACGCGCGCGGATGGACTGGCCGCCGAGGGCACGTTGGGAGCCGAGCGCCAGCTGTGTCGCCACGGCTACGAAGGTCGCTGCGTCGCCGCTCCGCAGCCGCTTGAGTACCATCCGCCCCAGCTGGCGTTTGATCGAGCTCGGAGGAAGGGCCGCCGCGACTTCATAGAGCGCGGCTGCAGCCGCCGGACCCGACAGCCAGTCGAGCTTGTCAACGAGCCCTCCCGCGACCGCGACCCGCAGGCTTTCGAGCAAGACATCGGGATCGAGGCCCTCGAGCGGTAGGGGTCGGCGCTCGTCGATGACCGCGCGTGCCAGCGTCGCCATACCCTGACGCCATGCCGCTTCGCGCTGTTCAGCGCTGTTCAGTCGGTGCAAGGCCGTCAGGCCTTCGAGGCGCTCCCGGGTCGCAGCACGCATCCGTACTGATTCTAGCCTGCCGATCGCCTGTCGGAAAGCACGGTTGACAACGATACGGCAAACCTCTAGCCCGGAGATGGGTGCTCCAACTTTCCTTCGAGTTTGCCGGTGAGTCGCCGACGATCGCGGAGCGCGGCGTCACCGAGCGTCGCCAGGACGATCTGGAGCGGGCTTATGCCCGCGCCTCCGACTGGAGCCGGGCGCTCGCGACACGCCTGGGTCAACCGATTCGACTCATCGTCACCGACAATCGGAGCACGATGCTGGTTGCTCGACCCAAAGGCGGACGCCTCGAGCTGCGCCTGCACCACATGTTCCTGACGGCCAACGAGAATATCCTCGACGCGATAGGCGACTATCTGAGCGGCAACACCCCGCATGCGGCGGCCACCATCGACCAATTCGTCGAAGAGCATCGAAGCCGTTTCGTTGCCCCAGGCCCCACGCAGGCGGCCTTGCGTGCCGATGGCCGCTACCACGATCTTCGCGCGATCGCGGACGACCTCGCCAGCCGGCACTTTGGCGCAGACATCGATGTCCGGATCACCTGGGGCAGGCGCGTTCGGCCCAAACGCCGGCAGCGCTCGCTTCAGCTCGGAACGTACCTCCCCGAAGAACGGCTGATCCGAATTCATCCAGTGCTCGACCAGGCCTGGGTCCCGCAATTTTTCGTCGAAGCCGTGGTGTTTCACGAGATGCTGCACCACGACATGCCCGCGGTCTTGCAGAATGGACGCCGCCACTATCACACCCGCGC
>Ga0316198_10001644_pt1 | contig 13262 bp, 9 predicted proteins | sample OudBieAanoxic_MG_FD_204935 | JGI IMG/M metagenome (GOLD analysis project Ga0316198, IMG submission 204935) | Coastal sediment microbial communities from Oude Bieten Haven, Netherlands - site A anoxic | ecosystem: Environmental > Aquatic > Marine > Coastal > Sediment | place: Netherlands...
TGCTCCGAGTCGTCGTCCGGCGAAGAGTCGACGGGACCGCCGGTGCCCTCGTCCTGAGTGATCGTCCGATGCATCACCCCGCCCGAACCGTCGACGGTGGGCGCGGTGTACTCCAGCTGCGACGGCGCCTTCGCCGAGACAAGACCGTCGGCGACGAGCACGGGAGCGCCCTCGGCCTGAGCAGCCTCGGGCTTGGCGACCTCGATGTTGAACAGCAGACCGACGGACTCCTCCTTGATGCCGTCCATCATCGCCGTGAACATGTCGAACCCCTCGCGCTGGTACTCCACCAGCGGGTTGCGCTGCGCCATGGCCCGCAGGCCGATGCCTTCGCGCAGGTAGTCCATCTCGTAGAGGTGCTCGCGCCAGCGTCGGTCCAGGACCGTCAGCACGACGCGCCGTTCCAGCTCGCGCATCACCGGCGAGCCGAGCTCGGCCTCGCGGCGCTCGTAGGCCGCCTGGGCGTCGGCGATGACCTCACTGACCATGAAGTCCCCAGTCAGACCTTCACGACCCCCGGCAGCCCGCTCGACGTCGGTGATGCTCAGCGAGATCGGGTAGAGCGAGCGCAGGCCGGTCCACAGCTGCTCAAGGTCCCAGCTCTCCGGGTAGCCCTCGCTGGTGGCCGCCCGGACGTAGTCGGCGACGACGTCGTCGACCATGTGACGCACCTGCTCGTGCATGTCCTCGCCGTCGAGCACCCGGCGCCGCTCCGCGTAGATCACCTCGCGCTGGGCGTTGAGCACGTCGTCGTACTTGAGCACGTCCTTGCGGATCTCGAAGAACTGCGCCTCGGCCTGGCTCTGCGCCCGTTCGATCGTGCGGCTGACGGTCTTGGACTCCAATGGCACCGAGTCGTCGCCGAGGCCGCCGAGCGCCCGGTCCATCAGGCCGAGGGCGCCACCGAAGCGGCGCATCAGGTCGTCCTGCAGCGAGATGTAGAAGCGGGACTCCCCCGGGTCGCCCTGACGGCCGGACCGACCGCGCAGCTGGTTGTCGATGCGACGCGACTCGTGGCGCTCCGTACCGATCACGTAGAGCCCGCCGAGGGCGACGACCTCCTCGTGCTCCGCGGCGACCTGCGCGGTGTACGTCGCCAGGGTCGGCGTCCAGGCGTCCTCGTAGGCCTCGGGGTCCTCGGCCGGGTCGAGCCCGCGAGCGGCCAGGTCGTCGGTGGTCATCGCCTCGGGGTTGCCTCCGAGCGTGATGTCGGTTCCGCGGCCGGCCATGTTCGTGGCGACGGTGACCGAAGCCTTGCGGCCGGCCTGGGCGACGATCGTCGCCTCCCGGGCGTGCTGCTTGGCGTTGAGCACCTCGTGCCGGATGCCCTCCTTGGACAGCAGTGCCGACAGCTGCTCGGACGTGCCGACGCTGGCCGTGCCGACGAGCACCGGCTGCCCTTTGCGGTGGCGCTCGGCGATGTCGGCGACCGCCGCGTCGAACTTGGCCTCGACGGTGCGGTAGATGAAGTCGGGCTGGTCGATACGCACCATGTCGCGGTTCGTCGGGATCGGGACCACCCCGAGGGAGTAGATCTTGTCGAACTCACTGGCCTCGGTCATGGCCGTGCCGGTCATGCCCGAGAGCCGCTCGTAGAGGCGGAAGAAGTTCTGCAGCGTGACCGTGGCCAGCGTCTGGTTCTCCTGCTTGATCTCCACCCCTTCCTTGGCCTCGATCGCCTGGTGCATGCCCTCGCTGTAGCGGCGGCCGGCGAGCACACGGCCGGTGTGCTCGTCGACGATGAGCACCTCGCCGTCCATGACGATGTACTCCTTGTCGCGCCGGTAGAGCTCCTTGGCCTTCAGGGAGTTGTTGAGGAACTGGATGAGCGGCGTGTTCGCCGACTCGTACAGGTTGTCGATGCCGAGATGGTCCTCGATGGTCGCGATGCCCGGCTCCAGGATGCCGACGGTGCGCTTCTTCTCGTCGACCTCGTAGTCCACGTCGCGCTCCATCGAAGCGGCCAGGCCGGAGAACTCCGTGTACCACTTGGTCGGCTGGTCGGCCGGGCCGGAGATGATCAGCGGGGTTCGCGCCTCGTCGATGAGGATCGAGTCGACCTCGTCCACGATGGCGAAGTGGTGGCCGCGCTGGACGAGCTCGGCCTTGGTCATTGCCATGTTGTCGCGCAGGTAGTCGAACCCGAACTCGTTGTTCGTGCCGTAGGTGATGTCGGCGTTGTACTGCTCTCGCCGGGTCTCCGGGGGCATCTGAGCCAGGATCGTCCCCACCGAGAGCCCGAGGAAGCGGTGCACCCGCCCCATCCACTCCGCGTCGCGGCGTGCCAGGTAGTCGTTGACCGTCACGACGTGTACGCCCTCGCCGGTCAGCGCGTTGAGGTACGCAGGCAGGGTCGACACGAGGGTCTTGCCCTCACCGGTGCGCATCTCGGCGATGTTGCCCAGGTGCAGTGCCGCCCCACCCATCACCTGGACGTCGTAGTGGCGCTGCCCCAGGGTGCGCTTGGCTGCCTCACGCACCGTCGCAAAGGCCTCGGGCAGCAGGTCGTCGAGCGTCTCCCCGTCGGCGTAGCGCTTCTGGTATTCCGCCGTCAGCGCGCGCAGCTCGCCGTCGGAGAGGGCGACCATGTCGTCCTCGAGGCGGTTGACCTGATCGGCGAGCAGGTGGAGACGCTTGAGGATCTTGCCCTCACCGGCGCGGAGCATTCGATCGAAAAAGGCTGGCACAACGCGACATCGTAGGTGTCGAGAGCGTAGGGCTGCCACGCGCGCGGCGTGGCCGGGCTCAGCAGTGGATCAGCTCGGCTGCCAGCCCGGCCGCCAGGTCGCCCCGCGGCGCCACCTGCACACGCTCGGCCCCCAGCCATCCCGCCAGGTCGCGCAGCGCCCGCGCCAGCTCGGGGGCGGTATCGGCTGGGGCGTCGGACTCGACCCAGGCCGAGCGGACCCGCAGCACCTTCTGCACTCGGTCCGCCTTGAGGTCGACCCTGGCCACCAGCCGGTCGCGCAGCAGGAACGGCAGGACGTAGTAGCCGTGCACCCGCTTGGCGGCAGGCACGTAGATCTCGAGCCGGTAGGTGAAGCCGAAGACACGCTGCAGTCGCGGCCGCGTCCAGACCAGCGGGTCGAACGGCGCCAGCAACGCCCGGCCCGACGCGGCGCGGGGCACCCTGGCCGCGGCGTGCAGGTAGGCCGGCGCCGTCCACCCCGTCACCTCAACGGGGACGAGCGTGCCGGCCTCGAGCAGCTCGGTGACGGCGACCCGGGACTCGGTCGTCGGCAGCCGGAAGTAGTCGCGCAGGTCGGGCTCAGTGGCAACGCCGTGCGCCCTGGCCGCGATCTCGACGAGTGCACGGATGGCGTCCGCCCTCGGCGGCGTGGGAGCGGCGAGAACCTCCGGCGGCAGCACCCGGTCGGGGACCTCGTAGCGCCGCTGGAACCCCGGCCCGCGACCGGCCGAGGTCAACCGGCCGGACCAGAAGAGGTACTCCAGCGCCCGCTTGACCTCGCTCCAGCGCCAGCCCCAGTGTTCGCCACCGGGTAGCGCGCGACCGTGCCGAGCCTCGAGGTCAGCCGCCGTCAACGGCCCCTCCTCGGCGACGGCACGCAGCACCGTCTCCACGAGATCCGGGCGCTCGACGGCGATGCTCCTCATCCCTCCCCACGACTCGGAGTCGGCGTTCTGCATCCGCCAGCGCAGCAGCGGGTGCAGCGTGACGGGCATCAAGGACGCCTCGTGGGCCCAGTACTCGAACAGCCGGGCCGGGCGTCGGCCCGGGACCGCCGCGTCGTCCAGCCAGGCTCGCTCGTAGTCACCGATCCGGCTGTGCACAGGCAGGTAGTGCGCCCGGCTCACGACGTTGACCGAGTCGATCTGCACGACCCCGAGGCGCTCGACGCAGGCGACCACGTCGGCGCGTCGGGCCTCTCGCCCGGGCGCACGATGCAGTCCCTGGGCGCCCACTGCCACCCGGCGGGCGGCCGCAGCCGACAGCCGTGGCGGTTGCCCGCGGCTCAGACGGCGAGCCTGATCACGCCGTACTGGTACCCACGGCGGCGGTAGACCACGCTCGGCAGCCGGCTCGCCTCGTCCACGAACAGGAAGAAGTCGTGCCCGACGAGCTCCATCTCGTACAGCGCCTGGTCGAGGCTCATCGGCTCGGCTTCGTGCGTCTTGTCACGCACGATCAAGGCTGCGTCCTCCGCCTCGGAGACGGGCGCCGCCTGGGGCTCGGCGGCGGGCTCAGCGAGCTGCAAGTGGGCGAGATCGGCGGGGGGTCCGGACTGCCCGCCACCCTTGCGGCGGTCCGCTCGACGGTCCGCGGCGCGGCGAAGTCGGGACTCGAGACGGCTCACGGCCTGGTCGAGAGCCGCGTACCGCTCGGGTGCCGCGGCCTCGGCGCGGATGACCGGGCCCTTGGACCGTGCGGTGATCTCGATACGCTCGGCCTCATCAGCCAGTCGAGGGTTGTTCTCCTTGGTGACCTCGACGTCGATCCGGCTCAGCCGGTTGTCGTACTTGGTGAGCTTCGCGAGCTTGTCCTCCACGTGCTGGCGGAACCGGTCCGGCACGTCGGTCTTGCGACCCCTGACCACGATCTCCACGGCCACCTCCTGGCTGTTGCGAACCTCCACGCTAGTCCTCGCGCGCCCAGCGCGTCAGGGGGACCTCGGCCCCATTCACGCGCACACGCGCAGCGGCGGGCTGGCCACCACCGCCCCCACCAGCTGGGCTGGTACGACCCCGTACTCACCCAACGCGGCCGCTGCCGCGGCGAGTGTGGAGCCCGACGAGCAGATGTCGTCGACCAGCACCACGACGGCGCCAGTCGCTACGCCGATCGGCCGGGTTGCCTCCAGCGCGTCGGTCAGGTTGGCCAGCCGCTGCTGAGCCGTCAGCCCGCTCTGGTCGTCGACCCGGCGCCGGTGGCGCAGCACCGGGTCCACCGAAGCGCCCGCGCCCAGGCACCTCGCCGCGTGTCGGGCCATGCGCTGCACCGGGTCGTGGCCTCGGCGCCGGGTCGTGCCGCGTTGGGAGGGGACGGGGACGAGGACGACCTGCGAGTGCGGGTCAGCGAGCCCGGCCGCGACCGCGGCCGCCAGCAGCAGGCCGAGCGGACGGGCGAGGCTCAGCCGAGCCTGCTCCTTGTGGGCCACCAGCAGCCGCCGCACGACGCCGGTGTACGGCGCCGCCGCGACCGTGCGGGGGAACCCCGCCGGCTCGACGAGCGGGCGGACGGGTCGTGGGTCGGGCAGCAGACCGCGACGGCAGCGGGAGCACAGCGAACCCTGACCCCGTGGAGCCGAGCAGCCCGCGCACGACTCGGCGAGCACCAGGTCTCGGGCGGCGGCTGCCAGTGCGGCGGACAGGGGCACGAGGCGAGGATCGCGTACGTAGCCACACCCCTGCCTCGGCATCGGCGTTGGTGTGGACGACACGGCCGGCACCCGCAGAGGGTGTGGACGCCCGCCTGCTGAGGCTGGTCAGCCGGCGTAGGTCGGCGCCTGGGCGGTCACCAGCGGCACCCACTCCTGCAGCGCGTCCTGTCGCACGAGCACCCGGGCGGTCGTGCCATCGGGCTGCTCGACCGGCCCCGTTCCGATGACCAGCGGCTGACCAGGTGACGCCGCCAGGCCGACGGCGCTCGGGACCTGTCCTCGTGAGCTCAACGACCCGTTGGACAGCTCGACCAGGAAGGGCGCGACGTCGCCGTTGTCGTCGCCCAGCATGGCCAGGGCCGTCGCCGAGGCCCACGCGACGTCCAGAGGCTGCACGGAGTCGAGGGCGACGTCGCGCACTCGGCCCAGCGCGACCGAGCCGTCTCTTTGCGGCAGGACCAGCGCCAGCGCAAGCCGCCGCGAGCCCTCGGCGGTGTAGACCGCCGCGGCCCGCACGCCGTCCGGTGCGATCGTCAGTCGGTCGACGCGCACCTGCGACAGGTCTCCCGACGGCACGGGCACGGGCTCGTTCCGGTCGTCGAGCAGCAGCACCTGGCTGGACCTGCTGCCACGGTCGACGAGCCATACCCGGCCGCTGCGGTCGAAGGAGGGAACAGCGAGGTCGGAGCCGATCTCGAAGCGTGACACCTGGCTCTCGTCGGTCAGCCCACTCGTGACGACCGTGGAGCCGTCCATCTCCACGGCGGCCGCGCGTGTGCCGGTGAGGCTGACGGCGACGGACCGGTAGCCACCCGTCGTGCCCAGCGGTCCGTCCACAGGGACGGCCTCGGTGTCGGCCACGCCCACCACACGCCCGTCGGAGATGGCGAAGAGCAGGTCTCCCGCCGGGATCGCCGTGGGGTCGTAGAACGCGAACGCCTCGGCGCTGACCACCCCGTTCGGGCTGCTGGTCAGCGGCACCGGCTGGCCGGCTGCCAGCAGGGCGACCTCGCTGACGCCCGGGGCCTGCCGAAGCGTCCAGGCCAGCTGGGCGGCAAGCCGGTCGCGCTGCTCCGCCGACGCGATCGCCACCTGCGCACTCAGGTCGACCTGGGCGACGGTGCCGGCCTGCACCACGGACCCGGACGTCAAGGAGACACCGGGGTCGATGGCCGAGCGTACGGCGGGATCGAGCCACTCGGTGGGTCCGTCGAGCAGCTCCTGAACCAGCAGCGTCGGCAGGTTGCCGCGCACGGGAAGGTAGGTCAGGTCGGGGACGAGGACGTCGTAGCCTGGGTCGAAGAAGTAGCTGGCGTAGGCGGCGAACTCACGGTTGAAGTCAAAGGCTGTCATCACCAGCCCGTCCGGGGGCGAGTCGATGCGCCACTCACCTCCCACCTGCGTCACGCGCAGGTCCAGCACGAGGCGCTCCCCTGGTGCAGCCGCCGAGTAGCTGCCGTCCTCGGCGACGCGCGCCTCGAGTCGCAGCGCGATCTTCAACCCGTCCTCGGTCGTCGAGACGTTGCGCGAGCCCTCCCCGGCGCCGTAGACGGCGATGCCGGACTCCGGACGCCACTGCGCCGACGCCTCGGGGGTCAGGTACTCCCGGGCTGTCGGGTAGCCCGGCTCGTAGGAGGCCATCGCCGACAGAAAACCCTCCACGATCGCCTCGGGGTCGTCGCCGGCACGCGGACCGCTCGGCAAGACCGCGACGTTCGGCGGGGCGACCGGTTCGCCCCCGGCGCGGCCTTCGACCACTGGTCCTTCGGTGGGCACCGAGACGCAGGCGGCCCCCAGCACGGCCAGCGCCGCGACGAGAACGAACCGCGCTCGCGCGGACGCAGTCACGGCAGCACCCCCGAACTCCTGGCCGAGGCGCTGCCCGACCCCTCCCCGAGCCGCACGGCGCCCACCGCCTGGGTGGGAGCGTCATCGGGTATGAGCGGCAACGGGGACGACCCCGGGTCGGCCCCCGGGTTCCGGGGCAGGGTGAGCCTGAAGCACGAGCCCTGACCACGGGCTCCCCACACGGACAGGTCGCCACCGTGGATACGCGCGTCCTCCAGCGAGATCGCCAGGCCCAGCCCGGAACCACCGCTCGTCCGAGTCCGCGCCGGGTCGGCTCGCCAGAACCGGTTGAACACCAGGCCAACCTGCTCGGCATCCAGACCGATCCCGTGGTCGCGCACGCTCACGGCGACGGCGTCATCCGACGTGCCGATGCGCACCTCGATCGGTCGGCCCTCACCGTGCTCGATCGCGTTGGCCACCAGGTTGCGCAGGATGCGCGCCACGCGGCGCGGGTCGAGCACCGCCATGGCCGCCTTGCCGGAGTCGATCATCATCTCGGAGCGAGCCTCGCGAGCCAGGGTGGACAGCCCGTCGCAGACCGAGGCCGCCAGGTCGCGCACGTCGACCTCCTCGAGGTCGAGACCGGCCGCCCCGGCGTCGATCCGGCTGATCTCCAGCAGGTCGGACAGCAGCGACTCGAACCGGTCGAGCTCGGACTGCATGAGCTCGGACGCGCGGCGAGTGCCGGGATCGAGGTGCTCGCTGCTGTCGTGCAGCAGGTCAGCGGCCATCCGCACGGTCGTGAGCGGTGTGCGTAGCTCGTGGGACACGTCGGAGACGAACCGTTGCTGGAGCCGGGAGAGCTCCTCGAGCCTGGTGATCTGCTGCTGGAGACTGCCCGCCATGTGGTTGAACGACTGAGCGAGTCGTCCGAGCTCGTCCTTGGGGTCGCGGGGGGGCACGGCCATCCGTTCGTCCAGGGCGCCGCCGGCCAGCTGCTCGGAGATCGTGGCCGCCTGCTGGACCGGTCGCGCCACCTGGCGCACGACGATCAGGGCGATCCCACTGAGCAGGAGCACGACGAGCACGCCGACGCTGGCGACCGACCGGCTCACCAGAGCCAGCGTCTCCTCCTGGGGGCCCAGCGGGAACAGGTAGTACAGCTCGTAGACGCCGATCGAGGGCACGGGCACCTGCGACCCCACGGCCAGACCGGGTTCGCTCGGGCCATCGGAGTAGGACACGGTGGTCGGCGTCCAGTACAGCGCCGAGCCAGAACGCACGGTTTCACGCAGCCGCACGGGGACCGATTCCGGCAGCACGCCTCGCGATGCCCGGGTGGCCCGGGAGGCAGCGGAGGCATCCTCCTCGGCCGTCGACGCTGGTAGCAGGACGACGTCGTACCGCCCGGCCGCGCCCCCGGCGCTGGCGAGGTTCTGCACGACCAGCGTGAGCAGCTGACCGACCGTCGCCGGGTCGATCGACTGGGCAGCCTGCAGCTGGGTACGGGCCGAGGCCACGCCGGCAGCCGTGTCGTCGACGGCCGACTCCACCTGGGCCTGCTCCAGACCGGAGCTGATCTGGCGCAGCAGAGTGGTCGCGAGCAGCGACATGACCAGGATGGACAGCGCCAAGGTGGTCGCCACCACTCGAACCTGGATCGAGCCTCGCCACCAGCGGACGACGGCGCGAGCCGGGGACGTCGACGCCATGGGCCTAGGCCGAGGCCGCCTTGTAGCCCACGCCGCGCACCGTCTGGACGATCTCGGGGTGCTCGGGGTCGATCTCGATCTTGGCGCGCAGCCGCTGCACATGCACGTTCACGAGCCGGGTGTCGGCGGAGTGCCGGTAGCCCCACACCTGCTCGAGAAGCTCCTCGCGAGTGAAGACCTGCCACGGACGCCGGGCGAGGCACACGAGCAGGTCGAACTCCAGCGGCGTGAGCGAGATCTCCGTGTCACCACGGCGCACGACGTGCCCGGGGACGTCGATGGTGACGTCACCCGCATGCAGCGTGGTCGGGCGGGGCTGCTCGGTGCCGCGAAGCCGGGTGCGCACGCGTGCGACGAGCTCCTTGGGCTTGAACGGCTTGACCACGTAGTCGTCGGCTCCAGACTCCAGACCGAGCACGACGTCGACCGTGTCGGTCTTCGCCGTCAGCATGACGATCGGCACTCCGGACTCCGCGCGGATGGCGCGGCACACCTCGATGCCGTCCATGCCCGGGAGCATGACGTCGAGCAGCACCAGGTCGGGCTGAAACTCGGTGAAGGCGTCCATGACCTCGTCGCCACGGATCACCGTCTGGGTCTCGAAGCCCTCTCCACGCAGCACGATGCCCAGCATCTCGCCCAGGGCCGTGTCGTCGTCGACGATGAGGATGCGTCCTCTCACGGCTCCATCGTGTCATGACGGCTGTGAAACGATGCGCACGTGAGCGAGTCGCAGCCGCCAGCGGGTCCCCAGCCACCTCCCGGGTGGGGGCCGCAACCCCCGGCACCGGGGTGGGGCCAGCCGGCGCCGCCTCCCGGATGGGGACCCCCCGGACCGCCGTACGCCTCCTACGGGTGGGGCGGGCCTCCTCCAGCGCCCAAGCCCGGCAGCATCCCGTTGCGGCCACTCAGCGTCGGCGACATCCTCGAGGGCACGTTCTCCGTGCTTCGCCGCTACCTGGGTGCAACGCTCGGCTCGGCTGCGCTGGTCGTCGCCGCCGTCAGTGCGATGCAGCTGCTGGTGCTGCTGCCGCTCGTCAACGAGCTGGGCCCGGTCTTCGACGCCACCGAGCAGAACGACCCCGACCTGCTTCTCGCCGAACTCGAGGCGATCTCGTGGGCACCGCTGCTCGCCGGCGGCCTGATCGCGGGGCTGCTCTCAGCTGGGCTGTTCGTGCTCCTCACCGGCCTGATGGCGGTCGTGGTGGGGCAGTCGGCCGTCGGTGCGCCGCTGAGCCTCGGCGGGGCGTTTCGTCGTGCCCTGCCGAGGCTGCCGCGGCTGCTCGCCGCGTCCGTGCTGGTCGTCATGCTCGTGGGGGCGGTGTGGGTGGTCGTGGCGGGGCTGTGGGTGCTCGCCGTGGGGCTGGACAGCGGGATCGGCTTCGCCGCCATGGCGCTGCTGACGCTGGCCGCGATCCCGGTGACCATCTACCTGGGCATCAAGCTGTCGCTGACGACGCCTGCCGTCGCGCTGGAGAGCACGGCTGCGGGCCCGATCTCTCCGGTGACCGCCTTGAAGCGCTCGTGGGGCCTGGTGCGCGGAGCCTGGTGGCGGACACTGGGGCTGCTCGTGCTGGCCGCAATCATCGCCGGAGCCCTGTCGCAGGTGGTCGCGATTCCCGCAGGGTTGATCGTGTCCGCGCTTCCGCTGAGCGCGGGCGTGGCGTTCGTCGCCTCCGTCACCGTCGCCGGCATCGGGCAGGCAGTGTCACAGCCTGTGTCCGGGCTGGTTCTGGCGCTGGTGTACGTCGACCGCCGCATCCGCACCGAGCAGCTCGACGCCGCCTTGGCCACCGCAGCGGGTGTGGAGCTGCCGCCCGCGCCCGCCACGCCTCCCCAGCAGCCCTACCCGCCGCCTCCGCCTGCTCAGTAGCGGTAGCTGTCGGCCTTGTACGGGCCGTGGACGTCGATGCCCAGGTACTCCGCCTGCACCTTGCTGAGCTCGGTGAGCCCGACGCCGAGGGCGTCCAGGTGGAGCCGGGCCACCTTCTCGTCCAGGTTCTTGGGCAGCACATGGACGCCCAGCGGGTACTGCCCTGGCCGGGTGTACATCTCGATCTGGGCCAGCACCTGGTTGGTGAACGAGCACGACATGACGAACGACGGGTGTCCGGTCGCGTTGCCCAGGTTGAGCAGTCGCCCCTCGCTCAGCACGATGACGGAGTGCCCGTCGGCGAAGCGCCACTCGTCGACCTGCGGCTTGATCTGGTCGCGCACCACGCCGGGGTAGGAGGCCAGCCCTGCCATGTCGATCTCGTTGTCGAAGTGGCCGATGTTGCCGACGATCGCCTGGTGCTTCATGCCGGTCATGTGCTCGACGGTGATGACGTCACGGCAGCCGGTGGCGGTGATCACGAGGTCGGCGCTGGGCAGCACGTCCTCGAGGCGTGCGACCTGGAAACCGTCCATGACGGCTTGCAGCGCGCAGATCGGGTCGATCTCGGTCACGATCACCCGGGCGCCTTGGCCGCGCAGCGACTCAGCGGAGCCCTTGCCGACGTCGCCGTAGCCGCAGACGACGGCCGTCTTGCCGCCGATGAGCACATCGGTGGCACGGTTGATGCCGTCTGACAGCGAGTGCCGACACCCGTAGGTGTTGTCGAACTTGCTCTTGGTGACCGAGTCGTTGACGTTGATCGCCGGGAAGAGCAGCGTGCCGGCGCGCTGCATCTCCAGCAGCCGGTGCACGCCGGTCGTGGTCTCCTCGGTGACGCCGCCTATGCCGCCGGCCAGGCGCTGGAAGCGCGTGGGGTCGGCGTCGAGGCTGCGCTGGAGCAGTGCCAGGACGACGGCGAACTCCTCGGAGTCGGCTCCGGCGGGGTCGGGGACCATCCCGGCCGTCTCGTACTCCACACCCTTGTGGATCAGCAGGGTCGCATCGCCACCGTCGTCGAGGAGCATGTTCGGACCGCTGCTGCCGCGCTCGTCCGTGGGCCAGGTCAGCGCCTGCTCGGTGCACCACCAGTACTCCTCGAGGGTCTCCCCCTTCCACGCGAACACCGGGACACCGGCCGGCGCCTGCACCGTGCCGGTCGGCCCGACCGCCACAGCGGCTGCCGCCTGGTCCTGGGTGGAGAAGATGTTGCACGACGCCCAACGCACGTCGGCGCCGATCGCAACGAGGGTCTCGATGAGCACCGCCGTCTGCACCGTCATGTGCAGCGATCCCGTGATCCGGGCTCCTGCGAGCGGCTTGGACTCCCCGTACTCGTCGCGCATCGCCATCAGACCCGGCATCTCGTGCTCAGCAAGGCGGATCTCCTTGCGGCCGAGCTCGGCCAGGGACAGGTCGGCGACCTTGAAGTCGAAGGATGCGGGCATGGTCACGAGGAGATCTCCCAAGAAGAAGGCTGGTCAGGGCGTCGCGGGCTTGTGGGGAGTGTAGTCCGGGGTGTAGACGTCCGGCTCCAGGTAGATCGTTGCGGACGTGACCAGAGCGTCTCGGATGCGCTGCTCGGCGCCGTCGATCACGTCGGCGAGGGCCTGGGCGCTGCCGCCCCCCGTGATGCCGATCTTGGCCGTGATGAGCAGCTCGTCGGGGCCGAGGTAGAGCGTCTTGAGGTGGATGACGCGTTCGACGCCCGGCGCGCCGGACACTGCGGCGGTGATCGTGGCCACCTTCTCCGGCGTCGCTCCCTCACCGACGAGCAGGCTGGACATCTCCACCGCCAGCACCACGGCGATGACCACGAGCAGGAAGCCGATCATGGCCGTGCCCGCCGCATCGAAGTACCCGTTCTCAGTGATCAGGGTCAGGCTGACCCCGGCCATCGCGAACACGAGGCCGATGAGCGCCCCGGTGTCCTCCAGCAGGACGACGGGCAGCTCCGGGGACTTGGACCGGCGCACGAACTGCGTCCACGACTGCGCGCCGCGACTCGGGTTGGACTCCCGAACGGCTGTGCGCAGCGACAGGCTCTCCATCACGATGGCAGCCCCCAGTACCGCGAGCGGCACCCACCACCACCGCGAGTCGAGCAGCTGGTTGGGCTCGCCTGCACGCACTTCCTGCGCCTTGTGCCACGCCTCGTAGAGAGCGAACACGCCACCGAGGGTGAACAGCACGATCGAGACGATGAAGGCGTACAGGTAGCGCAGGCGGCCGTAGCCGAACGGGTGGGAGTCGTCGGCGCTCCTCGTCGAACGCTTGCCGCCGAAGAGCAGCAGCAGCTGGTTGGCCGAGTCGGCCACCGAGTGGATGGCCTCGGCAAGCATCGATGACGCTCCGGTCAACGCCCAGGCAGCGAACTTGGTGACGGCGATGCCGGCGTTGGCAAGCAACGCGGCCAGCACCGCCTTGGTGCCTCCCTCGGTGCTCATCGAGGTCACACCTCGGGCAGGCCGGGCCGTGCACGGACCGCCTCACCCAATCCGCTGATCTCGACCGGACCGACCGTGGCCGGCACGAAGACCGACTCCC
>Ga0316198_10001646_pt1 | contig 13261 bp, 15 predicted proteins | sample OudBieAanoxic_MG_FD_204935 | JGI IMG/M metagenome (GOLD analysis project Ga0316198, IMG submission 204935) | Coastal sediment microbial communities from Oude Bieten Haven, Netherlands - site A anoxic | ecosystem: Environmental > Aquatic > Marine > Coastal > Sediment | place: Netherlands...
CGCCGCTGCCTCGGGTTCGGGTTCATGGGCGCCGAGAAGATTACCCTCCTCGTCAATTAGCAACGGCACCGCAAACCGGACATCGAACTCGATCTTATAAGCGATCTGCCCGTCGTGGACAACGATGTCGCCATTTTTGAAATCCAGAGAATGGATATCTTTTACACCGTAAAGGTCGGCACATATTTCCCGGACGCGGTCTAGATTGATGTTCGATTTTATCCTTTCGAACAGTTCTTTTTTGGCAGTTGCAACAATGTCGTTACTGATCGTCACTTTGGCCATGTTGTGCTACTCCTTTCATGTGGTTAGATTGTGGGAGGCTCCCCAGCAATGCTGGGAGTTTACCGATGATGATTATTTGGTTTGGATGCATTTCGCAACCTGCGTTTCATGATCTCAGCGGCAAGAGCAATGTAACTTTTGGCACCGACCGAGAAGATATCCTGAACAACCAATGGTCTTTCATATACCGGGGATTCCCTCAGTTGCTCATTCCGCGGTATTAGAGTCTCAAAAACCCGTCCCCCCATGCGCCGACGGGCACTGCGGACTATCAGGCGCGAAAGCCTGGCATCTTCTTCGACCATCGTGAAAAGAATTCCCGCCAAATGCAGGGAGAGCCGATAGGCATTCTTGACTGTGACCAGCGTCTGCATGGTCTGTTTCAGACTGCGGTATGCAAGATATTCGCACTGGGTGGGGATCAGCACACTGTCGGCGGCCGCCAGAGCACTGAGTGTCAACATGCCGAAGGAAGCCGGCGTGTCGAGGATGATGTAGTCGAAATACCAGCTGTCATCCATCAGAAAGTTTTTCAACACCCTTTCCGCACCGGGCGCAGATGACAGATTGGCCGCCTGATGCGTGCGTCCGAACGGAGCCGGTATGACCTGCAGGTAGTAAACACAGCTCTGTGACATGATCCTGTTCAAAGACGCTCTCCCAAGTAACCCATCTTCAAGGGTCAGGGCGAATTTTCTTTTATATATACCCGCGATGTATGTGGCACTCCCCTGTGGGTCGCAGTCCACCAACAAGGTCCGCTTGCCGGCCAGGGCCAGAGCTGCAGCCAAATTTACCGCGGTGATCGTTTTCCCGACACCGCCTTTATGGCTGACAATGCAAATGGTTTCTCCCATAATCAGCTCAACGGACCGATTGTAATCGACATTGACGGTATAAATCGAACAGGCGGCGAGGGTTACCGGATAGCGTGCGTGCCACAGGGGTTACCCGTGCCGACTGGGTGATGTGAGTGTTTCCCCGATCTTGCCTATAAAGGCCAATATATTTTGTATGTCAAGTATTAATTCATACAATATATTGTATTTACATCTATATACATATGAAAGTAGCAATGCCTCCAACGATCGTTAACGGCAAGAGTAAATTGCGATCGGGCCCGGGAATTTCAGTCCGCAATTTTCAGGAAGGCTTTTCGGAGTGTCAGCCGTGTTCCAGAAACCCTACGGCGGTGTTATCCCACTTATTTCATAAATATTTTCAGCAAGTCTACAAAATAACATAAACTCAAGGGGTTAAATCTTATTCTGCCGAAAAGTATCGGTGTACATTTTGTACCCCACGATCGGATAAAAAATGCTAAAAAATATTCACGCTTGGGGCGAGCCGCATTCGCTCATTTGCTTCGTTATCAGGAGCTTGCGGTACAAAAGTACAGCTGCGCCCCTGAATGCCTTGCAAATGAACAAAGGTGGCACGTGAAAAAAGCGGATTATGACCCTTCCAGCGCCGAAGGTCGCCAAACCGTAATGTGTTTAACATTAACAGCGTTGCAGCTTGTGCACCAGGGTGACAAGGCGCATGGTTCCAGTGCTGGGCGTTTGACGGCTTTTCTTTAGAATATGTATCAAAAGCGTTTCAAAAGTCCTTGAAATCTTTTCAGAACCCCATTATAAAAGATGTTTGAAATCGTCTTCGACATCATTGGCGACGCGAGGGAACCAGGCCCAAACTTTCAGTTTAAAGTTCCGCAGAAAGAGTTGACGCGCCATTTTACTGTTTTAACCCGGACTCGCAATCCTAAATGCAACAGGGAGAAGTCCCATGCGCTGGAAACAGTTTTTCACCCCCGTTAAATCGATGGATGCCGTGAAGGCGAAAAATTACCTTGCTGAAAAACCGTCCGAAACCTACACAATCCTGGATGTGAGGCAACCCGAGGAATACGAAGCCGGCCACATCCCGGGGGCCAAACTGATCCCCCTGCCGGATCTGAATGACAGGATGGGCGAAATCGACACCGGCAAACCGACGATCGTCTACTGAGCGATGGGCGGACGCAGCCGGGTCGCTGCACAGATGTTGGCCGGAAAAGGATCTGGCGAAGTGATTAACCTGTCCGGTGGATTCAAGGCCTGGAAGAGTGACCGGGCCGTCGGCCAGGAAGACCAGGGGCTCGACCTTTTTTCAGGCAATGAGTCACCGGCAGAAGCCCTCATTATCGCCTATTCCATGGAAGACGGATTGCGGGAATACTACCTGACGATGATTCCCTGGATAGAAAACCAGGATGCCCGCGAACTCTTCGAGAAACTTGCCGCCATCGAGGTCAAACACCAGGAACGCATTCTCGATGAATATCGAAACATAACCGGAATCGAGTTCGATCGCGAACAATTTGTAGAAAAAAAGGTCGTTCCGGCGGTAGAAGGCGGACTCACCACCGAAGAGTACGTGCGCCTGTACAAACCCGACCTGGAATCTGTAACGGAAATCGTCGGCCTCGCCATGGCAATAGAAGCCCAGGCGCTGGATCTCTATCGGCGGGCAGCTGACAGGTCCGATGGCAACGAAACCAAAAAGGTTCTGATGCAGATTGCCGATGAGGAGCGGGCGCATCTGGCCCAACTCGGAAAGTTGTTCGAAAGTATCTAAGCGTCAGATAAAAATCAACTTTTACTTCCCGCGGACAGTGTCAAATTTCAACAACCTGTTAAAGTTCAACCAAATCTTTACCTGGATGTTGCAGCTACCGATAGTCTATTGACCCTTACCCGCTCGAAACCGGCCCTTTACCTTGAACAGAGGCGATCATGAAAAAACACCTGGTCCTGGCCGGCGGCGGCCACGCGCACATGATGACCCTGGCCAATCTTCACCGGTTTGTGGAAAAAGGTTACCGGGTGACTGTGGTTCAGCCATCACCGTATCATTACTACTCCGGCATGGGACCGGGAATGCTTGGAGAGACATACTCCCCCGAAGAAATTCGATTTGCCACCCGCCACGTGGTGGAAAAACAGGGTGGGACATTCGTGTTGGGAAAGGTCGACCGGATTGATCCAAAGGATGGAAAAGTACACCTGGAATCCGGAGAAACCTTAACATACGACGTCATTTCTTTTAATATCGGAAGCTACGTCCCCCGGAAACACGGTGACAACACCGATGGCGATATCTTCACCGTCAAGCCGATCGAAAAACTTCTCTCGGCACAAAAGCGTATTCTCGAGCTTGTGCCCCAAAGAAAGATAACCATTGGTATCATCGGCGGTGGGCCATCGGCAGTCGAAATTGCCGGAAACACCTGGCAATTGGCCCGAAAATCCGCTGGTCACCCACCCGTCATCCGTATCTATACCCGCTCAACACTCATGCCAAACCATCCCGGCGGCGTACGCCGCAAGATAGTGGCCTCGCTGAGTACTCGCGGAATATCCATAGCGGAAAACAGCGATGTTCAGCAAATCGCTCCCGGTCAGATCAAACTTGCAACCGGCGAAGTTCATGCAGTTGATATTATTTTCGTTGCCGTGGGGGTTCAGCCATCTGCAGTATTCAAGACTTCCGAGCTACCGACCGGGCCGGATGGGGGGCTCGAAGTGAATCAATATCTTCAATGCACAGCCCACCCTGAAATGTTCGGCGGCGGCGACTGTATTTACTTCAAGGACCACCCTCTGGATAAAGTCGGTGTTTACGCCGTGCGTCAGAACCCGATTCTTCTCCACAACCTGCTGGCGTTTATGGACGACACGCCCCTCCAGCCATTTGCGCCCGGTGGCGACTACCTGCTGATTTTCAATTTGGGCGGCGGGACAGGGGTTCTCAGGAAAAAATGGCTCCTGCTCGGTGGTCGTCTCGCATTTGTGATTAAAGACCTCATCGACCGTCGATTCATGCGTAAATTCCAGGCCATAGAATAACCTCTTCGAGCGAGTGCAGGTGGTTTGCAATGATTTTGGGTAGTTTTTTTCAACCGGTCAAATCGATATCGACGGATGAGGTTCGCACAATCGTTAAAGACAAAAGTGCAGCAGAATATTGCCTGCTCGATGTCAGGCAACCCGGCGAATATGCGGAGGGCCACCTGCCGGGTGCCAAGCTGATTCCCCTTGGTGAACTGCAATCCAGCCTCGACAACCTCGATTCGGCCAAACCCGTCATCGTTTACTGCCGATCGGGAAACCGCAGTCGATCAGCCGTAGGTATGCTGAACGGTGCAGGCCGCCAGGATGTATTCAATATGGATGGGGGCATTCTGGCTTACAACGGTATTGTGGCCAGCGGACCGCCAGAAGCCGGCGTGTTTTGCTTTCCGGACAGCTTGTCTCCCGGGCAGTTGGTGGCAATGGCCTGGTACGTGGAAGATGGCTCGCAGCGATTCTGCGAAAAGATCGCACAAGATACATTTGACCAAAAGGTGGACCAGTTGCCAGCCGACCTGATTCGCTACAAGAAGGAGCACAAGCAGGATCTCGTCGAATTGTACCGGAACATTTCACAGACTGATGGAAAAGACTTCCCGGCGGCAGTCCTTCCCTCCCCCCCGACCGATGTAATGGCAGGGTGCGTCAGTGTTTCCCAAGCCCTCGACTGGTCAAAAGGCAGAAACATATCCGACATCCTCGATCTGATGATAGCCCTCGAAGCCAACACCTTAGACCTGTATCTAAAACTGGGAAGACAGGTGGATTCGGATCGGGCCCGGAAAGTATTTTTTGCGCTTGCCGAAAAAGAGAAAATTCAGCTCGATGCCGTGATATCGGCATTTGAGCAGACCATCGGGGAGAAGAGGTCCTGATGATTGATGTTCGAAGTCTCCGGACGGGAGGTTACGCCAGCGCCGTCAAATAGGCGTCCCGGGAGAGCCACAATTCCTCCATTCGGTACATGTGCCAATAGTCGTGCATCAGGATGTGCCGGACCAGGATGGTGAATGAATATTGCTCATATTCCGGGTGGATTCCGGTTTTTTGCCAAACGCCCTCGTCGGTCTTGCCAAGCACCGCGAGCTGAGTATCCCGGGAAAGTGCAAAGGATTTAAGGGCCTCGGCCGCTTCCATCTCCGGCGGCAGACCTTCTTCTTCGTAGTCGGCAGGCACATAGGGAATGAAAGCGGGGCGGTCCTCATCTATAAACCTCTGCAGGCGCTCTAAAAGCATCGGCTGGACCTGGGCCAAGTGGCTTACGTGTTCGGCAATGGTCCAGAACCCGTCACCCCGGCGCTGATGTCTTTTTTCTCGCGGAATGGACTCTACAAATCCCGTAATAATTCGGGGGGTTCGTTTGAGACCCGCAACCAAATCGGGTATGTCATGCATAATAACCTCGCCTAATGTTCATCCTCTTGCAGGGATAAAATAATCGACTGCTGATACGGTTGTACTGAAAAATATTCACGATATATGCGGGTTAAAATTAATTTGTGTAGCATGATACGATGCGGCGGTGCAACCCGGCGGTGAAAGACCATCTCCGACAGTTGACGCCTTGAACGGATAGCAAAAGGGGTTATGAAATGCTTCATAACCCCTTTTTTTTCAACTCTGCGGAAACGTTTGAATCGGTCAATACATCTTGCCCGTGACAGGTAATGGATCAATTGTATTTCACTCGTGCATGATTGACATATTGCACGGCAGCTATCCGGAAAATTTACGGGTAGCTGGGAGCAGAAGTGAAATTACCTGCCCTAACATGCAGTGCCGCGTCCTGTTTGGTCGCCTTGACAACTTGATCATCGTCTCTGCATAGCGCTGTTTCAACGACCAATGCTGTCGAAAGAAAAGCGGCAGCCATGAAAACGTTGAACGTCACGAGTTCCGTTTGAACCGGCGCTGCGGCAGCCATGCGACAAGAGCGATAACCAGTATCGCTACAATAATGAGTTTTCCTTTCATCGTTTTTTCCTCTCCATCGAGGAGCCAGAAACCTGGCGTGTCGATTAGGGAGTTACCCGTTGTGATCTTATAGGGCACCGCCATCCCACATGTGACAATGCGGCACGTCAACTTTTTTGTCCGACTGCCGACGCCAGTCTATGTGACATTGTGTTACTTGGCCCAAATAATTTGGGCAATATCACCCATCCTCTCAGTTTCGAATCTTGACTGCCTGGCACTGCGCACCCATAACCCACTGTAAATTAAAAGATTAATAAAATTCCACGCCATTGGCACCAATCTTGTAAAGATTCCTTTCAAGATTGAGCTTCAGCGGTCGAGGAGGATCAAATTGATTTGCACCTGATGTTATGATCACTCGTCTTGCCAGCACACGCCCTATGGAAATGGCCGCTGCTGCTATTACCTGAAAAACAGTGTGGTAAGACTCGAAAATAATTTCGAAATGGATGTCAACCCATTGGGTTCGGATGATATCGAAATAGGGGAAGTGCGGCAAAGGGATGGCCGATGACCGTAAATAAGGAGATTCATATGACCAAGGTTGATGAGTTGATTAACATCCTGTCCAATCATGATCACGCAAAGGCTTTCACCAAAGCCAAATCAAAAAGGGAGTGTATCATCTGCGGACAGAAAGCCCAGCGCTTCAAAACAGTAATGGCTCAATTCGAGTACACCAATTCGGCCATCTGCCAGAGTTGCCAAACGGAGTACCTGTCATGATGCGAGCCAATGCCAACGAAAAAGGGTTTACGCTGATAGAGCTAATGGCCGCTATGGTCATTCTTTCAGTTCTGATATCGGTTGGTTTTAAGAAGGTAGACACGATTTCCTATGCATCCGAACAGAACATGCTCACTCAGGGCATCGTGGAACTGAATACCCGGGAATCCTTAACTTGGTTTCAGATCAAGCTGAGTCATTCGGGGTACGAAGGCGATGAGAATCTCTGGGTAAGTTTGGATAAGAGTCTCGGTTCTGGTTATGTTTGGGAGTCTGCACCCGCGCGGTCCGGCGGAACACTCAAATTCGGTAATCAGGTATCCCCTCTCAACCGAACGTATTCAGCGCATGGTCGACCGGGCCAATGGTCACTATAGGCCCGCATAGGTCATGGACATTATTTAATCATTCAAATTGTGCTTATAAGTATAAATATTGGTCAAATTTTTTTCGGTCTTCCTCAGAATCCAGACGGCAACATCGATAACTCCATTCTGGGCTATTCAGTGTGAAATTAATTCCAATTGAATTTCGATTGACATTATTGACGGTGCCATCCTTGGAAATGAACGAACCTGCAGGATTACTACAGTAGATTTTAATCAACACTTTTTGACCGACCTGGAACAACTCCGGATAGTCCGCCTCAACCCGGACACCCGAAACTGAGATATCTTGGATCAGGACAGATAATCCCGACAGAATTTCGGACAGGTCCTCAATGATCACATGCCCTTTTGACTGAAAAACCGATCGTGAATATTGTCGTCTTTCCAACAGTACTTTGAAAATTTCACCGCATCGGCATTTAATCTTCAACCATATCGCTTCGGACCTGTTCACACATTTGTCGGTATCGATCGCCTTCTGAAAATCACATCGCGGACAGGTGATAACGACCTTATTTTTCTGACCGGTTTCTGCCATTCAAACACCTACCTGCAGAATGTCATTTATCATTTTGGATTTTATGTCTGATGTTTTCGTGTTAATATTGACCTTGTTCTAAATTTCAATCAGTGGTCTTTTTTACCACTGAAGCTCGCTATCGACAATCATTTTTCGACTTTCAGAATAATAATCATCGCTAACCCCCAGTTTTTCTGAGGAGACGTCTAAAGTTTGATAATTCCAGGAGTTAACGCTTACCTGAAGCGATGATTATTATGCATCATAAAAACAGATAGATACCTTTTATTAATAGGCAGATTGGGCCGAAAAGTTGACCGCTTACAACCGGTAAGGTCGATAAAATATTCTTTAAAATCTAACATGACCGGTTGATTGCCCGAAAGAATGCTTCTAAAAGACCGCTTTTAGCGTGTCGCAAGCCAGTCCTCCGGCTTTGCCGGAGGACACTGTATTCCCATATGTCAGTATACAGACAACCAATTAATTTTTCTTACATTTTACCGATAATAAGGACATGAAACTTATAACCAACGCCCTCGTATTCATAATGCTAACCAGCATCTGCATGCCGATTATGGTAAGCCAGGCGGAAACGGTAACCTTAAGAGTCGGGACATACGACAATGTGCCGTTATCCTTCCTGGGACCCGACCAGAAGGTCAAAGGCTTTCTCATCGACATCCTGGATCACATTGCGGCAAAAAACGGTTGGAAAATCATATATGAACATGCTTCCTGGACAGCAAGCCTCAAGAAGCTCGAAAGCGGTGAAATCGACCTTTTGGGTGGAATTGCTTATACACAGGAACGCGACAGAAAATATGATTACACGTATGAAAGTGTTTTGACGGAATGGGGTCAAGTCTATATTAGGACAGGCGCGAACATTGAATCCATTTTGGATTTAAGAAACAAAAAAATTGCCGTGTTGATGGACGATCAACACTTTTTCTACCTTAAGAACCAGATGCGCCAATTTGGTCTGGAAAGCCGGTTTATTGAATCGTTTCAATACGAAGACGTATTGGGCCTTGTGGACATTGGCAAATGCGATGCCGGCCTTGTGAGCCAATTTTTTGGTTTCACTAATGCCGAGAAGTATAAAATAAAAAAATCGTCCATCGTTTTGAGTCCTCAGCGACTATATTGGGCGTCCCTGGAAGGTAAACTGTCCCCTCTTCTCAATCAGCTCGACCTGAACCTCCGCAAGCTGAAAGCCGATGAAAACGGCTATTACTATCGCAGTATCCAGAAATGGTTCGGTAGAGCCGATAAAAAATTTATGACGGAACAGTTTCGGTGGATACTCATTGCGATGAGTTCCGTCCTTCTCATTGCCATCGGAACTATCGTCCTGTTTAAATCTCAGGTCAAAAACCGCACGATTGAGTTGCACAAGAAGAATCAGGCGTTAACGCAGGAAATCGAAAACAGGAAAAAGGGCGAAAAAGAGCGGGCCACGTTGGAAGCGAAACTTCAGCGGGCTGAAAAAATGGAAGCGATCGGTACCTTGGCCTCCGGGGTAGCACACGACTTGAACAATATACTCTCAGGAATTGTCAGTTATCCTGATTTGCTGATGATGGATTTATCGCCGAACAGCCCCCTGTATCCACCGCTCAAAACCATCAAGGACTCGGGCGAAAAAGCGGCACGCATTGTCCAGGACTTGCTGACACTGGCAAGAAGAGGGGTTTCCAATGCGGCACCGATTAAATTGAATGAAGTTATATCGTCCTATTTAGAAAGCCCCGAATTCAAAAAATTACATTCCTTCCATCCACGTATCAGGATCGAAACGATCCTGCCGCAAGATATACTTAATATCAAGGGGTCGACGATTCATATCTCCAAAACGATCATGAATCTGGTGTCTAATGCCGCCGAAGCCATGCCCGACGGCGGGCAGGTAACGATTCAAACCGAAAACCGGTATCTTGACACACCCATCAGCGGTTATGATGACATCGCCGAGGGTAACTACGTCGTACTGTCGGTTTCAGACGAGGGTATCGGTATCACTGCAGCTGACCAGGAACGCATATTCGAACCCTTTTTTACCAAAAAGCAAATGGGACGCAGCGGTACCGGGCTGGGGATGGCCGTAGTTTGGGGGACGATAAAAGACCATAATGGATACATAGATGTTCAAAGCAAGGTGGGAGCGGGTACGACTTTTAACCTCTACTTTCCGATTACCAAAGAGGAACTATTAACAGACAATTCTGCAGTGGCATTCGAAAACATCAGGGGCAACGGGCAACGTGTCATGGTCGTGGATGATGTGCGTGAACAGCGGGAAATTACATCATTCATGCTTAACAAACTCGGTTACGAGGTTTCGGTCGCTTCCAGCGGTGAAAAGGCCGTCCAGCTCGTGGGCAAAGACAGGGTCGATCTGCTGGTTCTCGATATGATCATGGATCCCGGAATAGACGGCCTGGAAACCTATAAAAGACTCCAGGAGATCCAACCCGGTATCAAGGCGGTCATTGCCTCCGGCTTTTCAGAAACACAGCGGGTGCGCGAAGCCCAGTCATTGGGCGCAGGCGCCTATTTGAGAAAGCCTTATACCATAGATCAGATCGGGCTGGCACTGAAAGCAGAATTTGAGATGTAGACTAAGAAAGAGGAAAAATTCGACGCACAAAAGAAGGGCCCGGAATCTGATCCGTGCCCTTCCTTGTTCCTTTGGTGATCCCAGGGGGATTCGAACCCCCTTCTGCCCCAATCGCTTCGGAGCTGTCAGACAACATCCATTCGTCAATTTCATTCTTAAAAAATCGTGGCTGTCTCAACTTCATGTGGTAGGGAATCTGCTGTGGTATCTGTTTACTGCCTTGGTGGTGGGCTGGGGAGATAGTGCTCCGGACTGGTATATCGAAATACAGGGTAGGATTTTTTATGGCATCATGTTTGCCTCGGTGATTGTGATTATTTTCGTATTTCGGTTTCTGAGTAAAAAAGGTGAGTCACGGCCCAATTAAGTGAGTCTATTCTGAAATAGTGTTTTTTCTTCGGGGGACAGGAAATATGCCTCACGTTATTGTAAAATTGTATCCAGGCAGATCTGAGGAACAGAAAAAGCATCTTGCTGATGAAATAGTCAATTCAGTTGTAACAATAGCAAAATGTGACCAAAAATCTGTTTCTGTGGCCTTTGAGGAAATAGAGGCGTCTGATTGGCCAGAGAAGGTTTATAAGCCAGACATTCTTGACAAGAATGACAGCTTAATCATAAAGCCGGAATATAGTCCATTTGAGTAGGCAATGATATTTGTTCTGTAGGAATTGGGGACGGATTTTCTTAACATAGCCAGATTGTATCGGGATATTTTGTGCTATTTCTATAATTTACGATTATGGCAAGCTGTATTGAGTTTTAGACAACGAATCGCTGTGTCATTTGCGATTGGGAGGTGCCTTTTAGATGATTATCAAGATATGTTGAGCAGTATTGACCTCAAAGGTTTTTCTATGATTAATCTCAATAATAAAAAAACTCCATAACCGTGATTATTTTGGAAGTGGGTTGCCTCGAACATTATGTAATAGTATGATAATTGAATGAATTATTGAATTGCGTATTTGAGAATCAATCTCCGTACCCCTAACGTCTATAATATTAGTCACCTTGGCGATTTCATACCCAAGGGGAGAATATAGTATCGCGTTTATACGTAAATCTTGTGATGACCAATCTTTAGTATTAATCACAGCTTCAAATGGTACTGTTTTGAGAGATGGTATTTTGTATTTACCGAAAGAAATTTCGGCTGTTTTTTCTTCCTCTGATATACTATAGGTATAGTCCACCTTTACTTCTATATCGTCAATGTCATATGGTACTAAGCTTTTAACAGTTGCCTGTATGCTTATATCTTCTCCCGCCGTAATAGAAGATGGAGTTGCTTTTAATCCTAATTTTAAGGATGGTTCTGAAAAGTACAGATTATCAACCTCTCCTACCTGATATACTTTATTATACTCACTATCTGGATCCGAAGGTATACCGTCAAACTCAACACGTTTGATGCAGGGGATATCATTTTCACAAATATACCCGATAAATTCCTGATTAGATTTATTAAAATGAGTCGTGATTAACTTATCATTTTCACCCAAAAACCGTGTAAATGCGTAATCATTCCACATCCTGAGTAATCCCACACGTTTTTGCAAATTATCGAAAACGATTTCATATTTTGACTGGCCATCAGGTTTTAACGCATTAGTAACGCCCATTAGGCGATGGTTTGGAGGAGAATTGACAAAGTCGTAAGGTAGTACGGCAACTGGCGTCTCGGCCGGAGCAGGCCCAAACCCACTTGGATAAGGCCATCTAAAAAAGGTTGTTCTTAATGTTACCGGAAATTGAGCTAACCTTTTATGGAGACCCGTTGGAATATTCTCGAAATCGATGTATACGTCACAGTATTTCTTTCGAAAATCTTCGAACTTTTCGAGGCCATTATTTCCTATAACAAATTCCGATAATACAGGTTCCGGCAAGATAAAAATTAGCAGGATAATCACCAACAATAGCCATTTAGTTTTCATCACCTCTACCCCCTATGCTTGGTTAATATGGTCGTATGTAACGATTGAACAGCTTTTCGAGGTGTTTGAAAAATGTAATGTTGAGGGAAAGGGTCAGCAGAATATGTTCACATTCACGATTCGTTTATAAGTGTGCATTTGCCAAGGATAGTCGGCAAAATGATAGACACCTCCCAATGTTTTTTTATCCGGATTCTCCTCGCAAATAAAAAAGCCGAACTACCCCATAGGGCAATTTGGCCTTTTAGAAATATATGAAAAACGTTGCATCTCATCTCCCGCTCCCCCCATGATAGATAGATGGTACTTGTTTCTCAATTTCAAATTCTTAGGATTTTTATAATCAATATCAACCACAAATTCTCTGTCAAGTGATAATTAGATCAGGTTGATGAAATAATCCAATAAATCCCTCTAAAATAAAAATCAGGGCGTTACATTTGTCTAAAGCGTATTGCCCGCTTGGGCAATATGCAACCTTCTGCTATTAATCGCAACTGTGGAAGCACCTCAAAGGCTTGTGATAGCCAGATTCTATCTCCCGAAAATCCTCGGATGGTGAAATTCAAGTTAATGGCACCCATTAAAAGGCCCCTGTCAACAAAAAACACTTCACCATCGCAAAAGAGATATATTTTTTTGCAGGAACATAATTCAGTACGGCGTTCGTCCTATTCTTTTACCTGCTCCCGAAATTTCTTTTTATTTGCTGTGCAGCGTCACTTAATCTGCTAACAGGCACCCATCAGGATCAAGGCCAAAGAGAGAATATCTAAAGCCCCTGGTCCGAAACCGGACCCCAGAAAAAGATCGGTACCTTGCCAAAGCCAATTGGTTGTTACAAGATTTAGGGCTCCTTGCGGGCCAGCCATTGCGAGCTTATGACAAGGGCAGATCGAAAAATCGGACAC
>Ga0316198_10001647_pt1 | contig 13260 bp, 13 predicted proteins | sample OudBieAanoxic_MG_FD_204935 | JGI IMG/M metagenome (GOLD analysis project Ga0316198, IMG submission 204935) | Coastal sediment microbial communities from Oude Bieten Haven, Netherlands - site A anoxic | ecosystem: Environmental > Aquatic > Marine > Coastal > Sediment | place: Netherlands...
TGCGCTCTACCAGGCCAAGGAGGCAGGCCGAAACACCTGCGTACTAGCGGAGTGAGCGGAGCTTGCGTTCCGGCAATCGAGCAAGGCATCCGACGAGGACTCGCGTACAAGCCGATTCTCTTCCATCCCGCAATGCAAGCAACTGTGTAGGGGGACAATGACGAAGCCTGGTACCCTGCTACATGGCAAAAGACCACTGAAAATGCCTTTTCACCCGCTCCAGCGACGCGGAAAGAGGCTCTCCATGGTCCCGGACCGATGGAACAATGCCACCCCCAGGGTAAATCCGCGATAGGTCGCCAGGACCTGTCCAGGACGCAAGTCAGCCGTTTGCACCGAGGTTGGCGTGAGATCGCAGCGTGCTAGATAGAAGTCGCGTTGTTCCCAGCTCAAGGCGATCTGTTGACGGGTTGCGTAGGGGCCAAGCAACAGGGCACCGGCGGTGCTGAGCTTCGGTATGCGGATGTTGGTCCGTAGGAAAAAGAGCCCGCTACCTTCCCTGGGTGGAAACGCTGGCGGGATGTGATCCACTGCTGCCAGATGCAGGCCGCGGCGGGTCTGGCGGTGAATCCTGAAACGCTGCCATAGATCCTCCGGTAGCCCATAGTGCCGGGTCAAGCCCTGGATCCAAACAGGGTCCAGGTCAGCGCCCAGGTTAGCCGTCTGCGGCGATACCTCGTCTTGACGCTCTCCCTCCTTCTCCAACACCGCCATGAAGAAGCCCCCCGTATCGTTGTGGTGGGGCCAGATGCGGATACAGGCAACGAACTCGTCCCCCAGGCATTCTCCACACCAGCGCGTGACGCCTGGTGCGGTGATCAGTCCGGAAAGCTGCGCAGGGACCAGGCGTAAGCGCCCGTCGAACTCCCGCATTATGTCCCGCACCACCAGCTCATTCTCCTCCACGGCCAGGGTGCAAGTAGAGTAGAGGATGCGCCCGCCGGGTACGGCGCATTGCACAGCCTTGCGAAGCAAGGCCTTCTGCCGCTCCGCGAGGCGACCGGACAGACCTGTTCCCAGGCGCGTTACCAGCGCCGGGTTACGGCGCAGGGTGCCCTCGCTGGAGCAGGGCGCGTCGAGCAGGATGCGGTCGAATCGACCCGCCGTCGCCGGCCAGTTGGAGGCATCCCAGCAACTGGTTGTGACGTTGATCAGGCCCAATCGGTCCAGATTGCCTTGCAAGGCCTTGATGCGGTCCGTAGAAAAGTCATTTGCCAACAGGGTGCCTCTGTTGCCCAGGGCAAAGCCGATCTGTGCCGTCTTACCCCCGGGAGCGGCGCAAAGATCGAGCACCCGCTGCCCCGGACGCAGGTCCATAAGTTGGACCGGCACCTGAGAGACCGCCTCCTGGACATGGGCGAGGCCGGCGACGAACCACCAACGCCGCCCAGAGCGGAAGCCATCTGCCAGGCGCAGCCCACCGGGAACGCCTGCCAGCGGCTGGCTCTCTACACCATCCTCCGCAAGGAGGTCCGCCAAGTTTTCAGTGCCTATCCGCGCTGGATTGGCCCAGACGCAGGTCGGTAACGGACGTCTCATCGCGTCCTCGAACGCCGTCCAGTCGTCGACCAGCTCCTGGTAGCGTTCGAGATAGGCGATTACATCGGGTAACGCCTCACGACCACGGCGCGCGGGCTTGCGTCCTGTCCCACGCATGTCACGAGCCAATTCGATTCACCATTTGAGATCCTGGTAGACGTTCTCTTGGAGGCCGACCGCTTCGAGGTCTATGAGGCGGGTATTTCCACCCCATGGTCTCTGCATGCAACCGGAAGAAAGGGGACCCTATCCGGCGGCCCATCGGCATGCAACCAGATAGGTTCTTCGCCAAGCGCTGGCGATGGCAGCGCGACCAGTGCGCTGGAGACAGTACCGAAGCCGTTGGCGGGCTCCAGGTTCATGGCAGCGACCGGTCCCGCAGCTTCCGAATAGTTGCGGTCCGCCAATAAAGTTCTCCATGCGGTCCAACGGCCCTGAGCAGGATCCGGCGTCGGGGCCTGCCTAAAGCATTCCATGTAGGCGCCGATGCGGGGGTGGTTCAGGTCATCCATCTCTGTGGCACTCAACATGTGCAGACCTGGAGCGATTGGGTGAACGCGGATCTCGCCGTCGCCGCCATGACGTAGCCAATAGGCATTGTGCGCATCGGCAACCACCAGGTTGAAGGGACGGTAGGCCGCAGGATGGAGATCCGCCAGGGCACCGGCGGCATCACCCGCCTCGGCATGGTCCAGGGCCTCCAGCACCAACTCGCCACGGCTGCGCTTATCCCACTCACGGCCGAGGGTGCCTTCCCGGTTCATCACGGCCGCAACCAGGCCATGGTCGTTGAGCCCCAGCCAGCTGCCACCCGCGGTGATATCGAGCCCCGCCACAACCTCGGCGCGGTCCTCCCAGTGCCTCCCTGGGGGCGCGCTCGGACGTTCGATCATCTCGTCTCGATTAGCGGCCAGCAACAGGGACCAGTCGTGATCGGGGCGGCGGAGGAGAACGAGGGTACACATATTGATTGCGGATGCGGATGCGGATGCGGATTGCGGATGCGGATTGCGGAATTTCGGTGCCGCTTCTCTTCTCGCTCGCTCACGACAAAAGAGTGTGCAACAACCACTGGCTCCTTGCTTGAGTCCGCCTCCTTAGCCGAGTAATTTAGCTAATCATATTGTGTAAAATCTCATCCGTCTGCTATACGTTCTTACGTAGTTACGCAGTCGCTGATTCCTTGCCGGAGTCGTTAAGTCGATGCCAGGCATAGAAACCAGGTTTTCTACCGGACAGAAAGCCCGCTGTCTAGCCGATTGCTGCAAGTTGTTGCCGCAAGTAGCTAGGAGGCTTGGTCCACCCCTTTTCGGGTTGACGTCTTGCTCGAAAATCAGACCGCGTTAATACCCTTCTGAAAAATAAGCAGCGACTGATCGATCGGCGTTTCCGATCTTGATATCCTATTTCTTCATTCGAGACTAATCATGTCAAACCCCTACTGGAACGCAACGAAGCAGGCAAAGCTAGAACTCAAGGATGTGAGTGCCTCCTGGGCGGCCCCCGGCAAGTCTCATTCGCTCACACGCACTCATGTCTGCAACCGGGCATTCGAAATTTATTACAAAGCGAAGAAAATTATTGCTGACTGCCCCAATGTTCAACAAACAACCGCGATGGACAAGGAGTTGAGCAATGCAGCAACAGCGGGCTGGGGGGTTGGCATCGATGATTTAGAAGAGGCGTTCGAGCATCTTCACAAGAATAATGGCAAATGGACAGACAACAAAACAACGAATTACTACGGTGGTCCTAATAAATCCATCAATCGTATGCTCGTTACCGAAGTGCCCGTATCAATTGTCAACTTTCTGACAGAAGTCGATAAGGGCATGCAGAAGGTGGCATCTGCGACCAGGGAATACAATTTGCAGCTGCCTCAATTTAAGCGTGCGAGTGATGCTGATGACTGGACTAAGCTTAAAGACTATGTCGACAAAGCCAAGAGCGCAGCTGAAAAGGTTCACCCTTGGATGTGGACAGACCCGATTGCGGTTCAGCGTGACCCAATGATCACCAAGATCGGCGGTTGGACAAAAACGACCATTTCTTTCCTCGACGTGACGTCGAAAATTCATGATTCTCTGACCATGTACACCAAGGCACAGTCGGCTGGCTTTGATGCACGCTCGGCCGGAGCGCTGGCCGCGCTCAAGGTCGCCTGCGACTGTGTTCCGGTATTAGGTAGCTTCTATGGCAAGATGGTTGAAATGATTCCGGGATTGGCTGTTAATTGGCGCAACTTCATCGAAGACTACACGCGAAAACGCTTGCATCCGGAACGCTACCAGTGAACCGAGATAGACCAATGCTGCCCGCTGATAATCGACAACAGCTTGGCATTAATAAAAGGGGCTTAAGTCGTCGGGTAGCGGGATGACGGGAACGTCCCCTTTTTGCCCTTTCACCGTGTCATTTAAATGTAAAAAGCAATAAGGATTCAGTGCGTTACCTCCTGGCAGCATTTCTCGTAGAGGCCGAGCGCTTCGAGGCATGCGTGGTGGCTCTCTTCAACGTGCTGGCGTAGCAGGCCACCGGTAGAAGATGCATTCTATAGCGAACCACCACGCTTGATATCGAGATATTGGTTGATCAGGGCGATAGGCAATTGCTCCGGCAGCAGATCAAGCACATAAGCGCCCCCGTGGTGCAGGCGCTCGTGATGACGTCGGCGAGCCTCCAAGTAGTCCTGGATGGCGTGGAAGCGTAGTGCATCATCGCGCGCCTCGATCGGCTCGGCGAGGGCACGGTCGAGAGCGGACTCGCGCAGGTCTGCCAACACCACCAGGTGACGGCGGCGCATGAGCCGGATGGCGGCCTCCATCTCGCGGTTATCCTCGTCGCGGCTGTTGGTGACGAGCAGAATGAGGGCACGCCGATCGAAGGACTGCATCAGTTCCCGTGCGGCCATGAGGGGATCGGCCGCTTCCAGCGTCGGTTGCAAGTCGTACACCGCCGCGAGCAACCGGTTGACCGTGTCCGGGTCTTTGCGCGGGGCGAGCCAGCGCCGCGGGCCGCCGTAGGTCATGAGGCCGACTGAATCGCCCTGCCGCACAGCCACGTAGGCAAGCAAGAGTAGAGCGTTGAGGGCCTCGTCCAGATGGCCGCGCTCGCCATCCGCATGTCGCATGCGCCGACCACAGTCGAGCAGGAACAGGAGGCGCTGATCGCTCTCATCCTGGTACTCGCGAGAGATGAGCTTGCGCACCTTGGAGGTGGCCTTCCAGTCGATCTGGCGCAGGCTGTCCCCACGGCGATACTCGCGCAGTTGATGAAACTCGGCACCGGTTCCACGCCGGCGACGTATGCGAACCCCCAGCTGCCCCAAACGGTCGGCGGTTGCGAGCAAGGTGTACTGACTGATCTCGGCAAAGTTAGGGAACACGCGGACTTCATCGGGCAGGGAAACGGTCCGGGTGCTGGTCAAGAGCCCCATGGGCGAGGACAATCGCAGATCACAGCCGGAAAATGCGAAGTCGCCGCGCTCGCCGGGGCGAAGCTCGTAATCCAGTGCTTGGGTACCACGCGGGTCGAGGCGTAGCCCCCAGGGCATCCCGCGGACATCGAACCGAGCGGGGTGCAGGTCGTGGGCTTCAAGCGCCAACGGTCGAGCCCCTAGGTTTTCGATGGTCAGCTGTACCCGCCTCCAGACCCCAAGCGGCAGGGTGTGGCGGATGCGACGCGTCACCCTCGGCAGAGGGGTGCGCAGCAACTGGATCAGGTCCGTGAACAGGGCGGCCGCCAGCAATATTCCCGCTCCCTGCCAAATGATCTTTCCGGGCGCCCACCAGACCGCTGCGAGCCCGATGATGGTCCACACGACAAGCAGCAGCGGCAAGCGCTGGCCGGGTCTTAATCCAGGGGATCGCATTTTCATCGTACCGTTAAGACATGTAGAACCGCAGAGGCGCAGCGGGTTGATTCAGCAGGGAGAACCATGCATCGATCATCTCTGCCTTCTCCACGTCTTTGCGGTCCATCCATTCCCCTCTCCTCGGATGGTCGTTCAACTCCGCGGCGCCTCCACGTCGGCCAGGAGATCAGCGAGGACCTCGTCCGGCCGGAAACCCTCGATCTCCAAGTCTGCGCTGAGCTTGACCCGGTGGCGCAACACTGCTGGGGCGACAGACTTGACGTCGTCCGGGGTGGCGAAGCCGCTACCACTGACCAAGCCGTGGGCACGCGCGGCGCGTACCAGGGCAATGCTCGCCCGCGGTCCGGCGCCGGTCTCGATACCCTGCCGCTCCCGGGTAGCCCGGACGATGCGCACGGCATATTCCAGGATGCTGTCATCCAGCGGCAAGGTGGCCGTAACCGCTTGCAGTTCCAGCACATCCTCCGGCGTCAGCACGGTCTGAACGCGGGATACGTCTAGCTGATCCCCCACATGGCCGGTGGTGACCTGGCGGACTACTGCCACCTCTTCGTTGGCCTCGGGGTAGTCGATGAAGACCTTGAGCAGGAAGCGATCGAGCTGTGCCTGGGGCAGGGGGTAGGTGCCCTCCTGCTCGATGGGGTTCTGGGTCGCCAGCACCAGGAAGGGCCGCTCCAGCGCCAGGGCCTCGCCCTCGATGGTCACCTGCTGCTCCTGCATGGCCTCGAGCATGGCGGACTGGGTCTTGGCTGGCGCTCGGTTGATCTCGTCGCCGAGCAAAAGGTTGCAGAAAATCGGGCCGCGGCGGATGCGAAAGCCCTCGGTCTTCATGTCGAACATGGCGTGCCCAGTGACGTCGCTCGGCATCAGGTCCGGCGTGAACTGGATGCGCGAATAGCGTCCGCCCATGGCTTGGGCCAGGCTACGCACCAAGAGTGTCTTGCCTACCCCCGGCAGGCCCTCGACCAGCACATGACCAGCGGCGGCGAGTGCGACAACGATCTCCCGTACCACCCGGCGCTGGCCCACCAGCGCTTGGCAGATCTGCTGCTCCAGGCGCTGCAGTTGGTTCGATGCCTGCTGCAGGCGTTCCTCGCTCACCTGTTTTTTGCTGGTCACTACCTTCCCCTCCAATGGTTGTAAGTTGTCAGTCGTCAGTCCGAGCTAGAATCACATTGTCCGGGAACGCTTCCCGCCTACCAGTCGCCGCCTGCCATGGCCGTCTCATCGCCGCGCAGGCCCCTGCCAGGATGTAACCCACAGGCGTTGCAGCAAGCGGGCCTGTTCTAGCAGATCTCGGTCGTCCACATGCGCCGGATAGAGGACCGAGTGCACCTCCTGTGGTGAGAGTCCGGCGCGCTGTCCCATCCAGGCGGCGCGATCGGCGTGCCCCATGTCGCGAAGGGGCGGATGGCGCCGCAGCCACGCCTGCTCGACGCGTTCCCGGCTGACTTGGGTGAGATGGCTACCGCGTCCGTGCCGCCAATGAAAACTGGCCAGCGCCTGGAGATGGGCGAGCAGGTCGCGCCGATCCGTGCGCGGGCTCGGCAACAGCGGTCCGAGCCGGCCTCCCAGGTGCCACAGCGAGGCCAAGATCAGACAAGCCGCAGCGATCAAGGCGTAAGGGGCATCGCGCCAGAGCAAGGCGCCAAGCCAGGGCATGTCGTAGTCGTAGAGCAGCCAAACCTTGCCGCCGGCCGCCGACTCCGCGATCAGGGCCAGGAATAGGGCATGGTCGCGTTTGCCGATATGGGCATTGGTGAGGAATTCCATATCGCTGGTGACCGTCAGCTTGCCGTCGCCGATCTCGTATTGGAGAAGACGGAAGGAATCGTCCACCGAGACCGCGCCGTCGGCATCTTCCTGGGCGTCGACCAGTAGATAGCGGCCGTCGAGTTCCAGCTCCAGCGTCTCGGGGTAATCCTCGAAAGCGACGGAGGCAACAATCCGCTTCTCAGATTCACCATCCTCAAGCTTGTGCAGCTGTACACCGTAGTCGTCAAGAAAACGCTGCCGCAGCCTGTTGCTGCCCTCTTCCCACACCTCGGTCGGTACAACCAGCAACCGACCACCCTCTGACAACCATTGGTGGAGCCGCTCCCGGCGTTCTTCATTCAGGGTGCCCAGGCCCTTGACCACTAGCATATCCTCGCTGGGCGGCAGTGCGCGCAACAACTCCCGTCCGCCGACGCTCTCCACTTGGATATCCAACCGTCGCAGGAAGTGCTCGGCGGCGAGAAAGCCGTTCTTGTGCGCCTCTGCGGAGAGACCCGCGTCGACCTCCTGGGTTCTGAGCTCGAAGTTATTCAGAAACCAGGTGGTGAACGCGACCGCCAGGATAGCTGCCAGTCCCCACAGCAACAGGGGGGGCACACGATGCTCAGCCGTCATGGCCGCCTCCCTCCCAGTGCCGCCAGTCGTGCACCAAGTCACTGAGTTCCTCCGGCGCCGGTTCCAGGTGGCCATAGGCAATCCGCTGCCAAGCCCGGACCAGCCGCCGCATGAGGGTGCCCTCGCTGATCGGCCTATTGTTCAGAACCAGAGTCAGGTACTCGGACTCGGTGGCGCCCCCCTTCACGGTCAGCCCGTAACGACGGTGCAACAAGGCAATGCTGGCAGCATAAAGCAGCGCCAAGGCGCCGCGCCGGTCGCCGCTATCGATGAGGGCATCGACAGCGGCCGGGATGTCCGCCGGCAGCTCGATCTCCAATCGGGGGGGGAAGGAGACTGCCGTCGACGTTCGACGCTTCGAGCTTGCGGCAATCCGCTCTGGTTTACGCAGATCTCTCAGGATGCGCTGCAGGACGACGATGACGAGGACAGCCGCAGCGAGCAATAGAAGCCACTTGAGCACAGTCGCGGCAAGCTCCCCGCTGCGCCCCAAGCTCCGCAGCAGATCGGTCAACCAGTCCGGTAGCTCAGCGGACTCGTCCGGCGCGTTCTCCTCGCCAATATAGACCCAGGTTTCGATCTCGCGCTTACGGCTGAAATCTTCGTCTTCAAGGACTGACTGGATCTCCGCCTTGGCCTGCTCGGGGGTCATAGCCAGCGCTTGGACGGGCCGGGGCAGGCAGACGACAAGGCTGAGCGCGAGGGCAATGACGATAACCGTGGCAGTACGGCGCGGACGTTGACGTGGTGCCTCCTCGACCCGACGAAACTGAAGTTCCAGATCCCAGGCCTCAAGTTCAGTACGCCGGGCGAGATACAGGGCGAAGCCAGCGGCGACGTAAAAGGGGGCCATGACGGCCATTGCGAACCAATAGATGAGGGTACTGATCCAGTAAGGCGCCGAGCCCTCTTCCAGGAGAGAGGCAGACAGATCCAACCCGGGCAACTCCTCCGGAATCATGATCGCGATCAGCAACAGCGCAGAGAGCCAAAGAATGGACTCCAGGTGGACGCAAATGATGGTCAACCAGGAGGCAGTGCCCCCAGGGCCCTGCAGCACCCGCTGGCGCTGCCGGCGCGCCTTACCGACCAAACCTTCCAAGATAAGCACGGACATCTGCAAAGAACGACTCGGCTGCAGGCGCCGCCATAGCAGATTGGGCAGTAAGCGCAGGGGCATGACCTGCCGGCGTGCTCGCCATAGATCGCGCAGGCTCAGGGTGTCCCCGAACAGGCGCCGGCTTAGCCAGAACAGCAACGGCGCCTCATACAGCGGCTTGAACCACCAGATCAGCAGCATCCAGAGACTGGGCGAATCCTTCAGCCAGATCGCGCCGAGCGCACCGATGGGTAGAGCCGTGAGCCACCAAAGACCAAATAAGACAAGAAACCAGCCTCTGGCCAGGGCAAAACCGAGATCGAGTCCCTCCCAGGGCGTGCGCGGCCGGATGACGGCGGCGAGACGGTCAATCTGCATCCGCACCCCCGCGGCGACCGGCAAGGGCCAAATAGAGCGCCACCAGCAGCCACCAGCAGCCACCAAATAGATACTTGAACTGGGTCGCGATGGGCGAGGCGGACCAGAATCCCTCGATGATCGCCGCCAGCACCAGCATGATCATGGCCCCGGTGATCAGCTTGGCCGCCTCAGCGGCATTTGTGCGCAGGGCGTCCAAGCGTCTGCGTCTGCCCGGGGCAAACAAGGCAGCGGCCAGCAACAGGCCGGCCGCACCGGAGATGGCGATGGCGGTCAGTTCGAGAGCTCCGTGCCCGCTGACGAAAGGCCAAAAGGTCTCGCCGTAGCCGAGCTGTGACAGGTGCCCGGCGACGCCGCCGACGACCAAGCCGTTGAGACCGAGAAAGAACAGGCTTCCGAGACCGAAGAAGAGACCACCGGCGAAGGTGCGAAAGGCCACGCCGACATTGTTCATGACATAGAAACCGAACATGGCGAAGTCCGTATTTGCCTGACGCTCCGGGTTGCGCCCTGGTTTGCGGTTGGTGGGGTCATACATGGACTCCATCTCAGCCACCTGCCCGGCGTCGAGGATGCTGTAGATAGCCTCGGAATTGCCGTAGCTAGCGAGCCCCATGGCCAACATTGGGCCGAAAAAGATCGCAACCGAGAGCCAGAAGGCCCAGGCATGTCTGCGCAGGGTGCGGGGAAAGCCGATACTGAGGAAGGCCAGGGTGCCACCGAGCCAATCGCGCTGCGAACGGTAGAGCTGGCGGTAACCGCGGTGTACCAGTTCTTGGAGTTCGTTCACCAGCCCAGGACTGTAGCCGCGGGAGCGGGCCAAGGCATAGTGTCCGCACAGGCGTCGGAACAGCCGGGGAAAATGCTGCAGCTGGACGTTCGGGCGACGCTTTGGCCACGACTGATCGAGTGCCTCCAACAGTCCTCGGTACTCGGCCCAAACGACGGCCTGCTCGGCCTCGAATTGAGACTGCTTCATGTACCCACGCTATCGGCCTCTCGCCAACCAGTTGGCATAGCCCAGCAGGGTCCGCGCTGCAGCCTCGCCATGTTGTCCACTCATCTGGCTCAGGGCCTCCGCAAGCTCGGTGCGGCGCTCGGCCGACAGCCGCGGGCTGCGTTCCGCGTAGTCGAGGATGGCCTGCTGAACATCGAGAGGCAAGGGACGGGGCAATGCAATGGGGGCTTGCTGCGGGATGTCTCGCCCCCCAACCGTGGGACCCACATGGATCACCAGGGTACCCGCGGCCAAGTCCCCCAAGCGGCGAAAGTCACGGTCAATGAGCATGCACACCAGCCCAGCCCCGTATGCCAGCGGCAGAAAGTCCGCCACCCGTAGCAGGTTGCGGATGAGGGAGGCGGCGGGCGTGACCGGCGTGCCGTCGTCCGCCACCACCTCAAGGCCCATGGCGCGTTTGCCGGGTGTTGCCCCGGAACGCAGTTCGAAGAAGACTGGATAGAACCACTCCACCAAGAACATCCCCAGCAACAGCAGCCCGAGCCCGAAACCGGAAAAAACGATCAGGGGTAATAGCGCCAGATAAAGCGCGCCTTTTATGAGGCTGTCTATTGCAAATGCGGCAGCGCGCACCACGGGCCCAGCGGTACGCAGGGTGAGATCGACACCCTCCGGAGTTTCGTGAACTCGCAGGGTGTCGATACGTTCCATGGCGGACACAGTCAGGATCAGGCCCCGGCTGGTACCGACGCCATGAACACCGGAATGGCGATTGCTGCGATGACCCCGACGATCATCACGACGATCAATACAATACCGATGATGCCGACGATCTTCTCCCAGGTCGGTGTAACGCGTGGCGGGCCGTAGCCGTTGGCATCCTCGTCACCGCGCTTGAACCAGAGGAAGAGCATGAAGATCAGATTGACGAACGGCACCACGAGTAGCAAGTTCCACCAGCCGCTGGCATTGAAGTCATGGCATCGGCGAACGGAAAAAATGATGTAAAAGACGGCGAAGCCCAGGCCCATGACGGCAAGGGCGATGATGGTCGCGGCACCGATGTCCGGCAAGACCGGGGCACCGCCGGCTTCGTACTGAGGTACGAACATTTGGCTCCCGCCGAGGATGGCGGTGATCACATTACTGATGACACCAAGGATGGTCCCCCAAGCGATGAAGCTCAGACGGCCGAAGCGCCCGACTGGCGAGAAGGAACTGGTCTGATCCGTGCCACCACCGTATTGGGGCGAGACGTCTGTGTTGGGCGGTTGGTAGGGGTTTCGGGATTCCATAAGATGCTCCATCGTTTTTCGATACGTTAATTCCCAAATCGGGACTTCAACAACTAGCGGATAGGTTCGGCGAACGCCCAGGCTATGACGTCCGACGACTTGGTTCAATCCCCCGTGCCAGCACTACAGCCGCGATCTCGATAGATCGTGCCTTTCTGGCTTTCGACGAGGCCCCGGTCGACGTCGATTTTGTGCGAATCGCACATTCCTTGTGGCAAAGCCGATCGACACGGTTAGAATCCCGAACGCGTCCCTGGTTCGAGCGATCAGGCACTGTTCCAAGTCGAACAAGAACTGGGTTCGAACGGCTCGATTGCGCGCCTACCTCTGCGCACGCCGGGACGCATATCTCCCCGCCTCACCACGACAACACACTCAATTCGAGGAAAATCCATATCACTGATGAAACGCTCCCTCGCCGAATTCGTCGGCACCTTCTGGCTGGTTCTCGGCGGCTGCGGCGGCGCCGTCTTCGCTGCCGGCGTCCCCGATGTCGGCATCGGCTAGCTGGGCGTCGCCTTCGCCTTCGGCTTGACCGTGCTCACCATGGCCTATGCCATTGGTCACATCTCAGGCTGCCACCTGAACCCGGCTGTGTCTGTCGGACTGGCAGTGGGTGGGCGATTCAGCTTCGCCGATCTGCCGATGTATGTGATCGCCCAGACCCTGGGCGCCATCGTCGCCGCCTTCCTGATCCTTTATGTCGCCGGCGACATGGGACTCCACAAGGAAGGCCAGGCAACCTTTCAGATGGCGGCCAACAGCCTGGCCGTGAATGGTTACGGCGAGCTTTCTCCCCAGGGCTACGGCATGATGGCCGGCCTGGTGACCGAGATCGTCATGACCATGATGTTCCTGTTCATCATCCTAGGCGTTACGGACAAGCGCGGAACGGCGGTGGCCGGCGGCCTGGCCATCGGCCTCGCCCTAACTTTGATCCACCTGATCTCCATTCCGGTCACCAACACTTCCGTGAACCCGGCACGGAGCACGGGCCCGGCCCTGGCGTTGGCCATGAGCGGCGAGGCCAAGGCCCTGGGCCAGCTGTGGCTGTTCTGGGTAGCACCCATCGCTGGTGCGGTCATTGGTGCCTTGGTCTACCGCGGCATTGGCGGTGATGGCAACGCGGAGTAACCTGGGAGTGTGCTTGGTTCCGGATTGGTAAGCCCAACCGCGAACCAGGCATAACCGCGGCGCCCTGGCGAATCAGATCAAGCAGGCGAAGGGTTGAACGTGCACCCGGTCTCCTGGCTGCACGTCGCCCTGCTCCTGGGGCAGGACGATGAAGCAGTTCGCCAGGCTCATGGAGCGCAATATGCCAGAACCCTGCTTGCCGGCGAGGTCTACGGTCAGGCGCCCATTCTTTTCCCCTAGAGTTCCACGCAGGAACTCGGTCCGCCCGGATCGCTTGCGCATCGCACACATGGCCTCCGCATCCACCAGCAGCGGCGGTTCCTCGCACCCGGTCATGAGCTTTACCAAGGCCGGCTGGACGAACTGGTAGAAGGTCACCATCACCGCCACCGGGTTGCCGGGCAGGCCGAAGAACAGCGCATTGTCGATGTGGCCGAAGGTCAGGGGTCGTCCCGGTTTCATGGCGATCTTCCAGAATCCGACCTGGCCAATGCGTTCAAGCAGGCCGCGAATATAGTCCGCCTCACCGACTGAGACACCGCCGGAGGTGATGACCACATCCGCATTGGCGGCGGCACGGCGGAGGGTAGCC
>Ga0316198_10001650_pt1 | contig 13257 bp, 10 predicted proteins | sample OudBieAanoxic_MG_FD_204935 | JGI IMG/M metagenome (GOLD analysis project Ga0316198, IMG submission 204935) | Coastal sediment microbial communities from Oude Bieten Haven, Netherlands - site A anoxic | ecosystem: Environmental > Aquatic > Marine > Coastal > Sediment | place: Netherlands...
GCCAAAAGTGGAAATGAGGCCGGCGGCAGCGGAGAAGGGCCCGATGTCGGTGTGTCGCTCGAGGTATCCGTCCAGTCGGAGAGTGGTCTGTCCGACACCCTGCCGAAACTCGACCATTGCTTCGGGTTCTTCTCGGGAGAAGGCGTAGCCCGCCCATCCGTACACTGTGGTCCGGCCCGCAGCCCGCCAGCTCGCACCTGCACCGACGAGAACGCCCTCGGCGCGCCGGAAGCGGAACCCGGATGAGAGATTGGGCAGGAAGAAGCGAACCCGGGACGTGCCGCCCAGGTATCGGCCAGCCGCGATCGAGATCGCATCGCGCCGCACCTTCTCGAATCGGGCCGAGTCCTCCGGCGCGAATTCCTCGGTGATTCGCATCTCCTCCCGCTGCCAGCCAGCGTAGCGCTCCAGTTCTTCCTGCGGGAGGGCGGCCACCCTGTGGCCACCTCGGAGCCTGTAGTGCGGGTCCGGGTCGAGATTGTAGTCGAGGATCTCGAAGTTGGATCGAATCGTGGTAGAGAACGGCAAATCCATCCAGCGAAGCTCGCGCCGGATCTCCACACGCTGGCGCACGGGGAGCCACCAGCGCCGATCCACCCAACCGTTCGTGAGCTCCAGGTTCACACTGCTCACCGTCGGGTCCACGTAGGTCGAGGGAGTGAACGATCCCGTCATGCGGGCGATGGCCATGGAGGCGTAGTCGAGGTCGAGTGTCCCGATCACACCCGCATCGTCCTGGCACCTGGGACGCACCTGGATCCGGTACACCTGCGAAGTGTGTGGACCGACCATCACGGCGGTGGAGTCCACCAACCGATACTGGTAGAAGTCGGTTGCCCCATCGGCGATCGGATGGAGGACATCCTTCACCTCATCACCCTCTCCTACCTCGATCATGCGGCCGAAGTTCTCCATCACGAGGCTGAGGTGATCGATATGATAGTGGATTCGGGTGGGGGCCCATGACACGTTGCGGCGGCCGACGAGGGTCTGAAGAGATCCCCTGCCGCGCGCCCACTCCAGCTGCAGCGCGATATGGTCCGTGCGGACCGTCTGCTCTCCTCCGAAGTCGCCGAAGTCGGCGAGGAAGTCCACATGTCCCTCGGCGTAGGCATCGAACGCTTGAAGCGTGCTGTCCGAGTACGCGTTCTCGCGCTCTACCGCCGCCTCTTCGACCATGCGCAGCACCCGCCTTTCATCCCAGCCAGCCGTCCCGGCATCCGGATAGGGCCGACAGACGGGCTCCGGCTCCTGGGCAAAGATGATGGAGGTCCCCGCAAGGTGGCACAGGCCAGCCAGCGCCAGGCTGGACAGAAAGGCCCGGCCCGGTCGGGTCAGGGGGCGAAACCGGTGGGTTCGCCCGCATCGGAGAAACGGTTGATCATCTGCCACGGAAGGGAATACAGGCGAGTGCCGCCGGGGTTTCCCCCCGGGGAGACTCAGGGTTCGGAAACGGTCTGGATCAGCCGTCCGTGAACAGGTCTTCCTGGGCACCGGCTTCCTCTGCAACTCCGCCACGGAGGGCTCCGAGCCTGCGCGTCCACATGTCCACGTCGAAGGCGCCTTCCCTCTTCAGCATGCGTCGCAGGACGGCCGGGAGTTCGTCCAGCTCCTCCGCCAGGGCGGCCACGGCCGCCACCGCCTCGGCCGAACGGGACATTTCGTCCACCCCGGCCATCGCATTGAGAATGGTCTGTTCTGACCGGGAGGCAACGACAGGGTCTTCGCGAGTCGCCACGTAAACCTCCGTGCGACGACCCGGGCCCCGGCCTTCCTCGATCGGGAGAAGTCCGACGATCTCATCCGACCGCCAATACCTGCCGTATCCGAGGTATATCATGCGTCCAGGAACGATCTCCACGATCTCCTCCGGGATTGGGTGGTGCCGCAAGTTCAGGGACCCCAGAGGGGGTGTCAACCGGGCTCCAGCGACACTGTCGCCAGGCCGGAAGGGCTCCCGGAATACCCCCGCACGGAGGCAGGGTATTTGCTGTATCTTTATGGATCCCTCGCAGGACCGGTGGGAGCCCGACAGGAAGACACGGAGCGGGCCGCCGGCCGGAGATGAGGACAATCGAACTGGAGCGGGAACCCGTGGCCAAGATTCGGAAGGAAGTAGCGCTGCGCTACCACTCGGAGGGACGACCCGGGAAGATCGAGGTCATCCCCACCAAGCCGTGCGCTACGCAGAGAGACCTGTCCCTGGCGTATACCCCCGGAGTGGCCGAGCCGTGTCGTGCGATCGAGAAGGACACCGAGGCCGTCTACCGTTACACGGCGCGTGGCAACCTCGTCGCCGTCGTCTCGAACGGGACGGCCGTGCTCGGACTGGGCAACATCGGACCCGAGGCCTCGAAGCCCGTGATGGAAGGTAAAGGCGTGCTGTTCAAGCGCTTTGCGGACATCGAGGTGTTCGACATCGAGATCGACGCGCCTGACCCGGCGGACGTAATCCGGTTCTGCGAGATGCTGGCCCCCACGGTGGGCGGGATCAACCTGGAGGACATCAAGGCGCCCGAGTGCTTCGAGATCGAAGACACTCTGAAGGAGCGCCTCGACATCCCGGTGTTCCACGATGATCAGCACGGAACGGCCATCATCTCGGGAGCCGCTCTGATCAACGCCCTCGAACTGGCCGGCAAGAAGATCGACGAAGTGAAGGTCGTATTCTCGGGCGCGGGTGCATCGGCGATCGCCACGGCGAACCATTACGTCCGTCTTGGGGCCGATCCGAAGAACCTGTGGTTCGTGGATTCGAAGGGCGTGATCAGCACGAAGCGGGACAATCTTACCCCTACCAAGGCCAAGTACGCGCAGGACACGGCCGCGGAGACGCTGGCCGAGGTGGCGGTGGGGGCCGACGTTCTGGTTGGTCTGAGCGTGGGCGGGATGTTCACGCCGGAGATGGTGAAGTCGATGGCGGCCGACCCGATCGTATTTGCCATGGCCAACCCCGATCCGGAAATCCTGCCGGAAGACGCACTCGCCGTCCGGGACGATGTCATCATGGCGACCGGCCGCTCGGACTATCCGAACCAGGTCAACAACGTCCTCGGGTTCCCGTTCATCTTCCGCGGAGCGCTCGACGTCCGAGCTTCCAGCATCAACGACGAGATGTTCCTGGCCGCGACGTATGCCCTGGCAGAGCTGGCCAAGGAAGACGTCCCCGAGTCCGTTGCGGCGGCCTACGAAGGCAAGCGCCTGCACTTCGGGCGTGAGTACCTGATCCCGACGCCGTTCGACCACCGCGTGCTGATTCGCGAGGCGAGCGCGGTCGCCGAGGCCGCAATGCGGACGGGCGTGGCCCGAAACCCGGTCGACATCGAGGAATACAAGCACCAGCTCGAGGCGCGACTGGGTCCGGCGCGAGAGCTCATGCGCTCGATCATGGACACGGCTCAGCAAACGCCGAAGCGTATCGTGCTCCCCGAGGGGGAGCTGGAAACGGTGGTTCGGGCCTCGCATGCGATCGTCGAAGAGAGGCTGGGCACGCCCATCCTGCTGGGAGACCCCGACGTGATCCGGGCCGTGGCGGAGCGCGAGGAAGTCGACCTCGAGGGCGTCGAACTGCTCGACCCCCGCAAGGGCGATGGGAACGGCGTCTATGCGCGCCGGCTCTTCGAACGACGCAAGCGAAAGGGAATCACGCAGGACAGCGCCGAGCGGAAGCTGAAGGATCCGCTGTATTACGGCGCCATGATGGTGGACTCGGGCGACGCCGACACGCTGGTGGCGGGGGCCAACATGAGCTACCCGAACGCGCTGCGACCGGCGCTGCACGCGATCGGAATGGAGCCGGGCGTGAAGAGCGTGGCCGGACTGTTCATGCTCGTGTTCCAGAAGCAGCTGTACTTCTTTGCGGACACCACGGTCAGCATCGACCCGACGCCCGAGGACCTGGCGGAGACCGCGATTCTGACCGCCGACTTCGTGCGGCGCCTGTCCATCAATCCACGGGTCGCGATGATCTCGTTCTCGAACTTCGGGTCGGCCAGGCATCCCGAGTCCGAGAAGGTGCGCAGGGCCGTGGAAATCGTGAAGGACCTGCGACCGGACATCACGATCGACGGCGAGATGCAGGCCGATACGGCGGTCGTCGAGGGCATTCTCAAGACCCGGTATCCGTTCTCCGACCTGAAGCGACCGGCGAACGTGCTGGTGTTCCCGAACCTCACGGCGGCCAACGCTTCCTACAAGCTGCTTACCCGGCTTGGTGGCGCGACGGCGATCGGTCCGGTTCTTCTCGGTATGGCCAAACCGGTGCACCTGCTGCAGCGGGGTGCGACCGTGGAAGACATCACGAACCTGGCAGCGATCAGCGTGGTGGACGCGGCGCACCGCGGCCACGAAGCGGAGATGGTCGCGAGCAGAGCCCTCGAGGCCGAGCCGGCCATAGTCTGACAGTCTACTTCACCTGACCGGGCTTCCGGCCCCCCGTTTGCGGGGGGCCGGAGGCTCTGCCCATCTTCTCGTACCATGCCTGGCGGCAGGTTGCGTCGGGAAGCCACGTCCTCCGGAGGGGCCTCGTGACGCATTCCACCAGCCGCACCGTACGAGACCCCCTGTGGCAGAACGTGCACCTGGACGCCGCCGCCGCCGCGGTGGTGGACACTCCGGAATTCCAACGCCTTCGACGGGTGAAGCAGCTCGGCTTCGCTCACCTGGTCTATCCTGGCGCCGTCCACAATCGCTTCCTGCACGCACTGGGCGTGTACCACCTCACGGGGCGGGCGATCGACGCGCTGGAGCGAAAGGGACAGCTCGACCGGCTCGACGATCTGTCGCGACGTACGATTCCAGAGATCAAGCTGGCGGCTCTGCTTCACGACGTCGGCCACTACGCGTTCTCGCACGCCATGGAGGAGCTGGAGCCCGATGCGATCCCGGGCCACCACGAAGAAGTGGCTGACCAGTTTCTCGAGTCGCCGGGAATACGAGCCGCCCTGGACGAACAGGGAGCCGGAGCCGTGCAACGCATCGGCGACCTCATTCGGGGACGATCTCTTCACCCCCTGCAGGGGCTGGTGTCCGGATCCCTCGACCTGGACAAGATCGACTACCTGCGTCGGGACAGCCTGTTCTGTGGCGTTCCGTACGGCGCCGTCGACGTCGACCGATTGCTCGACTCGCTCACGCTGGCGCGCCAGTCCGACTCGGACGCTCTCGAAGTCGCGGTGACGGAGAAAGGAATCTCCGCGCTGGAGTCGCTGATGTTCGCCAAGTACCAGATGTTCAGAAACGTGTACTGGCACCACGCGGTGCGTTCCGCGACGGTCGCCTTCCGGCGCCTGGTCGAAGGGGCTCTCGAGGCCGGACTCCTCGTACGCGAAGACCTGGCCGGTCCGACCGATGAGGAACTGCTGAACTTGCTTGCGGTGCGCATGGAGGACGGCGAAGCGCCTTCGATCCTCCGAACGCTGCTGACGGCGCTGGTGGACCGACGCCTGCCAAAACGCACCATCGAATTGCTGGGTGACGAACTGCCCGAGGGAATCGCCGATTGGCTGCCGCACCGCCGCGACCTGGTGCGCAGAGTGGAGGATCGACTGGCGGAAGATCGGGGGCTCGAGCCCGGGGATGTCTTCCTGGACTACCCGTCGAACCCGCGCATGCTGGAACTGCGGCTGCTGCTGGTGCGGCGCCGCGGCGAGGTCATCCGGCTGACATCGGAGGGAGAAGCGGGATTGATCGACCTTCCGCGCCTGGGGCGGTCCCTGCATCACACCACACGGGTGCTGCGCGTGTTCTCGCTGAAGCCGGCCGGCCGCTGGAATCCGGAGCCGCTGCTGGACCTGTTGGCGTCGGCGGAAGGGGTCGTGGAGCAGCGATTGGACGCGGGAGAGCCCATCTACACAGGCTGAGGCGCCGGGTCAGGGCACGGTGGGTCGCAACGTCAGGAGTTCTCGCCGATCCGGGTCACGAGAGCGGAGATGTTGTCCATCCCACCAGCGAGATTCGCTTCCCGCACCAGGCGGGCCACACAGCGTTCCGGATTCTCTTCTTCCTCCAGGATCACGAGGAGGCGCTCCTCGTCCACCATATCCGTCAGGCCGTCGGACGCCAGCAGGAAGGTGTCGCCCGCCAGTATCTCGCCGTTGTAGAGATCGGGCGTAGGATAAGCCTCGGTGCCAAGGGCCCGAGTGATGATGTTGGACTGTGGATGGTTCTTCGCCTGTTCAGACGTGATCATGCCCCGGTCCACCTGCTCCTGAACCCACGAGTGATCGCGGGTGACCTGGCTGATCATGCCATCCCTGACGAGGTAGGCTCGACTGTCCCCGATGTGGCCGATGATGTAACGGCCGTCCTCACGGAGGAGCAGGACCGTCGCCGTGGTACCCATTCCGAGCTGGGATGTGTTCTCCGAAGCCTGGCGGAGAATCTCCCTCCCTGCCTCCACGAACGCCGTGCGGAACCGGTCCTCGACCTGGTCGAGTTCCATGGTCATGCAGGCGCCGCACAGCCGCTCGGCGATCCACTCTGACGCGATCGCGCTCGCGACTTCTCCCGCAGCGTGCCCGCCCATGCCGTCGGCTACGACGAACACGCCGGATTCCGCGGAACAGTAGACGGAGTCCTCGTTGCTGCGCCGCACACGCCCTACATCGGTCAGGGCGGCGCACTTCCACCAGAAACGTCCCATGGACCTCTCGACAAAGGAATGTGCGCCGTCCCGCGTACGAATGCCGGCCGGCGCATCACCCTATCTACGGTCACGCAGGCGGCGAAACAAGCGGATGTCGAGGCGTCTCGGGCCCCGTCGAGTTGCCCGTCCACGAACGGAACTAGTGACGAGCGTTGTTTGACGGTCTCGAAAACCACTCATAGCTTCCATTCCCTTACACCGATGGCTGCACCTGCTCCAAGGGCGAACATGGCGCGAAACGGAAAATACCACGGGAAGGTCGTGTCTCCCGAGGCCGCGAGCATGGTCGACCTGTATCTGGAGGACCTGAGTCGGTATCCCCTCCTGACGCCGGAACAGGAGGATTCAACGGCTCGGCTCGCTCGGGCCGGAGACAAGGAAGCCCTCGCGACGCTCGTGCGAGCGAACCTCCGGTTCGTGGTTTCCGTTGCCAAGCGTTACCAGAACCGGGGCCTCCCGTTTGGTGATCTGGTCCAGGAAGGCAACGTGGGCCTCGTTACCGCCGCGAAGAAGTTCGACCCTGACCAGGGCGTCAAGTTCATCAGCTACGCCGTATGGTGGATCCGGCAGGCAATCCTGGCCGCCCTGGCTCGTCAGAGTCGGTCGGTCCGGCTGCCTCTCAATCGGGCTACCGAGTTGAGTCGGGTGCTGCGGGTCAGCGAGGGGCTGAAGCAGAAGCTGGGCAGGGATCCGACACCCGCCGAGATCGCCGGACCGGCTGAGTTGGAAGCGAAGACCGTCGAAATGCTCCTGTCCCTCAACGTGGCCGAGGTCCGGCTGGACGCTCCGGTCGGCGAGGGCGAGGACAGTCAGCTGATCGACCGGTTCCTGGTGGACGAGTCGGACGTTGAGGAAGCCGTGGACGCGAACATGCTCAAGGAGCACGTGGCGCTTGCGCTTCAGTCAATCCGTCCGAGGGACGCGCGTGTGCTGCGGTTGTACTACGGACTGCAGGGAGAGTCCGAGCACACGCTGGAGCAGATCGGGCAACTGCTGGGAGTGACGCGAGAACGGGTACGCCAGCTTCGCGATCGCGCCCTGCAGGACATCCGGAAGAGCGAATTCGGTAAGGCGCTCGGCACCTTCGCCGCTGCCTGACGCCTCAGGTCTCAGTTCGACGGCGCTTCCGCGGTGTTCTGGGCCGCGCTCGCAGCATCCTCCGGAGCATCCTCGGCCGAACTCGCAGCATCCTCCGCAGCACTCGCGACCCCTGGCACTTCCAGCAATTCCAGGACAGGACAGCGCGGGCCCTCCGTCCAGGAGATACCCCGTCCCAGGTCGTCACTGTCCACGCTGGCCACCAGGCGCCGCGTCGCTCCATCGTGCCGGACCGCGAAGTCCAGCCGGCCTCCGGGCACGGGCGCTGCACCGAGCCAGGTGAAGATCTCGCGCGACTCTCCCCGAGCCGTGTAGATCCTCATTTCCGACCAGTCCGCCACGTAGCCAGTCTGGCCGAAGCGGGCAAGAAAGAACAGCGAGGTCGCGGAGCCTGTCGGTCCGGGTCCGTCCACCGAGTCGTTGATCAGGTAGGTGGCGACCATCGCCGGTCGTTGATCCCCGGGCCACGGCACGGCCTCGAGTTCGGCGCGCTGGGCCAGGAACGGACGGTCTTCCCCGCCCTGCCGAAGCAGCTGTTCGGCGAGAATCGGTCCGAACGTCCGGATTCTGTTGTCCACAGCCACGCTCTCCGGAGTGTCGGGGGACCCGAACACCAGCTCGGGTCCGAGGCCGAACGAGACGGAGGGCAGTGAGGTGCCCGGAAGCACGAGGGCGCGAGCCGGGAAGGCGGACGGGCATCCCGCGTCCAGCACGCGCGCGGCGCCGGACAGGACCAGCGACCCGATCCGGAGACCCGCGGAACCGAGCACCAGCTCGGTTCCCTCTCCCGCGAAGGCGGCATCGAAGCGCTCCCGGTAACCATCCGGCGGAGGCTCGGGATACTCGAGCGCCTGGGGTACGCCATCGACCAGCCGCGCGACCGGCATCGCGAGGACTTCGCCGCCGGTGCCACCAGAACGGACGGCCCAGAGCAGCGGACCTTCCGGGAGCGGGATTTCGGTGCGTTCCGCGGACGGTTCGGCCGCGGCGGACTCCACGGGCGGAGGTGCGGGGTCCTCCAGGTGTACGGAGGCTCCGCCCCACTCGATTTCGCATCCGCCGGCCGTCACCAACAGAAATGCGACGAGGGCGGTGCGCACGAATCGACGCCCGGTCAGTAGACCCTGAACCCGCATGGTGTACATTGTCATGGCTGAAAGCTACGAGCCCGTCCCCAAGCCGATCAACTGGACCATGGATCGAGTAGCCCTTTTCGCCCACGCGGCCTGCAGCGCACACGACACCGGATGGGAGCACCCCGAGCATCAGGGTCGCCTTCGGGCCGTGATGTCCGCACTGGGCAAAGCGCTTCCCGAGCTCAACGACCTGGTGTCGCCGCTGCACGCGGACCCGGCTCTGCTGACCGACCTCCTGAGGGTGCACACCGACGATCACATCGCCACGGTGCGCGGCGCCTGCCAGCGGGCCGCGGAGAAGGAGGCGATCCTCCGCCTGGACGCGGACACGGCGGTGTCGGCACGGTCGTGGGATGCGGCACTGGGCGCGTGTGGAGCAGCGCTGGACGCGATGAGGTGGGTCGGGCGGGGAGAAGGCCCATCGGCCTTCTGTCCCATCAGGCCGCCCGGGCACCACGCCACTGCTGATCGCGCGATGGGCTTCTGCCTGTTCAACAACGTGGCCGTGGCGGCGCGAGCTGCGCTCGTAGAGGGGATCGCCCAACGTGTTCTCATAGTGGATTGGGACGTTCACCACGGGAACGGCACCCAGGACATCTTCTACGACGACCCTCAGGTCTTCTACCTGTCGCTGCACCAGCATCCCCAGTACCCGGGGACGGGGCTGGCGCACGAAACAGGGCACGGCGCGGGCGAGGGAACGACACTCAACCTGCCGATGAGTGCCGGGCTGGAACCCGACCGGTACGTCGACGCGCTGCTGGGGGCCCTGGACCAGGCGGCTGCGTTCGCACCTGACATGGTGTTCATTTCCGCAGGCTTCGACGCGGCGCGGAACGACCCCATCGGAGGGTTCACGCTCGAACCCGAGCACTTCGCCCGCCTGACCCACGAAGTGGTCGAGCGCACGCGCGCCTCGGCCGGGGGGAAGGTGATCTCTCTGTTGGAGGGCGGATACAACCCGGCGGAGCTGGGTCGCTGCGTGACCGCCCACCTGACCGCTCTGACGGAAGCCGCCGGAGGGGTCCAGGGAGCATGAATGACGGTGTCACCGATCCAGGCCTGACGATTCACGCCGTAGTGCGCAACCGGGTGAGCGAGCGAGCGCTCGACGCCGTGCAGGGAGTGGGTGACGGACTGGAATACCGGCTGGTGGAGTTTGGCGCACTCGCGGCGGTGGTCACGGAGGCTGGCGATCCGCCAGCGGAACAAGATGTGCTTCGACGGCACGGCCGGATCGTGGCACGGCTTCTTCGCCGCAGCAGTATCGTTCCCCTTCCGCTCGGATTCGTTGTGCGCGACGAGGAGGTGGTCCGGGTGTTCCTGGAGGGGCAAAGGGTGCCTCTCCTCGAGGCCCTCGAATACCTGGAGGACGGGTACGAGCTGCGGCTTCACCTGTCTGCGAGGACCGCGGGCCACAGCGAAGACCAGCTGCGCACCGTGGCTCACCACGTCTACGAGCAGCTGCAGCAGCAGGCGCGGGCCGCGCGGATCCTGTCGGAGGGGGGAAGCGAACGACTGCTCAGCGCTGCCTTCCTGATCCCGCGCAGCGAGTGGATCCGCTTCGTCGAGCAGGTTTCTGATTGGGAAGGCCGCTACCCGGCGGTGCGAATGGACGTGACGGGACCGTGGGCGGCCTGGGATTTCATTCACGTGATGCCGGCCGGGATTCCGGCCACCACTCGAGAGGATCCATGAAGCTTACCTGGGAGACGTTCACGATCAGCGCGAGGCACCCCTTCAAGATCAGCCGCGCAGTCAAACAGACCGTCGAACGGGTATGGGTGCGCGTTACTGCGGATGGCATGGAGGGTTGGGGTGAAGCCGCTCCATCCCGCTATTACGGAGAAACGGCGGGGACGGTGGTCGCGGCCCTGGAACAGATGCGTCCCGTGATCGAAGGCGCGGCGCACCCGGACCGGCTGGAGACCCTGGAGCGGGACCTCGCGGGTGCGATCGGGCACAACGGTTCGGCGCGCGCCGCCGTCAGCGCGGCCCTGCACGACCTGGCCGGCAAGAACGCCGGACTGCCGCTATGGAAACTCTGGGGGCTCGATCCCTCGAAGGCGCCACCGAGCTCGTTCACCATCGGACTGGACGAGCCGGACGTCGTGCGCCAGAAAGTGGAGGAGGCGGCCGAGTACCCGATTCTCAAGGTGAAGCTGGGTACGGACCGGGACGAAGAGATCCTCGCCACGATATGCGATGCCGCGTCGCCCGGGACGATACTGCGTGTCGACGCGAATGCCGCCTGGAGTGCGCGTGAGGCGATTGAGCGGATCGTGATGCTGGCCGACTACGGAGTAGAGTTCGTCGAACAGCCGCTCCACCCCGACGATGACGAGGGGTACCGGTTTCTGCACGGTCGGTCCGTGCTGCCTGTCATCGCGGACGAGAGCTGCATCGACTGCGCCAGCATTCCCCGGCTGGTAGGCCTCGTGGATGGCATCAACATCAAACTGTCCAAGTGCGGCGGACCGAGGGAGGCGCTGCGCATGATTCACTCGGCCCGCTCGAGCGGACTGAGCGTGATGATGGGCTGTATGCTGGAATCGTCGCTTGGCATAGCGCCCGCCGCGCACCTCGCTTCGCTGCTGGACTATGCGGACCTCGATGGGGCCGCTCTCCTGGCGGAGGACCCCTTCGACGGGCCCGGCCTCGTCGGCGCGGCGATCCAGGTGGGCGATGTCCCGGGCCTGGGGGTCAAAGAGGCGTGAGACTTCGTCCGGGACTCTTCCTCACGACGGCTCTGCCTCTCGTGACGTTGGGTCTGCTGTGTCTGGTCAGCCCGGCTCAGGCGCAGAGCGTCAGGGGTACGCTCGTGGAGGCGTCGACGAACCGTCCGATCGCGGGCGCCTTCGTGATCCTGGAAGACCTCACCGGACAGGCCATCGCGACGACTCTGACAGGCAGTGCCGGGACCTGGCTTCTGCGGGCCCCGACCGCCGGTACGTACTGGCTGCGCGCGGACCGAATCGGTTACGCCAGCGTCGTCTCTGACTCCGTCGTCCTCCGGCGAGGTGAGTCCATCAGCTACCAGCTCGCCGTGGAAGTGGCTCCGATCGGACTCGCCGAACTCGCGGTGGAAGGAGAAGGGGGGCAGTGCGAGTTGCTGGCGGACGACGGCTTCGCCGTCTATTCGGTCTGGGAAGAGGCCAGGAAAGCCCTGGCGGCGATCGTGTGGACAGGCCAACAGCCGTACTACCGCTTTGACGCCGTGCACTACCAGCGGCGACTCGACGCAGGCGGCGTGCCCGAGGGTCCACCCTCGTACGAAGAGGTACGCTATTTCGGCCGCCACCCGTTTCGGTCCATCCCGACTCGCGACCTCTTGCTGGGCGGCTTCGTTCAGAACGTCTCCGGTGCCGTGCAATACTACGGGCCGGATGCCGAGGTGATGCTGTCCACCGACTTCCTGCGCCGCCACTGCTTCCGTTTGGTCGCGGACGATTCCGACCTGGTCGGGCTCGAATTCGAGCCCGTGGACGAAGCCCGAGTAATCGATATCTCCGGTATCATGTGGCTGGACCCGGTGACTGCCGAACTTCGAAGACTCGATTTCCGCTACGAGAACCTCGACCTGTCGGTTGATACGCGGCGGCTGGGCGGCACCGTGGAATTCACACGTCTCCCGTCCGGAGCGTGGATCGTGCAGCACTGGGCCATCCGCGTCCCGATCATCGAGCAGGCGCCACCACGTTCTTCTGGCGGTCGCGCCCTTCCCTCGCGCCGGGTGCTGGCGGGAATCGATGAGGGAGGAGGCCAGGTCACCGCCGTGTTCCTGACCAGCCGACTCCTGGGATATGCGTCCACCGACACGCTTCCGGTACGCCCACCCCCCGACTCCCTGATCGTCCGGTATCCCATCCGCAACTAGCCGGCCTATCGGTGCGGCTTTCTCGAAAGAGGGGGGGCGGCATCGAGTATCGCGTGTCGCGCGATACATGTTACTCTGGGGTGCCGCTAGAGAAGTGCTTCAGGGTCGCGGTCGATCTCCAGTCGGAGTCCGCCCGCGGGCTGACCGTGATGCAGGGCCAGGTGGCGGATCAGGGACCCCAGTGAGGCCGGACGGTCGCTCTTGAGCAGGAAATGCCACCGCCACCGTCCTCGAATGCGATCGATGGGACACGGGGCCGGACCGATGACGTCTACATCCACCAGGGAGTTGCGTGCTGCAACCTCTCGTGTCGCTTGAGCCGTGCGGTCGGCAGCCTCGGCCACCCTCTCCTCTGTGAGGCCCGAGACGATGAGGTTCGCGAGGCGACGGTGAGGCGGATATCCAGGAGCCGTGCGGTCGGCAATTTCACCAAGGGCGAACGCCTCGTAGTCGTGTTGCAGAGCGGCACGAAGAGCGGGGTGCTGAGGTCGCGCGGTCTG
>Ga0316198_10001651_pt1 | contig 13251 bp, 10 predicted proteins | sample OudBieAanoxic_MG_FD_204935 | JGI IMG/M metagenome (GOLD analysis project Ga0316198, IMG submission 204935) | Coastal sediment microbial communities from Oude Bieten Haven, Netherlands - site A anoxic | ecosystem: Environmental > Aquatic > Marine > Coastal > Sediment | place: Netherlands...
AGGCAATCGAGGCCGCAGCGCCGATCCAGGTCGTGGTATATCTCGTCAGTCCCGAGGGGAATCCCGGCGAGCATCTGCGCATCCTGGCCCGGATCGCTTCGCGCGTGGACGACGACGGATTCATGGATGAGTGGTTAGCAGCGCGGGACGAGCAGGACCTCAAGGAGGCGCTGGTACACGACGACCGGCTCTGTTCCCTGACGATCCGCGACAGTGGCCCGACAGCGCCCCTGGTCGGCATGGCTTTGAGCAAGGCCCCGTTGCACGACGGTACGCTCGTAGCGCTCGTAAGCCGTCGTTCGGGAGTGATCGTACCGACGGGAAGCACGGTCCTCGAGGAGGGCGATCGGCTGACGATCCTCGGCGGGCCCGCGGCGCTGGAGCGGATCCGCAACAGGTTTGGAGCCGAGTGACGAACCTTCGACGACCCCTCGCGTGTATATTGGACAGATCGTTGCACTGAAGGAGTCGTGATTGAATAGAAGTATGAGCAGGATCGGCCTTGCCGCCGCGGTTTTTTCCACCCTGGCGATGGTACCGCAGCAAGCGTATTCGCAGGTACCTGACCCATTCGACGTACGCAATTCAGGTTTCGCCCCCGCGAGCCAGCCCTTCGACACGAAATCCGTTCTTACGACCGCTTCCACGGGGTGGGTCGCCTCCCACGGGGTGTCTGCGAGTTTCGTGGGCTGCCCGCGGCCGAGCCCGTACATGTTCGGCTTCAATCCCGGGCTGTTTCACTACGGGTGGTACATGAGCCCGTTCGACGTGCGGTATTCCAGATCCTGGTTCCGTCCCGCTTTCAACTGGTACGGCGGCTGGGGAGGTTGGCCCGGCTTCGGATACGGTTCGCGCTGGCCGGCAGCCGGCCCGGGCGCCTGGAGTCCGTGGTTGGGCTCCCCCGGCATGTGCGGTCCAGGCAGTTCGTTCTATCGGGCGGCCGGAGGCTACGGCTACGGCGGCTACTCGGGATTTGGTCGCTACGGCAGCTTCCCGGGCCATGGTGGTTTCGGTAGCGGCTACCCAGGCTACGGTGGCTACTCGGGATACAGCGGCTACGACGCCGGATACCCGGGCTCAACCCGCACGGGCGGGGGGCTCGGCATGGACACCGGGTCGGGGTACATCCCGGAGTCAGTGCGGCAGGCGAAGGGGTTCAGGGTGATCCAATCCCGCCCGACGACCGGCGGCGCCGACCTCCGACGCACCGAACCGAGCTGGCACGATCGGTGGTTCGAGCAGTTCGAGGCAGACACGAGACAGGCCCGATCCACCGCGCCCACGTCCCGCGACCCGATCGGAGACGCGCTGGCCCGCGGACGGGCATCCGAACAGGCGTCGCGCGAGTCGATCTCCGACGCGATCACCCGGGCCCGTACCGCCGAGCGGACCGGGAGTGCGAAGACCCGGCCGGCGCCGGCGCCGGAAAGGACGAGGGCCGCCGCGCCAGCCAGGACTGCGCCCAGGCGGGCCACGTCTCCAGCGCGCGCCGCGCCCACCAGGGGTTCCGCCGAGCGGACGGGGAGTGCCAGGACCCGGGCCGCACCGTCCACCCCCAGGCCGGCGCGCACGGCTGCTCCACGGAGCTTCCCCCGTCCCGCGCCCAGTAGTTCGACCAGGAGCGCTCCCAAGAGCGCCCCGAAGAGCACGGCCACGCGCTCCCGAGCACCCCGCCAGTAGCCCGCCTCGCGGTCCCCGGGATCCTCCGCGGGCCTGCTTGCGTTCTCCCTCTGAGGGCCCGGTGACTCGGGCCGCAGATGGGGGGAATGCGCTGGTAACGTTGCACGGCGTTGCCGGTCAGTTACATGATCCGCCGACGATTCGACCGCGGACGGCCTGACCGGGCGGCCGATCCGCTTCCACTCCAGGGCAGGACGGCGCGCGAAGCATGGAAGGTTACGGTGCGGCGATCGCCACGAGCTCGAAGCTCGCGGCCGATGCCGGTGCGACGATGATCGAGGAGGGCGGGAACGCGGCGGACGCCGCGGTCGCGGCCGCGCTCGTCTCCGCCGTTACCGAGCCGGGAGTCGTGGACCTCGGTTCCGGCGCTTATGCGACGATCTGGCCTGACGGAGAGGCTCCCCTCACCCTCGACGGCGGGATCGAGATGCCAGGCCGCGGCCTCGAGCCCGAGCGGTTCGGCTGTGGGCTGCGCGAGGCAGTGCTGGAATACGCCGGCGGCGTCCGGACGTACGTGGGCCACGGGTCGATCGGCACCCCGGGTGCGCTTGCGGCGCTGGCCATGCTGTCGCGCCGTTACGGCCGAATTCCGTGGGCCGACCTGGTCGAGCCGGCATACCAGCATGCCCGCAATGGCTTTGCGCTGTCCTACGCCTCGCACGCCTACTTGTCATTCGCCCACGAGTCGGTGTTCGGCTGGGACGAGCCCAGCCGGTCCGTGCTGCACCACGACGACGGAAGCCTCGTCGGTCCGGGCGAGACGATCCGTGTGCCGGATCTCGCCGCCAGCCTGCGACGCATCGCCGATCACGGGGCATCGGACTTCTACACGGGCGAGATCGGACGACTGATTGCGACCGACATCGACGCGAATGATGGGATCCTCGTACCGGCTGACATGGCGGAGTACGAGGTCATCGAACGGCATCCGGTGACGGTCCAGCTCGACGGCTGGCAGGTAGCGACGAACCCGCCCCCGGCCGTCGGCGGCGCGGTGCTGGCCGCGATGCTGCTGCTTCTGGGCAACCGACCGACGGGCCCGTGGACGGAGGACGACCTGGCCCTCATGGCCCGGGCCCAGCAGGCGGCGATCGGATTCCGCGCCGGCACGCTGGACACGACGCTCGACCCGGTCCGGGAGGTGCGGCGGCTGCTGGAGCAGGTGGTTCCAGGTCCGCTGAGCCGGTTCGTCACTTCTCCTTCGACCACGCATACCTCGGCGGTGGACTCGGATGGTCTCGCGGTGTCGGTCACGCTGTCATCGGGCTATGGCTCGGGCGTGATTCCCGCCGGGACCGGCCTGTGGCTCAACAACTGCCTGGGCGAGCTGGAGCTCAATCGCCGTGGGATCCACGCCTGGCCTGTCGGTCGCCGGATCCCGTCGAACATGGCGCCCACGGTGGCGCGACGGCGTGACGGGGCGCTGCTGGCGATCGGCTCTCCCGGAGCGGACCGGATCACGACGGCGATACTCCAGACCCTGGTTGGCCACCTGCGGGTCGGCCTGTCGCTGGCCGAAGCGATCGAACGCCCGCGCATTCACGTGGCGATCGAGGAGACCGGCCCGGTGGCGTTGTACGAGCCCGGTCTTCCGGTCGGGAAGATCACGCTCCCCCGACGGCAGATGCCGGCCGGGTCGATGATGTTCGGGGGAGTCGGAGCGGCTCGCTGGAGCCCCGAGGCCGGGTTCGAGGCGGCGGCGGACCCGAGGCGGGCCGGCGGCACGGCAATCGCGCACCGGGCGTGACGAGAGCGGTTCCCCTTCAGACCCCGAACACGAGCGGCAGCAGCAGCCGGGATGCGGCCGTGATCAGCACGGTGAACAGCAGGTTGATCCACACCCCGGCGCGCACCATGTCGGTGATCTGGATCGCGCCGCTGCCGTAGACGATCGCGTTCGGCGGGGTCGCTACCGGCAGCATGAACGCGCCGCTCGCCGCCAGCGCGGCCGGCACGGCGAGCACCAATGGGTCCTGACCGATCACCAGCGCCAGGGCGCCGAGCACGGGCAGGAAGGTAGCCGCGGTGGCCGTGTTGCTGGTCAGCTCGGTGAGCAGGATGACGAAGGCGACGACCGTCGCCACGAGCAGCACCAGCGGCCAGTGGGAGATCGACTCCATTTGGCCGCCCAGCCAGTCGCCCAGCCCGGTACTCCCGATCGCCGCGGCGAGGCTGAGACCGCCCCCGAACAGCACCAGGACGCCCCACGGCGTGGCCTCCGCCTGGCGCCAGGTGAGGAGCCGTCGCCCACCAGGCTCGCCGGCCGGGACGAGGAACAGAACGATCGCCGCCCCGATCGCGATTCCCGCGTCGCTCAGCCCGGGAATCCAGTCCTGCAGCAGCGGGCGGGTCATCCAGGCGAGCGCCGTGAGCACGAAAACGATCGCCACGCGTTTCTCGGCCGGGCGGAGCGGGCCGAGCCCGTCCCGCCGCTCGTCAAGCAGCGACCGTCCACCGGGGATCTCTGCGAAGGGGACGGGAAACACGATGCGGGTCAGGATGAACCAGGCGAGCGGCAGCCCCACGATCACGAGCGGGACGCCGAGCAGCATCCACTGCGCGAATCCGATCGACTCTCCGTAGGTCTCGAGCATGAATCCGGCGAGGAAGGCGTTGGGCGGCGTGCCGATCAGCGTCGCCATGCCGCCGATGCTGCAGGCGTAGGCGATGCTCAGCATCAGCGCGGTGCCGAACCGTCGGCGGTCCGGATCATCGCGGTCACCGGGCAGCAGCTCGATCAGCGACAGGCCGATCGGCAGCATCATCAGGGCGGTAGCCGTGTTGCTGACCCACATGCTGAGGAAGGCCGATGCGGCCATGATTCCGGCAATCACCGAGCCGGGTCGCGTGCCGAACAGCCGAACGGTGTCGAGCGCAATGCGGCGGGGCAGGCCGACCCCCTGCATCGCCTGGGCGAGCAGGAATCCACCGAGAAACAGGTAGATCAGCGGATTGGCGAACGGCGTCGCCGCCTCGCCGATCGAGCCGATTCCCAGCACCGGAAACAGCGCCAGCGGCAACAGCGCGGTGGCGGGAATGGGGATCGCCTCGGTAACCCACCAGGAAGCCATCAGGACCCCGACGGCCGCAGTGCGCCAGGCGGCGTCGGACAGGCCTGCGGGCGCGGGGAGGAGCAGCAGGAGCCCGAACGCCACTGCGCCGAGAAGGAGTCCGACCGCCGCGCGCGACTTCACCTCAGCCTCCGCCCCCGAGCTCGGACCAGCGGTAACAGCGGGTCACATGGTCGTTCACCATCCCCGCCGCCTGCATGTAGGCGTAGCAGATCGTCGGGCCGACGAACTTGAAGCCCTCGGCCTTCAGGACATTGCTCATTGCCTCGGCCTCGGCGGTCTTCGCCGGGATGCCGGTGAGCTCAGCCCACGAGTTCTGGATCGTGCCGCCTTCGGTGAACTGCCAGATCCATTCGTCGAATCCGCCCTCGCGCTGCTGGATGTCGAGGAACGCCCGGGCGTTGCCGATCGTCGCGTCCACCTTGGCGCGGTTCCGGATGATCCCGGCGTCCGCCAGCAGGCGTGCCCGCTCGGTCTCGCCGTAGAGCACGATTCTCTCCGGATCGAACCCGTCGAACGCGCGGCGGAAATTCTCGCGCTTGTTCAGCACGGTGCGCCAGCTCAGGCCGGCCTGGAATCCGTCGAGCACGATGAACTCGAAGTGGCGCCGATCGTCATGCAGCGGGACGCCCCATTCGTCGTCGTGGTAGGCCATCATCAGCGGATCGTCGCCCAGCCAGGCACAGCGTTCCATTGGCATCCTCCGGTGGGGGAGATCGACCCGGGCGGCTCGCGCCCGCGCCTCCCGTCGAGAATAGCCGGACCTGCCCACCCTCGACACCGGGCGGCCCCGCGGTTATGCATCACGGCCATGAGCACTCGCTCTTCGCGCGGCCCACGCGATACCTCCCGATCCCCGGACCCGCCGGGCGCACGTCCGCCCCCGGTCCAGGAGGTCTCCCCCGTCCGGGGAGCCGGCCTCGGTACGTTCGGTGGAGTGTTCACGCCGTCGATCCTGACGATCCTCGGTGTGATCATGTACCTGCGATTCGGCTGGGTCGTGGGGAACGTCGGGCTCCCGGCGACGCTGCTGATCGTCACGATCTCGACCTCGATCACCCTGATTACGGCTCTGTCGATCTCCGCCATCGCCACGGACCAGCGGGTCCGGGCGGGCGGCGCCTACTACATGGTCAGCCGGTCGCTGGGGATCGAGACGGGCGGCGCCGTCGGCATCCCGCTGTTCTTCGCGCAGGCGCTGTCGGTGGCGCTGTACACGGTGGGTTTCGCGGAGAGCGTATCGAACGCCTTTCCGGTCCTTCCGGCCCGGCCGGTGGGACTGGTCACGACCATCCTGGTGGCGCTGCTGGCGCTCCGCTCGGCCCGGGTAGCGATTCGGGCCCAGTACTTCATCATGGGCGCTATCGGCCTGTCGCTGCTGTCGTTCGTGTTCGGGCACTCGGTCGGTCCGCCCGACGCGGTCGCGGTGCCGCTCAGCGAGGTCCCGAAGGAGGAATTCTGGGTCGTATTCGCCGTGTTCTTCCCGGCCGTCACGGGGATCATGGCCGGCGTGAACATGTCCGGAGACCTGAAGCACCCGGGCCACTCCATCCCGCGCGGGACGCTGGCGGCGATCGCGGTCGGCTACCTGATCTACATGATCCTCCCATTGTTTCTCGCCTTCCGGGCCGATGCGGACAGCCTGATCCGCGAGCCGCTTATCATGCAGCGGATGGCGCTGTGGGGCCCCGCGATCCTGCTCGGCGTATGGGGCGCGACCCTGTCCAGTGCCGTAGGCTCGGTCCTCGGCGCGCCTCGCGTGCTGCAGGCGCTCGCCCGCGATGGAGTGCTGCCCGAGCCACTGCGCTGGCTCGGGCGGGGCAGCGGCCCGGAGGACACGCCGAAGGCCGGCACGCTGGCCACCCTGGCGATCGCGCTGCTCGCTGTCGGATTCGGAAACCTGAACGTCATCGCGCCGATCCTCACGATGTTCTTCCTCACGACGTACGGAGTGCTGAACATCTCGGCCGGACTGGAACGCGCGCTGGGTAGCCCGTCGTTCAGGCCGCGCTTCAAGGTGCCGTGGTACTGGTCGGCGATCGGCGCGCTCGGCTGCCTCGGGGTGATGATCCTGGTCAACCCGGCCGCTACAGTGGCAGCGGCGGTGATCGTGGCTGGAATCTTCCTGTGGCTCGAGCGCCGCGAGGTGCAGGCCGCGTGGGGTGACTCGCGCCGGGGCCTGTGGATGGCGCTCACGCGGGCCGGCCTGTTCCGGCTGCGCGGCGCAGCGGACGCGAAGAACTGGCGTCCGCACCTGCTCGTACTGTCCGGCGCCCCGACCCGCCGCTGGTACATGGTGGCGTTCGCGGACTGGCTGTCGCACCGCCGGGCCCTGGTCACAGTCGCCAGCGTGCTCACCGACGAGTCGGTGACGCTGGACCGGCAGCGGGCGATGGAGTCCACGATTGGCGACTACCTCTCCCGGCGTGGAGTCGAGGCGCTGATCCGACTGGTGCGCGCTCCTGATCCGTTCGAGGGAGCGGAGCGCCTGGTGGAGGCGTACGGGCTCGGCGAGATGGTCCCGAACACGATCCTGCTGGGTGACAGCGAGGTGCCCGAGCACCGGGAGGCGTACTGCCGGATGCTGACGCGGTTCCACGAGGGCCGGCGCAACCTGGTCATCCTGCATCACAGCGAGGAGCTCGGGTTCGGGGACATGCAGGTGATCGACGTGTGGTGGGGCGGTTTGAAGCGGAACGGCGGACTGATGCTCACGCTCGCCTACCTGCTGCAGACCAGCCTGGCGTGGAGCGGCGCCCGAATCCGGGTGAAGATGGTCCTGCCGAACGAGGAAGCCGCCCGGTCCGCCCGCCCGAATCTCGAGGCGGTGGTGCACGGCCTGCGAAGCGGCGCGGAGGTAGAGGTGCTGGTGAACGACTCGGGCCGGCCGTTCGTGGACATCCTGCACGAGTCGTCCGCCGACGCCGACATGATCTTCATGGGCATGCGCCAGCCGGGCGAGGATTACGTGGAGTACCTGGAGCGGCTGACACACCTGGCCGAAGGGATGCCCACCACGGCGTTCGTGCTGGCGTCGGAGGACCTGCCATTCGCGGAGATCGTGCTCAAGCCGGAGGACTCGGAGCCGGAGTGAGGCGTCCAGCGGTAGAATGCAGGTGGATGGAAGGAGAGCCCCGGATCTGACCCCCCGGGGCCCTCTTGCATTCCTCGATCAGGCGCGGTGCCGCGCCTGTCGACCCGTCTACCAGCCGCCGATCGGGACCGTGGTTCCCACGCGGACGCCTCCCCAGCCGACCGGAATCGTCGTGCCGACGCTCATGTATGCGTTACCCCCACAGGCCGCCAGGACCGCCGCCAGGCCGATGGCGAGCCACACCGCGCGACCGTTCGAAATTCTCTTCTTCATCTCAGTTCCTCCTGCATCGCGGGCATTCATCAGTCGCCCTCCCACTGCCTGAGCGTCACGCCGGCGCCGTACGGGTCAGCGATAATCGCTACCATGCCGTCCTGGATGTCCCAGCGGGGAGCGAGGACGATCTCGGCCCCGAGCTGCCGGGCCTGTTCAACGGAGGCCTTGATGTCGATCACCCGGATCGTGGGAAGCCACTGCGGCTCGATGTCGGCCTGCGGGATCTGGATTCCGCCGGCCCGCTTCTCACCGCCACTGGTGAACAGCATGTAGTCGCCCAGCTTGCGGGCAAGCACTTCGGAATCGAGCCCGATCGCGTCGCGGTAGAACAGGGCGGCGAGGCCGAAGTCGTTGGTCCACAGCTCGTTCCACAGGAAGTCGTTGTGCGGCGTATCGATGCCATCCGGCCGGTCACCCGACTCGGAACGGATGATGCCGAATGGCGCCCCTTCCGGATCCTCGCCGAACGCGATGCGTCCGCGCCGCGGCAAGTCCTCGGGTTCGAGGGTGAGGGTGCCGCCGTTTGGCTCGATCAGTGCCGCCGCCGCATCCACATCCGCGACGGAGAAGTACTGAATCCACTCGGCCGCCCCGGTGAGTCGCTTCTCGGGCCGCAGGAATCCAGCGATCGGTCGTGGACCGATCATCGCGATCACGTAGTCGTAGCCGTTGGACCCGATCGTCTGGAAGCTCCAGCCGAACAGTTCGCCGTAGAACTGTTTCGATCCCTCGACGTCCGACGTATACAGGTCGTGCCACACCACCTTGCCCGGTACGATCTGGCCGGTGGGCGTGGGATTGATCGCCGGGACTTCTAGCGACTTCGTACAGGCGCCAGCGCCGCCGACCGCGGCCAGCGCCGCGAGACCGGCGAGGGCCCAGCGGATACCGCCGGGAGATGGCCGGCGCGCTCCACGAAGCGGAATTCGAACGTTCATGTCAGCATCTACTCACTTGTTGAGTGCACGCATCGGGGTTGAGAAAGCATATCTATGCGGCCTTCCGGTCGCTATCGGGCCATGGTCACTGCCCGTACCCGTTGTCGAACGGAGCAGTGTCTCCCGACCAGTCGCGCAGCGCGTGGAGCCGCGTGTCACCAACGGCGCGTGTGCCCCGCATCCGCAGCACCTGCCCAAGATCCTCGGTGGAGGCGAACGCAGAAGCGATGCGCTCGGCCACGAGGCGCTCGCCGCTGCCGTCGGGCGCGACGAACAACAGGCAGTCACCGGGCTCGGCGACTTCGGTGAACCTGGGCCACAGGTCGTACTGGTTCGTGCGGCTGTCGATGTTGAGCGAAAAGACTTCTGGCTGACCGGCGAGGTGGAATGCCAGCGCCGAGGTCTCCTGGTAGCGGTTCGCCGCCACCCAGACGTTCGGGCACCCGTCGGCCGTGAGATCCGAGATCGCATCATCGGCCGCGGCCGCCACGGTATCCCAGCCATGCGCGTCACCGATCGGGTCGTCGTAGGGGTCGATCGGGAGAACCTGGACGATCGCCTGGAGCAGAATGACGCCGATGATCAGTCCACCGAGCGCGAGGCCGCGGCGGAACCAGCGCCGGCTGACCGCGGTCCAGGAGACCGTCGCGAGGACGACCACGCCGGCCACGTAAGCGGGAGCAGGCCAGTTCGCCTCCACCGCCCGCTTGATCGCGCTGAGCGCGAATACGCCGTAGGACGTGATCGCCACCCCGGCGAGCACCGAGCGCCGCTCGTCTCCGCGGCCGGCGAGGGCTTCGCCCAGCGCCAGCAGCACGGCGAGCGCGATGAGCAGGAACAGGATCGGTGAGACGAGGCCCAACTGCCCGCCGAGCAGCTCCGCTTCGTTTCGCAGCGCGTTGAACAGGATCGACAGCACGCCGGGCTCGACACCCGTCGCCTCGAGCCCGTGGCGGGCCTGGAAGGCGAACGATGGCCAGCCGAGCCGAGCGTTCCACATGATGACTGGCGTGAACGCGGCCACTCCCAGCCCGACCCCGATCCACGGCCCGAAGCTGAGCAGCCGACGCCTCAGGCGCGGGTCGATCGCGAAGCCGAGCGCCACGCCCGCCGGCAGCAGCACGGCGGTGTACTTCGACAGCATTGCCGCGCCCATGGCGAGCCCCGCGACGCACCACCAGGCGATCTCGGACATCGAGCCGGGCTCGCGTTCCACCGCCCGGATCACGGCCCACAGGCAGATGGCGAAGGCCGCGAGAAGCGGGGCGTCGGGCGTGGCGAGCACGAGTCCCGCCGTGGCCAGCGGCATGCAGGCGAGCGCGGCGGCCGCTACCAGCGCGGCCCCGCCGCCCGCGATGCGGCGGGCCGTGAACACGAGGGCCAGCGACCCGACGATGCCGGCCAGCGCCGGCCCGAGGCGCACCCCGGCCTGGGTATCGCCCAGGATCGAGGTGCCGAGCCGGATCAGCCCGGCAATGCCCGGCGGGTGGTCGAAGAAGGAGGCACCTGGCCTGCGCGACCACTCCCAGTAGTAGGTCTCGTCCGGAAACAGCGGCGCCAGGAAAGAGAGCAGGAGCCGCAGCGCGGCGGCTCCCAGTACGACGAGCAGGGCGAGACGCCACAGGCGGGCGTCGTCGGCCGGGGACCGGTCAGCCGACTCGGGAGAGGGAGACCCGGACGTCGGCTCCTCCTCTACCACCGAACCAGCGCGCCTCCCCACGTGAAGCCCGATCCGAAGGCGGCGAATGCCACGAGGTCTCCGCGCTCGATCTTCCCCTCGTCCACGGCCTCGGAAAGGGCGATCGGGATCGACGCCGCGGTCGTGTTCCCGTAGCGCATGATGTTGTTGTACATCTTTTCATCCGGCAGGCCTAGTCTGCGCTGCACCATCTCCGCGATCCGCAGATTCGCCTGGTGGGGGATCACCATGTCAACCTGGTCGATCGTCAGGCCGGCCTCGTCGAGTACCTCGTGGACCGCCTGCGGCATCCGCGTCACGGCATGCCGGAACACTTCCTTCCCTTCCATGAACGGACGGACGAGCATGTCGTCGATGTCCTGCTTCGAGATGAAGGGGTTCTTGATGCAGGCGGGCGCGGGGGCCCACAGCTTCTCGGCGTAGTTCCCATCGGCGTGGGTGCGGACGGCCCTGACCCCACGCTCTTCGTCGTCGGTCGGGCCGAGGATCGCGACTCCCGCTCCATCACCGAACAGCACCGCCGTGTCGCGCCCGATGTCGTTCACCTGCAGACCAGTAGAGTGGATCTCGGTACCGACGAGCAGGATCTTCTTGTACTGCCCCATGCGGATGAACGCATCCGCCACCTCGAGCCCGTACAGGAAGCCGGAGCACTGGTTCCGCAGGTCGAAGCAGGGAATTTCGCTCAGGCCTAGCTTCCGCTGCAGGAATACACCGGTGCCGGGGAAGAAGTAGTCGGGGCTGATCGTCGCCACGACGATGCAGTCGATCTCGTCCGCCTCCATGCCGGCCTTCTCGAGCGCCCGCTCGGTGGCCACCTTCGCCATGTCCGAGCCGCCCTGGCCCTCTTTGCACCAGCGGCGCTCCTCGATGCCTGACCGTTTCCGGATCCACTCGTCCGAGGTGGTCATGTAGCTCTCGAGCTCGACGTTGGTGACGACGCGCTCCGGGACGTAGTAGCCGGTAGAGATGAACTCGGTTCGGGGCATGGATGCTCTCCGTACAGGTATCTGGCCGTCTCTGGATCGGGCCAATCTACGGGCAGAACGTCCGGGATGGAAAACCGGCCGGGCGGAGCTGAGGCTTCGCCCGGCCGGACCCTGCGTACAGCGCGCCAGAATCAGTCCACGATCGGTGTCCCGAACTCCACGAGCTGCTGCTCCACCTGCTCACGATCACCAGTGACCACGAGCAGCATGTCTTCGGCCCGGATGTAGTCGCGCATGATGCGCTGCACCTCTTCCGGGGTGACCTCGTATATCCGGTCCACGTACGTCTCCAGATAGTCATCCGGCAGGCCGTGCAGGCGCATGTACGCCAGCTGCCCGACGATCCCGCCGCGGCTCGAATTCTGGAGCACGAAGATCCCGGCCAGGTAGTTCTGGATCGAGCGCAGCTCTTCCTCGGACGGCGGCTCGTCCTGCAACCGCTGGACCTCGTAGAAGATCTCGTCCAGCGAGGCTCCGGTGACGGCCGTGCTGACGTCGGCCATCTCCAGCCACGTGGCATCCCGGTAGCGGGTCGAGACCTGGCTCATCGGGGAGTAGGTGTAGCCCTTGTCCTCGCGGATGTTCGCGGTAATCCGGGAAGCGAACGAACCGCCCAGCAGGGCGTTGGTCACCTGGAGGGCCACGAAGTCCTCCTGGGACGGATCGATCGTCGGAAGGCCGACCGCGATTGTGGACTGCGGAGCGCCGGGTCGATCGACGACGTGCACGGCACGCCCGGTGACCGGGTGCGGCACGTTTGTGATCGGGGGCGATCCCTCCTTCCAGCCGCCGAACGCCTCCTCGATCGCCTCGCGCATCGCCTGCTCATCGAACACGCCCGTCACGTAGAGGCGGGAGCGGGCGGCGCCGAAGTTCTGGTCGTAGAAGCCGCGAATCTGGTCGAGCGTGTAGCCCTGCAGCTGCTCCTCGGTCGGAAACAGCCGGCCGTAGGGGTGGTCGGGGTACATGACCGCGCGGAACTTCTCCTGCGTCACCGCCTGCGCGCTGGTGTGGGCCATGCTGACCTGCCGCACCCGGTCCGCCTTCAGTCGCTCCAGCTCGGACTCGGGGAACGCCGGATTCAGGGTCACATCGGCGATCAGCGCCAGGAGCTCGGTACCGTACTCGGACAGCACCTGGCCGCTGACATTGGACTGATCCTCCCCGATGCCGATATTCAGCGAGCCGCCCATGCTGGCCGCCTTGCGGGCTATGTCCTCGGCACTGCGGGTCGCTGTTCCCTCCTTCATCAGGTCGCCCGTCAGGTCGGCAAGCCACGTTTCGTCGGCTGACTCATTGATATTCCCCGTCCGGATCACCAGCTGGACCGAGGTCTTGGGCACCTTGCCGTACTGCACCATGGTCACGCCGAGACCGTTCGGGAGCTCGTACTCCGTCGCCTCGGCGAGCTGAAAGTCCTTCGGCTCGCCGCCGGGAGGCGGCGTTTCCTGCGCGATCGCGGTGCCGGTGACTGCCATGAACGCGAGTCCGCCCAGCAGGGCGG
>Ga0316198_10001653_pt1 | contig 13247 bp, 14 predicted proteins | sample OudBieAanoxic_MG_FD_204935 | JGI IMG/M metagenome (GOLD analysis project Ga0316198, IMG submission 204935) | Coastal sediment microbial communities from Oude Bieten Haven, Netherlands - site A anoxic | ecosystem: Environmental > Aquatic > Marine > Coastal > Sediment | place: Netherlands...
GTCGCGGATCTGGGGAAGCCTTGTATGGAGTTCGAGGGCGATGCCGATCTCGTTGTCGGCACTACGGCGAGTCAGATGGAGTGCGGCACGGACTTCAGCAGCAGCGGCTTCTGCAGCGTCGGGTCGCTTCGTCTCATCGTCGTCCAAGATGTCGACAACGGCTGCCATATCCGAGTACAGGGACGCTGTGTAGTGCGACACGAGGCGTTGGTGGGCGCGTAGTACGACGATGCGGGCATACCCCGAGACCCGGGTGACGTCGATGCCCGACAGGAACGCAGCCAGGATCGGGCCGGGCTCCATCTCGTCGAGGCCGGCCGGGATCCCCTCGTCGTAACCGCTCTTGGCGTCGTACAAATCCAACATACGAGCAACGTATCACCCCCCTATGACACAAAACCCGACCCGGCGGCAACAAACCCAAAGAAGTCCGAGAAACCTCAGAAACCCACACCCAACAACGATCTCGGTAGACCTGACTCGAGGCCGTATTCCTCGTCATTGGTGTCGGATTGCCTTGCAGCGGACTACCGGCGGTCACCTGCGCGGGTTCTGAAGAGGAGCATCGGTTCTCCCCTTTGGTTCACAAAGCTCGACTGAACTGCGTGGATGTTTCTGGCAACACGGACCGATGCCTCATTTCGCGGATCAACGATCGAGCAGACGACGGAAAGGGCCAGGTCGTCGAGTCCATACGCGACACAAGCGCCGGCAGCTTCAGTTGCGTATCCCCGGCCGCGTTCGACATCGAGGATGTGATAGCCGACTTCTGCCATCGAGGTTCCGCCAACTTCCTGCACGGTCAACCCGCAGTCGCCCATGGCATGACCTGTTTCGCTGTTCTCGACCACCCACAGGCCGTAGCCGTCGCTCTCGTAGCTCCGAAGATTCCAATCGATCCAACCTCGAGCCGCTTCGATCGACGCCATCGACGGATAGAACTTCTTGGCGTACCGATCGTTGAAGAGATCAATCACGAACTGTTCGTCGGTCTCGGAATACAGGCGAAATCGCAGTCGATCTGTCGGTGGCGGGACCTGGGGGCTTGCCATACACACCACGGTACAGATCGCGCGGAGCACACCCCAGAGGCCGCAGACCTCCCTCGTGGGGAACACAGGGGTGGGATCTGTACGGGGTGGACGCACCGTACGATGGTGCCGTGAGGGTTGCACTCGCAGAGCCGTACTACGGAGGCTCACACAAGGCATGGGCCGATGGCTACGCGGTCAACAGCGCCAACGAAGTCACGCTGGTGACCCACGTGGCGCGGTTTTGGAAGTGGCGTATGCACGGTTCCCACCTGACCCTTGCCACGGATCTCGCCGCATTGTCCGAAGCGGCACCGGACGTCGTGCTCGCCTCTTCGATGATGAACGTCGCGAGTTTCGCCGGTGCCGCCCGCCACACCATCGGAGATGCACCGATCGCCGTCTACTTCCACGAAAGTCAGTTCGCGTATCCGCTCTCGCCGCTCGACCGTCCGGACCAGACCTACCCGATGGTCAACTGGTCGAGTGCAGCTGTGGCCGATCTTGCAATCTTCAACTCGGAGTTCCATCGGACGATCTTCTTCGAGGAGGCCGAGCGATTCCTCCGTCAGTTCCCCGACAGGCGCCACAGCCACATGGTTCCGAACGTCCGAGACCGGTCGATCGTTCTCCCGGTCGGTGTGGATCTCCAACGAATCGGAACCCCGGCCGCCCGAGTCGACGGGCCTCCGCTGATCCTGTGGAACCAACGCTGGGAGCACGACAAGGGACCGGACGAGTTCGTCGCCCTGATCGAGGCGCTTGTCGCGGAGGACCGCTCCTTCGAAGTTGCTGTGGTCGGAGAGCAGTTTGTGTCGGCCCCGGAATCCTTCGATCGTCTCCCCGATCTCCTCGGCGATCGACTGGTCGCCTTCGGATTCGTGCCCGACGACGAGTACATCGCTCTTGTTGGGCGAGCCGACATCGTCGTGTCGACGGCCGACCACGAGTTCTTCGGCATCGCGATCGTCGAAGCGATGGCCGCCGGTGCGTTCCCGGTTCTCCCAAACGGCCTGGTCTATCCCGAGAGGATCCCCGAGCGCTATCGAGACCGATGTCTGTACGACAACGCGGGCGCCCTCGTGTCGTGCGTTCGTTGGGCCTTCGAGCACCCGGTGGAGGCGGCGGGAGTTGCGAAGGACCTCGCAGCGACGGTCGCGAAATACAACTGGTCGGTGGTTGCGCCGGCGTATGACGCGGTGCTGGAGTCCTTGGTAGCAGCTGAGTAAACGATCCGATGTGCTCCGGGGCGTTGGCCTCTATCCGGCGGCGAGCATCTCATCGACGCTGGCGGTCGGCACGGTTTCAACGACCGCCGCTTCTTTGAACCGTTCAACATCCTCGGCATCATTCAGGTTGAACGCCCTGCCGACGACACTCGTCTGGATGTCCTCGCACGAAGTCCGCTGCCCCGAAGTCGTCGGCCTGGCCGCACGATGGGCCGCGGAGATCGTGCGAGAGAACGATCTGGTCTCCTGAGGAGAGCGTTCGGCACTCCCTTCCCTTGATCGTCAGTCAAGGGGTTTGATGCCGTCGACCCAATCGAGCCGGTGTGTTCCTTCGATGAAGCGGATCGTCCCGGACTGCGAGCGAATGACCACGGAGTGCGTTTCGACACTTCGACCATAGAAGCCGATGCCGTTGAGAAGGGATCCCGAGGTTACGCCGGTTGCTGCGAAGAACGTGTTGTCGGAGTTCACGAGGTCCCGCGTTGTCAGCACCTGGTTGAGATCGTGACCGTGCTTGAGTGCATACGCTCGTTCGGAGTCGTCGCGTGCCCATAGCTTGCACTGGATCTCGCCATGCAGCGCTGCCATGGCGCACGCCGCAGTGACCGCCTCCGGTGAGCCACCGATGCCGAGGAGTATGTCGATGCCGCTGTCTTGCTTCGCGGTCGAGATGGCCCCGGAGATGTCTCCATCGCCGATGAGGGCGATCCGGGCCCCCGCGGCGCGGACTTGGCGGACGTACTCATCGTTCCTCGGCCGATCCAGGATCACGGCTGTCACGTCTTCGATGTCCTTCTTCTTCGCCTTGGCGACCTGCGCGAGGTTGTGCTCGACGGGGGCGTTGATGTCGACCATGCCCGCGGCCTCCTCGCCAACGGCGATCTTGTCCATATACACCAGCGATCCTGGTGCGTACATCGAACCGCTATCGGCCATTGCGATCACCGCAAGGGCGCCGGGCATACCGAGGGCACAGAGGCGCGTTCCGTCGATGGGGTCAACGGCGACGTCCATCCTCGGCGCTCTGCCGTTGCCGACGATCTCGCCGTTGAACAACATCGGGGCTTCGTCCTTCTCCCCTTCGCCGATGATCACGACGCCATCGACGTCGACGGTTGACAGCATGTGACGCATCGCATCAACCGCAGCCTGATCGACGCTGTTCTTGTCGCCCCTGCCCTGCCACTTTGCTGCGGCCAACGCCGCAGCTTCGGTGACTCGTACCAACTCAAGTGCGAGGTTGCGATCCGCCGGCTGGTCGGGAGACATCAGTTCAGACCTTCACGATCAGCGCATCACCCTGGCCACCGCCGCCACACAAGGCGGCACCGCCGATACCGCCTCCGCGTGCTCTCAGGGCGCTGATGAGCGTCACGACGATTCTCGCGCCGGAGGCGCCGAGGGGATGACCGAGTGCGACGGCACCACCGTTCACGTTGACAAGGTCGTGCGGGATCCCGAGCAGGTTTGCCGAATAGAGGGCCACGGCGGCGAAGGCCTCGTTGATCTCGACGAGGTCGAGGTCACCCACGTCGAGATCAGCCTTCTTGAGGGCAATACGCAAGGCATTGGCCGGCTGTGCCTGCAGGCTGGTGTCGGGTCCGGCTGTTTGCCCATACGCCAGGATCTCGGCAATCACCGGCATCCCGAGCGCTTCTGCGGCGCCCCGGTCTGCTACCACGAGTGCTGCAGCCCCGTCGGAGATCTGTGATGCGTTGCCCGCGGTGATGGTTCCGTCGTCGAGGAATGCCGGGCGTAGGTTGCCGAGGGTCTCAGCGGTCGTGCCGGGACGCATCCCTTCGTCGTGTTCGATGAGGATGGGATCACCGCGGCGTTGTGGCACTTCCACCGCCACGATCTCATCGCGGAACGCTCCGGATTCGGTCGCCGCGATCGCGCGATCGTGGCTTGCCGCAGCCCATTCGTCCTGCTCTGCCCGGCCGATGCCGAGGTTGGCATTGTTGCCGTCGGTCGACTGACCCATGAGCACATTGTCGAACGCGCACATAAGGCCGTCCTGGTTGAGCGAGTCGACGAGCTCTGTGCCGCCGTAGCCATAGCCGAAGCGCGCGCCGTTGAGGATGTGAGGTGCGTTTGTCATCGATTCCATCCCACCGGTCATGATGATGCGCGACTCCCCGGCTCGGATGTGCATGTCGGCATCGGCGATCGTGGCCGTACCCGACAGACACGCCTTGTCGATCGTCGTGGATGGCACGGTCATCGGGATGCCACCCTTGAACGCTGCCTGCCGGCCGGTGACCTGACCTTGCCCGGTTTGGATGACGTGGCCGAACAGCACTTCGTCAACCTGATCCCCGGTGATGCCGGCTCGTTCCAGGGCCGCAGCGATGGCAAGACCGCCGAGATCCATCGCCGTGAGTGAGGTGAATCCACCCCGGAACCTGCCGATCGGTGTCCTGGCTATCGAGGAGACAACGGTGGACATCGCAACCCTTTCGTGGCTTCGGCACGATGCTACCCGCCGCTGCCCAGTCTGGGGAATGCCCGCTACTCGCCGGCCTCACCGGCCTCGGTCCACGGCGCTGCGTCGAACTGGTGGGAGATCAGCGGTGGCGGGATGTCACGGGGTCGGCTCGACTGGACCCATGGACTCGGCTTCGGCACCGGCGGCCGGGTTGCCCTCGTCTCCGCCTCGGATTCGTCGATATGCGCGACTGCGGCAGCGATTGCGGCAGCCATCGCAGCGTCTGCGCCACCTTTGATCGAGGCGATTTCGGTCACGTCGCTCCTTCAACGAGTTCCACGAGCGTACCCCCGAACGCGGACGGATGGACGAACGCGATCCGGTGTCCGCCGCCTCCGATGCGCGGCTCCTGATCGATGAGGCGCGTTCCGGTGGATACAAGGTGCTCGAGTGCGGCATCGATGTTGGGAACTGCAAAGGCGACGTGGTGGAGCCCTTCGCCTCGTTTGCTGAGGAATCGGCCGACGGGTGACTCGGCGGTCAGCGGTTGCAGGATCTGAAGATTCGAGCCTCCGATCGCGATCATCGCCTCTTCTACGCCCTGGGACTCCACGGTTTCGCGAGACACCGGTTCGACTCCGTATTGCTCTTGCAGGTCGGCGAGCGCCGCGTCGAGGTCGTGCACCGCGATCGCTACATGGTCGATGTTGTAGGGGAGCATCCGGCGATGCTACCGGTTGGCTCCACTGTCGGCTGCGACGGCGTCGGTCTCCGATTCGGTCTCCTTGACGAGATCGACGTCAAAGCAGAACTGGGCCCCGACCGGGAATCGATCCTCGTACCAGAGATTGCCGCCCATCGCCGTCGCTAGTTTCCGTGCAATGGGGAGTCCGAGTCCGACGCCCTGCTCGAGGCGGGCATCACCCTTCGACAGTTGCTCGAAGTGTTCGAAGATGCGTTGATGGTCGGCCTCGGCGACCCCGCTGCCGTTGTCGGCGACGATCACGGTGTAGGTCCCTTCTCGTCGTTCCTCGCCGGAGATGTAGACCTCGTTGCCGCCGTATTTGAGTGCATTCTCCATCAGGTTGCGCAGAATCTGGCGTAGGCGCGCCGGGTCCGACCAGACCTCGACGTAGACGGGAATGTCGATCTCGACCGACGTGCGCTCATCGAACACCATCTCCGCGACCGCTTCCGCAACGGTCAGGATGGCGACGTGCTGGAGGTGGAATCGGAGGTGGCCGGAGTCGAGACGAGGAATCACCAGGATGTCTTCGACGAGATTCTCGAGGTGCTCCGACTCGCCGCGGAGGATGGTCAAGAACTCGTCAACTTCAGACGCAGGGAGATCCCGCCAGTGAGCGCGGAGTGTCTCAGAGAAGCCGGAGATTCCGGTGATTGGGGTCCGGAGTTCGTGCGAGACCATCGACACGAACTCATTCTTGACTTCAACGGTGCGCCGTTCCTGTTCGAGGAGCTTCTGCTGGCGGTCCTGCACGTTGATCAGTACTCGAGTGGCTCCCGAGATCAACGCTGCGACGGCCAGGAGCAGCATGACGGTGAGGAAGGCATCGAACGCACCCTGATTGGTCCGAGCGAGCACGCCGGTTTCATTCATTGCCGCCACGGCGATCGACCAGGCCAGGGCATACGCAAGCACGACTCCGGCCAACCGGGCTGGAAGCAAGAGGGCCATGGCGACGATGCCGTAGGCGAGGGCTGCGACCTCCATGGAGGTCGACGCTCCGCCGATCAGGAACATTGCGCCGAGCGCGGTGATATCGATGAGCAGCGGGACGGTTGCCGAAATGCCGTGATTGCGTCGGTACAACGCGTCGGCGGTCACGACGAGCCCACCAACCACATACGCGAATGCGAACGCACCGTTGCCCGACGCCAGGAGAATGGTCGCGACGATGCCCACCGTCGCGGCGACAGCGGCCCGTGCAGTCTGGTAGTCCACACGTATCGACTCGTAGTCGATCGGAGCTCGGTCCGTCGACAGCACTGGATTCACAAGAACCCCTTCGCGTTCTGGTGGATCTATCGGTCGGAATGTGGCTGGTGTTGACCGGTTATGGTCGGCGTCGGCGGAGTTCTTCGAGCGCCGAGTCGGGCACGACGAGGTCGCCGCGGCCCGATCCGATCTGCAGATCGGGTTTTCCCGACCCGTGATAGTCGGATCCGCCCGTCGCAACGAGACCGAGATCGGCCGCCACCGCCGCAAGTTGTGTTCGGATCGCGAGCGGATGTTCCGAGTAGTGGGCTTCGATTCCGGCGAGCCCTGCGTAGCGCAAATCCTCGAAAATGGATCGGAGGGTTGCGGCGTCGGTGCTGATGGTGAGGGGATGGGCAATCGAGGTTACGCCGCCCGATTCCGTCGTCAACGTGATGGCGTCGATCGCTGTGAGTCGGTCGCGCTCCACGTACGCGGAGCCGGCGTCCCCGAGGAGGTCGACGAAAGCCTCGGAGCGGTCCCCGATCGCTCCAGACTCGACGAGGGCGTCGGCGATATGCGGGCGGCCGACGGCGTCACCTGCGGCGTGGCGGAGCACGTCCTCCATTGTGAGGGGGTAGCCGAGTTCGTTGAGTCGCTCGACGATTCTGTTGTTCCGAATGGCTCTGCCGGTGCGAAGCTCTTCGAGTCGGTCTTGGAGCGGTCCCGGCGTTGGTTCGAGGAAGTAGGCGAGCATGTGGATCTTCACGCCGGCGTGGTCAACGGAGAGCTCAACGCCGGGGATGAGCTCGATCGGGTACCGGGCGGCTGCCTCACGCGCCTCATGAATGCCCGAAAGGGTGTCGTGATCGGTGAGGGCAAGCGCCGTGAGGCCGAACGCGGCGGCCTTCGCCACGACCACGTCCGGCGCGTCGGTCCCGTCGGATGCCGACGAGTGGACGTGGAGGTCGACCGCCACGATGTCAGCTGAGGATGGTGATGAGCACCAGGGCAATAACGATGAGAAGGGCGTAGCCGCCGTACTTCTTCGCCAGGGCGAAGTAGTGCTTGCGACGCTGAATCTTTGCTTCGGCTGCCTGTTTCTCGGCGCGATTCGCCCGCTGTCGCTCTCGCTTGTCGGTTGCCATGGACGGAAGGCTACCGGATGCGAAGGCTGAGCGAAATCCGACAGCCGGCCAGAGATGGTCCCAGGAATCGGCGAACCAGTCGGTAGGCTCCGACTCGTACAAGACCGCGAAAAAGGGAGTTGACAAGCATGTCCTTCTGGGACCAACTCGTCGCTGAGTTCGAGAGCCTCGGACAAGTGATTGCAGAGTGGCTGCCGCGCATCATTGTTGCGCTGCTGATCCTCATCATTGGGCGATGGATCCTCAAGTGGATCCGAAAGCTGATCGAGAAGTTCCTCAATCTGGGCTTCATGCAGGCGATCTTCGATCGTGCCGGCATCACGAGTGCCCTCGCCTCGTCGGATCAGACGGCCGCAGGAATCACCGCAACCATTGTCTACGCATATCTGGTAGTCGTGCTGTGGCTGATGGTGGTCCGGGTGCTCGAGATCCAGTCGCTGGAGGACCTCCTCGAGCGATTCCTTGCGTGGGTGCCCATGATCCTGCTTGCCGCGATCGTCGTGGTAGTCGCTGCTGCGGTGGCGAACTGGACGGCCGGCCTTGTGCGGCCGTTCGCCAACTCGAAGGATGTTCCGTGGTTGACGTGGGTCGTTCAGATCCTCATCATCCTGTTCGGCGTCTTGTTTGCGCTCGACATGCTCGAGATCTCCTTCGCCTCCGACATCACGATGATCCTCACCGCCGCCATGGGCATCGCGTTTGCGATCGCCTTTGGCGTTGGAGGGATCGACACGGCGAAGAAGTGGTGGGCGAAGTACCTCGCACCACGGTCTTCGTCGGGAGATTCGCACGTCAGCTGACTCGATCGGCGAATCGAATGAGAGTGAAGGGGGAGCGTCATGCGCTCCCCCTTCACGTCGTCAGCTCTCGATGGCGCCCTCGTTGATGGAGATCGTCTCGAGGGGCGTGCTCGGCATCGGGTCGGGGCTGGTCGGCGATTGTCCGAGGGGGACTTCCTGGAGAAGGTCGAGGATCTCGAGACCCTCCGTGATCCAGCCGAAGATGGAGTACTGCAGCGGCAGGCTGCCGTCGGCAAGCATGACGAAGAATTGGCTCCCGGTCGTCCCAGGGCCCGCATTGGCCATGGCGAGGACGCCGCGATCGTAGGGCACCGTAGGTGGGGGGAATTCCTCGGGGATCACGTAGCCGGGGCCGCCGGTACCGGTCGCGGTCTGGTCGCCGCCCTGAGCGATGAAGCCGGGGACAATGCGGTGGAGCACGGTGCCATCGAAGTAGCCCTCGGACGCGAGGAAGACGAACGAGTTGACGGTCTCCGGCGCCAGGGACGGGTCCAATCTGATTCCGATGTCGCCGCAGGACGTTGACATCGTCACGCCGACGGGGCCCCGGATACGCGTACCCAGGGTTCTCCACCTCGTATGCGCGGTCGTCAGCCCGCGGAATGGGTGGATTCGCGTACCCAGGGTTCTCGACTTCGCATACGCGGCCGTCAGCCCGCGGAATGGTCGGGACCATCCGGCCAGGGAGGCACTGATGTGCATCCGTCCGCTCCTACACTCATCGCCCACATGGCACTCGTTGTACAGAAGTTCGGCGGCACGTCGCTCGCCGATGCAGATCGAATCAAGAACGTTGCCCGGCGAGTCGTCGAGACCTACGAGGCCGGCAACGATGTGGTTGTAGTTGTCTCCGCGATGGGGAAGTCGACCGACGGATTGATAGACCTCGCGACCCAGATCTCCGAAGCCCCGCACCCGCGGGAAATGGACATGCTCCTCACCGCCGGCGAGCGAATCTCGATGGCGCTCGTCGCGATGGCGATCGAGGCACGCGATGTGCCGGCCGTCAGCTTCACCGGATCCCAAGCCGGCATTCTGACCACCGCAGAACATGGAAGGGCCGAGATCCTGGACATCAGAGCATTCCGAGTTCGGGAGTGCCTCGATGGCGGCAAGGTCGCGATCGTGGCCGGGTTCCAGGGGGTCAGTCCCGATTCGAAGGATGTCACGACACTGGGTCGGGGTGGATCGGATGCCACGGCGGTTGCCCTCGCAGCTTCTCTCGGCGCCGACTTGTGTGAGATCTACACCGACGTCGATGGTGTGTTCACTGCAGACCCGAGGGCCGTTCCGTCCGCGACGAAACTCGATGAGCTCACCTTCACCGAAATGCTCGAACTCGCCAATGCGGGAGCAGGCGTCCTCATGGCGCGAAGCGTCGAGTTCGGAATCCGCTACAACATTCCCATCCACGTGCGATCGTCGTTTCACGATCGGGAAGGCACGTGGGTCAAGGAGGAGACGATGGAAGAACCGATCATCCGAGGGATCGCCCACGATGATTCCGAGGCCAAGCTGACTGTGAAGGGTGTTCCCGATCAGCCGGGGGTCGCGGCGGCCGTATTTGAACCCATGGGTGCCGCGGGCGTCAACGTCGACATGATCGTTCAGAACATCTCGAGCCAGGGTGTCACGGACATTTCGTTCACCGTCCCGGCGAGCGCCGCTGCCACGGCCGTCGAGGTTGCAGAAAAGGTGGCCGTCGAGATCGGGGCCGATGGTGTGGACCTGGATCCGGACATCTCGAAGATCACCATCGTCGGTGCTGGGATGAAATCGGAATCAGGTGTGGCCGCCAAGATGTTCCGCATCCTCTCGGATGCCGACGTCAATATCGAGATGATTTCTACGTCGACGATCCGCATCAGCTGCGTCGTTCGGAGCGACGACACCGAGGCGGCGGTGGAAGCACTGCATCAGGGGTTCATCGAGGAGGCATCGTGAAGCGATTCGGCTCACCAACAGTCGCCGTTGTTGGTGCCACCGGCGCGGTCGGCCGCACGATGCAGGCCATCCTTGCGGAGCGCGACTATCCAGTCGGCAGCATTCGCCTTCTCGCGTCCGAACGGTCGGCAGGATCCGTGGTGGAGACTCCGTGGGGGCAAGTGACGATCGAGGATTTGGCTCTCGCCGACCCCGTCGGCATCGACGTCGCGCTCTTCTCGGCCGGCGGCGGTCGATCGAAGGAGTATGCCCCCCGGTTTGTGGAGGCTGGGGCAACGGTCGTCGACAACTCTTCGGCCTTTCGCATGGATCCCGATGTGCCACTCGTCGTTGCCGACGTGAACGACGACGCGATCGAGGGGCACAAGGGGATCGTCGCCAATCCAAACTGCACGACGATGGCGTTGATGATGGCGGCGGGCCCGCTCCACGAAGCGGCCGGGATCGACCGGATGGTCGCATCCTCGTATCAAGCCACGGGCGGATCAGGCCAGCACGGGATGGCCACGCTCGAACGCGAGATCGAATGGTTCTCCGGCAATCGTGACGCTCTCCAGCACGGTGGATGGGAGGACCCGGGCGGGGATCTCTACCAGCGGCCTATTGCCTACAACGTTCTTCCGATGGCCGGAGCCATCACCGAAGAGGGCTACACCGACGAGGAGTGGAAGCTCGTTCACGAGACGAGGAAGATCCTCGATGCTCCGTCGATCAAGGTCGAGCCGACCTGCGTGCGGGTGCCGACGATGGTCGGCCACGGCATCACGGCAACGATGTTCTTCAACCGGCCGCTGCCGCTTGACGAGGCGATCGAGATCCTCTCGGAGGCGCCCGGAGCACAGCTGTGGCCAGATGATCACGTGCCAACACCCCTTGACTCTGCCGGCATCGACGACGTGCTCGTCGGCCGGGTGCGTGAGACCGTCGGCGACCGCGGCGGGATCAGCCTCTGGGTCGTCGGCGACAATCTGCGCAAGGGTGCCGCGCTGAATGCGGTCCAACTCGCGGAGCTGCTGCACGAACGGTAGGACGCAGGCCCCGGACTCCCCCATTCCGCGGGCTGACAACGCCGTATACGGGGTGGAGAACCCTGGGTACGCGACGTTCCCCATTCCGCGGGCTGACAACGCCGTATGCGGGGTGGAGAACCCTGGGTACGCGACGTTCCCCATTCCGCGGGCTGACAACGCCGTATACGGGGTGGAGAACCCTGGGTACGCGAGAATGCGAAACCCCGCCACTGGGGCGGGGTTTCGATGAGTCGGGACGGCCGGATTTGAACCGGCGACCTCATCGTCCCGAACGATGCGCGCTACCAAGCTGCGCTACGTCCCGAATGCCGGGATTGTACCCCCGTTTCCGTCCTGGCGTTCGGTCAGATGATCGAGACGTCGATTCGGTCGACCCGGTTCCGCTCCATATCGAGCACGGTGAGCCGCGCACCGTCGACATCGATCGAGTCGCCCTCGTCCGGCACGTGCCCCGCGGTCGCCATGAAGAATCCCGCGACTGTGCTGTATGGCCCGGCGGGAAGCGACTGGCCGATCTCGGCTGAGAGGTCCTCGATTGGGAGGCGGCCGTCGGCGATCCATTGTCGTGGGCCGATGCGAACCACCGACGGGACGCCGGGGTCGTACTCGTCCTGGAGTTCCCCGACGAGTTCTGCGAGGAGGTCCTTTGCGGTGATGATTCCCTCCACGCCGCCGTGTTCGTCGACGACACAGGCAATGGCGAACTTCCGTTGTCTCATCTCCGTGAGAGCGTCGAGAATCGTCGCGGTCTCCGGCATGAACTGCGGGAATCGGAGGAGGGCGGCAATGTCGTCCGGTGTTGCATCGATGCTGCGCTGAAGCAGGTCCTTGACGAAGAGCATCCCGAGGAGTTCGTCGAGGTCGCCGCCGGTGACCGGGAACCGGGAATGACCGGTCGCCGCAACAGCCTCGCGTACCTCGTCCATCGTGACGGGCGCCGTCAGCGACACGATGTCGACTCGCGGGGTCATGACGTCCCGGATCGGCCGGTCGGCGAGGTCGAACAGGGCGTCGATGATCTTTCGCTCGACCTCCTCGATATGGCCATCTCGGTGACCGAGCTCGGCGAGGGCTCGGATGTCGGCGTCGGTCACCGCGTCCGAAGCGCCACGCACGGGAACGCGCAACAGCCACAGGATCCCCCGCGTGATGGCACCGAAGAACGACGCCAGCGGGGCGAGTACCCGCGATAGCTGCCATATCGCCGGGGATACTGCGAGAGCAAAACGCTCGGGGTATCGGGTGGCCAATGTCTTTGGCGTGATCTCACCGAACACAAGGATGACGGCGGTAACGGCTGCAGTTGCGAGCCACGGGCCCCACTGCTCACCGACGAGCCCGATGAACAGTGTTGTGGCAACGGCGGCGGCGAGGACGTTGACGATGTTGTTGGCGACGAGCAGCGTTGACAGCATCCGCTCGGGATCGGTGAGGAGCTGTTCGACCCGGCGGCCGGCCTTGCTCTCAGACGCGAGTTGGTGCACCCGCTCCTTCGAAATGCCGACGAGGGCGGTCTCCGAACCGGAGAAGAACCCCGAGCCGACCGTGCAGGCCGCGAGAATCACCAGATAGATGACCTGCTCGGAGCTCATCGTCGAACTCCAGCAGTGTTGGTACTCGCAGGTTCAGCTGGCTCCGTCACGCGTCTCCAGAAGCACCCGAAACGGCGGAGCGAAGGGCGGAAGACGTGAACGGCTTGA